>Ga0068859_100006295_pt1 | contig 12037 bp, 13 predicted proteins | sample KBSSwiS22_FD_66585 | JGI IMG/M metagenome (GOLD analysis project Ga0068859, IMG submission 66585) | Switchgrass rhizosphere microbial communities from Kellogg Biological Station, Michigan, USA - KBS Switchgrass S2-2 | ecosystem: Host-associated > Plants > Roots > Rhizosphere > Soil ... | reverse complement strand
CTTCGCGTTGGTCCAATGCGACCCCGAAAGCTGTTATTCCCGCGCAGCTGCGTATTGATCAGCGAGCTAAACCAAGTGATCTTGTACGGAAGTCTCGCGGATTTCGTTTTGCGCGCGGACGATTCGACTCATCCCGTTTAGGTTTCTCTCGCCGGAACCGCCGCGCCATCGACGGGTATATGCTCTCCAGCGTCGTGGCCCCCTCGCCTTTATGAATGGAGCATGTATGCGGAAGACGACGATGCGATGCGTGTGGCTCGGGCTGATAGTGATCGCGATAGTGGGTCTGTGTGTGCTGCCGGGCGCGGCACAGAAGCCGGCGAAGTCCGCCGGCATGCCAGTGTTCCAGGTGGATCCCACGTGGCCCGCGCTCCCCAACAACTGGGTCGTCGGCATTGTCTCGGCGGTCACCGTCGACAAGCGGGATCACGTCTGGATCCTGCATCGCCCGCGCAGCGTCGCCGCGGAGCTGAAGCAGCGCGCGGCCCCGCCGGTGCTCGAGTTCGATGCGAATGGCAAGTTCGTGAACGCGTGGGGCGGCGACGGAAGCGGCTACGACTGGCCCACGACCGAGCACGGGATCACGATCGACAGCAAGGACGTCGTCTGGATCGGCGGCAGCGGCGTTGGCGATGACATGCTGCTGAACTTCACGCTCCAGGGAAAGTTCCTGCGGGAGTTCGGCAAGGCCCGCGAGAGCAAGGGCAACTCGGACACCGGTAACGTCAACCGGCCGGCCGACATTTTCGTTGATGCGAAGACCAATGAAGCGTACGTCGCCGACGGCTACGGCAACCGCCGCGTCGTCGTCTTCGATGCGGCCACCGGCAAGTTCAAGCGGATGTGGGGTGCCTTCGGCAATCCGCCCGACAGCGATCCGCCGGCAGGGGGGGTCGGCGGTGGCGGTGGAGAACGCGGCGCGGCCGGGGGCGGCCGCGGACGAGGACGCGGAGCGGAGGCGGCGCCGGCGCCGGCGCTCGATACCGCAGGCGACGGCGCGAAGTACTTCGGCAATCCCGTCCACGCGGTGAAGATCTCGAACGACAACCTAGTCTACGTAGCCGATCGGTCGAACCGCCGCATTCAGGTGTTCACACCAGCAGGCAAGTACGTGACGCAGGTGTTCATCAACCGGGCAGGGCCGTCGGCGGGCTCGGTGGCTGGACTCGCGTTCTCGCCGGATTCGCAGCAGCAGTTCCTCTACGCGGCCGACTACGGCAACTCGCACATCGCCGTGCTCGATCGCAAGACGCTGGAGGTGCTCTATCAGTTTGGAACGCGGAGCGCGAAGCCCGGCGACTTCCAGGGCCCGCATCACATCGCCGTCGATTCGAAGGGTAACCTTTACGTGGCGGAAGTCGCTCCGGGCAACCGCGCGCAGAAGTTTCTGCTCAAGGGGATGTCGCCCACCCCACCCCCGAATGAACTGACATCGGCGCAGCTGGCGCCGGCACCGTAAGAGAACGTCCGCGACGCTTACGCGTCGCTCCCTGAACGGGCGTCGTCGGCGACACCGCAAGACGATGCCCAACTTCGCCTCTCTGCGACCGATCGCCACGTCGCTGACGTTGTGACGATCCGCTGGCTGAAATCAGGCCACCGATCGCCCGAACGGACTTGAGTTCGAGGCGCGCTGCGTCCGGAACCGCGCGAACACAGTCATATCGAACTCGGTGCGGCCCACTTTCGCCTGCGACTTTTCGCAACGCGTCGAAAAGACGGCGAGAACACATCGGATCCACCCAGCAACGTGTCGGACAGCTCACGATAAGCAGAACGTCGACGATGTACTTGATTGCCATGCTGGGGTCTTTGGCAACCATGCGCCTGTCAGCCGATGCGATCACCTGATACATCACCTGACTGCGGGACAGAACGCGCATGTTTGCGCGCGATCGTGTAGTAGACGAGATATCCCAAACCCAGCATGATGAACAGTGGCGCGCCGATCCCGAATCCGTTGCTCGCTCTCTCGCCGCCCTGGCGCAGGACATAGGCAACTGCGAAACCGAGGCCGAGCGACAAGAGGATGATGCCGGTGCGCAGCGACGACTCGAGCGTGCGTCCCAGGGGTTCAGGTGGCAACGGCGGCGGTGTCAACCCACGCTCAATCATCAGCTTCCGTTCTTCGTACTGCAGCTTCCGTCGCTGGTGATCCAGGTACATCCTCCAGAACGCGATGCCAATCCCCATCACGATTGCGACGACCGGAACGAGGTCTCTCATCTGTCCCCCTCCCCGACGGCGACGCCGTCCTATACGCCGAATGAGACGACGCCCGGCCCGAGCGGTTTCACCCGTCGCGACTGAAACCGGTTGCCGTCCCGTTCGTCTCACGGAAGAATGAGCGCCGTGAGGCTGCGTGGACGGTGAGGAACGGCGGCTCGTTCAGCGATGCCTCGCCGGCGACGAAGCCGCCTGCGCTGAGCTGGTGCGAATCCACAGCAGGGTGATCGGCACAATCATCTGGAGGGCCACGGGCGACGGCGGGATTGTCGAAGACCTGGCCCAGGAGACGTTTCTCCGGGCGTTCAGAGCATTGCCGCTATTTGAAGGCGATGCGAAGCTGTCGACCTGGCTGTGCACGATCGCGCATCGCGTGGCCATCGACCATGTCCGGAAGACCGCGCGGTTGCGAGAGTCGTCGCTGTCCGTTTTCGAAGACGAACAGGCTGCGCTGCTTGAGGGTCACCATGAACCAGTTCACGATCCGGAAGCGCTCCTCTCGAAGGCCGAAGCCGAGCATCTCATTCGGACACATGTGAACGAGCTGCCTGACAAATACCGGTTGCCATTGATGTATGCGACGGTCGAAGGACTCGATTACGCCACGATCGGCGCGATGCTGAACGTGCCTGTCGGTACGGTCAAGACGCTGGTGTTTCGGGCAAAGCAGCGTTTGAAGATGAACATCGCCGCGGCCATGGAGAGCGGTCCAGCAATCAAGGTGACGCATGCGGATCGACGATGAGCTGATTGACGAAACGCTGCGGAATACCTCGTCATGGCAGCCGTCGACCGGGTTTGTAGAACGCGTTGCGTCGCGAGCATCGCAGAACCTGCTCGTGGCGCCGCGGTTCTGGTCATTCGTCAACGTGGCCGCTGTCGTGCCGCTCGCCGTGTTGACCGCCGCAGGCGGTTACTTCATCGGCGGATTGTTCGACGCCCTCGTGCGAGCGACGGTGACTGATTCTTCGACGTCGATCGAAACAACATGGGTCTGGGTGTTCGTGTCGTATGCCATCGCGGGGTGGTTCGTGTCGAGGCCGCATCCAGTTGAGTAATTGGACGCGGGAAATCTCACAGTACCCCGCGAATAACACCGGGCACCTCGCGATCATCCGCTCGTACATCAAGCCGCCGCAGCGTCTCACGCTGGAACGCCATTTGACCTCGTCACGATCGTTATGGCGCGCAAAGTGTTGCTGCTGTGTGGCGTTCTGACGGCGCTCCTCTACGTAACGATGAATGCGTTTGTTCCGCTGCTCTGGCCCGGGTTCAGCGTGTTCTCGCAGACGATCAGCGAGCTGTCGGCAATCGACGCGCCGACTAGGACGCTATGGGTGGCGCTCGGCACCGTCTACGGAGTGTTGCTGATGGCGTTCGGATACGGCGTGTGGTTATGCGGCCGCCGCAGCCGGCCGTTGCGCATCGCCGGCGCCCTCATCATCGCGGACGGCGTGTTCTGCCTGTTCTGGCCGCCGATGCATCACCGCACGGTGCTCGCTGCGGGCGGAGCGACGCTGACCGACACGCTGCACATCGCATGGACGATGGTGAGCGGCGTGCTCATGATGCTGTCGATCGGGTTTGCGGCAGCGGCGTTCGGTAGACGCTTCCGCGCGTTCGCGGTTGTGACCATCGTGCTGCTCGTCGCGTTCGGCGCGGTGACGGGAACGTATGCCGGAAGCGTCCAGGCGAATCTTCCGACGCCATGGCTGGGGGTCTGGGAGCGCATTGACGCCGGGCTCCTTATGCTGTGGCTGATCGTCCTTGCCGTCGCGCTCCTGCGGCGCGGCGACGTGACAGCCACCAGGATCGCCGAGGATGCGCGCGCAGCCGCCTAGCGGCGCCGAGTGGCGTTCAGCAACCTCTCTGTAGGACTGGCGCCGACAACGGCCACAGCGCCGTGTATCATCCCTCTGGCTTGCGTCTCGCCAAGAGGTTCACGGGGTGAAGATCGTTCTTGTCCTCGTTCTTTTCGCGGCGGTCGCCGTCGGTGTGTGGTGGTTTGGATTCAGACGACCGCCGAAGGTTGAACCGCCACCCCAGACTGATTCGCAGGCACAAGTCACCGTATCCTCGTTCGACGAGTTCAACCAGGACCTAGCCAAGCGCGTCACCGACGTCCTCGTGCCCGGCGGAGCGCCAGACTTCCAGGTGGTCGTCACACCGGCCACGGATCCGATCGGGACGCTGTACCGAAAAGGGCGCTCGGTCCCGTACGACGATATGTCCTGTGCGCCGCCGGCGGATCCAGCCTCGCGCAGCATGCCGAACGCGTTCCCGTCGTATGCCCTCGACGCGAAGATCGCCGGAGAGGCCGGCCTCGATCCCGCGCTCTTTCAGGGGGTCGCCAACGTGGGTGCGACGCTCGGCGCCGCCTCGTCATTCAGCTTTTCAGTACTGAATGCGCAAGTGAAGACGCTGACAGACGCGGTGATCGAGCGCGTGCTCGCCGGTGCCGGCTGCGTTGGCGCGCTCCGAGGCGAAATGGTCATCGTCCGCGGCTACGTGATCGGCCAGCGGCAGTTCTCGACGAAGAGCAGCAGGAGCGCAGGAGCGAATACCGCCGTCACGACAGTGGGGAGGTTCGAGGTGAGCGCCGACAACAGCGGCGTTCTGACCATCACCGACACCGCGCCGCAGCAATTCCTGCAGATACTGTCCGTGGTGACCCCGCCGCCGGCAAGCGCCCGTTCCGGATTACCGCGTGTCGCGGCGCTCACGTTACCAACAGCTATCAACGGCGTCGGCAGGATCTACGTGCAGCAGCCCCGGATCGACGATGCGGCCAAGGGGCGTCAGATCGTTGGACTGCTGAGCGACACCGGCCTCAACGTCGTGCCGCAGGTCGAAGGCACCGAGAACGACAAGACACCCGACAGGGCGCAGGTGCGGTACTTCAACGAAGCGGATAAGGCGAACGCGACGAAGGTGCTCGATACCTTGAAACAGAAATACCCAGACGCCGTCCTCGTGCCGCTCAAGATTCCGGCACCCTCAGGGCAGGTCGAAGTGTGGCTGCCCCGTGTGCAGACGCCGCCGACCGCGCCGACGCCGCCGAGGAATGTCAGGCCGAGAGAAGCCCCTGCGGCGCCACGAAATCTGATCGTGCAGTAGGGCGCAAGCGCACGCTGGGGTGGGCGCCTCTTTCAAATTCGTCGTCGTCTCGCAATATCTGTCAGTGACCAAGAGATTCGAAGTTCAGAATTCTCTTCGGAGCTACGGGAACATCCGTCGACAGCGACGGCGACAGCTTGGCGTTGTTCTTGCCCGCCTTTATGGCTCCCCGGAGAGGCAGACGATGGGTTGGTTCAAAGCTCTGAGGCGCGGAAGTCCGCAAGCAAGCGATAAGGGCCCTGACCGGCGACAGCGACGGCGAACCGAGCAATATTTCGATTGCACGTGGATCAGTGTGTGGGGTGAGGAGCGATCCCGTGTCAGCAGCCTCGGCCCAACCGGCTGTTACATCGAGAGTCGAACCACCCCGACGGAGGGCTCGAACGTTCCAGAAATCATTATTCACCTGGCCTCTGGGCCGATCACTGTTCAGGGAACAGTAATCAGTACGATGCGAGGGGTCGGGTTCGCGGTGCGCTTCACCGAAGTCAGCCAAGACGCGGACGAGAGGCTCAGCGCCCTCGTTCAATCCCACGCCTATTCCGCAGCGTCGTCTTTCGTTAGGAGCTAGCCAACAAGGACGACACCTGTCGCGCCTCAGCTGCCGCGCGATGCGACACTACGTCGAGTGACGGTCTTCACCATCGGCCACTCGACACGACCAATCGACGAGTTCATCCATCTGCTGACCGCGCACGGCGTGCAGCGCCTTGTCGACGTTCGAACGATTCCACAATCCCGGCACAATCCACAGTTCGGCCGCGATCAGTTGTCCGCATCGCTTGAATCTGCCGGCATCCACTACACGCACATGCCAGGCCTCGGCGGCCTGCGCCGGCCGCGCAAAGATTCCACAAACACGGGCTGGCGGAATGCGAGCTTCCGCGGCTACGCGGATTACATGCAGACGCGTGAATTCGAGGAGAGCCTGAATCGCTGCGTGGAGCTGGCGAGCGCAGAACAGGTCGCGCTGATGTGCGCGGAATCGGTGCCCTGGCGATGCCATCGATCGTTGATCGCCGACGCCTTGCTCGCACGCGGTATCGATGTGCAGGAGATCACCAGCGCGACCGAAGCACGTCGACATGCGCTGACACCATGGGCACGAGTTGAAGCAACGAAGGTTACCTATCCAGGGCTACCGTTGACTTGAGTCGAGCGGCCCGGGTCCTGTCGGGTCTCCCCACGCCGTGCTCGGCGCTCTTTCGCGCCTCCGCGCGGTGCGGGGACGCCCTCCCGGCGCCACCCGCTGGAACGAACGGCTCGACTCAAAACGCTCGGTCCTGACGTCCACGTCACCTGATGAATGGCGCCAGCGCTGACTTCGTGCCACAATCCGCGCGAAAGAAAACAACCGGATCCGACGGAAGGAGAATCACATGCGCATCTTGCGTGGTCTGCTCGTGCTTTCCGTACTGGTCATCGGAATCCTCGCTGCAAATCCGTCTGCCGCACAGACGCCGGGGGACGCGAAGCTGACGAGGACCATCACGGTCATCTCGAGCGCCGGCGCGCGTGCGCTGGCCGATGCCTGCACGGCGTGGGCGGAGAAGAACAAGGTCGTCGTCGCGATGGCGATTCTCGACTGGGGCGGCAACGTCATCGAGTCGCACGCGATGGAAGGCGCAGCAGCCAACGCCATCGACACGGCGCTGCTGAAGGCGAAGTCGGCGCTGCGCTGGCGTCGTCCGACATCCGAGACCAACAAGATCGTCCGCAGCGGAGAAAACCTGGCGCCGACGTTCATGAACGATTTTCCGCAGCCTGGCGCGGTGCCGATCGTGATGAATGGTCAGGTCATCGGCGCGATGGGTGTGTCGAGCGGCGATGGCGAGAAGTGCGCGCAGGCGGCCATCGACTCCGTATTCAAAGGACAAGCAAAGTCGTCGACGCAGTAACGCGCGTACGCCCGCGTTCATTCTGAGTCGGGAGATCAGGACGCGTTCATTGACAGGAGAGAGCGAAGGAGCTGCCGCTATGTGGATCGTTCACAAAATGCGCTGGATCATGTTGGTGTCAGGAGCCCTGACAGCGACGATGGTACAAGCCGCGATCATGCCCGACGCAGCCCTCGAATCGAATTTCGGCGAGACCGTGAGCGGTCCGCTGGCGTACCTCATCGTCCGCAATTGGGGCGCGCTGATAGGGTTGATAGGCGGGATGCTGATTTACGGAGCCTTCAAACCCGTCCAGAGACCTCTCATCCTGGTTGTCGCCGGCCTCAGCAAGGTGACCTTCATCGCGCTCGTGCTGTCCGAGGGGGCGCAGTACTTGAGCTACGGGGCTGGCGTGGCCGTCGCGATTGATTCAGTGATGGTCCTTCTCTTTGCGTGGTATCTCATCGCGGCGCGTTCAGTCGATGCGCGGACAGCGGTGGAGTCCGCGCAACTATCTGTGTAAGTTCCGACCCGCCGACAGGACCCGGGCCGCTCGACTCGTGTTTGCGGGCTGGTAGTAGGCAGACCTGCATAGCTCGACTCGCAAGTCTCACGAGGCTGTGGGAACCGGTTCGCCGAAGAGCGCGACGTTTCGCTGCGAGCCGACACTGGCACGGATCCGGTGACGCAGGATCTTTCCGGCCGGGTTCTTCGGCAGCGAGGCAACGTGCTCGATCGAGGCCGGACGCGCGTAGACGGGGAGTTGCGCACGACAGAGTGACCACAGTTCCGCGTCGACGCCGGTTCCGGCCCACGGTTCCAGCACAATGTAGGCGACAGCGCCAGCGTCTCCACCGATGATGCAGGCTTCGGCAACGGCTGGATGTTGCCGCAGGACGCGCTCGGCAAGTCCCGGGTGCACGAGCACGCCGGCAGACGTGTACGCGTCTTCGGCGCGACCGACGATGAAGAGAAATCCCTCAGCGTCGACCAACGCCACATCGCCGGTTCGCAACCAGCCGTGTTCGTCCATCGCACGCCGCGTCGCGTTCGGACGCTTCCAATAGCCGGCCATGACGTTCGGGCCACTTACGAGCAACTCGCCGATTTCCCCGGCCGCGGCGGCGGAGCCGTCACGACGGACGATCCGAATGCTCACGAAGAGAGCTGGGTGTCCCGCCGAGCCGAGCTTCCGCAGGCCGTTGGCGTCGTCAAGGACCGAGACGAACGGCGCCGCTTCCGACAGCCCGTAGCCTTGCAGCACGTTGAAGCCGCGCTCGTGGCACGTGCGAAGAAGTCGCTCATGGAGCGGCGCGCCGCCCGTGATGAACATGCGGAGGTTGGTGAAATCGGCGGAATGCCACCGCGGCGAGCGCGTGAGCGCTTCGAGCAGGTCGGGGCTACCAAATCCAATCGTCACCCGATGACGTTCCATCAAATCGAAGATTTCGGCTGCGTCTGTGCTGTCGGGAATGATCACGGTACCGCCCTTGAAGAGCACAGGAAGGACGTTGATGCCCGTCCCGCCTGTGCGAAAGAACGGAACGACTGCGATCGTCACATCGTCCGCGCGGATGTCGATGGTTGACAGCAAGTTGATCACATTCCAGGTCACATTGCCCTGGGTCAGCATGATGCCCTTCGGCACACCCGTGGTTCCCGATGTGAATGGCAACAGGCACAGATCGTCGAAGGTAACCAGTTCGTCGATCGGTTCGTCCGGACCGTTTGCGATCAATCGTTCGTACTGGTTTTCCTGTGCGTCGCCTTGTCCGACGGTTACCGCCGCCGCGATCACCGGCGGAAGCCTGACGTCCGACAGCGATGCGTCGAGGAAAACGACGCGCGGCGCGACGTCGGAACAGATGGCTTCGATCGTTTCCCGTTCCAGACGGTGATTGATCGGTGCAAGCACGGCTCCGATCTTCGCCGCCGCGAACAGGATTTCGAGAAACGCCGGATGGTTGGGACCAAGCCAGCCCACGCGGTCGCCGCGCGTCACGCCGAGCGCCCGGAGCTGGTGCGCCAGTCGACGCACGCGTCGAGCCAAATCTGCATAGGTGCGACGCGTGTTGCCGAAGATCACTGCGACGTGATCCGGGGCGATTCTCGCGCGTCGTTCGATCCACGTGCCGATGCTCTGGTTACTAATCATTTCGCCACCTCTCACAACAACACGGCCAGCGTGGCCGACATGACGTGACTGGGCCGCGTGCGGCTCGGCGCGCCTGGCGAGTAGACGTTCATGTAGCCAATCTCCACGCCGCTCCGAGCAGTCACCTTCCGGCCGATGCCCACAAACAGCTCGTTGCTGTCGAAGCCACGAGCCGCCCGCGCCGTGGAATTGACCTTGACGAAGACTTCCTCGGAGACCACGGCACGCAGGGTTCCATTCGCCGCAATCGGCCACGTCGCTCGAAACCGCTCACGCACCCGGACCCGCATCGCATCCTCTCCCGAGACGAATCGCTCCTCGAGTTGTGTTCTGAACGACACGCGGCCGGCGACATCCGCCCTCCACCTGTACTGCTGAACGAACCGGTGTTCGCGCAGAAAGCCGGTATCTGAAAACCCAGCTCCGAATGCGTAGCCGACTCCAGCCGCGGATCGTGGCGTCAGGTCGCGATTGGCTGAAACCCAACCGGCCATGAAATCGATGGTGCCGGCGCCGTTTCTCGTCCGCACCAGCGAGTCGGTCGCCCATCGCCACGGCGAATCGCTGCCCATGTGGCCTTGGACCGAGACTTCCATCCACACGCGTGGTTCTGTCCCGGTCTGAGCTGCGGCCGGTATTGCTGCTCCGAGTGCCACGAAAAACAAAAGGGTCTTCATGCCGTCGCTCCCTTCTCGCTTTGGCTCCCGCCACGGGCGTTGCGTAGAATTGAGGTCTCTGCACAAACCCCGGCGTCCTCCGCTATTAGGCGCAACGGGCACATCTCGCGTCCTTGAGCGTGGCTGAATCGTTTGTGAAATTGTTCTGAAATGGCGGCTGACGAGGGCTCTGTCTACGAGTTCGGGAATTTCAGGCTGGAAGTACGCGAGCGACGCCTGCTCCGCGACGGACACCCGATCGCGCTGACGACGAAGGTGTTTGAAACGCTCAGTGTTCTGATCGCGCGATCGGGGCGGCTGCTCACGAAAGACGAGCTGATGCAGCATGTCTGGCCCGATACAGCCGTCGAGGAGAACAACCTCAATCACAACATCTCGGTCCTGCGACACGCGCTTGGAGAGCAACCAGGCGGTCCGCGCTTCATCGAGACGGTGCCGCGAGTCGGTTATCGCTTCGTTGCCGATGTAAGGCAGTTGAGGACCGCGACGTCCCCTTCGCCCCCGCAGGTGCCCGTCGCGTCGGCGTCGGCGCGGATGCGGCGGCAGGAAATCCGCTTTTGCACGTCAGGCGACGGCACGCGGATCGCGTATTCGACAGCGGGAACGGGCCCGCCCCTGGCGAAGACCGCCAACTGGCTCAGTCACATCGAATACGAGTGGGACAGCCCCGTGTGGAAGCATTGGATGCGTGAGATCTCGCAGCGGCATTCCCTCGTGCGCTGGGACGAGCGCGGCTGCGGACTGTCGGACTGGGGGGTGGACGAACTATCGCTCGACGCCTGGGTGCGCGACCAGGAGACCGTCGTCGATGCCGTTGGTCTCGAGCGCTTCGCGCTACTCGGCATCTCGCAGGGTAGCTCCGTCGCAATCGCATATGCGGCGCGGCACCCCGAGCGCGTGAGCCATCTCGTACTGTGCGGCGCTTACACGTGCGGCTGGAGGCATCGGGCCGATCCGCGCGAGATCGAAGCAAGGACCGCTCTGCTCAACCTCACTCGCCTCGGATGGGGGCAGAACAACGCTGCGTTCCGTCAGCTGTTCACGACGCGCTTCATTCCTGATGCTGGTGTTGCCGAGATGGAATGGTTCAACGACCTCCAGCGTGTCTCCACCTCGCCGGAAAACGCGGCTCGCCTGATGGACGCGTTCTCGCGTTTGGACGTGCGTCCTCTGCTCGCGGACATCAACGTGCCGACCATCATCTTCCATTCGCAGCACGACGGTGTTGTGCCGTTCGACCAGGGGCGGTTGCTTGCCGCTGGCATTCGCGGATCGAGGTTCGTCCCGTTGCCCAGCCGCAATCATCTCCTGCTCGAACGCGAACCGGCGTGGCCGATCTTCCTCTCCGAGCTCGGCGCGTTTCTCGGTTGGCCGAACGCCAGATAGTCCGATCGCGCTTCGTGCCGCATTACGCGGTCGTCGAACAATTGCGCTAGATTTGGCGCATGGCAACGAGGAATCGACAGACAGATGGCATCACACGCCGAACGGCGTTGACGACGCTCAGCGCCGCCGCCGCGCTGACGCTCACGCCGGATCTTGTGAGCGGCCAAGAGACGCCACCGGCGGATACGACGAAGCGCTGGGGGCGGCTGCCGAACACGCTGGGCGCGCGAGCGCCGACGGAAAATCCGCGGCGCCTCCCAATTCCGACCAGCTCGCGCACGCCGCTGCAGGATCTCCACGGCACCATCACGCCGTCCGATCTGCATTACGAGCGTCACCACGGCGGAGTGGCCGTCGTCGATCCGGCGACGTACCGCCTCACGGTCCACGGAATGGTCGATCGGCCGCTCATCTTTACCCTGCAGGACCTGAAGCGATTCCCGGCCGTCACGAGAACGTGCTTTCTCGAATGCGCAGGCAACTACAACGGACAGCGCGAGGAGCTCACGCCGCAGGAGATCTGCGGCCTGACGAGCCAGAGCGAATGGACCGGCGTGATGCTGTCGACCGTGTTCAACGAAGTCGGCGCGCAGCCGCGG
>Ga0068859_100006293_pt1 | contig 12039 bp, 8 predicted proteins | sample KBSSwiS22_FD_66585 | JGI IMG/M metagenome (GOLD analysis project Ga0068859, IMG submission 66585) | Switchgrass rhizosphere microbial communities from Kellogg Biological Station, Michigan, USA - KBS Switchgrass S2-2 | ecosystem: Host-associated > Plants > Roots > Rhizosphere > Soil ... | reverse complement strand
ATCGCTTTTAGTAAAGATTTTATAGGCTCCCAGGTAAGAACCTGCATCGTAACCGTACTTTGTTTTGAGGTTATTGTATATACTGGTGGCATCCGCTATAGTAACGGCGGCGCCTGGATCACCGGCATTATAAAAAGTAGGTTCCTGCCTGCGTGTTTGTTCAAAATTGGCAATAAAAAACAATTTATTTTTTACGATTGGCCCACCGATGGTAGCACCATACTGGTAATCATAAAAATCGGATCCTATTTTTGTTTTCAGTCCGTCTACGCTTTTTCCTACCAGGGTTTGGTTGCGCCCATATCCATATACCGAACCATGAAAATCATTGGTGCCGCTTTTTGTTACCGCGTTTACACTGCCGCCAGTGAAATTACCAAGTTTAACATCAAATGGTGAAAGTTGCACCTGTACTTCCTGGATAACATCAATGCTGTATGGGTTTGTGCGCGTACCTGCGCCCGCTGCGCCCGATTGGCCACCACCACTGGTACCGCCAAACGAGTTACTGAAACCGATGGCATCATTGTTAATGGCGCCGTCCACTGTAAGATTATTATACCGGAAATTACTGCCGGCAAAAGAGTTGTTATTTGATTGAGGAGTAAGCCTTGTAAAATCAGCAAGGCTGCGGCCGATAGAAGGAAGTGTATTCATTTGAACGCGACCAACTGTAAGCCCCGAGCCCGCACCTTTGCGCGAACCGGTAACCACCACTTCTTTCAGGTTTTTATCATCTGCCTTCAACGATACGTTGGCATCGGGGTTATTACCCAGGCTAAGGTTGATATTGTCAAGTGTTTGAGTGGCCATTCCCGTAAATGAGATGGTAACAGTATAAGGGCCGCCCGGTTTAAGATTGGGTATAACAAAGATGCCTTTTGAATTGGATTGGGTACCAGAAGTGTATCCTGTGGGTTCGTGTTTCAACACGATAGACGCGCCGGCCACCGTTGCTCCTTTTGAGTCAGTAATGATACCACTCAGGGTAGAACTTGTTTCCTGTGCCATCAAAACCGAAAAGGAACCAAAGAAAGAAAGAAATAGGAAAGCTCGCTGCAGTAATAGTTTCATGCTTGTTAAAATTTCCGCAAAGCTATCAGTGCTATGTTATCGTGGAGTTAATCCAGGATTAACGAATTGTAACCGCAATGTTACCGGAATGTTACGTGTGTGAGCCGTCAGGCGTCACTCGTGAGGCCCTATTCTTCGCAAGATTGCCTGCCGGGTATTTCTCACGCCTGACGCCTGACGTCTCACGATTCACGCCTCGCGTTCCTTATCTTTGCCCTCCTGAAAAACACGATATGTTTAACAAACGGACCAAAGTAAAAGACCTGCTGGCTATGGATGCCAGCGGCCTGGAAGTAACGGTAATGGGATGGGTGCGCACCTTTCGCAACAATCAGTTCATTGCGCTCAACGATGGCAGTACCAATAATAATATACAGGTGGTGGCCGAACTGGGAAAATTCAATGATGATTTGTTGAAGCGTGTTACTACCGGCGCTTCGTTAAAAGTAACAGGTGAAGCTGTAGCTTCCGTGGGAAAAGGGCAAAAAGTAGAAATAAAGGCAACCCATATAGAAATCCTGGGCGATAGCGATGCGGAAAAATTTCCTTTACAACCTAAAAAACACAGCCTGGAGTTTTTAAGGGAAATAGCCCACCTGCGCTTCCGGACCAATACATTTGGCGCCGTTTTCCGCGTTCGCCATTCACTGGCTTTTGCGGTGCACCAATTCTTTAATGAAAAAGGATTCGTATACCTGCACACGCCTATTGTTACCGCCAGCGATGCAGAAGGCGCAGGCGAGATGTTTAAAGTAACAACACTGCCATTTGATAAAACACCCCGCAATGAAGACGGGTCGGTGAATTTTAAAGAGGATTTCTTTGGCCGCGCCACCAACCTTACCGTTAGCGGTCAACTGGAAGGCGAATTAGCGGCTATGGCTTTCAGTGAGATTTATACTTTCGGTCCAACTTTCCGGGCAGAAAATTCCAACACGGCCCGTCACCTCGCGGAGTTCTGGATGATAGAACCCGAAATGGCCTTTCATGACCTGGAAGACAATATGAACCTGGCAGAAGAATTTATCAAATACATCATCAGGTATGCCATGGAGCATAACCGCGAAGACCTGGAATTTCTTGCGCAGCGGCTGGCAGAAGAAGAAAAAGCCCTGCCACAGGATAAGCGCAGTGAAATGGGTTTAATCGAAAAACTGGAATTTGTAGTCAACAATAATTTTGAACGGATTACCTATACCGAGGCCATTGATATTTTGCGTGACAGTAATCACAACAAGAAAAAGAAGTTCCAGTACCAGGTAGATAAATGGGGTGTTGATTTGCAGAGCGAACATGAACGCTACCTGGTAGAAAAACATTTTAAAAAACCTGTTATTCTCACCAACTATCCAAAAGGCATCAAGGCATTTTACATGCGGCAGAATGATGATGGCAAAACCGTTGCCGCCATGGATATCCTGGCGCCGGGCATCGGCGAAATTGTGGGTGGATCGCAAAGAGAAGAGCGGCTTGATAAACTGGGGCAGCGGATGAAAGAGATGAATATCCCCGCGGAAGAGTTGTGGTGGTACCTGGATACCCGCCGCTTCGGCGCCGTGCCACATGCGGGCTTTGGATTGGGTTTTGAACGAATGGTATTGTTTGTAACAGGCATGACCAACATACGCGATGTAATTGCATTTCCGCGTACGCCCAAGAATGCGGAGTTTTAACTGATTGGCACACACTACCGTTTTTTTGAAAAGAGAACAGCTCATGTTCTCTTTTTTTATGGAAACGCCTGGCAAATCCATCCCATTACCAAAGACCTTCTTCACATTTAGATAAAGATATTTTTATGGCAGAAATAAATACCAATGCCGGTCATACCAGGCACAAGGCCGGTGTGCGCCGCAGTAAAAAATTGTCTACCAAGGTTGACCTAACGCCCATGGTTGACCTGGGATTCCTGCTGATAACCTTTTTTATATTTACGACGGCGATGACCACCCCAAAGGCAATGAAATTGTATTTGCCTGCGGGCGATGATCCAACAACAGCGGCGGGGCAAAGCGCTGTCCTGACTATTATCCCCATATCGGACAACAAAGTATTTTATTATCATGGCGATATGAACTCGGCGCTTCAAAATAATTTACATGGTATTACCAGTTTTGCTATTGGCAACGGCATTGGCGATATCATCAGGCAAAAGCAAACGGCGTTGGCACAAAATCCAAAGTATACCAAAAAGGACTTAATACTAATCATTAAGCCATCTGTCAATGCCCGGTATCAAAATGTTGTGGCCGCATTGGATGAGGTCTTGATAAATGATCTGAAACATTATGCGGTGGTAGATTTGGACCCCGCCGAAAAAGAGTGGCTGGCAAAACTGCGCGTTCAATAATATTTGCCCGTTAAGTGTTTCACAAGGAAGACTATCGCAGCAATGCAAATGACTATTTCTTATAATTATCTTCCGACAGGGGGTAGACACTACGGAAAAAAATTTGAATTGTTCAATGTGCCCTTCCCTGTTCACTATCAGCGCTGCCGGTCTCGCGCCTGCGTGGATTGTTGAGCGCTTTGCCAAAATTATACGTGAACGTGAGTGTAGCTACACGGCTATCAAAATAATTATGAAAGCTGGAGTTGGCACCCGGAATACTGGTAATCTCTCCGGAAGAACTGCTGGTATGAAAAATGTCGCGCACATTGAACCTTACAGAAGCCTTGTTCACCCATAGTTTTTTTTGCAACCCCGCATTGAGTGCACCGCTGGGATAAATAAGGAATTGACCGTATGCTCGACGGCTTTGGTAATAACCGCTCAGTTCTGCGCTCCACCCCTTTGCAAGCTGAAACTGGTTGTTGGCATTGGAGGAAAATGAAGTAACCGATTGGTTAAGATAACCATTCACAAATGCACCGGAAAAAGTATTGTTGTACACCTCAGCATAAAAATTCAACGTCCACCATGTAGCAGGTTTCAGGTTGACATTCAGGGAAAGATCGATGCTTTTTAATGCGCCGATATTGCCCGTGGTACTAATAAACGTGCTGCCGCTCGGTCGAATGGTTTCAGACTGGTAGCCCGTGGTGTAATTGTACAAAGCCGACACCGTGAACAGGCTTTTGTAACTGTAAGCCAGCTTGTAATTGTTAGTAAACTGGGGCTTTAAAAAAGGATTGCCTGCGAAATAAGTAAACTTATCAACAAAGAAAACAAAAGGATTCAGGCTGGCATAGTTTGGCCTTCCGATACGACGCCCAAAAGAGGCCACCAGCACGTTGTTCCCTGCCGAATCCAATTTGTAAGAAAAATAGACGGTCGGAAACAGGTTGGTATAATGATTTGTAAAACTGGAGTCACGTACATACATATTACCCAACTGGTGACCGCTGCCATTGGTATTCTCCAGTCGCAAACCCGATTGCAGGCTGAAGCGTTTCCACTGTTTGTTATAATTTACGTACCCGGCGTTGATGTTCTCTTTATAAATAAACCGGTTGGTATTATTATAGTCCGGTGTACTAACATTGCCAATGACATTAAAATAGTTGGCGGCATTGTCTGTGTTCACCAAACTTACCTTCAGGCCGGCATCAAATTCGGCCTTATTTTTAAACGGCAGGCTAAGATCTGTTTTGGCTGCATAAATATTTATGTATGATGGCAGATCATCAGTAATGATTTCGGATGATTTGAGATTGCCGTCCGAAGCATAGGCATTATTAAGAAAGCTTTGGTTGCTTCCTGCTTCGTAGCGTACATAATCCGCGTCGAAGGTAAGTGTCTTACCAAGGCTATCAAATTTATGCGTGTAGTTAATGTTGACCGCACCACTATAAAATGTATTGTGAGAGGTGTTGAGCGAATTAACCGTTGAATCTACCGCATAGTTTGCATTGTATACCGTACTAATAACCGGGCTTTGATCTCTGTTCGGCTGCAGCGCCCCGGTGAAAACAATACCCCAGGTAGTTTTGGGCGAAATATAATAATCTGCGCCAAGTTTAACATTCGCATTCTGGTAACGTGCCCTGAAATAGGAAACATCTTTCAGGTAGGATTTAGCATGACCTGCACTATCAAGATAATCGCGGTCAATCTCCAGGCGACGATAATTGCGGTTATAGTTGTACGAAAGATTGGTAAAAAAATTAAGTTTGTTGATACGGTAGTTCATGCTGAGGTTTTCCGTGGTACGGGCATAGAAACCCTGCGAGTAGCCAACGGAAGCGTTGCCGTTCAGCCCTCGTATCGTGTTCTTTTTGGTCCTTATGTTGATGACCCCGGCATTGCCTGCAGCATCGTACCTGGCCGGTGGATTGTCCATGAGTTCAATTTTATCAAGCGCCGACGACGGTAAAGAGCGCAGGTAACTGGCCAGGCTGGTGGCCGACAAGTAAGTGGGCTTATCATCTATCAGCACCAGCACACTGGTTTTGCCTTTAAAGCTGATATTGCCATTTTCATCTACTGTGACGCCTGGCGTATTCTGCAAAACCTCCAATGCATTGGCGCCATTGTTAGCAATCAGAGCATTTACATTTATCACGGTGCGGTCTGCCTTTTGTTCAATGAATTTTTTCTGCGCAGTTATTTCTACAGCCTTCAATGTTTTGTTTGCGGGCGCCAGCGTAATAAGCGGCAGGCTGATCTGCTTTTGATCCACGATATTGATTGCTTCGCTGTTGTAGGGTTGATAGCCGGTAACAGAAATTCTTAGTTGATAGGTGGCTGCCGTCAAACCGGTAAATACAAACCTGCCGTCGGCAGTGCTGATATTTGTTTTTACCGTTGCCGTATCTTTTGCGTACGCCAGGATAACGGTTGCAGCGTTGACAGGATTGCCATCTACGCCAGCAATTTTACCAGACAGTTGTGCCGTGCCGGCCTGCGCGAGGGCCGATTGGATGACCATAATGGGGCTGAAAACAAAAAGCACGATTACTAGTTTTTTGCTCATCCGTTTGCATTGTTTAAAACATTTGGGGTATCCCTGCCTGTCTGCACTGTTTATGACGCTGATATGCCTGGCATGTTACAGCATATCATTGCCTTATTCCCCAAACCTCATCCCCGATGAATTTCGTACTATGAAGGCAACGGCAGAAGTATTTTAGACAAACCCGGTATTACCGTAGATGAACGGTACTGTTAAATTATCATGATGCGCCTATTTTTGTTATTACCTGATCGCCTTAAAAATGTCATCAAAATCCAATTTTCATAAGAAGATCATAGTAAACGTGTAAGAAAAATGAACGATAATTGGCAGGGATAAACGAGGCAGCGCGAAAATTAAGGACCCACAAAAGCTATTGCCAGCATGGATTTGCATAATTTTTAGGGGGCCGGGGGTTAAAATCTACTGTTTAACTTCCCTTCAGGATGTCGGGGATTCAAGTAAGCCCGCCGCCCTTTCCAAATCTTCCGGTGTGTCTATTTCAATGCCCATATAATCTGTTACTACCATTTTCATGGAAATTCCGTGTTCCAGGTAGCGAAGGCATTCTATTTTTTCCGCTGCTTCCAGTGGCGTTATCGGCCAGTTGGTAAAATCCAACAATGCCTGGCGTCGAAAAGCGTATACGCCAATATGTTCATAATAAACAATGGCCGCTTCTTTATTGCGCGGATAAGGCAGCGCGCTGCGTGAAAACATCAATGCATTCATATTCAGATCCACGGCAACTTTCACGTAATTGGGATCGTTGATGAACCGCTGTTCTTTTAATACCTGCATCAACGAAGCAACCTGCACTTTGGCTCCTGCTTCTCCTTCAAACACCTGTAATAATTGCTGAAGGGGGCGTTTCTTCACAAACGGTTCATCGCCCTGCACATTTACCACAATATCAACGTTCATACCGGCCACCGCTTCTGCAATGCGATCGCTCCCGCTTTCGTGCGGCTTTTTACTCATAAGGGCCCTGCCGTCATGACGAATGATCTCATTGTATATGATATCGCTGTCCGTTACTACCCAAACTTCTTCAAACAGCCCTGTAGCAACAGTGTTATCGTATGTGTGTCGTATAACAGGTTTATCACCCAATACCTGCATTAATTTGGCAGGGAACCGCGTGGCTGCATAACGCGCCGGTATCATAGCAACTTTCTTCATTCGATAAAGATAAATGAAACTGCTTTTTCGGCGCTGCAAAAGCAGCCGCCCGGCTTGCTTATCTGGCGAGAAAGCCCACCCCAGAAAAGCAAACCGGTATTGTTCTATTTAAGTACCGAATCCTTATATTTGAAAAGGAACACTGCTCAACGATTGCATGGATTATTAACCTTCAAATTAAAAGACATGCAAGCTTCCGAATTGCTTAATAATTATTTTGTAGATGCCCATACCTGGGACGAAATGTACAGCAACCGTACCATTCGTGAACAGTATAAGGGCGCTGTGGAATTCCTGCAGCAGTTAAGCACCGACGAGCTTAACAAAAAAGAAGAGCAGGCACGCCGCCTGTTCATGAGCCAGGGTATAACTTTCACCGTATACAGCAGCGGCGAAGGCATAGAAAAAATATTCCCTTTCGATATCATTCCCCGCATCATTACCGCCGCGGAATGGAATTTCATAGAAGCCGGCATCAAACAAAGGCTAAAGGCGTTGAATCTTTTTTTGAAAGACGTGTACCACGAGCAGTTCATCATTAAAGATGGAGTAGTACCCATTGATATGATTTACAGTTGCCCGCATTACCTCCGCGAGATGCATAATTTCCCCGTGCCGTATGATATATATGTTCACATCGCCGGAATTGATTTAATCAGGAACAGCGATGGCAGCTTCTATATACTGGAAGATAATCTGCGTACGCCCAGCGGTGTCAGCTATATGCTCGAAAACCGGGAAATCACCAAGCGCATTTTTCCCGACCTGATTCCAAAAAACAATGTGCGGCCGGTAATGGATTATCCTACCATACTGCACAAGAACCTGGTTTCCTTATCGCCCAGGCAAATACCGAACCCCACTATTGTGGTATTAACACCGGGTATTTATAACTCAGCTTATTTTGAACATACAACCTTATCAAGATTGATGGGTGTGGAACTGGTGGAAGGCCGCGATTTGGTGGTAGACAACCATCGTGTGTATATGAAAACCACCACCGGCCTGCAACAGGTAGATGTTATTTACAGGCGGGTAGACGATGATTTTCTGGATCCACTGGTCTTTAATTCGGAAAGTGCGTTGGGTGTGGCTGGCCTCATGAGCGCTTACCGCAAAGGGAATGTTGCAATTGTAAATGCCGTAGGCAATGGTGTGGCCGACGATAAGGCCATTTATACCTTTGTGCCCGATATGATTAAATATTATCTCAATGAAGAACCGATATTAAAAAACGTACCCACGTACCAGTTAGAAAATAAAGATCACCTGGCGAAGGTATTTGATGATATCAGCCACATGGTCATTAAAAAAACAAATGGCAGTGGCGGATATGGAATGCTGATGGGGCATGCGGCCACCGACCAGGAAATAGCAGAATATAAATTAGAAGTATTGAAAGACCCGCGTCAGTTCATTGCCCAGCCCATTATCAGCCTTTCTTCCGCGCCTTGCTATATGAATGGAAAATTAGAGCCAAGACGGATCGATTTACGCCCCTACGCCTTATGCGGACCCGGCGGCATTGAAATTGTTCCGGGCGGATTAACCCGCGTGGCCCTGAGAGAAGGATCGCTCGTGGTAAACTCATCGCAGGGGGGCGGAAGCAAAGACACCTGGGTGCTGGCAACATGATAGTTTAAAGTTGAATGGTTCAAGGTGTAAGGTTTTGTAACCAGCGTTTGTTTCTTTGTGCAACATTGTTGTGTCACTCACTTGTACCGATGCACAATAATCAACCACCGGGGCAACCGAACTTTAAACCTTAAACCTTAAACTATTAAACCAGCGGATATTCAATTAAGGCGGTTACTCTCTATTAAATCCCTAAACCAATAAAAATATTACATGCTAAGCAGGGTTGCAGATAGTTTATACTGGATGAGCAGGTATATGGAGCGTGCCGATGGCATTTTGCGTATGCTCAAAATCAACTATGCATCATCACAGGATGATTTGCATGATTTTTCCTGGGCGCCGGTGCTGGAAATTTTTACTTACCTGGAGGACGAGCAATACAGCGTTATTGGCAATGATTCAAGAACCGTATTGCAATTCATGGTAACGGATAAAGAGAACCCCAATTCAGTGCTGAACATTGTTACAAAGGCAAGAGAAAACGCCCGCAGCGTACAGGATCATATTACAAAAGAACTATGGCAATGCCTAAACGATTTCTATCATACTGTCCGCGATGCGCAATTATCTGAATGGTTGAGCCATGAAGACCCTATCAGTACGCTGGACATATTAATCAAACAGGGCTTGCTCTATTATGGTACTATTGATATTACCATGAGCAGGGGCGAGGGTTACGCTTTTATTAATTTGGGGAAATTTATTGAGCGTGGTAACCAATCGGCCGATATCCTGGATGTAAAATTCAGTGATGTTAACTATGATATTACAATGGCAGACACTACTTATTGGAAATACCTGCTAATGTCTATTTCCGGTTATGAGCTATACCTGAAGACCTACCGAAGCGGTTTTGAAGCAAAAAACGTGGTAGAGCTGATTGTGCTGAATCGCGATTTCCCTCGCTCTGTTTTATATTCCATCAACCAAATGATGCGCTATTTTATACGGCTGAGAAGCGATCGAAATGCAGATGCCTATCAAAAGATTGAATTTTTAATCGGTAAGCTGAAAAGTAAAATTAATTATTCCACTACCGCCGGCATATTGCAGCAGGGCCTTCATGAATACCTGGAAGAAATAAAAACCGATTTAAATGAAATTGGCGTGGCGCTTAACCAGAACTATTTTGCTTACGTCTGATATTTCATTTGCTCTATTTGAAAACCACGCTACCTAAAAATTTTGCATGCCCCGTTTTAATATTCGCCACATTACCCGCTATAGTTACGAACAAGCAGTGAGAGACAGCGCCAACCAGGTTACCCTGTTTCCTTTGCAGGATGAATACCAGGATGTAACCAAACAGGAGTTGAACATTACCGGCGACCCACCGGTTGAATTGTTCAAAGATTATTACGGCAACACCATTGGCTCTTTTACCTACGCAGAACCACATAAAGAGCTGGTGATCGATTCAAAAATTGATGTGGTGGTACATGATAAAAAAATGCCGCCCGATACCACCCCAAAAGAAAAACAATGGCAAAATATCCGGGAAATCAGGTTTACTTATCCTTATATAGATTTTATAAAACAGGAAAAATTTAAGGCCATTGATGAATTAAAAAACCTTCCTGCCATTATCAACAGCCAGTTGCATACGCCACTCGCTGCGGCCCTGCAGTTGAATGAATACATTTTCACCAATTTTTCTTACGACAGTGCCGTGACCGATGTGGAAACCACCATCGACGAGGTGTGGAAACTGAAAGCGGGCGTTTGTCAGGATTTTGCACATGTACTGTTAGTGCTACTTCATATAATAAACATACCTGCACGCTATGTAAGTGGCTATGTTTGTCCGAATAAAAACGGTATGCGCGGCGAAGGCGCTACCCATGCCTGGGTAGAGGCTTATATTCCTTTCTATGGCTGGCTGGGTCTCGATCCCACCAATAATTGCATTGTAAACGATCTGCACGTACGACTGGCAACGGGCCGCAGCTTCAGCGATGTGTCGCCCGTAAAAGGCACTTACAAGGGAACCTCGCACCATACCCTGGAAGTAGGCGTAACTATTTCTTATGAAGATGGAACCGTTACCGAAGAACACCCGGCTTTACTGGTTCCGCAGCCCAATAAAAACAACACTGTAACGAACGCAAACTCTTACAGGCGCCATTTGGAAATGATGCAACAGCAGCAGCAATAATATCTTGACTAAGATTTACAGGATTGGTAAGCGTACAGGACGTTGTGAGGAGTGCACATTCATTCTTTTAAACATCTGCTTTCATTTTCTTTTGTTTGATCTGGAAAACATTTCCTTCCGGATCTTCGCCATCGCAAAGCCAGTAATCATAATTATTAAACGTTTTCACCTCTTTTATCTTAACCTGGTTGGCCGCCAGTTGTTCCATTAGTTTAAATATATCCTCGCCTGTTTCAAATACAATTTTTGTATTGCTGTTTGCTTCGAGCTTTTTAGCGGGTGAGGCAAGATGGCCTGGGCCCGCCTTGTGAAGCCCGATCTTACATATGCCGGCATTTAATAAAACCCACTCAGCTTTTATTTCTTCTGCTACCTCAAGCTGAAAATAATCAATATAGAATTTTTTTAGTTTATCAACATCCTGTACAAAAAGAATAATGGAGGTGATGAAAAAGGTCATGTGATTTGTTTATTGTGTAATAAAACGCCGAACCAGGAGCCTGCCTTGAAAGGGTGCAATCAAAACAGCGCGGATGGTGCCCCGGATCAATAATCGGTCTTCACATTCTTATCGAACGGAATTTTAAAAAGATAGCCCAATTGTTCATCTTTCTCATCCTGCAGTACATCCAGGCCGTAGCGCAGGGTTTTGGGATCGGTATATTGAAAAGTGCCAAAAAGCCGATCCCATAAAGAGAAAATATTGCTGTAATTGCTATCGGTAAACGGCCTTTTATAGTGGTGGTGTATCTTGTGCATATTGGGCGAAACAAAAATCCAGCTGATGGGTCTATCTATCCACCCGGGAACAATAATATTCGCATGATTGAAATGCGTAAACAATGCCGCCACGCTGCGGTACAAAAAATAAAGCCATACCGGCATCCCCATCACAAAAACACCCAAAATCATAAAAGTCTCCCTAACCAGCCATTCGCCCGGATGATGCCGGGTGCCTGTTGTCACATCTACATGCGTATCGCTATGGTGTATCATGTGAAACTTCCACATCCATTTTACTTTGTGCATAATGTAATGCGGTATATACTGGCTGAACAGATCGCCCAGCAATAACCCGGTGAGCACAACGGCCCA
>Ga0068859_100006290_pt1 | contig 12041 bp, 20 predicted proteins | sample KBSSwiS22_FD_66585 | JGI IMG/M metagenome (GOLD analysis project Ga0068859, IMG submission 66585) | Switchgrass rhizosphere microbial communities from Kellogg Biological Station, Michigan, USA - KBS Switchgrass S2-2 | ecosystem: Host-associated > Plants > Roots > Rhizosphere > Soil ... | reverse complement strand
AGAACGTCTGAACCGAACAGAGGACGACCGTAAGGTATCGCGTCCATTGATTCATCTTCTGACGTCCGACCTCACCCTCTTCCTGGATCTTTTTCATCGTCGGCGAAAGCACCGGCATGAGCTGCATGATGATCGAGGCAGTGATGTATGGAGTGACTCCGAGCGCAAAAACCGAAATAGTGCGGAAGTTGCCTCCCGAGAAAAGGTCGAGCACACCAAGAAGGGTTCCGGCGACCTCTCCCCAAACTTGTTCGAGACGGGTTTTGTTTATTCCAGGCGCAGTAACGTGAGCACCCAGACGATAAACCGCGAGCAGGCTCAGCGTAAAAAGAATACGCGTGCGCAGTTCCGGAACCTTGAACATGTTCTGAACTGCGTTGAGAAACTTCTCCATATAAGTGTTGGTTGTTGGTTGATCGTTGTTCGTAGTCAGCCTAGACGAAATCAGGCTCGACCAACGAACGACGAACTACGATCAACGAACTAAGCAGCTACTGCAGCCGCTTTCTTGATCTCCGTCGCGGAACCGCCCGCCTTCTCGATCTTGTCTTTCGCCGTCTTCGTGAACCGATGGGCTGAGATGTTCAGCGCCTTCGAAACATCGCCGTTTCCAAGGATAACGAGGTCGTGCTTCGCCTTCTTGATAAGGCCACGTTCGTGCAAGATATCAGGAGTAACGTCGTCGCCCGCGTTAAAGTTCGACTCGATCTTCGCAAGGCTGATCTCGACCCATTCCTTCTTGAAGATGTTCGTAAATCCGCGTTTCGGCAAGCGACGCTGAAGGGGCATCTGTCCGCCTTCAAACCCCGGACGGCTGCTGTAACCCGATCTGGATTTCTGACCCTTATGTCCGCGGCCCGATGTCTTACCGAGACCCGAACCCGGTCCACGACCGACACGCTTCTTTTTATGAGTGGAGCCTTTCGCCGGCTTCAGATTATTTAACGATAATGCCATATGTTTGCTCGTGGTTCGTTGATCGTCGTTCGTTGCTTCGTCTTGCGAACGAACAACGAACTACAAACAACCAACTAGTCTACGATCCTCAACAGGTGCGGTACCTTCGCCACGATGCCGCGCATTGACGGCGTATCGGGCCGCGAAACTGTCTGATTCAGTTTCGTGATGCCGAGGCTCTTAACGATGTCCTTCTGCTTCTTCGCGTATCCGATCGAGCTACGATAGTACTGGATCGTGATGCTTCCGCCTTTATTTTCTGTCTTCTTTGCCATCTTTCAATCTCGGATTGCGGATCGCGGATCGCGGATTTCCCCACCTTCCAGAATCGTCGCAATATCAACATGGGTGCGAATGGGTAATCAAATCCGCAATCCGCAATCCCAAATCCCCAATCAAACAAGTTCTTCGACTGCCTTCCCGCGGAGCCGTGCAACTTCGATCGGATCCTTCATACGCATCAATCCGTTGAAGGTCGCACGAACAACGTTGTGATTGTTTGTCGAACCAAGGATTTTCGTACGCACGTTGTGCACGCCAAGCGATTGGAGAACCGCACGTACCGCACCACCGGCGATAACTCCGGTTCCTTCTGCGGCCGGCTTGAGCAGGACGCGTCCTGCACCGTATTCACCGATCAATTCGTGCGGCAATGTGCCGTCGATAAGCGGAACGCGGATGAGGTTGTTCTTCGCCGCTTCAACAGCTTTCTTGATCGCGTTCGGAACTTCCTTCGCCTTTCCGGTGCCGAAACCAACGTGGCCGGCTTCATCGCCGATCACGACCAGCGCCGCAAACGACATGTTCTTTCCGCCCTTAACGACTTTCGTCACACGATTGATCGAGATCAACTGATCTTTAAGGATCAATCCGTTCGGCGAAATTCTCTGTTTACTCTTAGTTGCCATTGTCTTCCTTGCTTGGCTTCTCGCCGGCTTCGGTCTTGTTCAATCCTGCTTCACGTGTCGCTTCGAGCAATGCTTTGACACGGCCGTGATAGAGGTATCCACCACGATCGTAGACGACACTCGAAACGCCCGCCGCTATTGCACGTTCGGCAATCGTTTTGCCGACCTGCTGTGCAGCAGAGATGTTTCCGCCGGTCGCTCCGCCGAGCGATTTCTCGGTCGTCGATGCCGTCGCCAGCGTCTTCCCGCTATCGTCGTCGATCAACTGCGCGTAGATGTGATTCAAGCTGCGGAACACAGCCAGACGCGGACGGTCCGCGGAGCCGCGCACTTTCTTGCGAATGCGGCTGTGAACTCCTCGGCGAATGTCGGCTTTATTTTTCGTTGCCATATCTTTATTTAGTTTCTGGTTTCTAGTTCCTGGTTTCTCGTTTTATGAACTAGAAACAAGAAACCTGGAACCAGGAACTTATTTACCGGTCTTTCCGGGTTTCAACTTGTAAAACTTATCCGAATAACGGACGCCCTTACCCTTGTATGCATCCGGCTTTCTCAAACGATTGAGCTCCGCTGCGACCTGGCCAAGCTTCTGCTTGTCGATGCCGCTGAGCGTGATCGTCAACTGATACTGGTTGATCGAGGTCTTCGTGTTTACACGCTCGGTCTTCGCTTCGATACCCTCCGGCAATGGGTATTCGATCGGGTGTGAATATCCGAGCGAGAAGAGGATCTTTCTGCCCTGGACATCGGCTTTGTAACCGACGCCGACGACATCCATTTTCTTCTCGAAGCCTTCGGTCACACCGACAACGGCGCTATTAGCGAGAGCTCGTGCAAGACCGTGGAAAGCTTTGTAGCTATCGTCCGATCGTTCGGCGACCAGCGTTCCGTCCTCTTGTTTGAACTTCACGCCTGAAGGCACCGGTGTGTTCAAAGTTCCTTTCGGACCTTTGACCTCGAGTTGCGAATCGCCGATCGTCACAGTGACGCCGCTCGGGATCGTAATCGGTTTTTTTCCTACTCTAGACATAATCTTGATCGTTGTTCGTCGATCGTTGTTCGTTGTGACTCGCCCTGCGACGAACCACGAGCAACGAGCTACCAACTAATAAACTTCCGCTAAGATCTCTCCGCCGACGTTTTCCGCACGAGCTTTCTTTCCGCTCATGAGACCGCGCGAGGTCGAGACGATATTCACGCCGTAGCCACCAAGCACCTTCGGAATTTCACCCGCACCGACATAAACGCGGCGACCGGGACGTGAAACTCGCGAGAGATGCGTGATCGATGAAGCACCCTTCGCGTCGTAACGCAGGAAAATGCGGATCACGTACTTCGGAGCTTCGCCCTTGGTGGTGAAGCTATTGATATAGCCTTCTTCCTTCAGGATTCTCGCTACTTCGAGTTTCAATTTCGAACCGGGTATGTCCACACGCGGATGATTCGCAGCGATCGCGTTGCGAATTCGTGTAAGCAGGTCGGCTATTGGATCTGTCATCTAATTAACTCCGTTAATCAATTTCGGATTTCGGATCTGGGATTGCGGATTTTACCGACTTACAGTCCTTTCTCCTCTTCCATCATCTTCAATCTTTTTTCAACTCCGATCTCTGGAGTTGCGTCATGCGAGATAAATCCGCAATCCGCAATCCCAAATCGGATCACCAGCTCGACTTAACGACTCCCGGGATCTGTCCCTGGAGCGCAAGATCGCGAAGCGCGATGCGCGAAACTCCGAATTTGCGAAGGTACCCACGGGTTCGGCCCGACTGCGAACAGCGGTTTCGAACTCGGATCGGGCTGCCGTCACGCGGCATCTTCTGTAACTGAAGGACCGCTGCATCGACTTCTTCAGGAGTCGACTTCGGACTATTAATGATCTTCTTCGCGGCCTTTCGGCGTTCTGCCCAAAGGGCGACGCGTACTTTTCGCTTCTCGTTCTTAACTACTTTGCTGATCTTTGCCATCTTCTTTTAAGTTTCTAGTTCCTAGTTTCTGGTTTCTAGTTTCGTGCGTTTCGGTTCCAACGAGAAACCAGAAACTAGGAGCTAGAAACTCTCTCGGCTACGCCCTGAACGGCATTCCCATCGCTTTCAGAAGCGAGCGAGCCTGTTCGTCCGTCTTTGCGGTCGTGACGATCGAGATATTCATCCCGCGTGTCTTGTCGACCTTGTTGAAATCGATCTCCGGAAAGATCAACTGCTCGCGAATACCGAGCGTGTAATTTCCGCGTCCGTCGAACGCCTTGCCTGAAATTCCGCGGAAGTCGCGAACACGCGGCAACGCTACCGAGATCAGACGATCGAGAAATTCGTACATCCGTTCGCCGCGAAGCGTGACCATCGTTCCGATCGCCATTCCCTGACGAAGCTTGAACGCCGCGATCGACTTCTTAGCCTTTGTGATGACGGGCTTCTGTCCGGTGATCGCTTTCAATTCGTCGGCAGCCGTATCAAGAAGCTTGGCATTCGCACTCGCTTCGCCGAGTCCCATGTTGATGACGACCTTCTCGATGCGCGGTATGCCCATCGGGTTCTTGATGTCGAACTCCTTTGCCAGGGCACCGGCGATCTCGTTCTTATATTTATCTCTTAATCTAGCCATCTCTTTAAGTTCCTAGTTCCGGGTTTCTAGTTTCTAGTTCCCGGGTTTCAACTTGAAACCAGGAACAAGAAACTAGGAACTTACTCTTCCGTTTTTTCTTCCTTGTCTTTCTTCGGCTCTTTCTTACCGAACACGTTCGCGATCGGGATGACCTTGCCGCTCTTCGCGACACGGACTTTCTTTCCGTCACGGACTTCGAATTTCACACGCGTCGGCTTTCCGGTATCAGGATCGATAAGAGCGACGTTCGATACATCGATCCATGCTTCCTGCTCTTTGATGCCGCCTTCGCGATTCATCTGCGGTACCGGTTTCTGGTGACGCTTTACAAGAGCGGCACCTTCGACCTTCACTTTTCCGTTTCGTGCATCAACGGCAATGACCTTGCCGCGAAACGGCTGTCTTTTACCGGCGCTATCGTAACGGGCATATTCCTTCCCGGCGATGAAGACGACCTGGTCGCCGCGCTTGATCTTGCTGTTTACTGTTCCTGTCTTAATAGTCTTCATTTCTCTTAACTCACATACGTCCCATATGACCTGTGGGACCCATGGGACCTATATAACCTCAGGTGCCAAGCTTACGATCTTCATGAAATTCTTCTCACGAAGCTCACGAGCCACGGGTCCGAATACACGAGTTCCGACCGGTGTTCCGTCATCCTTGATCAGGACGGCTGCGTTCTCGTCGAAGCGAATGTAGGTTCCGTCCTTGCGGCGGATCTCTTTTCGCGTACGGACGATGACGGCGTTATAAACTTTGCCCTTCTTCGCCGTTCCGTCGGGCGAGGCTTCCTTCACAGTGACCTTGATCTTGTCGCCGAGGCGAGCGATCTTGCTCGTCGATCCGCCGATCGGCATGATCATAACAACGCGTTTCGCTCCCGAATTATCAGCGACCGCCAAGGAGGTCTGCATCTGAATCATATCTTTTCTCCAGTTCCTGGTTCCTTGTTTCTAGTTTCGAGTTTCTTGTTCGCAAACCCGCAAACTAGAAACAAGGAACTAGAAACCAGAAACTTATAATTCCGCTTTCTGAATGATCTCAACCACACGCCAGCGCTTGCGGGCCGACATCGGGCGAGTCTCGACGATCCTTACCTTATCTCCGATCTTGGCACCCTTCTCGTCATGCGCCATGAACTTCTTGCGCTTGCGAACATACTTGCGATAGATCGGATGCTTGACCAATCGGTCCACGCGAACGACGACGGTCAACGTCATCTTGTCCGATGTAACGACGCCGATCTTTTCCGCGCGCTTTCCTTTGTGGACCTTCTTCTCTTCACCGTCGACTGCAGGCTCAGCCGGTTCGGCTTTCGCTTTCTTCGCCGGAGCTTTCTTCGGTGCTTCTTCGGTCGCCGCTTCGGCCTTCGCTTCTACAGCTTCGCTTTCCGCTCCCGCTGCTGCTGCCGTTTCACCGGTTACTTCCGTTTCGTCTGTCTTTTTCTTGGTTGCCATCTTTAGTTAGCCTGTTTTTCGGCCTTCGATTTTTCGCCGATCAGCGTATAAACCCGGGCGAGGGTTCTCCTCTCGCGGCGGATGTCCTTGATCGTATCGCCGACGCCGAGCGTCTTCCGAAACTTCAAACGGAAAAGCGATTCCTTCAATGCGTCTGCCTGATCGCTGAGCTCCTGAAGACTCATGTCCTTGAGCTGTTCGATCTGTTCCTTGCGCTTCATAAACTTAAACTACGCCTCCTTCGAGGTCTGCACGCGACACGAACTTCGTCTTAAGAGGAAGTTTCTGCGCGGCAAGCATCATCGCCTCGCGGGCTAAAGCCTCATCGACACCCTGGATCTCATAAAGCACGCGGCCCGGCTTTACAACTGCTACCCAGTGATCGGGAGCTCCTTTACCGGAACCCATACGAGTTTCAGCCGGCTTCTTGGTGATCGGTTTGTCGGGAAACATCCTGATCCAGATCTTGCCGCCGCGTTTGATGTGTCGCGTCATCGCGATACGTGCAGCTTCGATCTGACGATCGGTGATCCAGCCTGCTTCGAGTGTCTTCAGACCAAAGTCGCCGAAGTCCAGATTCTGGCCGCGCGAAGCTTTTCCGCGCATGCGTCCCTTCATGACTCTTCGGTGCTTGACCTTTTTCGGCATCAACATAGTTCAAAACCTCGTTCGTTGTTCGTTGATCGTGGTTCGTTGCCGTGTTGATCAGGTTCGTCATCTTAACGAACTACGATCAACGAACAACGATCGCTCTTATCTTCCTCTGTCGTCGCGTCTCGGGCGTCGAGCACCACGCTCGACCTTTACTTCGTTCATCGGATCGGTCGTCGTTCCGCGGGCCATCGATCCGTTCGGATCGAGGATCTCACCGCGGTAGATCCAAACCTTAACGCCGATGATCCCAAATGTCGTCAGTGCTTCAGCGAAACCGTAATCGATGTCGGCACGCAGGGTATGCAGCGGCAAGCGGCCCTGCAGCGACCATTCGGTACGTGCGATCTCGGCTCCGTTCAAACGGCCGGCGATCATGACCTTGATTCCCTGTGCTCCGAAACGCTGCGATTCTTCCATCGTCTTTTTCATCGCACGACGGAAAGCGATTCGCTTTTCGAGCTGCTGCGCGATCTTCTCGGCCTGCAGTTGCGCGTTGAGCTCCGGATGGCGGATCTCCTGGATCGAGATCAGAACTTCACGTCCCGTCTTTCGCGAAAGATCTTCGCGAAGCTTCTCGATCTCGGAACCCTTGCGGCCGATGATGATGCCCGGGCGCGAGGTGTAGATGATGATCTTCAGGCGAGTGGCTGCACGCTCGATATCGATGTGCGAAACTCCGCCGCCGCCGAAACGCTTTTTAAGATCGCGCTTGAGCTTGAGATCCTCGGCAAGGTACTTGGCAAAGTCGTGCTTGGCGAACCAATGCGAATGCCAGTCCTTGTTGTATCCGACTCTAAATCCGTATGGATGAACTTTCTGTCCCATATTTTGATTTGGGATTTAGGATTTCGGATTTGGGATTTTCAAATCCGCAATCCGCAATCCGCAATCCGCATTGTCCTATTGTCTCTCGAGCTCCTCGTTCGTATCCTGCTGCTTTTCGTCAGCCGGCTTCGTTTCGTTCAAGGCTTCGGTCGTCTGCGTTTCGACGTTTTTAGCATCTGCGACTTTCGCTTCGCTGGCGGCCTCGACCGCTTCTGCGGTTTCAACCGGAGTCGGTGTCTCCACCTCTTCAGCCTTAGCTTTCTTCGGAGCCGCTTTCTTCGCCGGAGCCTTCGCTTTCTTTTCTCCGCCGTCAGCTTTCTTGGCAGTCGCTCTCTTTGCCCTTGCGGCCTCGGCCTTCAATTCCTTTTCAGTCTTCGCCTGCTCTTCGCTGGTCACCTGGATGGTGATGTGGCAGTAGTGACGCTGCTCGCGATAAGCACGACCCTGCGGAGCGGGACGCACGCGGCGGCGATTTTTGGTCGGCCCCATGTCGACGAAGCAGGTCTTGATCCAAAGCCCGTCCGGATCGATCGCGATGTTCTGCTGCTCAGCCGAATACGTCGCGTTGGCGATCGCGGAGTTCAGGCACTTGGCGATCGGATCTGCTGCACGCTTGTCGGTGAACTTCAATATCGCAAGAGCACGCGAGACGTTCTGCCCGCGGATCATGTCGATTACGAGCCGAGCCTTTCGCGGACTGCCTTTCAAATGTTTTGTCTTTGCTATCGCTTCCATATTCTTAGTTCGTTGTTCGTTGTTGGTTGTTCGTGGTATTTCGTTTCTTGCAACGAACCACGAACAACGATCAACGAACTACTTTCGTTTGGCCATCTTCTCCGCTTTGGTTCCCGGATGTCCTTTGAACATGCGCGTCGGTGAAAATTCACCAAGCTTGTGTCCAACCATGTTCTCGGTGACGAACACCGGGATGTGACGCTTGCCGTTGTGTACGCCGAAGGTCAGTCCGACCATATCCGGCGAGATCGTCGAGCGTCGCGACCAGGTCTTGATCGCGGGCGGTTTCTTTCCGCCATCAGCGATCCGCTGCAGCGTTCTGGCAACACTAAGGTCGATAAACGGTCCTTTTTTTAATGAACGAGGCATATATCAATTTTGGATTGCGGATTGCGGATTGCGGATTTGTACTCTTCCGTCTTCCAATGTCCGCTCTCAGTTCTTAGTTCCGCGTCTCGCTTGATGCCATCGCCGATCGAAATCCGCAATCTGCAATCCGCAATCCGCAATCAGTTACTTTCTTCTCCGGTCCTTCACGATCATGTTGCTCGTGCGCTTGTTGCGACGCGTTTTGTATCCGCGTGTCGGCTGTCCCCATGGGGTTACCGGGTGACGTCCGCCTGACGTCTTACCTTCACCACCACCGTGCGGGTGATCGACCGGGTTCATCGCGACGCCACGAACTTTCGGACGCTTGCCCATCCAACGACTTCGTCCGGCTTTTCCAAGCGAGACGTTCTCGTGTTCGGTGTTGCCGACCTGTCCGACCGTCGCCATGCAGACGACAGGAACTTTTCTGACTTCACCAGACGGCATGCGAAGCTGGGCGTAATCGCCTTCCTTCGCAACGATCTGAGCAAAGCCGCCAGCCGAGCGGACCATCTGTCCGCCCTTGCCGGGACGAAGCTCGATGTTATGAACTTCGGTACCGAGCGGGATGTTCTTGATCGGCAGCGCATTTCCCGGAAGGATATCCGCGTCCTCGCCGCTGTGAACCATCGTGTTCACTTTCAGCCCGACCGGAGCAATAATGTATCGCTTCTCGCCGTCGAGATACGTGATCAGTGCGATGTGAGCCGACCGGTTCGGATCGTATTCGATCTGCGAAACCTTCCCCGGGATGCCGGCCTTATCACGCTTGAAATCGATGATCCGGTAATGCCGTTTATGGCCTCCGCCGCGGCGGCGCACGGTGATTCGTCCATCACTATTGTGGCCGGATATTTTCTTCTTCGGTTCGAGCAACGACTTCTCGGGGGTTGCTCCCGGCGTCAACTCGTCGCGCGTCAGATAAGTCTGATAGCGTCGTGCCGGTGATGTCGGTTTTAGTCTCTTGATTCCCATAACTTTGATTTTCGAATTTCGATTGCCGATTTGCGATTGCCGTTCCTACGAGATCGCAAATCGAAAATCGCAAATCGCAAATTCCTAGATCGCTTCCGCGTAATCCACCATCGGCTCGCCTTTCTTCAAAGTGACGTAGGCCTTTTTCCAATTCGGACGGCGTCCTTCCTGGCGGCCGCGCTTCTTGATCTTCCCGTCATAGTTCACGGTGCGAACACTCGCTACTTTTACGTTGAAGATCTCTTCGACAGCCTTTTTGATATCGAGCTTTCCAGCAGTCTTCTCAACGCGGAACGTCAAAACCTGTCCAGCCTTTCGGTCGGTGTTCTCGTCCGACGAATCCTCTTTCAGAATGACGCTCTTCTCGGTTACGACCGGCGATTTCAGGATGTCCCAAACAGTAAAATTACTCATTGTCGGTCGCCTCCTTCTTTACAGCTTTCGGCTTCGATTCTTTTTTCGGAGCGGCTTCGCCTTCAGCTTTTTCTGCTTTCGGCTTCGCTTCCTTTTTCGGCTTAGCTTCTTCGGTCGACTCAGCCTTTTCAGCTTTCTTAGCCTTCGGCTTCTCTTCGACTTCAGCTTCGAACTTTCCGTTCTCAGCTTTTGGATCGAGAAGTTGATTCAACTCTTCGATCGCGACTTTCGAGATCAGAACCTTTTCGTGATAAAGGATGTCGTAGATGTTCAGACCGAAGCTGTTCGTTACTTTCGTCTTCTCGACGTTACGCGATGACATCACGAGATTCGCATTGTCCAGCGAGTCGACGATCAGCGTCTTCGTTCGCTTACGATTCTCGACGAGTCCAAGTGCTCCGACTGCTTCGAGAAAATCCTTCGTCTTCGGTGCTTTGAAACCAAACTCGTCGATGACGATCAGATTGCCTTCGCGAAGTCTCTCGGAAAGAGCCGAGCGAAGTGCGCCGCGGCGCATTTTCTTCGGCATCTTGTAGGACCAATCGCGGGGCTGCGGTCCGTGAACGTTACCGCCACCTTTCCAAAGCGGCGAGCGAAGCGACGCGATACGTGCTCGTCCCGTTCCTTTCTGCTTCCACAGCTTGCGGCCCGATCCCGAAACGTTACCGCGAGTCTTCGTCGCGGACGTTCCCTGTCGGCCGTTGGCCTGATAGTTCATCAAGGCGGCGTGGATCAAAGCCTCGTTCAGCTCGACACCGAACACGGCATCGGCCAGGCTTACTTCGCCAACTTCCTTATTCTTCAAATTGCGAACCTTTACGGTAGGCATACTTTTCTCCGTTTCTAGTTTCTGGTTCCGAGTTTCTTGTTCCTGATTTCCTACTAGAAACCAGAAACTAAGAACTAGAAACAATTCCTAACTCTTCTTAACAACTACTAAGCTTCCGTTTGCGCCGGGTACAGCTCCGCGGATCATCAACAGATTGTTCTCAGCATCGACGCGAGCGACGGTCAATCCTTTGACGGTCACGCGATCGTCACCCATGTGGCCCGACGAACGCGTACCTTTGATAACGCGTGACGGATACGCCGACTGTCCGATCGATCCCGGTTCACGAACGTTCATCGAACCGTGCGACTCAGGACCTCGCGAAAAGTTGTGTCGCTTGATCGTACCGGCGAATCCGCGTCCCTTCGACTTTCCGACAACTTCGATCTTGTCACCGTCAGCAAAGACGTCGACTTTGACCTGATCGCCGATTGCCGCTTCCGGCTCAGCCGTCAGTCGAAGTTCCCGCAAGACCCGGGTCGGCGGAACACCGCCACCGGTCTTCTCAAAGTGTCCGCGAAGCGGCTTCGAGACATTCTTCAAACGGATCGGATTGTCTTCGACAAGCCCGAGCTGCACCGCGTTGTAACCATCGCGGCCGGCCGCACTCTTCGTTTGGACGACGACACACGGTCCCGCTTTGATGACCGTCACGGGTGTAACCGTTCCGTCTTCCGCGAAGATCTGCGTCATTCCGACTTTTCTACCAATGATTCCGCTAATCATAACTTTAAGTGTTCGTCGTTAGTTGTTCGTTGTTCGTTGTACTTCGTCGTTGCGTACCCAAGTTAATGCTCACGAACAACGAACAACGAACTACGATCTACGAACTAATTTTTTCCAAAAGCCTTGATCTCAACATCGACACCGGCCGGGAGATCAAGTCTCATCAACGCGTCTACCGTTTCGGCGGTCGGATCGAGAATGTCCATCAAACGCTTGTGCGTTCTGATCTCGAACTGCTCACGCGATTTTTTGTCGACGTGCGGCGAACGAAGGACCGTCCATTTGTTCTTGATGGTCGGTAGGGGGATCGGACCTGCGATCCTCGCTCCGGTGCGTTTCGCCGTATCGACGATCTCCTGTGTCGATTGATCGAGCACGCGGTGATCGTAGGCTTTCAGCTTGATGCGAATTTTTTCGTTTAGCATAATTTCGTACAACAGGCTGTTAGCCTGTTGATTCCGGCAGGCTAACAGCCTGCCGTACACTCTTATTCAACTACTTCAGAAACCGTGCCTGCTCCAACTGTTCGGCCGCCTTCGCGGATTGCGAACCGGAGTCCTTTCTCCATCGCGATCGGTGCGATCA
>Ga0068859_100006286_pt1 | contig 12047 bp, 12 predicted proteins | sample KBSSwiS22_FD_66585 | JGI IMG/M metagenome (GOLD analysis project Ga0068859, IMG submission 66585) | Switchgrass rhizosphere microbial communities from Kellogg Biological Station, Michigan, USA - KBS Switchgrass S2-2 | ecosystem: Host-associated > Plants > Roots > Rhizosphere > Soil ... | reverse complement strand
CGACGAAGAATCCAGCGTCGAGGTCGCCGCCGACCGCGGGTCCACCGCCGAGAGCCAGGCGCGCTTCGCGTTTGCCCGTCTCCTGAAACGTCCGCACGCGCTCGAAGTGCCGGGCGCTGACGAGCGGTCCCATGCGCGTGTCACGGTCGAGTCCGCGACCCAGACGAATGGTCCGCGCGCGTTCGACAAGCGCATCGAGAACGCGCGGGTAAATCGATCGCTCCACCAGAATGCGGCTCGTCGCCGCGCAGACCTCACCCTGGTTCGCAAAGACGCCGAACAACGCGCCGCGGATGGCAGACTCGAAGCCGGCATCCGCGAAGATGATCGCCGGCGACTTTCCGCCAAGTTCGAGGGACACACGCTTGAGTGTTTGCGCCGAGCTGCGCATCACGTCGCGGCCCGTCACCGCACTGCCGGTAAACGCGATCTTGTCCACGCCAGGATGGGCCACGAGCGCTGCCCCGGTCCCTGCGCGGCCAGTCACGATGTTGATGACACCTGCGGGCACCTGTGCGTCTTCGAACGACTCGGCCAGCGCCAAGACCGATAGCGGTGTCTCTTCAGCAGGCTTGAGGACCACGGTGCAGCCGGCCGCAAGCGCCGGCGCGATCTTCCACGCGGCCATGACCAAGGGGTAATTCCAGGGAATGATCTGCCCACACACACCCACGGGCTCCCGCACGGCCAGCGTGAGGGTGTCCGGCACGGGCAACACCTCGCCGTGAATCGTCGACGCGAGGCCTGCGTAGTACTCGAAGCACGTCGCCGCATCTTCGATGTCGCACTCGGCCTCCACGATGGGTTTGCCGCAATTCGTGGTTTCGAGCTCGGCGAGTTCCTCGGCGCGATCCCGAATCGTCGTCGCCAGACGCATCAGCACGCGTCCGCGCTCGCGTGGTGTGTGTTGACGCCACTCCGACTCGAAGGCCGACCGTGCCGCAACGACCGCGCGATCGACATCGGCCGCGTCGCAGTCAGGCACGAGGGCAATCGGTTTCCGTGTCGAGGGATCGACGACGGCGACGGAGGCTGTCGTCGAGGCGGCCTCGAATTGGCCGTTCACGAAGATCTGGCGGGCGTCCATGGCATCCGAGCCTACCCCAGGCTGATGCCAAAAGAGCCCAGATCCAACCTTAAGAAGCGCTAACTTTCGGGCGAGAACCACGTCGTATACTCCGAATTCACGCCATGGCCGCCCTCTGTTTGCTGCGCCGGTTTGGCTGGTTTGTGCTCGTTGCCGGGCTGCTGGTGTGGCCGCGGGCGAGCTACGCCGATCAGCAGGTCTATGGCGATTTCGACGGCGATGGCCAGCGGGATCACGCGACGTTCGATCCGGCCCATGCATCGATGCTGCGCGTCTGGCTCTCGGGCCAGCAGCGCCCGGGCCGACTCCGCCTCGGTGTCCAGCTGCTCCACCTGACTGCCATCGATCTGGACGGCGACGGTCGGCCGGAGATTGTCGCTACGGATCGGCGCGCCGGCCTGCGCGTCTTGAGGACCGGTCGCGCGCGGTTCAAGTTCTACCAGTACCGACGGACCACCACACCCCGGGTCAACCACCGCGCACCCGGTAAGACGCTCGAGGAAGAACCGTCCAGTTCCGACGACACGGCACCCTCGAGGGCGTACGGCGGCCCCGCCGATCTCGACGCCTGCCCACCCGAGATCTTCTGGGCGGGGAACTCGACGGAACGCGTCGTTTCGTCTGACGTCCGTCCCATCCATCCACGCACCTTCGGTTCCGCTTCCCCGCGCGCCCCGCCCTTTCTCAATTCCTAGACACCTGCCTCGCGGCAGATTTCAACAACTGTCATCGGCGTTCGACGGATCCATGTCGATCCGTGCGGATTCGCGGTGCGGCGACTCGCGGCCTGCTGGCCGTCGCTGACACAGCGGCCGATGGCGCCGGTTTGCGCTTCGATGTCCCTCGGGACAAGAGAACGGAATCTATGCGTATCGTGTTGGCGGATCTAAAAGGCGGCGACGGCTTTGTCAGCAAGGACACCGTCGCCGGAGGCTACGGCTCGCGTCTGCGGCCGTTCTCGAAAGTCACCGGCGTCATCTCGAACATGAAGCGCCGGTTCCACGATCTCCCGAGCGTGCATCTTGCCTACGCGGCGGCCCTGGCCACGCGCGCGGGACACACAGTCATCCCTTCTTCGGGTGAGCTCGTTCAGGGCGACGTCGCGCTCGTGCTCTCGTCCCTGGTGGATCACCGCCGCGAAGCCGCGTGGGCGAAGGCCATGCGGACGATGGGCGCACGGGTCGGATTCATCGGACTGGCCGCGGCAAAGATGCCGCAGCTGTTCGAGGACGCCGCCGACTTCATCGTCAAAGGCGAACCTGAGGCCGCGTTGTTGCAGTTGATGGACGGCACCACGTTATCCGGCGTCGTCGACAGCCCAGACATGACCGACCTGGATGTGCTGCCCTTTCCGAACTGGGACGCCCTTCTCGCATCGAAGCGCCGGTTTCACGTGCCATTCGCCGGCCGTCCGGCCGGCGGGGCGCTGCCGGTTCTAGCGAGCCGCAGCTGCCCGGAGTTCTGCACGTACTGTCCGCACCGGATTCTCTCGGCGTACCGATCGCGCTCCGTCGGCAACATCCTCGACGAGCTGTCCCATCTGCACGACACGCGGGGCGCGGTGCATGTCGTGTTCCGCGATCCGCTGTTCACACAGGACCGCGATCGCGTGCTGGCGCTCTGTGACGGCATCCTCAGTCGGCAACTCCGCCACACGTTCGAGTGCGAGACGAGGCTGGATCGCCTGGACAACGACTTGCTGTCGACCATGCAGCGGGCGGGGTTGCGCGCGATGAGCTTTGGCGTGGAGTCCTTCGCTCCGGCGACGCTGAAGAAGGTCGGCCGGCGTCCGATCCCTGAAGCGCATCAGCGAGCACTCCTGGCCCACTGCCGCAGCCTCGGGATCGTCACGGCAGCGTTCTACGTGCTCGGCTTTGGCGAGGACACGTGGGACTCGATCAGCGCAACGATTGACTACTCGACACAACTGGGATCGACCGTGGCCCAGTTCAAGATCCTCACGCCCTATCCCGGGACGCCACTATTCAACCGCATGGCACCAACGGTCACGGAAACCAACTGGGAGGAGTTCGACGGCTTCACGCCGACGTTCACCCATCCGAACCTGACACACGACCAGCTGCGTTTCTTGCTCGGCGCCGCGTACACCCGCTTCTACATGCGGCCCTCGTTCCTCACCAACTACCTTCGCATCGGTGCACAGCCATTGCTCCGGCTGGTGTCCTCGCTCGACACGCGGGTAGAGCGCCTGCACGCACGACGCGAGTTCGCGGCCATGGAGAGGTCCCTGTCATGTTGAAGGCCATCTCCCGCTACGGTCCCAGGGTGATCCCGAACACGATGCAGATCGTGTCTGACCTGCAGAAACGCGGACAGTTTGTCGAGGGCCCGCACGTCGCGCAGTTCGAAGATGCATTTGCGGCCAGGCTCGGCCCTGGTGTGCATGCCGCCTCGGCGTCGTACGGCCGCATGGCGTTCTACTACATCCTGAAGGCGATGGACTTCCCGCGCGGCAGCGAGATCGTGCTGCCGGCTCTGACGTTCTGGGTGATCCCTGAGATCGCGCGGGTGCTTGGACTGAAACCGGTCTTCGCGGACGTCGATCCCGTCTCGTTCAACATGACGGCCGCATCCCTCGAGCAGGTGCTGAGTCCGCGGACGGTCGCGGTCGTGCCGACCCACCTCTGGGGACTGCCGTGTGACATGCGCGAGATTCTAGCGGTCGCTGCACGCAAGCGCATCCGCGTCATCGAGGATTGCGCCCACGCGCTGGGCGCTGAGTATCAGGGCAAGCCGGTGGGGACCTTCGGTGACGCAGCCCTGTTCAGCTTCCAGACCATCAAACCGCTCAACGCGTACGGCGGTGGCATGGCCGTGACGCGCGACCCGGAACTGGCCAGACGCATCGCCACTCTCGCGTCGGCGGAACCGCCGCCGACGCTTGAACACATCAAGCAGCGGTTGTGGCACGGTCGCGTGCAGCGTATCGCCACGCGACCGCCCATCTTCACCTGGACTCTCTTTCCGCTCGTCTATGTGTGCACGCGATTCAACTGGGATCTGGACATGTACTTCTGGGAAGCCATTCGTCCGTTGGATCCGCTGCCGCCGGACTACCGCGAAGGCATGAGCAACGTGCAGGCCGCGATCGGGCTCGAGGCGCTCGCCCATCTGGACAGATGGACGGCGGCGACGCAACGCCACGCCAGCCGGATGAGCGAGCGGCTCGCCAACCTTCCCGGCGTGCGTGTGCCCGCGGTTCCAGCAGACCGCACACACGCGTACTACCAGTACTGTGCGTACGTGCCCGACCGCGACGCCATTGTCGATCGATGCCTGCGACGCGGCATCGATCTCGAGACCTTGCATGTCGATGTCTGCTCGGAACTGCCGCTCTTCGACGCCAGCCGCGTCATCGCGCCCGGCGCCAGAGCGACGACCGAGACCGTGCAGATTCCCGTCTACGAGTCGTTGACCGACGAACAGCTCGATCGCGTGGCCGATGTCACGCGCGACGCCATCCTCGCCCAGACGTCCCGGGCCCCGGCGGCCATGCGTGCGTCATGACACTGCCCGACACACACGGGCCGGTGCTCTACCTCGCCATCATGATGGCGGCGATCGTCGAGGGCGAGGTGACGTTCGTTGCGGCGTCGACGCTCGTGGGCCGGGGACTGCTCGATCCGCTCGGTGTCGTGCTGGCAGGCGCGACTGGTGCGGCGCTGGGTGATCAGGCCTACTTCTATCTGCTCCGCGGCCGGCTACGGCGATGGCTCGACCGTATTCCGCCGCTGGCGCGTCGGCGCGAGTGGCTGGTGGGACGTGTCCGCCGGCACGAGATCCCGATGGTCTTCGCCATACGCTTCGCGCCAGGCCTCCGCATTGCCCTGGCGGCCGCGTGCGCCTACGCGGGCGTGTCGCCGCTGCGCTTCTCGTTCTGGAACGCGATTTCAAGTCTTTGCTGGGCAACGACCATTTTGGTCCTGATCGCATGGGCCGGCCCCAGCTTCCTGCCCAGGCTCGGCATTTCCGGCTGGTGGAGCGCGGTCGTTCCCGCCGCGGTCATCCTGGCGGTGTCGATGCTCATCAGCCGATCTGAACGGCGACGACTCGAAGCGCGTCCCGACGACGAGCCTCGGTGATAATGGGCGGATGCCTTTCGCAGGATCCGCCATCACCGCCGTGGTCTTCGACTTCGACGGCGTGCTCGCCGACACCGAACGCCTGCACCTGCGTGCGTTCCAGCAGGTGTTCACTGAACGCGGATGGTCCCTGGACGAGGCCGCGTACTTCGATCAGTACCTGGGCTACGACGACCGCGGACTGGTGCTGGCGTTCAGCGAGGACCAGACACTCGGTTTGACGGCGCGGGACATGCACGCGCTGGTGGCCGAGAAAGGCAAGGTGTTCGCTGACTACGTCGCCGGCGGTGACGTCGTGTTTCCCAAGACGCGCGCGTGCGTGGAGCGCATGGCCGCGCGCTTCACGCTGGCCATCGCCTCCGGCGCGCTGAAGGACGAGATCGTCACCATTCTCGACGCCGCCAAACTGCGCCACTTCTTCCCGGTCATCGTTGCGGCTGACGACGTCACGGCGTGTAAACCGGCGCCGGAGCCGTACCTCACGGCAGCACAGCGGTTGGGCGTGCTGCCCTCAGCCTGCGCAGCGGTGGAGGACTCGCCACCGGGCCTGGCCTCGGCCCGCACGGCCGGGATGCGGACGGTGGGCATCACGACCACGACGACGGCAGACCTGCTGGCGCTCGCCGACCGGGTCATCCACGATCTGGACGAGCTGACGCCGGATCTGGTGGTCGCTCTTGGGCCTGCCGCGGCCGTGTGATACGCTTTTTGCAATGTTCCGGTCGAGCCACGCCCACCTCCACCATCACCACGGTCGCTCGACCGGCCGGTGGATCTGCGCGTAGCGACCAGTTAACCTCGCACCACGTTTGCAGCCCCGCCGGTTCTGGTGGGGTGCCTATTTCCCCAACACGACGCGGCCGGGCAAGGATGCTCCGGCATGGATTTCAGTAAACTCGACGGGCTCATTCCGGCGGTCATTCAGGACGCCGTGTCAAATGAGGTCCTGATGGTGGGCTTCATGAACGACGAAGCCCTCGCCCTCACCCGCTCCACGGGCTACGCCACCTTTTACTCCCGCACACGGCAGAAGCTCTGGATGAAGGGGGAAACATCGGGCAACCGGCTCGCCGTCGTCGACATGAAGGCCGACTGCGACGACGACACGGTGCTGGTCCGCGTCAATCGTGAGGGTGACGGCAACGTCTGTCACACCGGCGAGCGGACGTGTTTTTACAAACCCGTCGAGATGACAAAGGTGCCGCGATGAAACTCAAGCTGGGTCTGCCGAAGGGTTCGCTGCAGGACGCCACCGTGCAGCTGTTCGCGCGAGCGGGGTTCAACATCTACATCAGTTCACGATCGTACTACCCGGGCATCGACGATCCGGATATCGAGTGCCTCCTCATCCGGGCGCAGGAGATGGCGCGCTACGTGGCGGACGGCGTCATCGACGCGGGCCTCACGGGTCTCGACTGGGTTGCCGAACACGCCGCGGCTTCAGGGAAATCCGATGCCGTCGTATCGGTCGCCGACCTCGTCTACGCGAAGCAGAGCTTCGGCCGGGTCAAGTGGGTGCTCGCGGTGCCCGAGGACTCACCATTCAAGACACCTCAGGACTTGGCCGGCAAGACGATTGCCACCGAACTGGTGCGCGCCACCGAAGCCTATTTCGGCCGCATGGGTGTTGCGGTCAACGTCGAGTTCTCCTGGGGCGCCACGGAAGTGAAGCCGCCGGTGCTGGCGGATGCGATAGTCGAGGTCACCGAGACCGGATCATCGCTGCGCGCAAATCGCCTGCGGGTGATCGACACGGTGCTCGAATCGAACACGCAGTTGATCGTCAATCCTTCGGTCCTCGAGGACGAGTGGAAGCGCACCAAAGTCGAGAACATGGCGTTGCTGCTCCGCGCGGCCATCGAGGCCCAGGGCCGAGTCGGCATCATGCTGAACGTCGAACGCGCCAACTTGCAGACGATTCTCGATCTGTTGCCGGCGCTCCAACGCCCAACGGTGTCGCCCCTCAGTGACGAACTGTGGGTCGCAGTGAACACCATCATCGAAGAACGCACCGTCCGCGAACTCATGCCGCGGCTCAAGGCGTCCGGCGCGCAGGGGATCGTCGAGTATCCCCTCAACAAGATCGTGCTCTGATGCGAATCCTGTCTTCATCCAATCGTCCAGCGATCGATCGGCTCGTGATCCGCGACGAGGCCCGCGATTCGGCCGTCGATCGCCAGGCGGCACGCATCGTCAGCGACGTGCGACGCCGCGGTGATGCCGCGGTGTTGTACTGGAGCCGCCGGCTCGACGCCCGGAAGGGCTCGCCTGCGCCATCGGTTGAGCCGATCACGACGGGCGCAATGAAACGAGGGTGGGCCGCGACCAGCCCTGACGTGCGCAAGGCGATTCGGCTTGCCGCGAAGAATCTGGAACGTGTGGCAAGCAAACAGCTACCGGCGCCGTTCGTCGTCACCGTCGCACCCGGTCACCGGATCGAGCAGCGCGTCCAGCCGTTGGCGCGCGTCGGCTGCTATGTGCCCGGCGGGCGCTATCCGCTGCCTTCCACGCTGATCATGACCGTGGTGCCGGCCCGCGTCGCGGGTGTCCGTGACATCGCCGTCGTGTGTCCCCGACCCGCACCAGTGGTGCTCGCGGCCGCCCTCGAGGCGGGCGCCACGGAGATGTACGCCATCGGCGGCGCCCAGGCCATCGGCGCCCTGGCGTACGGCACGCAGTCGATCGATCGCGTGGACAAGATCGTAGGGCCGGGCAACGCGTGGGTGGCCGCCGCGAAAGCGTTGGTTTCGCGCGATTGCGCGATTGACCTCCACGCCGGTCCCAGCGAGATCGTCGTGTGCTCCGATCGCGGCCGGCCGGACTGGATCGCTGCCGACCTGATCGCGCAGGCGGAGCACGACCCCGCGGCCCGAGCGATCTTCGTCACCACTCGGCGGAAGCTGGCTGACGACGTTGCCAGGCTCGTCGAGGCCCGAATGCCCGCAGACGGACCGGCGCGTGAGTCGATCGCGGCGAACGGCGCGGTGATCGTGGCGCGCGGCCGCAAGGACGCGACGGCCCTCGTCAACCGTCTCGCACCCGAGCACCTGGTGATCGACGCCGGCGACGACGCCGCGGTGTATCGCACGGCCGGCACGATCTTCGTGGGTGACTGGAGCGTGCAGGCGGCCGGCGACTACTGTACCGGTTCGAATCACGTGCTGCCGACGGGCGGCGCGGGCCGCTTCCGCGGGGGCCTGAGCGCGGCGGATTTCGTGCGGGTCTTCTCAGTGCAAACACTGTCGCGCCAGGCCGTCAGGCGCATCGGTGCGTCCGTCGTGGCGCTGGCGGAAGCAGAAGGCCTCACGGCTCACGCGGCGTCGGTGAAGGAGCGCCTGTGAGCGCCCTCCGCCTGCACTACAACGAGAATACCGCCGGCTGTTCGATGGCGGTCATCGACGCATTGCAGTCGATCACGCGCGAGGATCTCGCGATCTATCCCGACTACGAGGCGATCACGGCGAAGACGGCTCGCTGGCTTGGCGTGGATCCGGACTGGGTTCGCCTGACCAACGGGCTCGACGAAGGCCTCTACGCGGTCGCGCAGTACGGCGCGACGCACGCGGACGCCGGCCACGCCTCGCGGCGGTCGCAGTTCATTCTGCCGGAGCCGTCGTTCGAGATGTTCGAGCAATTCGCGTCGATCGTCCGCGCGGAACTGGTACGTGTTCCGCCGGAGCCTGATTTCCGGTTTCCACTGACCGCCGTGCTCGAAGCCATTACGCCATCGACGCGTGTGATCTACCTGGTCGATCCGAACAACCCGACCGGACTGTCTCTGCCGGAAGGCCTCGCCGAGACAATTGCCGCGGCGGTGCCGCAGGCACTGGTCTTCGTGGACGAGGCCTATGTGGACTTTCGCCGACGGTCTCTCGTCGGCCCTACCTTGGAGCGGCAGCGCAATCTGGTGATCGGCCGCACCTTTGCCAAAGGGCATGGTCTCGCGGGCCTGCGCGTGGGAGCCCTCGTCGCGCACCCCGACACGATGCGGCGTCTGGGCCACATGCTGCCGCCGTTCAACGTGAACATCTGCGGCATTCGCGCCCTCGAAGCCGCGCTCGACGATCACGCCTACCTGGACTGGTACGTCGAACAGGCGACGGCGTCGAAAGGTCTCGTGTACGAGTTCTGTCGGCGTCACGACCTGACATACTGGCCGAGCGACGCAAACTTCGTCCTCGTCAGGTTCGGCGACGGCACCCCCGCCCTCGTCGACGGGATGCGACAGCGTGGTTTTCTCGTGCGGGACAAATCGGCGGCTCCCGGGTGTGCCGGGTGCCTGCGGTTGACGGCAGGTGTGCTGGATCACACCGCCCGGACGATAACGGCTCTGGAGGATTGCCTTGCGGCGCGCACGAATTGATCGTCGGACAACCGAGACGCAGATCGCCCTCACGATCGACCTCGACGGCCGCGGCCGGTACGACGTGACGACGGGCATTCGCTTCTTCGACCACATGCTCGAACTCTTCGCGCGCCACGGCGGGTTCGATCTCGGTCTCAAGGCGACAGGCGATCTCGACGTTGACGCCCATCACACCGTCGAGGACGTGGGGATCGCGCTCGGCGAAGCCGTGCTTCAAGCACTCGGCAACAAGCGCGGCATCAACCGCGCGGGGTATTTTCTGATGCCGATGGACGAGACGCTGGCCGTTGCCGCCGTCGATCTGTCCGGCCGGCCGTTTCCGGTCGTCGATCTCAAGGGCGTCCGAGCCAAGCGCGTGGGCGATTTGCCGGTCGAGCTCGTCCAGGACTTCTTCGAAGGTTTCGCCACCGCCGCCCGGGCGAACGTGCACGTGAAGGTGTTGTACGGCCGTTCGAGTCATCACCAGATCGAAGCCGTGTTCAAGGCGTTTGCCCGTGCGTTGCGCGTGGCCTGTGCCAAGGACCGTCGACTGGCACGCATGCTTCCGTCCACAAAGGGCCTGCTGTGACACTCGCGATGGTCGACTATGGCGCGGGCAACCTCACGTCGGTCCTCAAAGCCCTGCACTTCGTCGGGGCCGATGTCCGCGTGATCAGCCGCGTGGACGGCATCGACGGTGCTGGCGCCCTCGTCATTCCGGGCGTCGGTCACTTTGCCGCGACGACATCACTCGGGCCCGAGTGGCGGAGCGCGGTCATGAGGGCCATCGACGCCGGCATGCCGACTCTCGGCATCTGCCTGGGCATGCAGTGGCTGTTCGAAGGCAGCGACGAAGCGCCGGGAGCTCCCGGACTCGGGCTGATTCCCGGTCAGTGTTTTCGCATCGAGGGCCCGGTCAAGGTGCCGCACGTCGGCTGGAACACGCTGGCGGCCACCGCGCGGCCGGCGCGTTTGCTCGACGGCGTCGACTCGGGCGCGTCGGCCTATTTCACGCATTCGTACGCCGCGCCGTGTGTCGCCGATACGGCCGCGGTCACGACGCACGCCGTGCCATTTTCGTCCGCTGTCGAACGAGGCCGGGTGTTCGGTGTGCAGTTTCATCCGGAGAAGTCGGGCAAGACGGGCTTGCAGATGCTGACGAACTTCATGCGCGTCGCGCGCGAGGCCGCCTGACCATGCTGGCCAAGCGGCTCATCGCCTGCCTGGACGTGCGCGACGGCGCCGTCGTCAAGGGCATCAACTTCGAAGGCCTGCGCACGGCCGGCGATCCGGCGGAATTGTCGGCGCGGTACAACGAGGAAGGCATCGACGAGCTGACGGTCCTCGATGTGACGGCGACCCTCGAGGGCCGGCGCGCGCTGCTCGACACCATCCGTCAGGTCTCGCAGCGCATCTTCATTCCGCTCGCGGTCGGCGGTGGTATCCGATCGATGGACGACGCGCGCGCCGTGATCGATGCCGGCGCGGACAAAGTCAGCATCAACAGCGCGGCGCTGGCCGACCCCTCCTTGATCACGGCGTTGGCGCGCATCTACGGCAGCCAGGCGGTTATTGTCGCCATTGATGCCAAGCGCGCGGCCGATGGTTTCGAGGTTTTCGCACGCAGCGGCACCACGCGCGTGGCGCCTGGCGCCGTGGCCTGGGCCAAGGAGGCCGCCGATCGCGGTGCCGGCGAAATTCTGCTGACGTCGATCGACCGCGACGGTACACGCGCCGGTTTCGATTGCGAGCTGACGGCCGCCGTCAGCACCGCGGTGCCGATTCCCGTGATTGCCTCGGGCGGCGCCGGCACGCCCGACCACTTCGTCGATGTCTTTTCTGCGGGCTGTGCGGACGCCGCGCTGGCCGCCTCAATCTTCCATTTTTCCGAACACGCCGTGCGCGACCTGAAGTTGTTTCTGGCCGAGCGCGGGGTGCCAATGCGACTCGACTGGTAACTTCCCGTGCTGATTCCTTCAATCGACCTCATGGGCGGCAAAGTCGTCCAACTGCAGCAAGGCGAGCGCCTCGCCCTCGAGAGCGATGACGTCGACGGCTGGATCGCGAAATTTGCGGCGTTCCAGATCGTGCAGCTCATCGACCTGGATGCGGCCATGGGCCGTCCGGCCAACGACGAGCTGGTGCGGTACATTGCCGCGCACCTGCCGTGTCAGATCGGCGGCGGCGTGCGATCGTTCGATCGTGCCCAGGAGTTGCGTGAGGCTGGCGCGCGACGCGTCATCCTCGGATCGTCGCTCTTCAACGACCGTGGCGTGAACAAGGCACGGGCAGAGGCATTCGCCGAAGCCGTGGACCCGGACTTCTTGATCGGCGCGATTGACAGCCGCGGGGGCAAGGTCGTCATCCACGGGTGGAAGACGGCATTGCCGATCACTGCCGCCGAGGCCGCAAAGACGCTCGAGCCGTACGTCGGGGGCTTCCTCTACACGCATGTCGACACCGAAGGCATGATGACGGGCCTCAACCTCGACGCGGTCAAGACGGTGCAGGC
>Ga0068859_100006282_pt1 | contig 12056 bp, 13 predicted proteins | sample KBSSwiS22_FD_66585 | JGI IMG/M metagenome (GOLD analysis project Ga0068859, IMG submission 66585) | Switchgrass rhizosphere microbial communities from Kellogg Biological Station, Michigan, USA - KBS Switchgrass S2-2 | ecosystem: Host-associated > Plants > Roots > Rhizosphere > Soil ... | reverse complement strand
GCCTCGTATGACGGCTGGAACATCTTGAAGTAAAACTTCAAGTCCCACCTTCACTGGTTGCCGCGTCCTGCTGAGAGTCGCTTTTTCAGCCTCCCGCTCGATAGTTAAAGTCATACATGAAGCTCCTCTAGCCGCATAAGACCGACCCGCCGTTAACGTTCAGCACTTCGCCGGTGATGTTGTCGGCCCACTTCGAACATAAGAAGACAATCGGCCCGGCAATCTCCTCCGGTGTCGCCACCTGCCCGCGCGGAATCGTCCTGCCTATCGACTCGGCGGCTCCACTGTCGGAAAAGACCTCCGCCGTCATTTCACTGATGACCCAGCCTGGGGCGACGCTATTCACATTGATTCCCGACGGCGCGAGTTCCGATGAAAGCGACTTGGTAAACGCGATCTGCCCACCCTTGGATGCGGCGTAGTTGGAATAATACGGTTCGCCACGCTGGCCGGCAGTCGAACTAACAATCACGATCCGGCCGAAGCCCTGACCCTTCATGACAGCCGCCGCCGCACGGCATAACGACCAGGTACCCTTGAGATTGATGTCCATCGTGCGGTCCCACAATTCTTCGGACATCGTCTCGATTTCAGCGCCCTCCCAAATACCCGCGTTGCAGATCAGGAAGTCAATACGTCCGAACCGCTGAACAGTTTCGCGAACGAGGTTCTCGGCCTCGACGAGTTTCGAAACATCTCCGCGAATGGCCACCGCCTCGACCCCAACCGCACGCGCCGCTGCTACTGTCGCGGTCGCAGCCTGCTCATTATTCACGTAATTAACGACGACCTTTGCGGCATGTGATGCGAGCAGCAGTACCACAGCTCTGCCGATGCCGCGCGAACCGCCAGTCACGAGCGCAACTCTATCGGCCAAACGCAGCTCGTCGCTTTGCAAACTGTTGTCTTTCCCTTCCCTTCGCGGTTGGAATCAAACGCGCGCCGCCGAAAGATCGTCGACCGTCGAGCGTGCTTGGGCCACGAAAGAGTTGAACAGTCGTTGAGAAACCAGATCGTTCTGCCATCCCATCTCAGGGTGCCATTGAACGGCAAGAACGAATCGATCCGGACGCGGATCTTCAAACGCTTCAATCACACCATCAGCACTCCACGCGGTCGAGACGAGATCGGCGCCCAGCGTATCGATCGCCTGATGATGATGACTGTTCACCAGCAGGTCTTCGGTCTCAATGATCTGGTTGAGCTTGCTGCCGGGGCTGATCTTGACGCTGTGCGACGGTCTATTACGCGGCGCCCCCTGCTCGTGTTTGATCGCACCCGGCACTTGAGACCTGATGTCCTGGATTAACGTTCCACCGCGAGAGACGTTCAGCACCTGCATTCCAAAGCAGATCGCAAACAGCGGTATCTGCCTGCGTTCGGCGGCAGCGATGATCAATAGATCAGTCTCGTCTTTGAGCTCATGGACGGCGCCCAGTGCGAGATGCGGCTGTTGCCCGTATCTGAGCGGATCGACGTCCGAATCACTGCCCGGCAACAGGATACCGTCCAGCCCCTCAACGACAGCTTCAACGTACTCCGCACTCGGAATCAAACTAATGTGAACCGGTGCTCCGCCGGCCGCTTCAACGGCTTCGCTGTAGTGTCGCGCCAGGTAAAAACGTTCGGTAGGGTGGTCAATGCGCATCGCGATTCCGATGCGTGGTCGCCTCTGCATGAACGTATGATAACCCAGGTCATTGCTCATGTATCATTTCTCATTTGTCATTTACTCTTTTCTTAAATAACAAATGAAAAATGGGTAATGATAAATGGCAAATCTACCGTCCTTGACTTACGTTCAAACGAGTTCCTATAGTGCTCTTATCTGAACATGCGGAAAGAAAACAACAGAGTGCGCAGCACTACTGTCCTCCTTGTGAGGAAAGACGCTCACGTCGCACTCGCCGGAGACGGGCAGGTGACGCTGGGCGAGACTGTCATGAAGGCCAGCGCGAAGAAGGTCCGACGACTCTACAACGAACAGATCGTGGCCGGTTTTGCAGGCGCAACAGGCGACGCCTTCTCGCTACTCACGCGCTTCGAAGCCAAGCTCGAACAGTATCATGGGAATCTGGAACGCGCGGCCATCGAACTCAGCAAAGAGTGGCGCACTGACAAGATGCTTCGCCATCTCGAGGCACTCCTCGTCGTCGCCGATAAGAAGTCGTCATTTCTTCTCTCGGGTAATGGCGACGTGATTGCGCCTGACGAAGGCGTACTCGCGATTGGTTCCGGCGGCTCTTACGCGTTGGCGGCCGCACGCGCTTTAATCAAACACACTGATCTGTCCGCTCGCGACATCGCAGTTGAAGCGCTGCGCATCGCCGGCGAGATCTGCATCTATTCCAATCAAAACATCGTAGTTGAAGAGTTATAAGATCAATGGTTATTTATTTGGCCGGAGAAGTTGATGAGGAAGCTCGGCTCGATGAGATGTCGCCTCGCCAGATCGTCACCGAGCTCGATAAGCACGTCGTCGGACAACGTAACGCGAAACGCTCAGTCGCAGTGGCGTTGAGAAATCGCGTGAGGCGGCAAAAGCTCCCACCCGAAATGGCAGTCGACGTCATGCCCAAGAACATCATCATGATCGGTTCGACGGGCGTTGGTAAAACTGAGATCGCCCGCCGGCTCGCGCGCATGTCGAATTCGCCCTTCCTGAAAGTCGAAGCTTCAAAGTTCACTGAAGTCGGATACGTCGGTCGCGACGTCGAGAGCATGATTCGCGATCTGACGGAGATCTCCGTCGAGATGACTCGACAGGAGAAGAGTGAAGAGATTGCCGAGAAAGCCGAGCTCAACGTCGAAGAACGAATCCTCGATCTGTTACTGCCACCGCCGCGTTCAAACATCGGCTTCTACGACTTCGACTCCGACACTACGGAAGAAACTTCAACGGAAGTCGATCAACCCGCGCACGATGAACAGGCGCAGCGCACGCGCGAGAAACTTCGCACTCAATTACGCAGCGGGAAACTCGACAATCGACTCGTCGAACTCGATGTTCGCGAACGAAACTTCCCCGTCATCGAACTGGCTGGTCCGCAAGGCGTCGAAGAGATGGGTATCAACATGAAAGACATGTTGGGTAACCTGTTTCAGGGTCGCACGAAACGGCGCAAGATGCGCGTTGACGAGGCGATGGAGTATCTGATGCAAGAGGAGGAGGAGCGGCTCATTGACATGGACCAGGTCGCACGCGCCGCGATCGAACGCGTTGAGAACTCCGGCATCATCTTCCTCGACGAGATCGACAAGATCGCGGGACGCGAATCAGGCCATGGTCCGGACGTCTCGCGTGAAGGCGTACAGCGCGACATTCTGCCGATCGTCGAAGGCACGACCGTCAACAGTCGTTACGGCATGGTCCGCACCGATCACATTCTCTTTATCGCCGCGGGCGCGTTTCATGTTTCCAAACCTTCTGACTTGATTCCGGAGTTACAGGGACGCTTCCCGATTCGCGTCGAGCTGGAGTCACTCACCATCGAAGACTTCAAGCGCATCCTGACGGAACCACGCAACGCTCTGATCAAACAGTATCAGGCGATGATGGAAACTGAAGGCGTCAATATCGAGTTCACGGCAGATGCCATTGATTCAATCGCCAACTTTGCGGCCCAGGTGAATCAGCAAACAGAAGACATTGGTGCGCGGCGCTTGCAGACGATCATGGAAAAACTGCTCGAGGAAATTAGTTTTGAAGGTCCCGATCTGGAACCGAAGCAACAGCGAATCGATGCCGCTTACGTAGAACGCATGCTCTCCGAGACTGTTAAGGATCAGGATCTGAGTCGTTACATTCTGTGAGAGTCTCCCGCAAAGGCGCAAAGACGCAAAGAAATCCCTCTCCTGGCAAGTTGTTCTTCACGCCATTGGGCCTGGTTTTCTTTGCACCCTTGCGCCTTTGCGGGATCTTTTTGTTGGCCACCCTGGTCTTTTCCGGTTGCGGAAAGCGACGACCGCCGTTGCCGCCCGTCGAGCGCGTGCAGCAGCGCACCGAACTACTCTCCGGCGCCCAGCAAGGTAATGAAGTAATTTTGAGCTGGCCTTCGCCACAGCGAAACGCGCCGGACAGCAGCGTGCAAAGCATCCGTCGCATCGACGTCTATCGCCTCGCGGAGAAACCAGGCGCGCCACTGGCGCTGACTGAAGACGAGTTTGCCGCACGTTCGACGCTGGTTGGCTCCGTCACGTACGAACAGATTCAGACCGCCGGCGACACGTTGACCTATCGCGATGCCCTCGAACTCGCCGGTCAACCAACCCGTCTTCGCTACGCCTTGCGCTACGTAAACGCGTCAGGTCAACGCGCCGCCTTCTCAAACTTCCTGACTATCGAACCAGCCGCGCGCATTGCTCAGGCGCCCACGCTCGGTGCCGAACCAAAGCTAACTGAAGACGCGATTACGCTCACCTGGCAACCGCCGGCAGCAAATATCGACGGTTCGACGCCGGTGAATCTCCTTGGCTACAACGTGTATCGGATGGATGAGTCGCAGAGTGAACCGAGTCAGGTGCCGATCAACTCCGCGCTCGTTTCGGAAACTGAGTACGCCGACAAGCACTTCCAGTTTGGCAACAACTATCGCTACATCGTTCGTTCCGTTTCACTCGGCACAGGCGGCGGGCAGGTTGAGAGTTTGAATTCGAATGCCGTAGCCGTTGCCGCTCGCGATACATTTCCTCCAGCGCAACCTGAGCGTCCGAGCATTGCACCGGATCCATCTTTCGGCCGGCTCGCGATCTTCTTCGCGCCAAATAAAGAGCCGGACCTCGCGGGCTACGACCTGTATCGTTCGATGGATCCGAACGTGCCGAAGGAGCGGTGGACCAAGCTTAACCAGTCGCTGCTGACACGCACGACTTATCAGGACGAACGCGTCGAATCAGGCAAGACCTATTACTACTACCTCAGAGCGGTAGATCAGTCGGGGAATGTTAGTCCTCCGTCTGAAGTCACATCTGAGAGAGTACCTTAACAATATGACGAAGTACTGCCGCATAGCTCATCCATCACTTGAAGGTCCGCGTTACGCGATGGTTATCGAGTCGACGGTCCATACTCTGCCCTATGAGTTTATTTACGAAGACCTCCAGTTTATGGATTCGGGTCCGACGTTTGAACTCGACGAGGTAAAACTGCTCGCGCCGGTAAGGCCTTCGAAAATCGTTTGCGTCGGACGAAACTACCGCGAGCACGCGGCTGAGTTGGGTAACAAGATGCCTGATGAGCCGCTGCTGTTTTTGAAAGCACCCTCCGCCATCATCGGGCCTGAAGAACGCATCGAGATTCCGAGTGCTTCGCAACAAGTCGAACACGAAGGCGAGCTTGGCGTCATCATCGGATTCACGGCGCGAAACATCAGCGACAAGGATAGTGGGCTCGGTTGCGTGTTCGGTTATACCTGCCTGAACGACGTCACCGCCCGCGATTTACAACGGAAAGATGTTCAGTTCACGCGCGGTAAGTCGTTCGACACCTTCTGTCCCGTCGGCCCGTTTGTCATCACCGACCTCGATCCCAACAATGCCACGGTCACGACACGCGTGAATGGCGAAGTAAAACAAAACGGTAACACACGCGACATGGCTTTCGACGTCGGCTTTCTAATACGCTACATCTCTGCGATCATGACGTTGTACCCCGGCGATTTGATCGCCACGGGAACACCAGCCGGCGTTTCGCGCATGAAGCACGGCGATGTCGTGGAAGTTGAAGTGGGTGGAGTCGGTATTCTGAGGAATCAGGTGTACGATCCAAAAGAAATCATTTCTTAGAGTAGGAGTTCTGTCATGAAGTTTTTTCTGGATACTGCGAATCTCAACGAGATCCGCGAGGCCGCGTCGTTCGGGTTCGCCGACGGAGTCACCACCAATCCATCACTGATCGCCAAAGAAGGCGACGTGGATTTCAAGCAGCACATCGCGGCGATCTGCGAGATCGTGCAGGGACCGGTTTCGGCTGAAGTGACCAGCCAGGACAAGGAAGGGATGGTCCGCGAAGGACTTGACTATTCGAAGATCGCGCCGAACGTCGTGATCAAGTGTCCGCTGACGAGAGAAGGACTTAAAGCAACGCGTCAACTTTCCGATCAGGGTATTCGCGTAAACGTCACGCTTTGCTTCTCGGCGGCGCAGGCGATTCTAGCGGCGAAGGCGGGAGCGTCATTCATTAGTCCGTTCATCGGCCGGCTGGACGACATCGGCGAGAACGGATTGTATTTGCTCCAAAGCATTATCGAGGTCTATGAGAACTATACGTGGAAGACGGAAGTGCTGGCCGCGAGCTTGCGACACCCGATTCACGTGATCGAAGCGGCACGTCTGGGTGCCGACATCGCAACCATACCTTTTAAGGTTATAGATCAGCTTTTCAATCATCCGTTGACGGACAAGGGCCAGGCGCAGTTCCTGGCGGACTGGGCCAAGAGTGGTCGGAAGTAAGCGGAAGGACCGACTGAGATCGATTCGATTGAAGTACGAGTACACAAGTACGACGGCACGGAGCATCGACGCTGGCCCGCTCACGTTGCCGCGGACACTGGTTCCCTGCTGGTCCTTCATGCCGTCTTCAACGAGGATATCGAGCACGAACTGTTAGGAACGATCTCGTGTGGAACGATCAGTATCGAATACTACTGGCTCGATCGCTGGTACAACGTTTTTCGGTTCAGCGATCCCGCCGGCGCGTTTCAGAACTTCTACTGCAACGTCGGTCTGCCGCCGAGTTTCGATGGGTGTGTTCTGAGTTACGTCGATCTCGACATCGACGTGCTGGTCAAACCTGATTTCTCCTACCAGGTTCTCGACCTCGACGATTTTGAAGAAAATGCGCGCCGTTACGACTATCCTGCCGACGTACGAGAGAACGCACACGAGGCGCTGGCGGAGTTGATCGAGTTGATCGAAACCCGATCGTTTCCCTTCGACGAATAATTTATGGCCTCTCAACAAAAGACCAAACAAGCAAAATCGAAGCTGGACGTATTGCGCGAGCGGACCGAGCTGGCCGAACAAGGCGGGGGCACAGCGCGTGTTGAGAAACAACATGAAGCCGGCAAGATGACTGCTCGCGAGCGCATCGAGTTTCTGCTCGACGAAGGGTCATTTGAAGAATTCGATAAGCTCGTCGTCCATCGCTCGAAAGATTTTGGTCTCGACAAACAACTCTACCCCGGCGACGGTGTGATCACCGGTCATGGTCTGATCGATGGACGTGCAGTGTTTGTCTTCGCACAGGACTTCACGGTTTTCGGCGGTTCCCTTTCCGAAACTCATGCCGAGAAGATTTGCAAAGTGATGGACCTCGCGATGAAGGTCGGCGCGCCGATTATCGGCTTGAACGATTCGGGTGGCGCCCGTATTCAGGAAGGCGTCGTTAGTCTTGGCGGTTACTCCGATATTTTTCTACGCAACACTCTGGCGAGCGGCGTAGTACCGCAGATCAGCTGCATCATGGGTCCATGTGCGGGAGGCGCTGTTTACAGTCCCGCGATCACCGACTTCAACATCATGGTGAAGGACACGTCGTACATGTTCATCACCGGACCCGACGTGATCAAGACCGTGACGCACCAGGAAGTGACGAAGGAGACTCTCGGCGGCGCTCTTACTCACAACAGTGTTTCCGGCGTGGCCCACTTCGCAGCCGAGTCTGACGAACACGCACTCCGCATCGTGCGCGAGCTGTTTTCCTTTATTCCGTCGAACAATCTCGAAGACCCGCCGCGCCTGCAGGTGAGCGATCCGATCGATCGCGCGGAGCCTAAGTTGAACGAGATCGTTCCGGAAGCCTCGAACCAGCCGTATGACATGCGCGACGTCATCAATCACGTCGTCGACGACGGTTACTTCTTCGAAGTGCAACAACTGTTCGCGCCGAATATCGTCGTTGGTTTTGCGCGTTTAGGCGGGCGCGCAGTGGGAATCGTGGCGAATCAGCCGGCTTTTCTCGCCGGCGTGCTCGACATTTCCGCGTCCGTGAAGGGCGCAAGATTCGTTCGTTTCTGCGACTGCTTCAACATTCCGCTGGTTACCTTTGAAGACGTGCCCGGTTTTTTGCCGGGCGTTTCGCAGGAGCACGGCGGGATCATCACACACGGTGCGAAGCTGCTTTACGCGTTTGCGGAAGCGACCGTACCGAAGGTTACCGTGATTACGCGCAAGGCGTACGGTGGCGCTTACTGCGTCATGGCGTCGAAACACATCCGCACCGACGTGAATCTCGCGTGGCCGTCGGCGGAGATTGCGGTGATGGGTGCTGAAGGGGCGGTCGGCATTCTATATCGTCGCGAGCTGAGCGAAGCGCAGGACAAAGAAACGGCGCGTCGCGCAAAGATAACTGAGCTCGAAGAGAAGTTTGCTAATCCTTACGTCGCAGCCGAGCGCGGTTTTGTTGACGAAGTAATCGAGCCTTCAAAAACGCGTCCGAAGCTCATTCGCGCTCTTTCCCTGCTCGAGAACAAACGCGACACCAACCCACCCAAAAAGCACGGCAACATTCCGTTGTAGATATTTAGTTTTGCTCGGCAGGTTCGAATGAGATCAGCCGGGCGACCGGATCGAACGTGATCCGGAAGGGAAACAAAGCGCCGCGTCCGAGAATGATGGGTGTGCCCGCAGCGACGCCTGACAAGACGTCTGTCGGAACTCTGTTCAGTACCAAAGCGCCAATGTTTACAGTCTGCGGGGCGACTCGTCTGGATTGAACACGACCGCCACCCAAATCCTGCCGCACTCGCGCGTTTTCTGATCTGTTTGCAGATCGTCCTTCATTCAACGCTAGTCCAAGTCCGGAACCAGTATCGACGAGCGCCAATCGCCCGTCGCCCAGTTTCACAAACGGTCGATGACTCCCACCATCGTGCACCCAACGCACGACCGCGCCGTCACGCGGTTGTTGATTCATATTCAATCCCGATGAAGACGCGTCGAACACGCGTAACTCTCGATGCGGTAGATCAACAGAATAACCAAACGGACTGAAAACCTCTGTCGGGTCGAGAATTCCATCAATCTCGCGCGGCAGGTTAGGAACTACAGCAGCCACGACGGGGCCAGGCACCCGATTGCCAGGCTTCCCCAGCGAGAGCCCGCCGAGGCGTGTCTCCTGGTCAGAAGAAATCGGCGAGGTGCTGAGTCCGCCAACGAGTGGAGTCCTGGCCTTCGTTACCTGCAAGCGCGCCTGTGTGATTACCCGTTGCGATACGATCGACGCACCGGCCCCGGTATCGATCGCAAACACAAACGGCCCTGCGCCGTTGATCCATCCCTTCGCGAGTAATCCATGCTCTGCATCGTCGCGCAAAGAAATTGGATCAGGCCGGGCCGCGGATGGCGCAACAACAACTCTTCGCTGCAAAAGTTGTTGGGCGGTCCCGATCAAGGGAACCGCCCAAACAACAGTTGCCACTAGAGTACTGAGAGCGATCGCAAGTTTAGCTTTGCTCACGACTCCGGACCTCAACGATTAGTAGCTCCGGTCTCGATTGCGCAGCTTGTACGTCCACAGGGCAGAACCACCTGCGCCGGAGAGTGCACCAATCGCAGCACCCTTCTTGCCACCAATCAAACCACCGACGGCTGCACCGGCACCGGTACCCATCGCCACGGTCAGCTTATCGCGGTGCTTGTCCCAGAAGCTGCGTTTCTGCGGCTGATAGTCGTAATACACACGTCGCGCCGTGCTGCGGTTGCCGCTGCTACTGTTTCGATAAACGACGCGAGACGCGGGCGCTGCCTGACGCGAGCTGCCCACCGATTTGGTTCCCTGTTCGGACGCTGCCGCGAAACCATCAGCGAAGCCCGTCTTGTAAGCGTTCTGCTCGGCTACGGTGTTGAAGCCGACGTCACTTGCCTGTTGAGTAGCGACTGGCGCTCCTGTACGGGCAGTATCTTGCGTGGTTGCTGTCTCAGCCGTAGCTGACTGGCTCTTATTCATCACCAGCGCGCCAACCGAACCACCAATCAACGCGGCAATCAAGGCTACCGGCAATAGCTTGTTTGTCATAATCATCGCTCTGTTCTCCTCAAAGAAATCGTGTGCTTTCCTGCTCACGCCACTCTAGCTGCAAGAGGTATTCCCAGATTCGATGGGTGTTCGTGGTACTGGTGCGGTTTCAGCGAATTTCCAGTAGTCACCGCCGAAAAATGGGTGATCGCAAGAAATTCACAAGCTAATGCCAATGATTGTAAGAGGAGGAGGAAACGAATAGGAAAAGCGAGGTATGCGATATGGAATCGGTGTAACCGATTACGTCAACTGGGATGCGGGGGCGGCGGGGGACACGGAGACGCGGGGACACGGGGACGCGGTGAGACAAGATCCGAGACAAAAAGAAGCGGCGAAACCGATCACCGTTTCGCCGCGTCTCCGTGTCCCCGCGTCTCCGCGTCTCCGCGTCTCCGTGTCTCCGTGTCCCCGCGTCTCCGTGTCCGCGTCGGCTACGCCGCCTTCTGCGCTGGCTTGTCTTTGAGTAGTTCGAGTGCTTTCTTGAGCTGGAGATCTTCAGCGGCGGGTTTCACCGCCGGTCCAGGCGCAGGTGTGGCAGCGCTGGGTTTCTCATTTCCCTGCTCTGGTTTTGTGATCGCATCGTCGTCGTTACCAGTTAACTCGTCCGGATCAACTGTTTCGGCGACGTCCTGTCCTTTAACTTCAACTGAAGGTGCGACACCTGAGTGCGCACGATCTTCGCCGAGGAACGTCTTGCCAGCGGCCGTAGCCCACTTCACGGTCGTCAACAGCAGCCCGTCACCACCGCGCAGCATAAACAGTTGCTGCTCTGTGCCGGCGCCAAAACTCTTTTCGCCGACAACCTGACCGCGGTTCCTATCGATCAACGCGGAGGCAATAACCTCAGCGGCGCCGGCAGTGCCGGTATCGATAAGAGCGACAACAGGACCCGAGAACAACGTCAACTTCGGATCGGCAGTGAATGTCTTCAAAGCTTTGCTTTCGCGGCCGACGGTCTGCGCTATGACTCCGTCTTTGATAAACATGTTCGCGACGGCAACGGCTTCCGGTAACGATCCACCCGCTGTTGCGCGAAGGTCGATGACGATCTTCTGAGCGCCGAGTTTCACGAGATCCTGAAGACGAGTGCGGACTTCGGTAGCTTCACCGTCGCTAAGACTGTTGATGCGCAGAACACCGATTCGTCCAGCTTCCATCCGCGACTCAGCGGCTGCAGCGCGCGCCGTGCCTCGTTTGACACTCACTGTCAGCGGACTCGAATTAGCCCGCAAAACTCTGAGTTTCACTTCACTGCCGGCGGGACCGTTCAGTAACTGCTTCGCGTCGTAGAGCGAGATATCGCGCGTTGCTTTGTTATCGATGTACTCGATGATGTCGCCGGCTTTGATTCCCGCCTGGTCCGCTGGTGATCCCTTTATCGGCGCGATCACGTAGAGATACGACGCGACCTGCGACAACTCGGCGCCGATGCCGATCTGGTTGTCTTTGCTGCCCGCGTTATACTCGCGAACCTGATCGGGCGTGAGATATGTCGAGTAAGGATCGAGTCCGTAGGCCAGGCCACGCAACGCGCCGGCCCGAACCTTATCCATGTTCGGCTCGTCTACGTAGTCGCTCTGAATGTGCTGCAAGACGCTCTCGAATATGCGCAGCTGAGCATTCGGATCATTTGCCGGCTGTTGCGCTCCCATCGAAATCCAACCACCAAGGACGCTGTACAGAGTCAGGGTGGCTGACAGCAAAATCAGGATGAACTTAGTGCGAAATGACATTTAGCTACCTCTTCGATTACGTTAGAGCCGTTGACGGTCGCACGATTTGCGAATCGAAACGTATGATACAGGCCGTATTTAGCGTGCGCAAGCCTGAGCTTTTGCTACTGATCAAGTGACAACACCTGATGTGAATTTCAATCTGACAGGGCCGATTCTCGCCCTCGATCTCGGCGAAAAGCTTGTTGGAGCAGCCGTTAGCGATGAAAACCTGATAGCTATCAAACGGCTCCCACCACTCAAACGTTCAAACTGGAAAAAGCTGCTTCAGGACGTGCTGGCCTTGATCGAAGGCTTTGACGTAA
>Ga0068859_100006280_pt1 | contig 12058 bp, 10 predicted proteins | sample KBSSwiS22_FD_66585 | JGI IMG/M metagenome (GOLD analysis project Ga0068859, IMG submission 66585) | Switchgrass rhizosphere microbial communities from Kellogg Biological Station, Michigan, USA - KBS Switchgrass S2-2 | ecosystem: Host-associated > Plants > Roots > Rhizosphere > Soil ... | reverse complement strand
CCGGGCGCCCCGCGCCTCGACCGCGGCGATCTTGATGTGCGGCGTCGTCACGGGCATCACGATCGTCGCGCGGCAGGACAGCCGTTGTGCAGCGAGTGCAACGCCTTGCGCGTGGTTGCCAGCCGACGCTGCGATCACGCCTTTGGCGCGCTGCGCGGGTGTCAAGTGCGCCATCTTGTTGTACGCGCCCCGGAGCTTGAACGAAAACACCGGCTGCTGATCCTCGCGCTTCAGCAGCACGTGATTGTTGAGCCGCCGCGACAGCGTAGGCGCCGGATCGAGCGGAGATTCGATCGCGACGTCGTAGACCTTGGCGGTAAGGATCTTCTGCAGGTAGTCGATGGGCATGGCGCGAATTGACAAGACGGAACGCACAGCCTTGCGAGACTAGCAGATAGACCTTGCTGGGGAAACCGCATGCACATCAACATCATCGCATCGGCCCGCGCTGCGCGCTTTCTGCTAGGCTTCGTTGCCTTTCATCCCGTCCATCTCCGGCCCATGCCGCAGGCAAAGAACGCTCCCCGCAAAGCCGAAGCGACACCCGCCACGCTCGCCGTCGTGGACTTGGGATCGAACAGCTTTCGACTCGAGGTCGGTCGCGTCGAAGGCGACCAGATCTTCCGTCTCGACACCTGGCGTGAAACGATTCGCTTCGGTGCGGGCATGGACGAAAAGGGCCGCCTGACGACCGCCGCCAAGCGCGCCGCGCTCGCGTGCCTCACCCGATTCCGTGAGCGCCTGTCGGGCCTGCATCCGTCCGCCGTGCGCGCCGTCGCCACCAACACATTCCGTGTCGCGAAGAACGCCGCGACGTTCCTGCCGCAGGCCGAGGCCGCGCTCGGGTTCCCGATCGACATCATCGCGGGCCACGAGGAAGCGCGCCTCATCTATCTTGGTGTCGGCCATGTTCTGCCTCCGTCGGAGGCGCCGCGCCTGGTCATCGACATCGGTGGCGGCTCCACCGAATTCATCATCGGCCGCGGCCTGATCCCGGAACGTCTCGAGTCGCTCAAGCTCGGTTGCGTCAACGTTTCGCAGCGCTTCTTCCCGGGCGGCGTGTTGCGCGCCGACGCATTCGTGGCCGCCGAGACGCATGCGCGCGCGGAAATCGAGGCGATCGCGCGCGAGTTCGGGCGCGAGCACTGGAGCGAAGCCTATGCGTCGTCGGGCACCGCGTTGGCGCTCGCCGCGATCCTCGAGGAAAACGGCCTGTCGGCGGGCGGAATCACGCCGGACGGACTCGCCCGGCTGCGCAAGCGCATGGTTGGGGCCGGCCACATGGCGCACCTCACGCTGGAAGGAATCAAGCCTGAACGCGCGCCGGTGTTGCCAGGCGGTTTCGCGATCATGTCTGCCGCCATGGCGGAACTGTCGGTGCCGCGGCTCAATCCGGTCGGCGGCGCGCTGCGCTTGGGCGTGCTATACGACCTCCTCGGCCGTTCCGGCCGCCGTGACAGCCGCGTGGTGACGGTCGAGCGCTTTCTCGAGCGCTACCATGTCGATCGCGAGCACGCGCATCGCGTCGCGGCCATGGCGCGCGCGCTTTACCTGCAGTCTTCGCCGCGTCCGGACGCCGTGGTCGCGCAGCGCGTGGAATGGGCGGGGCTCCTGCATGAGATCGGTTATACCGTCTCCCACATCGGCTATCACAAGCATGGCGCCTACATCCTGGAAAACGCCGACATGCCAGGTTTCTCGGCGCAGGAACAATGGCAGCTTGCGGTCCTGGTTCACGGCTGCCGCGGCGGCCTGTCGAAGATGGAGCCTGCGCTTCACCACGCCGACGGAATCGCCCAGGTGCTGGCCCTGCGACTTGCTGTGCTGTTCCACCACGCGCGGCGAGCGATCGACGCTCCGCGCATCAGGCTCAAGTCGGGCCGTGCCGTGCATTTCGGCCTGTCAAAGCGATGGCTTTCGCGCCATCCGCTGACTTTGCACCTGCTGGTCAAGGAACGCGAGGAATGGTCGGCGCTTGGCGTGCGCTGGCGGACGACCTGAATCCGCGCTGCCGGCAATGCTGCGGGTCAGACGAAGTCCGGCGCCACCACGACCTTCAGCACGACAGCGGCACCGCCGTCCTTCGCGCGATTGGACAGCCACCAGACCGCGCCCTTGCGCACCGACCAGTAGGCTTCCTCGCCGGAGAGCAGGAATGACGCGACGGCCCCGAGCGTGGGTTGGTGGCCGACTATAAGCACCGGCTCACGCGAATCGGGCCAGTTCGCTGCGGCGAGAACCGCGGCCACCGTGGCCCCCGGCACCAGCTCCGGAACCGTCCTGAACTTTCTTTGCAGCGCGACCGCGGTTTGCTGTGCGCGATCGGCCGGAGACACCAGCACGCGGCAAGTGTCGGGCAAATGGGCGTCGAGCCATTGCGCCATCCGCTCGGCCTGCTTCAGCCCTTTGGACGTCAGTCGCCGCCCGAGATCGGGTTCCCCGGGTTCCGCCTCGCAATGTCGCCACAGGATGAGGTCCATCCTCAAAGGCCCTCGGGTGCGCGCATCTTCGCCAGAAGCGCGCTTTGCGCGGACCGGGCCTTGCTTCCCCGCCGCCGCTTCACTTTCGCCCACTTGCCATCCGCATGCAGCTCCCACGCGTCGACATTGTCGGCGAGATAGGCCCGCAATCCCTCGTCGACGACGCGCTTGCGCAGCGCCGGATCGCGCACCGGAAAGGCGACTTCCACCCGGCGGAACAGGTTGCGGCCCATCCAGTCTGCCGAAGCCAGCCAGACGTCCGCATCGCCGTCGTTGGCGAAATACCAGACGCGGTGGTGCTCGAGGAAACGACCGAGGATCGAGCGCACGCGAATGTTCTCGGACATGCCCGGCACGCCTGGCCGCAGCGAACACGCGCCACGGACGATCAATTCGACCTTCACGCCCGCGGTGGATGCAGCATAGAGGGCGCGGATCACGCCCTCCTCCACCAGCGCGTTCATCTTGGCGATGATCTGCGCGGGCCTGCCCTCCTTGGCATTGCGGGTCTCGCGGCGGATCAGTTCCAGCACGCGGCGGTGCATCGTGAACGGCGCCAGCAGCAGCTTCTTCATGCGCGCGGCGCGCGCCAGGCTCGTGATGTGCAGGAACACCTCGTTCACGTCGGCGCAGATGTCCGCGTCCGAGGTCAGCAGGCCGAAGTCCGTGTAGAGGCGGGTGGTGCGCGGATGATAGTTGCCCGTTCCCAGATGCGCGTAGGGCACGAGATTGGCCTCACCCCGGGGGCCGCTCTCGCGGCGGATCAGCAGCGATAGCTTGGCGTGCGTCTTCAGGCCGAATACGCCGTAGACCACCTGGGCGCCCGCGCGCTCGAGACGCTCGGCCCAATTGATGTTCGCCTCCTCGTCGAAGCGCGCCATCAATTCCACCACGACGGTCACTTCCTTGCCACGCTTGGCGGCGTCGATCAGCGCCTCCATCAACACGGAGTTCACGCCGGTGCGATAGACCGTCTGCTTGATCGCGACCACATTCGGATCGTCCGCGGCGCAACGGATGAACTCGACCACCGGCTCGAACGACTGGTAGGGATGGTGCAGCAGGATGTCCTGCTGCCGGATCGCCGTCAGGATGTCCGGCGCGTTCGCCAGCCGTTCGGGCAGGCCCGGTACGAACGTGCCGAATTTCAGTTCCTCGATGTCGACCTGATCGATCAGCGACGACAGCCGCGCGACGTTGACCGGCCCGTCGCATCGGTACAGGTCGGACTCGGTCAAGTCGAATTGCTGCAGAAGGAAATTGGCGATCGGGACGGGGCAGGCTTCCGCGACTTCGAGGCGAACGGCGGATCCGAACTGCCGCTCCGGCAGTTCCCCCTTCAGCGCCTGGCGGAGATTCTTGACCTCCTCCTCGTCGATCCAGAGATCCGCGTCGCGCGTCACCCTGAATTGCGAGTAGCTGACCACGTCGCGGCCGGGAAAGAGTTCGTGCAGATGCGCGTGCATCACCGACGAAAGCATCACGAAGTCATTGTCTCCACCGCTGACGTCCCGCGGTATCTTGATGATCCGCGGCAGCACGCGCGGCGCCTTGATGATCGCGATACCCGAGTCGCGCCCGAACGCGTCATGTCCGGTCAGCTGGATCACGAAATTCAAGCTCTTGTTCACGACCTGCGGGAACGGATGCGCGGGATCGAGACCGATGGGCGTAAGCAACGGCCTCACTTCGCGCTCGAAATAGCGAGCCACCCACGCCTTCTCGGCCGCAGTGAATTCCGTCCGGCGGATAAGCCTGACTCCGGAAGCGTCGAGCGCCGGGAGCACCTGGTCGTTGAGGACGCGGTACTGTTCGGCCATCAGCGCACGGGCGTCGTCGCCCAGCTGCGTGAACAGGTCACGCGCCTCCGGAAGCGTCATTCCCGAAGGCGCCACTTTCGCGCGCAATTGCTCCTTGACGCCCGCGATGCGTATCTCGAAGAACTCATCCAGGTTGCTGCCTACGATGCAGAGGTAGCGCAGCCGTTCGAGCAGCGGAACCGCCGTATTCTCGGCGAGCGCCAGCACGCGCCGGTTGAATTCGAGCAGCGACAGTTCGCGGTTGATCGGCAGCGGTACCGGCGTAGCCATGGCATCGGCAATGGCTGCCACCGCCGCGGTTGCCGCGGAATCGGACTGCGGCAGCGGCGAAGTTGTGGAATGTTCCATTAGAGTCGCAGACGGACGTTACGGAGCGGTGACGGTCACGAATCGGGTCACGCGGCGGGCCGCAGCGCGACGGCGCGCCAGATGCAGCGGCCTCTGGTTTCGCGATCGAGCGCTTCGAGGTAAGCCTCGTGCGCCAGCATTTCCTCGGGCGACGGCAACGTCACTGCGAGCACCGGCCGGTGAGCCATCGATGCACCGGCGCCGGCGTTCACCGCCAGCGATGGCGCCGCGCCCATGTCGATGGTGAGGGACTCCTGTCCTCGCGTCATCGCGAGATAGACCTCTGCCAGCAGCTGCGCATCCAGCAGCGCTCCGTGCAGCGTGCGATGGGCGTTGGACACGCCGAAGCGCTCGCACAGCGCGTCGAGATTGTTGCGCTTGCCGGGAAACGCCTCGCGCGCCAGGGCCAGCGTGTCGATCAGGCCGCCGTACAAGTCCGCGCAGGGAGGCAGCTTGGCCGTTGCGAATTCGGTGTCCAGGAAACCGACGTCGAAAGGCGCGTTGTGGATGATCCACGTCGCGCCGCGCGCGAACTCGATGAACTGCGGTACCCCTGCGGCGAAGTTGGCCTTGCCCTTCAGGTCGTTCCAGGTCATTCCGTGCACTTCCGAGGCGCCGGGATCGATCTCGCGCTCCGGATCAAAATAAATCTGCAATGTGCGGCCGGTCGGCCGTCGGTCGACCATTTCAACGGCCGCGACCTCGATGATGCGATGGCCGAGCTTGGGGTCGAGGCCCGTGGTTTCGGTGTCTAGAATGATCTGGCGCATCAGGGGGTTCGGCAAGACTGGAACCCGGATTCTACGCCCCGCGTTGTCGTCGCCGAAGAGTAGCTCGTTGGAGCGTTGCCGCCAGAACTGCGGCAACGCTCAACTTTCGCGGAATGGACCTCAGGGTATTTGCTGCGCCGCAGCATCACGCGATCGACTCGGTGCGCGAAAGTTGAGCGCCGGCGGGTATGCCTTATCCCGGCGACGCTCCAACGAGCCACTCAGACCGCAGCGTTACTTGCGGTATTTCTGGATGGTGGACTGAATTTCCTGGATGGCGTGCTCGATCTCGTCGTCGCTCAGGTCGCGCTGGGCTCCCTTGCGGTCGGTCAGCGTCAGCGTGCGATCGATCTGGGTCGCGAATTCGCCCAGTCCGAGCGTTTCCGTGATCGTCGTCGACGGCTCGTCGGTCAGCGTTTCCGGACCCCAGCGCACGACGATCGCGGACAGGTTGTCGCCGTCGGGTCCACCGCGCTTCTCGCCCTCGCGCATCATCTGCGGCGCCGTCTTCAGGATGGGCGTCGACGTGAGCCACGTCGCCATTTCCTTCTGGTCGAGAACGGCCCACAGGCCATCGGTGCACATGACGATGATGTCGCCATTGCGTAGCGGCGTACGCCGCGACAGGTCAATGACCGGGTCGACCAGGCCCCCCAGGCAACTGAAGATCTTGTTGCGGTCCGGGTGGTCGATCACTTCGTCGACACCGATGATCCCCTGGTCGACGAGGTACTGGACCTTCGAGTGGTCCTTGGTCGCCCCGATCAATCCGCCCTGCCGGAACAGGTAGAGCCGCGAGTCACCGACGTGCGCCCAGTATGCGTGACCGGCTTGGACGATCGTGCACACGCACGTGGTGCGCGGTGTTTCGAGCATCGAGAACTGATTCGCGTAGGAACCGAGCGCGGCGTGCGCGCGCAGCATCGTGTCCTGCAGGAACTTGAGCGGATTCTTGAGGACCGGCTTGGCCTCCTGCTGGAAGCGCTCGATGAAGAGGCGTACCGCGATCTGCGCGGCGATCTCTCCGCCGGCATGCCCGCCCATCCCGTCCGCGACCACCAGCATCAGCGTATCGCGGCTATACGTATAAGCGAGCCGGTCCTGGTTGACCTTGCGCGAACCCTTGCGGGATTCCTGGAAAATCGTGAAGCGCATGCTGCTTCTTGACCTGGTGGACTATGCGCCGATTTGCGAGAAAAGCATCTTCTTGAGATTGCCCATGAACGTGAGCTTGCGCTTCGTCTGAGGGATATCGCGAATGGCCTTTTGCAGCGCGAATACGCTTTGCGGCCGTTCGAGCGGATCAAGGCGCAGGCACCAGTCGATGACCTCGAGGATGTTCTCAGAATACTGCCCGGCCCAGATCTTCTTGGCCGAAACCAGGTGATCTTCCTGGACGCGCGCGTCGGCGGCCTGCGGCGCGAATGCCGCCAGACACGCGAACATGGACGCGCCGGTGCCATAGACGTCGGTCCAGGGCCCGAGACGGTCCGGCTCGCGATATTGCTCGGGCGCGGCGAACCCCGGCGTATACATCGGAGCGAGCTTCGGGCGTCCGCTGGTAAGCGTCTGCCGCGCCGCGCCGAAGTCGAGCAACACCGGCGTGCCGTCGGTGCGCAGGTAGATGTTGGCGGGCTTGATGTCCAAATGCAGCAGCTTGTGCGTGTGCACCTCGCGCAGCCCATTCAACAGATGCATGAACACGTGCCGGACCAGCCGCTCGGACATCTGATCCTGGCGCATCTGGATCTGCTGTTGCAGCGTGCGCCCGCGCTCGTAGCGCATCACCATATACACGGTCTCGTTGGCGCGGAAAAAATTCAGCACGCGCACCACGTTCGGGTGATTGATCTTGGCCAGCGCGCGGCCTTCCTCGAAAAAGCACTTCATCCCGTACCGGAACGACGTGAGATTTTCTGCCGAACTGGCGCGCACGATGTCGCCCTCGGTGCGTAAAACCAGCGAAGACGGCAGGTATTCCTTGATGGCCACCGGCGCGCCGGTCTCGTCGAAGGCGCGGTAAACGATCGAAAAACCGCCGCGACTGATCTGCCGGTCGATCCGGTAGTTGAGAAGCTGGTAGCCCCCGACAAGGGCTTGGTTGGTGACGGCCATCAGTTCAATTTTCGTAGAATCGGGGCAATTCCGGCTGGACGCCCCCATGAATCCCAGAAGACAGGCGCAAATCGCATGCCAGCCGCCTTTGTCTCAGCTTGCGCCAAGCACGGTTAGCGCTTACATTCTCGGCAACCCGGCAGGCAAAGTAAAGGAATCGTGTTTGCAAGCGCCTCAAAAGCTTGCGAATTCGTGGCCAAATTCAGAAATCGCGCCAAAACGTCGCCGGAAGCTGACGTGGCGCGGCGGTTCAGGAACCTTCCAATGATCCTCAGCATGACCGGCTTTGCAGCGGAGGCCGCCGAATTGCCGGGCTTGTCGCTGGCCGTGGAGTTGCGGTCGGTGAACCATCGGTACCTCGACGTCACGGTGAAGCTTCCGGACGAATTGCGTCACCTTGAGTCGACGCTGCGCGAGCGATTATCCGGAGCGTTGAAGCGAGGCAAGGTGGAATGCCGCGTGACTTTGAGCCGCTCTTCCGCCGGGGCCACGACACTTGCCGTCGATGCTGTCCGGATGGAGCAGCTCGCAAGCGCGGCTGCACAGGTTCTGCGCACCGTACCCGCAGCCACCCCGTTGTCGGTCAACGAAATCCTGCGTTGGCCGGGAGTCATGGCCGAATCGTCCATTCCGCCCGACGAACTCGCTGCCAAAGTCACCGCGCTGGTGGACCAGGCCGTCGCCGACCTCGCGGCGTCGCGGCGGCGTGAGGGCGCCAAGGTGCAAGCAGTGCTGGCGGCCAGCTGCGATGGCATCGAGGCCCAGGTCGCGCGCGTCTTGCCCCGCATTCCGGCTATCCACGCCGCCTTCAACGAAAAGCTTGCGCAGAGACTGCGTGAAGCCGCGCTCGATCCCAACGAAGACCGCATCAAGCAGGAATTTGCACTGTTCGCCACCAAGATCGATGTCGCTGAAGAGCTGTCGCGGCTGGCGACCCACGTCGCAGAAGTCCGGCGGGTTCTTGCCGCGGGCGGCAGCGCCGGCAAGCGGCTGGACTTCCTCGCCCAGGAATTGCACCGCGAAGCCAACACGCTGGGCAGCAAGTCGGTGGACACCGAGATTTCCCAGGTGTCGCTGGAACTCAAGGTGCTGATCGAGCAGATGCGCGAGCAAGTGCAGAATGTCGAATGAGAGAGGCGCGCGAGACCGCAGGGCGCGTGAGTGCGGAAGAGGTGTGACCCCATGACCTCCCCTACCGCGATCGTCACCAAAGCGCCGCCGGCTTCGGGCTGCCTGTTCGTGCTCGCGGCCCCGTCGGGCGGAGGCAAGACCAGTCTCGTACGTGCCTTGCTCGAACGCGAGCCGGGTATCCGCCTTTCGGTTTCCTACACGACGCGAGCACCCCGTCCCGGCGAGCAGGAAGGCGTCCACTACCACTTCGTCGACGAACCCGCGTTCATGGCGCTCAAGGAGAAAGGGGAATTCCTCGAGCACGCGCACGTGCACGGCTACTGGTATGCGACGTCGGCGACCTGGCTCAAGCAGGAAGTGCAGCACGGACATGACGTGTTGCTGGAGATCGACTGGCAAGGCGCGCAACAGGTCCGGCGCCTGATCCCCGAAGCGGTTCACATTTTCATCCTGCCGCCGTCGCTGGGATCGCTCAAGGAACGCCTCGAAAAACGAGGGCAGGACGCGCCGGACGTGATCGCGCGCCGCCTGGACGCTGCTCGCGAGGAAATGCGGCACTGCGGCGAATTCGATTATGTTATTATGAATCAGGACTTTGCGAGAGCAGTGGACGATCTTTCAACGATTGTCCGTGCTGCGCGCCTGACCGCGACGCGGCAGCAGGTGCGACATGCGGCGCTCATAGCCCAGCTTCTGAACCGTTAACGTTAAGCATTACTCCAATTCAGGTTGCTAACCGAGGTATGCCATGGCCCGAATCACCATCGAAGACTGTCTCGCCCGCATCCCCAACCGCTTCGAGCTGACCCTCGCGGCGACCAATCGTGCCCGCCAGATCACGTCGGGCTCCCCCGCAATGGTCGAGGCCGACCGGGACAAGCCGACGGTCATCGCGTTGCGCGAAATGGCGGCAGGTAAGTTCGGCATTGAAATGCTGACCAAGACGGCGCCGATCATCCCGCCGCAGCTTTAGAGCGCCGCAACCGTGGAGCAAGGCGATCCGCTCCCACGCTGTTGCGTAGTCCTCTCGCGCACGAATCGCCTGGCTCAGTTGGCAAAAGAGCCGGCGATTCATGACTAGCTGGTTCGGGCAAAGGTAGGGGTTCTCCATGGCCGCTACTGCTATGTCCGAGATCGCGGAATTCACCAAGCATCTGGGGCACTATCTTCCGGCGCCGGACGTCGCGCTCGTCTCGCGCGCCTTCGAGTTCTCCGAATCGGCTCATCGCGGCCAGTTCCGGAAATCCGGCGAGCCCTACATCACGCATCCGCTGGCGGTCGCCAGCATCCTTTCCCAGTGGCGCCTCGACGCACAGGGACTCGCCGCGGCCCTTCTGCACGACGTGATGGAAGACACGTCGGTGACCAAGGGCGAGCTGGAAAAGAAGTTCGGCAAGCCGGTGGCCGACATGGTCGACGGCGTGTCCAAGCTCGACCAGATCGAATTCGACACGCGCGAAGAGGCGCAGGCCGAGAGCTTCCGCAAGATGCTGCTCGCGATGGCGCGCGACGTGCGCGTCATCCTGATCAAGCTGGCCGACCGGCTGCACAACATGCGCACGCTGGACGCGATGGCGCAGGCACACAAGAAGCGCATTGCGAAGGAGACGCTCGACATCTACGCGCCGATCGCCAACCGGCTGGGCCTCAACGCACTGTTTCTTGAGCTGCAGGACCTCTGCTTCAAACACCTGTATCCGATGCGCTACCGCATACTGGCCAAGGCGATCAAGGCCGCGCGCGGCAACCGGCGCGAGGTCATGAACAGGCTGCTGGAAGTCATACGCGAAGGCTTCGCCAAGTCCGACCTGATCGCGGTCGTCACGGGACGCGAGAAGACGATCTTCTCGGTCTACAAGAAGATGCGCGAGAAGCACTACACGTTCTCGCAGGTGTTCGACATCTACGGCGTGCGTGTGCTCGTCCCGGACAAGACGACATGCTATGCCGCGCTGGGCGTGCTGCACGAGCTGTACAAGCCGATCCCCGGCAAGTTCAAGGACTATGTCGCCATTCCGAAGGCCAACGGCTACCAGTCGCTGCACTCGACGCTGTTCGGGCCCTTCGGCACACCGCTGGAAGTGCAGATACGCACGCACGACATGCATCGCGTCGCGGAAGCAGGTGTCGCGGCCCACTGGCTGTACAAGTCGGGCGGCGAACTCGACCTGGCGGAGGCGCAAAAGGAGACGTCGCGCTGGCTGCAAAGCCTGCTCGAGATCCAGTCGGAGTCGGGCGACTCCAAGGAATTCCTGGAACACATCAAGGGCGACCTGTTCCCCGACGAGATCTACGTGTTCACGCCGAAGGGCAAGATCATGGCGTTGCCGCGTGGAGCCACCGCCGTCGATTTCGCCTATGGCGTGCACACCGACATCGGCCACCACTGCGTGGCCGCGCGCATCAACTACGAATTGCTGCCTCTGCGCACGGAGCTGAAAAACGGCGACCACGTGGAGATTCTCACGTCGCCCACCGCGCGTCCGAATCCGTCGTGGCTGTCGTTTGTTTCCACGGGCAAGGCCCGTTCGCGCATCCGCCATTATCTGAAGGGTCTGCAGCAGAAGGAATCGGCGGCGCTGGGCGAGCGCCTCCTGAACCAGGCGCTGGCCACGCTCAAGGTCGAACCGGAATCCATCACCTGGGACCGCTGGGAGGCGATCGCCAAGGAGTACGGCACCAAGACCCATATCGAGATCCTGGCCGATATCGGGCTGGGAAAACGCCTGTCGTTCGTCGTCGCGCAGGCGCTGACCAAGATCCCCGGCAAGGGCGACGATCCGCAGACCGTCGCCAACGCCAAGCTTGGCTCTCTGACGTTGCGCGGCGTCGAGGGCGTGGCCATCCAGTATGCGAAATGCTGCCGCCCCATCCCCGGCGACGCCATCGTCGGTCAGTTCCGGCGCGGCCAGGGCCTGCTCGTGCATGGCCGCGACTGCCTGACGCTGAAGAAGCAACGCGTCGATGCCGCGGAGCTGGTCGACGTCGAATGGTCGCCCGACGTCGCGGGCACGTTCGAGACCGGCATGCGTCTGTTGGTTGCGGACCGGCGCGGCCTGCTCGCGGAACTCGCTACGGCCATCGCCGAAGCCGAGGCGAACATCGACGCCGTGTCGATGGAGCGGCCGGACGGAGGCGACGTGCTCGCCATGTTCTTTGCCGTGCAGGTGCGTGATCGCGCGCACCTGGCGCAGGTCATGCGCTCCTTGCGACGTGTTCCCGAAGTCAGGCGCGTGCAGCGCACGCGGACCTGACCAAAAACAGAAGGGCCGCGCGACGGCGGCCCTGCTTTGCAGCGTGGCGTCTTTGTTAGTCAGGCCGTCTGCGGCGCCAGCACCTTCTGCAATTCACCAGAGGCGTACATCTCGCGGACGATATCGCAGCCGCCGACGAA
>Ga0068859_100006276_pt1 | contig 12060 bp, 6 predicted proteins | sample KBSSwiS22_FD_66585 | JGI IMG/M metagenome (GOLD analysis project Ga0068859, IMG submission 66585) | Switchgrass rhizosphere microbial communities from Kellogg Biological Station, Michigan, USA - KBS Switchgrass S2-2 | ecosystem: Host-associated > Plants > Roots > Rhizosphere > Soil ... | reverse complement strand
CCCTCACACATATCTTTTACACGTTCGTAAGATTCTTCGGAGTTTTCTTCTTTGTTGAATTTTATTTTCAACCTTCCTTCACGTGATCTTATATACACCCTGGTATTGTCATCCAGTGTTAATGTGGCATCCATATCACCATGGCCTCCGTATTTAAAAATGTGGCCATCTTCTGTACATTCCCTGATATAATTTTCCACGGCCCTTGTTCTGCTATCATCAAACCTGGCTGACATTTGGTAGATATCTCCATCATCATTTATTGAAATAGATACATCGTGACTATTATGATGCCAATGGCAGGATGAAAAAACACTCATGAAAAACAAAACACCTGCAACCAATAAAAAACGAATTTTCATGTGCTGATAGTTTTTTGTGTGAATGAATTTTAATTAGTATCTGGCAAAATATTTACACCAGGCATTATAAGAGCGCTTAGGTCAGTTGGTTCGCTATTTTGCGTTGTACCATTACCGTTTTCAATTTTATTCTTTTCATTTTCAAGATGCCTTTCAATAGAATCCTTTTGCTGTTCAAGCCTTCTTTCAATAGAATCAATTTTTTGTTGCTTCCTGTTGTCTATAGAATCCTGCCTGCGTTGTATAGAATCTTCAATACTATCGTACCTGTATGTGCGTTTGTTATTTTTGTTTTTTCTGTTATTGTTCCTGTCATTCCATCCATCTGCCTTTCTTCCATCTAAAGTGTATAAACCATCTGCTTTCATCACATAATCCACATCACTTTGCCACCTGATATCTTCTTCTGAATCATAGTAATCATTATCATCCCAGTCGTTGTTCCAGTTACCAGATCCAAAGTGTACCGGCCAGCCAATGCCTTTGTTAACACGTATTTGTTTACCTACCGGCACATATACAGTAATAGTTACCATTTGATTGCGAAACTTATCTGTTTTATTGATGGCGATACCTTTTTCTAATAACAGTATAGAATCCTTTTGTGTTACATCAAATTTTATCAGGCGGGCAAGATTATTGGCTTCATTCCTGGTATTACCTCTTGCTGATCTTTTCATGGTTACCTGGAAGCTGTCGTTAGGTGATTTTGCAATGATCACATTTACATTTCTTACATAAGCGGTATCATCATCAATTAAATTTTCAAAAGGTTCAAATTTTATCCAGTTGCGCCCGTAGTATTTTTTTGTAAATGGTAAAGATGAAGTAACTACCATTTTATTCGCTTGCGGATTAATCAAAGCAACAGCTTCTTCATCAAGGCGGCTGGATGTTCTGAAATCACGTGTTACGGTTGCAAAAAGCATGATGATACAAACCCATCCCAGTGTCCACAAACTTCCAAAAGTAAGGCGCAGTATCTTGCTGTTACTTTTCATCTTGGCAATTTTGCGTATGAGCCAGGTAATGATTCCAATGATAGGCACTGCAATAAACAATACTAATGTACCCCAGGCATAAAAGTTTTGCCATGTGCCTTTAAGTATATAATCTTTAAGCGGAAAAACACCAATTGAAAAAATACCTAAGCCAAACAAACCCATTACCAAACCAAAGCACACACAGCCAATAATAAAATAGGCGAATATTTTTGCTATCATTGCAATTACATTACCTATCCCTCCACGACTGCGCCTGCTGAAGTTTTGTACATCGCCTGCAACTGCTTTTGCTTTTTCATTAATTACACCAGATGCTTCTTTACCAAATTTTTCTGCTTTTTTGCCTACGCCTTTCATTTCTTCCATTACAGAGTTTTTAATAGAGTGCATATCCACTTTTTCTCCTTTCATTTCTAATTTTTCGGATGTAGTTGATGCTTCAGGTATCACTATCCACAAAATGATATATACTATTAAGGAAGTGGGGCTGAATGTAAAACGTATTACATCACCAAAGTCCCAAAAACCACCCCAGTGCCCCCAGCGGGAAAGAAAAGAAAGAAATGGTAACAGGAATAACGCTCTTGGTATCCATGGGTTGATGCCGAAATAATTTCCTATACCACTGCATACACCGGCAATCATTTTTTCGTCAGGGTCCCTGAATAGTTTTTTTCTTGTACCACCAATTTCTGCACTTGCAGTGCTTGGTACTGCTATCCACATAATGATATAGGTTAAGAAACCAATACCAGAAAATAACAGTATCACGAAAATGATCCTTGCCACCACCACATCTATATTAAAGTAATTGGCAAGGCCGCTGCACACACCGCCCAATACTTTATCATTTTCATTCCTGTACAGTCTTTTATGTCCTGTTGCAGTACTGCTGGCTGTTGATTGCTGCTGGTAAGAACTTGAAGATGATGATGGTTGTGCTTCATCCATGGGTTCAAAATCTTCGGGGCGTCCAATACTGTTGATGATAGCATTTACATCATCATCAGTAATGCAGGTAGCCCCTTTAGTTAGTCTTTCCTGGAAGAGTTCGCCGATGCGGCTTTCAATATCATTAATAATTTCCTCTTTGCCTTCTTCATTAGCAAAGTGCCTGTTAAGGCTGTCGGTATAGTCTTTTAGTATTTCAAAGGCAGTGGTTTCTATTGGTACCACACGTCCCTGGAAATTTATATTGATTACTTGTTTCATGGCTTAAATAGTTTTTGTTTCGTTAGTTGATGGGCTTAAAAAACAAATCATGGCTATACTTTTTGTTATTTAAGGGTTGTTGAAGTTGTTGTTGTTAAAGTTGTTGGTAGCATCCACATCAGTTACAGCTTTTACTGCATTGGAAAGTTCGTTCCAGGTTGCTTCAAGCTCTTTATAAAATGCTGCGCCTTTTTCTGTTAGTGAAAAATACTTTCGTGGGGGCCCGCTGTTACTTTCCACCCAACGGTAGGTTAAGAACTCTGCGTTTTTCAGCCTGGTAAGCAGGGGGTAAAGGGTTCCTTCCAGTAAGTTGAAATTGGCTGCTTTCATCTTATCTATAATATCCGAAGGATAGGCTTCCCCCTGCTTAATAACCGAAAGGATACAAAATTCCAGTACCCCTTTCCGCATCTGGCTTGCTGTGTTATCAATATTCATGGCTTCATTATTTTAAAAATTCATGGCTATACTTTGTTGTGATAAAGTAATCCGGTTTTTCCCTATCACATCACAAAGATAATACAATTTCAGTACTATGCAACACATAATACCATATTTTTTACAGTAGTGGGTGCTGGCCATTAGCCTGTTTTGCACAGGAATCACGCTGGTAAAGGGTTTTAGGGTATTTTAGCGTTTTTAAGAATTCTTTTAGAATTTATGAATGGTGGATTTTAGGGGATGAATGGCGGAAAATTGAGGTGGTGGAGGGGGGAAATGGCACGCTGAGGGGCAGAGAACGCAGAGTTAATACATATTTTTCTCAGCGGCCTCTGCCCCTCAGCGTGCCACCCTTTTACACAATGTGTGTAAAATCCTTTTTGTTTAAGTAGATTTAGAAATGAAAAAAATTCTCCTCTTTACACTCTTTTTAGCTTCTCTAACGCTTAACTCTGCGGCCCAAAAAACAGACAAAAAGTTATTTGAAAAAGTAAGTGCATTGTTAAAAGGCTTTAATGGCGATGTGGGTGTGTACATTAAAAGTTTAAAAAACAATAGCATTGTTACTATTAATGCAGACACTATTTTTCCTACTGCCAGCATTGTAAAAATTCCCATACTCGTGGGTGTTATGGATAAGATTGAAAAGAAGCAACTGGAATATCATCAGCAGTTGCTGTACCGTGATTCTTTAGCCTATAGTAATTTTGATGTTACCGCCAACTTAAAAGATACTGCCAAAATAGAACTGGCCAAAGTAATACTGCTGATGCTGAGTACCAGTGATAACAGTGCCAGCCTTTGGTTGCAAAAGCTTGCGGGTGGTGGCGCAAGGATAAACGAAATTTTAGATAGTGCAGGCCTTAAAGCAACACGTGTAAACTCACGCACAACAGGAAGAGAGAATAACAGAACACAATATGGCTGGGGACAAACCACACCTTATGAAATGGCTACATTGATGGAAAAAATTTATACCGGAACCATTATTAATGACAGCATCTCCAAAAAAATGATCCGTTTGCTGGGCCGTAATTACTGGGACGAACAAGCGATCTCTCAAATACCAGTGGATGTTTTTGTAGCCAGCAAAAATGGTTGTGTAGATGCCAGCCGCAGCGAAGTGTTGCTAGTAATGGCCAAACACCCTTACATCTTCAGCATCTTCACCAAAAACAACAAGGATATAAGCTGGGGCGATAACAACGAGGCCTGGATGCTGGCTAAAAATCTGTCTGCACTGCTTTGGCAATACTATAATAAATAGCCGGCTGTTAAAATATATACAACAACAATTCGTTTCTATTGGATGGCACCTGCTTTGTAACATCAATGTAAAGGAGGAACTTAATTATGAAAAAATTTTTACTTATTACCAGTACAGTACTTTTATTAACTGCTTGCAAAACCACCAAAAATTATTTATCCCGTGGTGATGAAGACAGGACATTATTTGATATTGTAAAAACATTAAACAAACGCCCTGCCGACGACTCTGCTACAAGGGCTTTACCAATTGTATACGACAGGGTGCAGCAAATTCACCTTAAAAAAGTAAGCGTTTATAAAACTTACAGAGAGATCAGCCGCTGGGACAAGATCATTGATGAATACAGCATACTGCAACAGATGTACGATGCCATCAGCAATTCCGGTGCAGCCAGCAGGTTAGTAAATCCAGGTAATTATCAAAATGATATTTATGATGCTAAACAAGCTGCAGCTGAGGATTATTACCAGTTAGGCACCACATTGCTGCAAAGCGATAGAAGGGATGATATAAAAAAAGCGTACAATTATTTTAAAAGATCTGATAACTATGTAACCGGTTTTAAAGATGCCAAATCTAAAATGGATGAAGCTTATCAAAATGCAATCATTAACGTGGTAATCAACCCGGTGCAGGATAATTCTTTTTTCTTTAACACCGGCTGGGGTAATACCGGCTACAATTACAGTAATGAATATTTTCAGCAAACATTAATACGTGAATTAGGTGGCACTTACGCCAGCCTTTACCCTGCAAAATTTTATACCGATTGGGAAGCCAGGCGTGAGAACATCAAACCTGATTGGGTGGTGGACTTAACCTTGCGTAATATGAATATACCAAGGCCAACCGCTTACACCTACAGCCGTAACGTAAATAAACAAATTGAAAGCGGCAGGGATACCAGCGGTAAAATAAAGTACCAAACCGTATATGCCACCATTAATATTACAAGGCAATCATTTACTGCCCGTGGCCAGATAGATGTAAATATAACGGATGTGGCTAACCGAAAAAACATCAGCTTTAACAGTTACAGTGATGATTACAGTTGGCAAGAAGAACATGCTACTTATTCTGGCGATACCCGTGCGCTCGACAGTAATGATTGGGCCATCATCAACAACAGAAATTATAATGAACCCCGTAAGGAAGACGTGTTAAATGAATTGTACCGTAAAATATATCCGCAGGTAAAGAACAGGATTAGTTATGCGGTGTATTGGTAATAAAGTAAATTGCAGAGGTATAAGGTATCATGGCAAAACCGTGATACTTTTTTATTAGTAATATATTCAGGAAAATTTCTCACTGATATTAAATATTTCTATCTTGCTTTGAATAAAATCCTTACCAGCTTTGAGTACCAAAACGATATTTAATTTTTTTCTTAAGAAGCATATTCCATTCTTTTTGGCTATTTTATTAGTACAAAATTTATTAGTGCCGGGGTGTGCTAATGCCCAAAACAATAACATAGGATGGATAAAAAAAGCGGGGGGTAGTAACGATGATATTGCCTGGTGTTCTGCTGTTGATGCGGCGGGTAATGTTTATACAACAGGTTTATTTTACGGTTCTGCAGATTTTGATCCAGGGCCTGCTGTTTTTAATTTAACTTCCAGCGGAGGTTTTGATATTTTTATTACAAAGCTGGATGCTAATGGAAAGTTTATCTGGGCTAAAAGAATCGGGGGCATTGATTATGACCAGGCAAGATCTATTGCTATTGACGGGGCAGGGAGTATTTATATAACTGGTTTTTTTTATGGTACTTCAGATTTTGATCCAGGGCCGGGAACATATAATTTAACCTCATTTGGACAAAGTGATATTTTTATTTGCAAGCTGGATGCTAATGGAAATTTTGTATGGAGCCGGCAAATGGGAGGAACGGACTATGACTTTGGTTGGCGTGTAACTATTGATGCGGCTAATAATGTGTGTAGTACTGGTGAGTTTACCAGTGCAACTGTAGATTTTGATCCAGGGTCGGGTGTTTATAATTTATCGTCTTCCGGAGCCCAGGATGTTTATATTTCTAAATTAGATGCAAATGGCAATTTTATATGGGCCAAAGTGGTGGGTGGTACCGGTGCAGACCAGGGGTTTTCTTTAACCCTGGATAAAGTTGGAAATATTTATGTAACGGGGCAGTTTTCAAGTGCACCGACTGATTTTGATCCGGGTATTGCCATTTATAATCTTTCTTCCTCAGGAGGGCCGGATGTTTTTATTTTAAAGCTGGATGCAAATGGCAATTTTATATGGGCTAAACAAATGGGCGATATAAATATACAACAAGCAAGTTCCATTGCTGTTGATGCCAGCGGTAACGTTTACAGCACGGGTTACTTTTTTGGTACACCCGACTTTGATCCCGGGCCAGGAACATTTACACTTTCCGCTTCGGGCAGTAATGGCATTTTTGTTTCAAAGCTTGATGCCAATGGTAATTTTGTATGGGCAAAACAAATGAGTGGCCCCATTCCCGCTTCGCTTACCAATTTAAGCAATGCCATTGTTATTGATGCCGGCAACAATGTATATACGATTGGCTACTTTACAAACACTGTTGATTTTGATCCGGGCGCAGGGATAAGTAACCTGTCTTCTTTTGGCAATGCCGATGTTTTCATCTCTGAGCTGGATGCCAATGGTAATTTTATAAGTGTAAAACAAATTGGTGGAGCTGGTGGTGAAAATGGATTAGGAATGGTTGCAGATGCTAATAACAATATTTATGCAACAGGCTTTTTTAGTTCAACTGCCGATTTCGATCCTTGTTCTGGAACTTATAATTTAAACAGTGCTGGTGGTATTGATTTTTATGTTATCAAATTTGCTCCTTCTTCAGTAAATATTACCGCATCGGCTGCAACCATTTGCTCTGGAACCCAGGTTACATTTACAGCCAATGTTATTAATGAAGGATTATTACCATTCTATCAATGGCAGGTAAATGGCAATAACGTTGGTACTAATAGTGCTTCATTTAGTACCAACAGTTTAAATAACAACGATGTGGTAAGTGTAATTTTAACAAGTAATGCCACCTGTAATCCACCATCAGTAGCTGTTAGTAATAAAATTACAATGACAGTCAACAGCTCTCTTCCTCCATCCGTCACTATATCAACAGCTAACACAACTATCTGTACTGGTACCCCTGTAACCTTTACCGCCGTTGCTTTAAATGCCGGGGCATCCCCTATTTACCAATGGCTGGTGAATGGCAACAATGCAGGTAGCAATACAGCCACCTATAGCAGCAATTCCTTAGCCAATAATGATGTAGTGAAGGTTTTAATAACCGCCACTTCTACCTGTGCCGTAGTTAATACGGCTACATCCAACAGCATATTAATGACAGTAAATGCAACAATTGCCCCTTCTTTAAAAATAACCGCCTCTGCAAATAGTATTTGCCCTTTTACACCGGTAACTTTTACAGCTATGCCGGCCAATGCAGGCAGCTCCACTTCCTATCAGTGGAGACTAAATAATAATAATGCAGGCAGTAACAGCCTGTCTTATACAAATAATAATTTAGCAACCGGAGATAAAATTAATTGTATCATGAACACAGTTACCAGTTGCTCAGCTTTACCCAATATTTCTTCTGACACTATTACTATCCTCGTGTATCCGGTACCAGCGATTTCAATAACCCCCTCTGCAGCTACTATTTCTTTGGGTAACTCAATACAGCTGAATGCAACAATTAATGGTAATTACAGTAATTATTACTGGACCCCGGGAGTTGGACTAAATAATAATACCATCTTAAACCCCGTAGCAAACCCGGCAGCTACTACTGTTTATAAATTGAATGTATTAACGGCCGAGAATTGCACCACAGCAAAAGAAATAACAGTTACTGTTACTACTAAAATTTATATTCCTAATTCATTTAGTCCTGATGGGAATGGCCTTAATGATATTTTCCGTATTCCTCCCGGAATAATATTTAACCTGCAAAATTTGTCTATCTATAACCGTTATGGAAACCTGGTATTTAAAACGGGCGACATCAACAAAGGCTGGGATGGCACTTATAAAAACATAAGGTGCCCGGCTGGGGTGTACACTTACCTTATTAATGGAAGCGATGTGAAGGGAGCCGTATTTATAAAAGGAACATTACTTTTAATCCGCTAACTTATTTCACCAGCACATACGCCAGCCAGCTCATAAAATACGCCAACCCGGTCATGTATACCAATTGTATCACCGGCCATTTCCAGCTACGGGTTTCTCTTTTTACAATAGCCAGGGTGCTCATGCACTGCATGGCCAGTACATAAAATATCAATAGCGATAACCCCGTAGCCAGGTCATAAACTTTAGTACCATCTGATCTTACGGCAGCGGCCATTTTTTGCCTAAGGGTGCTGTTATTTGCGTCTGCATTATCTCCAACACTGTATAGAGTGGCCATGGTGCCTACAAAAACTTCTCTTGCAGCAAACGAAGTAATCAATGCAATACCAATCTTCCAGTCGTAACCCAAAGGCCGGATTACGGGCTCAATAGCTTTGCCTAATGTGCCGGCATAGGAGCTTTGTAATAATTCTGTGTTGCGCTGTTTGTTTAATTCGCTGGTCTGCGAAGGATTTGCTGCAACCAGTTCATCATACCGGGTTGTAACAGCATGCATTTTTTTTGCCGGCCCATAAGTACTCAATCCCCATAGCAATAAACTGATCACCATAATAACTTTACCGGCATCAAACACAAATATCTTTGCTTTTTCAATCATGGTAGATAAAGCATTGCTCCATCTTGGCCCACGATACACCGGTAGTTCTAAAATAAAAAAACTGCGTTCGGTACTTTTTATAAACCATTTTAATACCCAGGCTACTATTAATGCCATTACGGTTCCTAATAAGTACAATCCCATCATTACCAAACCCTGCAGGCTTAAAAAACCAAAGTACAGTTTGGAAGGGATTATCAATGCAATTAAGATGGTGTACACCGGTAACCTGGCACTGCAGCTCATCAGCGGTGTTACCATTATCGTTAACAATCTTTCTTTTTTATTTTCAATATTCCTGGCGCTCATTATAGCGGGCACGGCGCAGGCAAAACCACTGATCATGGGCATAACACTCTTTCCATTCAGCCCCACTTTTCGCATAAGCTTATCCGTTAAAAAACTTATCCTGGCCATGTAACCGGTATCTTCTAACAAGGTTATCAGCCCGAATAATATCATTATCTGTGGAATAAAGACCAATATACCGCTGAGTCCCGCAACAATGCCGTTAATAAAAAGGTCGCTCCACCACGCCTGCGGTAAGTTATTGCTCAGCCATCCGCCCAATTCACCAAAGGTCCACTCAATGCCATCCATGGGGAACTGTGCCACCCAAAAAACACTTTGAAACAACAGGAACAGCACCGATAATAAAATGATGTAACCCCAATAACGGTGCAGTAAAATATTATCCAGCCGCTCTGTCAATAATGTTTTTTGCAGAGGGTCGCTTTCTACCACCGTTTGCTGCATGATGTGTTTAATGCGTCCGTAACGCTGCATTATTTCTTCTGCCTGTGTTTTGGTGGGATTGAATTTATTTTCGATCTCGATATTTTCAATCAGGTTTTGTGTTGAGGCATTCAGCAAAAAATACTCGTGGTTAATTAAGTAATGCACCGCCCTGTAATTACTGAATTCCGGGAAATGTTTTTTCAGTGCTGTAATCGGAGCTTCTGCAATAGCATGGATGTCAATAAAATCCCGTGCCCCCGAATGCTGCATTTTTTCTGCTACCAGCTCAATAGATTTTTTAAGTGGTGCAATGCCTTTATTCTTGCGGGGGTTGATTGATACGATCGGCACCCCCAATTCTCTTTCTAAACCCGGAATATCAATCTGTGTTCCTTTTTTGCTTGCAAGGTCCATCATGGTTAATGCCACCACTACCGGTATCTTCAGGTCAATTATCTGGGAGCAGAATAAAAGGTTACGTTTAAGGTTACTGGCATCGGCCACCAGCAAAACCATATCCGGCTTTACCATTTCATCCTGGTTCAGCAATACTCTATAAGCCACCCATTCGTCTGCACGCTTTGGGTAAAGGCTGTAGGTGCCGGGCAGGTCAATAATAGTTGCATCAAAACCGGGAGCAATATTGGTGGTACCGGTTTTCTTATCTACAGTAACACCAGGAAAATTACCTACTTTTTGGTTCAACCCGGTGAGGTTATTAAAAAGAGAAGTTTTTCCGCTGTTGGGATTGCCTACTAATGCTATGTTTAATTTTTTACTCAAAATTGTAATCGGCACAAATTTAGCATCATTGCATGGTTTATCGTTACGAAATAAGAAACAAGGTTTTTAGCAATTATTTGATATATAATTTTATCAAATAGTCTTTTGCTGAATTACCTTTGCTCATCTCACCAAACTCATGATATGAAACGCATTGCCTGGCTTGTTATATTATCCGCCCAGTTTGCTACTGCACAAAAACTAAAAAAAGCAGATAAACTTATTGTAACCAATCTGCAAACACATATTGGTTACCTAGCCGATGACAAATTAGAGGGCAGAAGAACCGGAAGTGCCGGAGAAAAACTTGCTTATGAATATATCAGTGGTGAATTTGTAAAAAGTGGTTTATCACCCAAAGGCGATAATGGAACATTCATTCAGGAGTTTGAAGTAAATGAAGGTAAACAGGTGAGTCCCTCTTCTCATTTAATTATTAACGGTTTTGATCTTGACCTTGACAAAGAATATTTTCCTTTTATTTTTTCTCCCAATGCATCATTAGAAGCTGCACCATCTATGGCACTAAAAGAAAGTGGTACCGTTTGGTTTTGGGATATGAAAGATAAACTGGAAGAAAATAAAACCAATCCGCATTTTGATCTTACAGAAGCAATTAAAACAAAGACCAACGAAGTTGCCGCAAAAGGCGCTACCGGTTTAATTGTGTACAACACTTCTTCCATTCATGATGAATTGAAATTTGAACCCAAAGCAAAAGCCGACCTGGTAAAAATTCCGGTATTGTATGTTACAGCAAACATCAAGAAGAAATATTTGTATGATGAAACAGCCGCCATTGATATTAAATTAAAAGTGGACATTGTTGATAAAAAAAGAACGGGGCATAACGTGGTGGGTTATATTGATAATGGTGCTGCCACAACCGTGATATTGGGCGCCCATTATGATCATCTTGGTTTTGGAGAAGATCATAATTCTTTATACACAGGCACCACACCACAAATTCATAATGGTGCCGATGATAATGCCAGCGGTACCGCTGCGCTTATTGAATTGAGTAAGTTATTGAAAGCTTCTAAAGATAAAGGCAATAATTATTTGTTCATTTCTTTTTCCGGTGAAGAACTGGGTTTATTTGGCAGTAAATATTTTACAGAACATCCTGAGGTGGACATGGGCAAAGTTAATTACATGATCAATATGGATATGGTGGGCCGCTTAAATGACAGTACGCACGGGCTTACCATTGGTGGTTATGGCACGTCGCCCATGTGGGGGCAATTGCTTACAGAAAAAGATAAATTCTTTACTATAAAATTTGATAGCAGCGGTACCGGGCCAAGTGATCATACTTCTTTTTACAGGAAAGATATACCCGTATTATTTTTCTTTACTGGTGTACACAGCGATTACCATAAACCAAGTGATGATGCGGATAAGATCAATTACAATGGTGAATTGCAGGTGGTAAAATATGTATACAATGTTGTTGACGCTGCTAATAAAAAGGGAAGATTAGCTTTT
>Ga0068859_100006275_pt1 | contig 12060 bp, 10 predicted proteins | sample KBSSwiS22_FD_66585 | JGI IMG/M metagenome (GOLD analysis project Ga0068859, IMG submission 66585) | Switchgrass rhizosphere microbial communities from Kellogg Biological Station, Michigan, USA - KBS Switchgrass S2-2 | ecosystem: Host-associated > Plants > Roots > Rhizosphere > Soil ... | reverse complement strand
CTGTCCGCCGGCCAGCGCCAGCTCATCGCGCTGGCCCGCGCCGAGCTCGTCGACCCGGCCGTCCTCCTGCTCGACGAGGCGACGTCGAATCTGGACCTCGCGACCGAGGCGAGGGTCAGCGCGGCGATGCAGCGGATCGCCCGGTCCCGCACGACGATCCTCATCGCCCACCGGCTGCAGACCGCCCGCGGCGCCGACCGCATCATCGTGCTCGACGCCGGCCGCGTCGTCGAAATCGGCACCCACGACGACCTGCTCATCGCCGCCGGCAGGTACGCCGCCATGTGGCGTGCGTTCGAACTCGTGACCGCCACGGCCACCGACTAGGGGTTCGGGAAAACCGGGTGCGCAGACCGGGGACCAGCAGGGACCGGCTGCGCTGGGTCGTCGGCGATGAGGTGTACGGCGCCCCGACCTTGCGGTCAAGGCTGGAAGAGCACGAGATCGGCTATGTCCTCGGCGTCAAAAAGAACGGCGAAGTGACGACCGCCGCCGGGCGTAGCCGGGTCGACGCCCTGGCCGGCCTAGTTCCCGAAAGCCGCGTGGGAGACCTACTCCTGCGCCGACGGGTCGAAAGGCCCGTGCCTGTGCGACCGGGCGTTGATCGCCACAGTCGACAGTGCCGGACCCAGCGGCCGGCGTCGAGACGTTCTGGTGCGCCGGTCTCGCGACGCGAGAAAAGAGCTCGCTTTCTTCATCACCCACAGCCCACAATCTGCCACAGCTGCGAGGGCGCGCAGCCACGAGACGACGGGTGACGTGCGGCTGGTGGCCCAGATGGTGAACTCCCGGCTGACGGGGGCCGGACGCTCGCCGGGTGGGCTCTGGGCTGGGGTTGGTCGGCGTCGACTTCGACGGGCTGACGGCCCCGGGGCCCGGTCAGTGCGCGCCGGCGGGGGCGCGAACTCTCGCCGCCTGGGCGCGGCCGCAGCCCTGGGGCCCGCGAACAGCCAAAGGCGGCGCCGCGGGCCGTCCATTCGTCGCGTTTTACCCGAGCGGATTTCCGATAATCAGTTCTAGCGCGGCCGTTGCTGCCCCAAGATGGAAGTCGATCTCGTTGCCGGCCCCGACCTGCGGCGTGACGTACTGGTGACGCCGCAATTCCTAGCGTTGATGCCAGTACGCACCGATTGGCGGGGGGACCGTTGTGACTCGTGACCTTGTCAACGTCCTGGTAGAAAGACGCGCCGAACGCGTGTCGCAGGTATTGCATCTGTTCGGCGGGCCGTTCGCCACCGATCCGGCCGGGCGGCGGCTGGATGTGCCCGAGGGGAGCAAGCGGCTGCTGGTCTTCGTAGCGCTGCACCGCGGGCGCGTCGAGCGCAGGCACGCGGCGGGGACGCTCTGGCCGATAGGGGACGACGGGCGCGCGGCCGGCAACCTGCGCTCGGCGCTCTGGCGGCTCAACCGGGCGAAGATCGACTTTGTCGTGGCGGACAAGCAAGGCCTGGCGCTGCGCGACGACGTGCTGATCGACGTGCACCTGGTCGACGACTGGGCGTCCGAGATCATCTCGGTGTCCGGCGCCCAGGACGAGGGCGCCCGCCGGCTGGAATCCCTGCCACGGGGGGTCGAGGCGCTCGAGCTGCTGCCGGGCTGGTACGACGACTGGGTCCTGATGGAGCGGGAGCGCATCCGCCAGCGGGTCCTGCATGCCCTCGAGTCCCTGAGCCGGCAGCTCGCCGCGGCGGGCCGGCATGGCGAGGCGGTGGACGCGGCGATGCTTGCGGTCAGCGCGGAGCCGCTGCGGGAGAGCGCGCAGCGCGCCCTGGTCGAGGCGCACCTGGCCGAGGGGAACTGGGTCGAGGGCCGCCGCAGCTTCGAGTTCTACCGGGACGTCCTGTGGCGGGAGCTGGGCGTGTGCCCCGACCCGGCGTTCGCGAGGCTGCTCGGGCCGTGCGCCGCCGCTCCCGTGGCGGAGCGTCCGGCGGCGGACCGGAGCCGGCGGGTGCCGGCCCAGGTGCCATCACGCGCCGCTGAATGCTGAGCCGTCGCCGGGGTCATCCGGCGGTGGCCGGGTGCGGCGACTGCCCCGCGCCGGAGGACGGCGTGCCCGGCGTCACGTAGGCCGACCAGACCGCGTCCTCGATGCCGTCCTTCTTCTTGAGGCAGGCATCGGTGCTGGCCTTCTCCCGGCATTCCCACTCGGCCTTGATTCCCGCCAGGGTCGCTGTTGCTTCCCACCCCTTGAGCGCGCACGTCAGCGCGGCGCACAGGCAGTCCATGTAGGGGTCCACCGTGGCGAACCGGCTCTGATCATCCGTCAGCCGCCGCTGGCTGACCAGCAGGCGGACGTAGAGCCGGGCGAGCTTCTCCTGCTCGTCGGCCGGCCGCGACGCCGGTGCGTCGGCGGTGGTGGCTGCGGTGACGTCGGCGGCGAGCTGCGTGGCGTCGGCCTCGAGCGTCGCGGCCCGCTGGGGCAGCGCGGTCCGTTCGTCGACGAGCTGCTTGAAGCAGGTGACCGCCTGGTCGGTCTGGCGCTGGTAGTCCTCGATGCGCGCGGTCAGCTCGGCGAGCGTCTCGCCGCGCTTCGTCGTCAGGTCGAAGCTGTATGTGCCGACGCAGCAGCCTGTCGCGTCGGCGCACTTCGCGATGTCGGTCAGCACCTTCTCGAGGGCCGCGTCCAGCCGGCCCCGGACATCGCCGCCCAGCGCGCACTCGAGGTGCTTCTTCACCGCGTCGAGCTGGCCTTGGGCGGTGGTCCAGTGCGTCTGCGCGTCCTGCCTCGCCTTCGTGATGTCCGCTCGGGCGGTGCCGAACGCGGTGGTGAACGTGGCCCGGTCCGCCTGGCTGGCCGCCGTGACCTCGGCCTGGCGCTGGAACCGGACAGCGGCGCAGGCGAGGTTGCCGATGGCGTCCGGGTCGCAGGCGGCGCAGGGATCGGGGGTCGTGGGATCTGGGGTCGCGGATGCGGGCGCGGTGGTCGTCATCGTTCCTCCTTGCGTGCGGCGGGCACCGGCAGCCTGCGGCACGCATGTCACCCAGCCGTCGCCGAACCCGGCCGCGACCCGAGCCGGCTGGCGACGCGACGGTGACGCCGCCCGTCGACCATCACGGGCATGGCCGGATACCGAGCGCTCGCCGCCGTGGGACGCAGCGTCGTCGCGCTGCTGAACCGCCGGTTCGCCGAGCAGATCCCGGCCGGCCGTCGCCCCCGGGCGGTGCTCGCGGGCACGGCCGACTTCGACCTGGTCAACAGCAGCCCCGACGCCGTCATCCGGTTCCCGGCGGTCTCGGTCTACTGCTACCGGCTGAGCGTCGACCGCGAGACCCGGCCGGGCTGGTCGGCGGTGGCAAGCCGGGACGGCATCCCCCGCCTGCCGTTGCGCATGCACCTGCTGGTCACCGCCTGGGACCAGTTCGCCGAGAGCGAGCTGGAATGGCTTGGCCTGGCCGCGCGCACCCTGGAGGTCGACAGCGTCCTGACCGGCCCGCTCCTCGATCCCAGCGGCGAGTGGGGGCCGGCCGACCGGATCGAGGTCGTGCAGGACGACCTGGCCCTCGACTCGATGAGCGAGGCGTTCCAGGCCCTCACCGCCGACTACCGCCTGTGCCTGCCGTATGTGGCCCGGGTCGTCCGCATCGATGGTCCGCGCCAGCCGACGGGCGAGCCGGTCGCCACCGTGGCGACCGGGCTGGGGGACCTGACCGGCGTGGACGGAGGCGGGCGCCGGTGAGCACCGCCCACGACGACAGCGCCGCCGACGCGCGAATCACGGTCGCGGCCGGCGCAGTGGACGTCCTGCACCGGCTCGGCCTCGCGTTGACCCCGGCCGACGGCCACACCGGCGCCTCGGCCAGCCTCGTCGGCGGGGTGCGGGCGGCCCGGGAGACGACCGCCGCGCGGCCGTTGCCACCGCGGACCGTGCCGCTCGACGACCACGGCGGGGCCGCGTTCCTGGTGCGGTACGGCCGCGACGTCGGCTCCCGGGTCGTCGTCCGCCTCACCGACCCGGCCCGTCGCTTCGTACCCCGTCGCCTCACCGTGCCGCTGCGCCGGCGCCTGGTCGTGACGGCCGCCGACGCGGCCCCGCCCGGGCCGTACGTGCCGGTGGCCGACCGGACGATCAGCCCGTGGCTGCTGCCCGGGCCGGCCTACCCGGTCGCCCGTGGCACGACCGGCCTGCGCCTGCGGGTAACCGAGGCCGGGACGCCGGTGCGATGGGCCCGCCTCGAGGTGTTCGGGACCGGCGGGGTGCCGCTGGGCTGGGCCCACGGCGACGACCGGGGCGAGGCGCTGTTCCTCGTACCGGGGACCGAGCCGCTGCTCGTGGCCGGGGCCGAGTTCGACGTGGCCGTGCGCGTCCATGCCCCCGGCCCGGTCCCGCCGGTGCCACCCGTCGCGCCCGTCCCGCCGGTCGCGCTGACGCCGACGGACCCGCGCGACCCGCTCGCCGGCCTCGTGTCCGAGGACATCGCCGTCCCGGGCGGCGCGGTCCCGAGCGACGCGGTCCTGCGCGGCACCGTGCCGCCGAGCGGGTACCTGACGGCCCCGGCGGACGTGATCGTCCGGCTCCGCGTCGGCGAGGTGGCCACCCGGCCCGACGTGCCCTTCACCCGACCGTGACCGAGGAGACCAGCCCATGCCCGAATATCTGACTCCCGGCGTCTACGTCGAGGAGACGAGCTTCCGCGCCCGGTCCATCGAGGGCGTGGCGACCCGCACGTTCGCGATGGCGGGCCGCACGGCCTACGGCCCGGTGCCCTACATCGCCGCCGGGGCGACGATGGTGCCCGACCCGCTGCTGGTCACCAGCTACACCGAGTACGAGCGGGCCTTCGGCGGCCTGTCCATCGGGCCGTCGAACGACCCGTGCTACCTGGCCCTGGCGGCCCGGGCGTTCTTCGCCAACGGCGGCAGCCGGCTCTACGTCTCCCGGGTGTTCACGTTCACCGAGACCACCGGCAACAACCCGGTCATCGACGTGAACGCCAACTTCGCCTCCGCCCCGGTGCCGGCGCAGGGCCCGGAACTCGCCCGCTGGCGGGCCCGCTGGCCCGGGTCGATCGGCGCCCGCGTCAACGTCGCGGTCACCTTCCGGCGGAGCAAGAACGTCCTGATCGGCGGCAAGCTCACCGGCCTGCGGGCGGGCGCGGCGGTCGAGGTCGCCGCCCTGACCGCCGGCAACCCGCCGGTCATCCCGGACAAGACGCCGCCGGTCGCCGCCGCCGTGAAGATCGTCACTCGGCGCGATGACGGAACGCTGGGCTACCGCTCCGCCCAGGGCGGCTTCGAGGCGGTGAACCCGGCGCAGGCGGCATTCCACCTCACGCTGAACGTCACGGTGACGCTGGACGACCGCGTCGACGTCTACAGCGAGCTGGAGCTCGACCCGGCGCATCGCCGGTCGATCTTCTCGGTGCTGCAGGCCACCGACCCGGCCGACGTCGCGTCGCTGGTCTGGCTCCAGCCGGCGACACCGGCCGCCGGGCAGCCGGGCCCGACGCCGGGCGCGCTGCTGACCGCCCTGCTCGCCGTGACCAACGGGGTCTACCTCACCGGCGGGGGCGACGGCCAGGCGCTGGACGCGAAGGCGCTCACGGGGCGGGTCGCCGACCCCGACGACCTCAACCACGCGGCGACAGGCCTCGGCGCGCTCGCCGAGATCGACGACATCGCCATCGTCGCCATGCCGGACACCGTCGACCTGGCCGACACCGACCAGAAGACCGCCGTCGACAGCCTCATCGCTCACTGCGAGAAGCTGCGCTACCGGATGGCGATCATCGACCCGCCGCGGGACAGCTCGATCTCCGAGGTGCGGCGGTTCCGGTCCCAGTTCGACACCACCTTCGCGGCCCTCTACTACCCGTGGGTCCGCATCGTCGATCCCACCGCGCGGCCGGACCCGGGGGCGCCGCCCGTGCTGCTCGACGTCCCGCCGTCAGGCTACGTCGCGGGTATCTACTCGCGCAGCGACGCCGCGCGCGGCGTGCACAAGGCGCCGGCGAACGAGGTCGTGCTGGGCATCACCGGGTTCACCACGAACGTGACCTACGACCGGCAGACGGTGCTCAACCCGGACGGCATCAACGCGCTGCGGTTCTTCGAGGGCCGGGCCAACCGGGTCTGGGGCGCGCGGACGATGTCGTCGGACCCGGAATGGAAGTACGTGAATGTCCGGCGCCTGTTCATCTATCTCGAGCACTCCATCGACAAGTCCACCCAGTGGGCGGTTTTCGAGCCGAACAACGAGCGGCTGTGGGGCTCGATACGCCAGACCATCGAGGACTTCCTCGTCGCCACCTGGACGACCGGGGCGCTGATGGGCACCAAGCCCGAGGAAGCGTTCTTCGTGCGCTGCGACCGCACCACGATGACCCAGAACGACCTCGACAACGGCCGGCTGATCTGCCTGATCGGCGTCGCCCCGACCTACCCGGCCGAGTTCGTCATCTTCCGGATCGGCCAGTGGACGGCCGATTCCCAGCGCCAGTGACCGGCCGGCCCCGCCACGAGCCCGCCGCCACCAGCCGCGACGACCAGTCCGTTACCACCAGTCCGCCAGCATCCAGGAGGTGAGCAATGGCGACGCGCGACCATCCGTACGGAGCCTTCAATTTCCTCGTCAAGCTCGGTGACGCCGGCGGCGAGGACCAGATCGCCGGCGGTTTCTCCGACTTCAGCGGCGCGGGCAACGAGGTGAAGTTCTCCGAATACCGTACCGGCAACGCCCGGGAGAACCACGTCCAGAAAATCGCCAACACGAACACGACCGACAACGTCACGCTCAAGCGGGGCATCATCGGCGACCTCCGCCTCTTCAGCTGGCTCAAGGCCACCCGGGAGGGCGAGTACCAGCCGATGACGGTGACCGTGACCCTGCTGGACGAGGCCCGCGCGCCAGTGTGCCAGTGGGTGCTGCGGGCCGCCCAGCCGCAGAAATGGGTCGGCCCGACGCTCGCGGCGAAGGGCGGCGGCGACGTGGCGATGGAGGAGCTGCACTTGGTCGCCGAGCGCATCGACTTCCTGTCGCTGTGACCGCCATGACCGCCATGACGGCTGGGCCAGCCGGGGCCGCCGCGCCGGGCCCGCGGCTGGGCGCCCCGGGGATCTACCGCGCGACCGTCCCGGCGCCGCCCGCCGCCGGCCCGGTCCGGCTCGACGTGGCCGGCTTCGTCGGGGTGGCGCCCCGCGGCCCCCTCGACGAGCCGGTCGCGGTGGAGAGCTGGTCGGACTACCAGTGGCGGTTCGGCGGCTACAACGGTCCCGGCCTCCTCCCGTACGCGGTGCACGCCTTCTTCACCCAGGGCGGGGCGCGGGCCTGGGTGCTGCGGGTCGCGCCCCTGCCGCGCCCCCCGGCCCCCGACGCGGTCAACGCATGCGCGCTGCTGCGGGTCACCCTCGGGTCGGCCGGCGGCCCGGCGGACGTCGAGCTGGCCGCCCGGGACGAGGGGAGCTGGGGACGGCGCCTGACCGTGCGCTGGGACTTCGCGGCCACCCGCCGCTTCGCGGCGCCCGTGGCGGGCCTGGCCGCGGACCTGCCGCCCGGGTCGGCGCCGCCGGTCGGCTCGCTGCTGCGGCTGCGCGGCTCCGGGCTGCCGCCGGCCGGCCTGTTGCGCTGGTTGGAGGCGGTGAACGACGTCGACGGCCCGGCCGGGCGGCGCCGCGTAGCCGTCCTCGATCAGCCGGTGCCCGCGCTCGCCGAGGCCGAGGTGGAGATCGTCACCGCAACGGTGACGGTCACGGACGCCGATCCGGACCTGGGCCGCCAGGAACGCTTCGACGACCTGGGCCTGAGCGCGGCCCATCCGCGCTCCGCCCGCCGGGTGCTGACCGACGGCTCGCTGCTCGTCGCCCCGGCGGGGGACTGGCCCGGCCGGCTGCTCCCGCCGGACCCGTACCTCACCGCCGCGGCCTCGACGGTCGTGCGCGACGGCGCCGACCGGTGGCCGGCGATCACCGCCGCCAGCTTCGCCGGCACCGTCTCCCCGGACCTGCTGCCCACCGGCGGCGACGAGCCCGCCGACAGCCTCGGTCCCGTCCACGGCGTCGACCGGATGTCGCTGGTCGGCGAGATCGGCCTGCTCGCCGTCCCGGACCTGCTGTGGGACCACCCGGAACCACCCCGCCCGGAGCTGGTCCCGGTGACGGTGGCGCCACCCGGCCCGGTGTTCGCGCCCTGCCCGCCGCTGGTGGCGCCCATGGTCCACATGCCGGTACCGCCGGATGAGCACCTGCTCGACGCCCGCGCCGAGCTGGCGGAGATCCTGCGACGCCAGAGCCGGCTGGTGGCGCTCGCGGAGCGGCAACGGCGGTTCGTCGCCCTCCTCGACGTGCCCCGGGACCTGCCGCTGCCCGCGATCGCCCGGTGGCGCGCCGCGTTCGACAGCTCCTACGCCGCCGCCTACCACCCGTGGCTGGCCGTCGTCCAACCTGACGACCTGGCCCGGCGGGCGCGGTTCGTCGGCCCGTCGGCGTTCGCGGCCGGCATCATCGCCGAGCGGGAGCGGTCGCTCGGGCTGGTCTGGGGGCCGGCGAACGTGCTCGCCGCCGAAGCCGTCGGGGCGGCGGCCGCGGTCAGCGACGCCGAGCACGACGAACTGCACCGGCTGGCCGTCGACGTGTTCCGGGCCGGGCCCGACGGCTTTCGGCTGACCTCCGCCCGCACCCTCAGCTCCGACCCGGACTACCAGCAGCTCAGCGTCCGCCGGCTGATGACCATGCTGCGGCTGACGCTCGAGGGCGAGGCGCGGGCGCTCGCCTTCGAGCCCCACACCGACGCTCTGCGCCGTGCCCTCGCCGGCATGATCACGCAGGTGCTGCGGGAGCTGTTCCGGGCCGGGGCGTTCGCCGGGGCCAGCGAGGAGGAGGCGTTCTTCGTCCGCTGCGACGAGGCGCTCAACCCGCCCTGGTCGATCGACCTAGGGCGGCTCGTCGCCGAGGTCGGCGTGGCGCCGGCGCGTCCGCTCGAGTACCTGGTTCTGCGCGTCGGCCAGGACGCGGCCGGCCCGGCCGGGACGGGTGGTGGGGCGTGACGGAACTGGTGCAGACCTTCCGGTTCGCGGTGCGGCTCACGCGCGCCAGCACGCCCGGGCCCACTGGGAAGCCGCCGCCGTCGCCTCAGGCGCTGCCCGGCAACCTCGGGCCCGGCCCGGGGACGTCGCGCGGCCGGGACAGGACGCCGGACCAGCTGGGCGACGGCGGGTTCCAGGAGTGCGGCGGCCTGGAGTTGTCCGCCGACATCCACGACTACCTCGAGGGCGGCCGCAACGACGGCGTCATCCGGCGGGTCGGGCGGGTCAAGCTCGTCCCGGTCGTGCTCAAGCGGGGGATGCTGATGGCCACCCCTGGCGGCTACGCGGACATCGCCCTGTGGGACTGGCTGCACGGGATGGTGCGCGGCGGCCAACCGGTGCCGCGCTACAACGGCCAGGTGGAGGTGTTCGACCCGGCCATGCGGCGGGTCGTCGCCCGCTGGTCGTTCTACCGGGGCCTGCCGCTGAAGGTCACCGGGCCGGTCCTGAACGCGAAGACCGGCGAGATCGCCATCGAGGAGCTGCAGATCGCCCACGAGGGCCTGCGGCTGGAGGCCACGCCGTGACCGCGCTGGTGCCGGCGACCCTGCAGCGGCTCACGGTCGTGGTGGCTGCCGGGAAGGACAGCGACGCCAAGGTGCGGACCGATGGCGAGCCGCTGGAGGTCCAGTTCAACCCGGTGTCGATGCGCCTGACCCGGAACAACAACGTCGACCGGGGCGGCGTCACCACCCAGACCCAGAAACGGCGGCACCCGTCGCAGGAGGCGGCAAAGCTCAGCTTCGACCTGGAGTTCGACACGGCCGAGCAGGTGGTCGGCGGCCGGCACACCGACGTCCGGGACTGGACGGCGCTGGTCCGCCAGTTCGTCGAACCGCCCCGGGACAAGCCGGATGGCCCGCCGCCCGCCGTCCGCTTCGCCTGGGGGACGCTGGTCTTCGACGGGATCATCGAGCAGGTCACCGAGGAGCTGGACTACTTCGCCCCGGACGGCACCCCGCTGCACGCCAAGATCAGCGTCAGTATCGGCGAGCAGAACTTCCGGTACGAGGCGAACGTGGAGGGCCCCGGCCGGCGGGACGCGCGGAAAGCCGTCGACCCCGGGCAGGGCGCCACCCGGTCCGGGCCGGGCTCGAGCGGGACCGACCGGACCGACCAGGTCGTGCCGGCCCTGGCAGGGGAGAGCGCCCAGCAACTGCTGACCCGCCTCGGCCTCGACCCGACCGCCTGGCGCTCGGCCATGACCGGGCTCGACAGCCCGCTCTCGCTGCCGGCGGGCACGCCGGTCCAGCTCGGCCCGGCGGCCGCGGGCGGCGGCGGGCCGGGGCAGTCAGCCGCCTTTACAGCCGGGCCGGTGGTCGCCGCGCCGGCGGACCTGGCCTCCGCGCTCGGCCTGGGTGGCAGCACCGCCGCGCCGGCCGGTGGCCAGGCACCCGCGGACGGCGCCGCGAGCGGCTTCGCGCTGACCTCCGCCGGCGGGGTGACGGCGGCCGCGGCCACCGTCCTCGGCGCGGCCGCGGCCGAGGCGGCGGCGGCCGAGCGGGCAGCGTTCGCCGTCCCGGACGCCGCCGGCCAGCCCGGCCAGCCCGGCCAGCCCGGCCAGCCCGGCCAGCCCGGCCAGTCCGGCCGGCCCAGACAGTCCGGCCGGCCCAGCCAGTCCGGTCAACTCGGCCCGTCCGGCCCGTCCGGCCCGGCGGTGGACCCGCGGGCGCTTTCCTACGGGCAGGGCATCCCGCTGCGGGCCCGGGCGGCGGCCGCGACGGCCGCCGACGCCGCCTGGGGCGGGTCGCCCAGCCTCACCGACCTGGCCCGCCCGGCGCGGGCCGCCGCGGCGGACCCGTCGGCGCCGCCGTGGGAGCGAAGGGAGCCCTGAGTCGATGAGCGTGCACATCGGTGAGCTGCACACCGACGTCCTGCCGGCCGGCGCGCCGGGGCCGGCCGAGCCCGGCGCCGGCGCCGACCCGTGGGCGTTGGCGGAACGACTGGCCGAGGACCGCCACCGGGTCGAGTGGCTGGCCCGGCGAGTGCTGGCGGATGGATTCGATGACTGACGCGCCGCTGGCGGTCGTCTCGCCGGTGTTCACCGTCGACGGTGAACTGGCCCGTGACCTCGCCCGCGACTGTGTGCGCCTGGACATCCGGGAGGGCGTCGAGGGCCTGCGCACTCTGGAAGCCCACTTCCTCGCCGTCGGGCCGGGCGCGAGCGGCCCGGCGGACCGCCTGCTGCATCTCGACGGCCGCACCGTCGACTTTGGCCGGGCGCTGAAGGTGGCGCTGGGTCCGGACTCCGCCCAGCGCTACGTCTTCGACGGCGTCGTCTCCGGCCTCGAGCTTGTGCTGGGCGACGGCGAGACGCCGGTCGTCGTCGCGCTCGCCGAGGACGGGCTGATGCGGCTGCGGATGACGCGGCGGTCGCGGACGTACACCGACGTCACCGACGCCGACCTGGCCGACGAGCTGGCCCGCGCGCACGGCCTGACGGCGGACGTCTCGGTCGACGGCCCCCGCTACGACGTCGTCCAGCAGGCCAACCAGAGTGACCTGGCGTTCCTGCGGGAACGGGCCCGGCTGGTCCAGGCCGAGCTGTGGTGCACCGGACGGACCCTGCACGTCCGCGACCGGGCCGCCCGCCCGGGCACGTCGCTGACGCTGGTGCGCGGGGCCGACCTGCTCTCGGCCCGCTTCGCCGCCGACCTGGCCCACCAGCGCGGCGAGGTCGTCGTCACCGGCTACGACGCCGAGGCGCGGGACACGATCGAGGAGAAGGCTGGGCCGGACGTCATCGAAGCCGAGGTGAGCGGCGGGCGGATCGGTGCCCGCCTGGTCACCCGGGCCCTCGGGGACGCGGTGAGCCTGCGGGCCCGTGAGGTCGCGCTCTCGGCGGACGAGGCCCGTGCCTGGTCCCGGGCCGAGATGCTGCGGCGGGGGCGGCGGTTCGTCACCGTGCGCGGCACCACCAACGGCACCCCTGACCTGGTCGTCGGCAGCCGGCTGACCCTCGAGCTCGTCGGCGCGCCGTTCACCGGCGGCGGGTACTACGTCACCGAGGTGCGCCACACCTTCGACCTGCGCCGCGGCTTC
>Ga0068859_100006274_pt1 | contig 12061 bp, 8 predicted proteins | sample KBSSwiS22_FD_66585 | JGI IMG/M metagenome (GOLD analysis project Ga0068859, IMG submission 66585) | Switchgrass rhizosphere microbial communities from Kellogg Biological Station, Michigan, USA - KBS Switchgrass S2-2 | ecosystem: Host-associated > Plants > Roots > Rhizosphere > Soil ... | reverse complement strand
CACAATGCACCGTCCGCGCACGCGCCCTTGGACAGCGAAGTCCCTGGCGGGGCCGTGAGGTGGACCGGTGGGCTGCGGGCCGGGCGGGGTCACAGGTCCGAAGCCGTCACAGAGTCCAGCTGGGTCACGGCGCGGCGGCGACCCCGCCACCCTGACACAGGGCACGCGCCGCGTGGCCGTCAGTGTCACCTCCCCCACACCGGGGATGTGACGGGGGACGGCGCGTCGCGGCCGGCGCGGGCCACCGGAGATCGCCACGGCGGCTCCGGACGCGTCCGCGCGTCAATCCGGCGCGGGCGCGTCGCCTCTGAAATTCCGGATCTTCCTGATAACCTGACTATTTGCATTTTCTGAAGGAGCGTGACGCGTGACCCAGCAGACCTGGCTCACCCAGGAGGCTTACGACCGGCTTCGCTCCGAGCTCGAATACCTCACGACCATCGGCCGGACCGAGCTGGCGAACAAGATCGAGGCGGCGCGCGAGGAGGGTGACCTCAAGGAGAACGGTGGTTACCACGCGGCCAAGGAGGAGCAGGGCAAGCAGGAGGCCCGCATCCGCCAGCTCATGGATCTGCTGCGCGATGCGAAGGTGGGTGAGTCCGCGGCCAGCAGCGGGGTGGCCGGGCCGGGCACCGTCGTCGAGGTGCGCTTCCCGGGCGAGAAGGACACCGAGAAGTTCCTGATCGGCTCCCGCGAGGACCACAGCCCGACCATCGACGTTTTCTCTCCCGCGTCCCCGCTGGGCGGTGCGGTCACCGGGCACAAGCCCGGCGAGAAGGTCAGTTACACGCTGCCGAACGGCCGCGACGCGTCCGTGGAGATCGTTTCCGTCTCGCCGTACGCCCAGTAGCGGCACGCCGCCCGGGCCGCGGCCGGGGCAGCGCCGGCCCGGCCTCGGCCACACCGGTCACATTCAGCGCATAAAAAGCCACGCTTGGCGACCGGGCTACGCGTCTTCCGCTCCGCCTGACGACGTTCCGCGTCGAGGGCGCCCGACACCCGTCAACGGGTGGGCAACTCGCGACGACTTTGTGAACCAGGCCGGCTCGGGCGCGGGCTGGCGGTAGCGTCGGTGGGGTGGTAGATCTACCGGTCCCGCCCCGTCCCACCCCGCCGCAGGCCCCGACGCCCCAGCAGGGCGCCGTCGCCGCGACCGGGGAACAGCCGGATCCGACGACGCTGCGGGAGCTGCGCGCCGCCGGCCACATCCACCGGCCGGTGCGCACGGAGCTGCGCGACAACCTGCTGGCCCGGATGGCGTCAGGCGAGCCTCGGTTCCCGGGGATCGTGGGCTTCGAGGACACGGTGCTGCCCCAGGTCGAGCGCGCGCTGCTCGCCGGGCACGACATCGTCTTCCTCGGTGAACGCGGCCAGGGCAAGACCCGGCTGATCCGCACGCTTGTCGGGCTGCTGGACGAGTGGTCGCCGGCGATCGCCGGCTGCGAGATCAGCGACCACCCGTACGCGCCGGTCTGTGGCCGCTGCCGCGCACTGTACGCCGAGCTCGGCGACGAGCTGCCCGTCGTCTGGCGGCACCGCGACGAGCGGTTCGGTGAGAAGCTCGCGACCCCGGACACGTCGGTCGGCGACCTGATCGGCGATGTCGACCCGGTGAAGGTCGCAGAGGGCCGCACCCTCGGCGACCCGGAGACCGTCCACTACGGCCTGGTCCCCCGCTGCAACCGTGGCATCTTCAGCGTCAACGAGCTGCCCGACCTCGCCGAACGCATCCAGGTGGCGCTGCTCAACGTGCTGGAGGAACGGGACATCCAGGTCCGCGGCTACCTGCTGCGGCTGCCGCTGGACCTGCTGCTGGTCGCGTCGGCGAACCCGGAGGACTACACGAACCGGGGGCGGATCATCACGCCGCTCAAGGACCGGTTCGGCGCCGAGGTGCGCACCCACTACCCGCTGCGGCTCGACGACGAGCTGCGGCTGATCCGGCAGGAGGCGGTGCTCGCCTGGGAGGGCTCGCCGCTGGGCACTCCGGTGCTGCCCGACCACCTCGTCGAGATCGTCGCCCGGTTCACCCGGCTCGTCCGGGACGCGCCGCAGGTCGACCAGCGTTCGGGGGTCTCTGCCCGGCTGGCCGTGGCCGCCGCCGAGACGGTCGCCGCCTCGGCGGTGCGCCGGGCGGCGCTGACCGGCGAGGACACCCCGACCGCGCGCGTCGTCGACCTCGCCTCGATCGTCCCGGCCGTGCGCGGCAAGGTCGAGTTCGAGGCGCTGGAGGAGGGCCGCGAGGACGAGATCCTCACCCACCTGCTGCGCCGGGCGGTCGCCGAGACCTACCGGGCGCGCCTCGCGGGCACTGACCTCGCCGGCCTGCAGAAGCGGTTCGACGCGGAGGGCGCGGTGGAGACCGGCGAGCTCGTGACCGCCGCGGAGCTGCTGCGGCGCGTCGGCCCGGTGCCGGGCCTGGCGGGAATGCTGGCGAAGCTCGGGGTGGACGGCGCCGAGTCGCCCGGCCTCGCCGCCGCGACGCTGGAGCTGGCGATGGAGGGCCTGCACCTCAACCGCAGGCTCGCGAAGGAGGAGCTGCCGGGCAGAACGGTCTACGGCGGCTGACCGAAATGAACTGACGCAGAGGCACGGGATGCACCGGTGAGCAGCAGTTCCTTCCGCTACGGGCCATGGACCGGCGGGCCTGACCCGCTCGCCTTCCCGTTCGCGGCGACCGACGCCCTCGACGAGATGTCCCGCCAGGTGCTGGACGGCCGCACCGCGCGGGAGGCACTGGACTCGCTGCTGCGCCGGGGCATGAACGGCCGGCGCGGGCTCGACGACCTGCGCCGCGCCGTCGACCGGCGGCGCCGGGACGTGCGCTCCCGCGGCCGGCTCGACGGGACGCTGCAGGAGGTCAGACGGCTGCTCGACACCGCCGTCGGCCAGGAACGGGCCGCGCTGTTCCCCGATCCTTCCGACGAGGCCCGGATGCGCGAGGCCGAACTGGACGCGCTTCCGAGCGACGCGTCCCGGGCCGTCCGGGAACTGGCCGACTACGACTGGCGCTCCGAGCAGGCCAGGCAGACCTACGAGCAGATCGCCGACCTGCTGCGCCGCGAGGTGCTCGACTCTCAGTTCCGGGGCATGAAGGAGGCGCTGCAGGGCGCTACCCCCGAGGACCTGAGCCGGGTGCGCGAGATGGTCAGCGCGCTCAACGAGCTGCTCGCGCAGGACGCCCGCGGCGAGGACACCGACGAGGCGTTCCGGGACTTCATGGCCGAGTTCGGCGAGTTCTTCCCCGAACAGCCGGAGAACCTCGACGAACTGATCGACGCGCTGGCCAGGCGTTCGGCGGCCGCAGCACGGCTGCTCGCCGGCCTGTCCCCCAGGCAGCGCCAGGAGCTGGCCGAGCTGATGTCGGCCGCGATGCAGGACCTGGGGCTGGCCGACGAGCTGTCCCAGCTCGGCGACGCGCTGCGCGCGGCCCGGCCGAACCTGAACTGGGGCATGCGCCCGTCCGGCCGCCCGAGCGGCTTCGGCGACTCGCGCGGCGGCGAGGGCGGCCTCGGACTCGGCGACGCGACGACGGCCCTGGAGGAGCTCGCCGAGCTGGACGAGCTGGCCGCGGCGCTCAGCCAGGACTATCCGGGCGCCTCGCTCGACGACGTCGACCCGGAGGCGATCGCCGCGGCGCTCGGCCGCTCGGCCGTCGACGACCTGCGCGAGCTGCAGCAGATCGAGCGCGAGCTGGAGCGGGCCGGGTTCCTGACCCGCAGCTCGGGCCGCCTCGAGCTGACCCCCCGGGCCGTCCGCCGGATCGGCCAGACGGCACTGGCCCGGATCTTCCGGCAGATCTCGTCCGGTGCGCGGGGCGACCACGCGCAGGCCGACGCGGGCGGCGCCGGCGAGCTGATCGGTACCACCAGGCGCTGGGAGTTCGGCGACACCCAGCCGCTGGACGTCGTGCGCACAGTGCGCAACGCGGTGCTGCGCACGGCCGCCGAATCGCGGGACGGCGCGTCCCGGGACCAGCCCCGTGCGCCGGGCCGGGCGATCCGGCTCACGGTCGACGACTTCGCCGTCGCCGAGACGGAACGGCGCACGTCGGCCGCCGTCTGCCTGCTGGTCGACCTGTCGTACTCGATGGCGCTGCGGGGGACCTGGGGGACCGCGAAGTCGACCGCGCTCGCGCTGCACACCCTGGTCACGACCAAGTTCCCGCAGGACAAGATCCACCTGATCGGCTTCTCGGACTACGCCCGGGAGCTGCGGCCGGTGGAGCTGGCGGGCCTGGACTCGGAAATGGTCCAGGGCACGAACCTGCAGCACGCGCTGCTGATCGCCGGCCGGCTGCTGTCGAAGTACCCGGAGTCGGAGCCGGTCGTCATGGTCGTCACCGACGGCGAGCCGACGGCGCACCTGCGGCGCGACGGGACGCCGGCCTTCTCCTGGCCGCCGATGCCCGAGACGTTGGAGCTGACACTCGCCGAGGTCGACCGGCTGACCCGCCGGGGCGTGCGGATCAACGTCTTCATGCTGGACACCGAGCCCCGGCTGGTCAGGTTCGTCGAGGAAATGGCCCGGCGCAACGGCGGCCGGGTGCTCTCCCCCGACCCGAACACCCTCGGCCAGTACGTCGTCCACGACTACCTGCGCTCCCGGGGCGGGCGGCGATCCGCCGCCTGACCAGCCCCGCGGCTGCGGCTTCGGGCTGTTGGCCGTACCTGCCCGGGCTGGCCCAGCACGGGGGGTAGGCGAGGCGGCCGTCATTCACTGTTACCGTCCGCAGCCATGTCCTCACAGGTCGGGGTGGGATCTTCCAACAACGGGGGCCCGGAGGGCGGTGCGAGCACGCCGGGCTCCAGGCCGGCGGGACCTGGCCGCCACCGCGCCGGCTCCGGCCGGCGGCTCGCCGGCCGGAGCGGGCATCGAGGGCGCGGGCTCGGCAGGGACGCCGCTGGGCTTGGCGGCGGTCGGCGGCGCGGGGGCGCTCGGCGACGCCGCGGGCTGGCGGTGCTCGGTGTGCTCGCCGCGGCTGTCGCCGCCCTGCTGGCGGTGCTGACGTCCCCCGGCCCGGCCCCGACAGCGTCGTCTTCCGGGGAACCAGCCACGGCGGCCAGCAGTCCCGCGACGGGATCGGTCTCGTCCTTCCGCCAGGACCAGAGCGACGCCGAGCTGACCGGGTACTGGACGCCGGCCCGCCGGGCGAAGGCGATCGACGCGAGCGTCCTGAGCCGCGGGGACAGGACGTCGCGGGAGGCCGAGCCCGGGCGGGAGGCCCTGCTCGGCAGTCAGGTCGCGCCCTACGCCGGCGGCGGGCCGACCACGCGGCTGGAGGGCGCGCTGTTCACCACCATCGGCGGCACCGACTTCGCCTGCTCGGCGTCCGTCGTGAACGCCCCGGGCCACGACCTGGTCATGACCGCCGGCCACTGCCTGCATTCGGGCGGCCTGTGGGGCTCGTTCGCGACCAACGTCATCTTCGTTCCCGGCTACGCGCACGGCGCGGCGCCCTACGGGACCTGGCACGCGCGGCAGCTCACCGTCAGCACGGGCTGGGGCTACCGGCGCGACTTCGACGAGGACGCCGGCTTCGCGGCATTCCGCCCGATCGGCGGCCGGCACCTGCAGGACGTGGTCGGCGGTGGCTTCTCGATCGCCTTCGCCCAGGGCTCGGCGCCGACCGGAATCGTCGGGCCGCAGCTGGTGCTCGGCTACCCGAAGCTGCCGCCGTTCGACGGTTCGACGCTGATGTCCTGCAGCGGCATGCCGACGCCCGACCCGCGGGGCGGACACTCGCTCGGCCTGCCCTGCGCCATGACGGCGGGCGCCAGCGGAGGCGCCTGGCTGTCCGGCTTCCACGACGGCACGGGCACGCTCGACGCCCTGGTCAGCTACGCGTACTCGGCGAGTCCGGGCACCATCTACGGCACCTGGTTCGGTCCTTCGATCCGCCAGCTCTACGACCACGCGGCCGGGCTGTGACGGCGACCCACCGGGCCGCCCACCCTGGCGGCGAACGGACGTGCGGGGTGAGTAGCGTCGTCGCATGCCGCACAGCGGGGCGTATGGCCTGATACTCGCGTTGCACGTGCTCGCCGCGCTGCTGGTCGTCGGCCCGCTGGTGTTCGCCGGGCTGTGCCTGCCGGCGCTGGCCTTCGTCGGGCTGCGCGCGCTGCCAGTACTGAAGCCGGCGCCGCTGCTGCTGCGGATCGCCGGCGCGGCCTCGCTCGGCGTCGTCGCGCTCGGGATGGTGCTGGTGCCGAAGGGGCCGTTCGGCAGCGTCCGTGGCTACAGCGACGGCTGGATCACCAGTTCGGTGGCGCTGTGGGCGATCGCGACACTGATCACGGTGACGATCCTGGCTAGCGGGGTCAGGACCGCCGTCACCGAGATCGAGCAGCAGGGCATGGCCGCGCGCCACCGGCTGCCCTGGCTCGCGCTCGCCGGCCTCGTCAGCACGGCCTGCTGGATCGCGATCGTCTTCCTGATGGTCATGAAACCCGGCATGTGACCAACGCGGGGGCAACGGGCGCGAAGTGGCTGGCCCCCGCATCAATCTGTCGGGCGCAAGCGCCCGAACCGCTACCCGACACCCAGCACGAACACTATAAGCAGCGATGACATTACTTTGAGTAAAGTGACGTCGATGCGGACGGTGGCGGAGGCGGGTGGCTCGTGATCTTTCCGACAATCAACTTCGCCGCCTTCTTCCTGGTCGTGCTGGCCGTGTCCTGGCTGCTGATGCCGCGGCCGCGGTACTGGAAGCCGTTCATCCTCGCGGCGAGCTACTTCTTCTACGGCTATGCCGACGCTCGCTTCGTCCTGCTGCTGGCCACCTCGACGCTGGTCAACCAGGCGGCGGCGGTCGCGCTCGCCCGCCGGCCGGAACCGGTGCCCCGGCCCGGCCGGCGAAGGTTCACCGCCCGGTCCGCCATCGTCGCCGCGGCCGTCACCGCCGACCTGGGCCTGCTGGGCTGGTTCAAGTACTACGGGTTCTTCGCGCTGTCCGTGGACCGGGCGCTCGGCAACCTCGGGCTTGGGGCACCGCTGCCGCTACTACAGGTCGCGCTGCCGATTGGGATCTCGTTCTTCACGTTCCAGGCGCTGTCGTACGTCATCGACGTCTGGCGCGGCGACACCCGGCCAGCCAGGCTGATCGACTTCGCCGTCTACGAGGCGTTCTTCCCCCACCTGGTGGCCGGGCCGATCGTGCGCGCCAGGGAGTTCATCCCCCAGCTGGCCAGCCCCCGCGACCGGACCGCCGTCCCCGCGACCCGGGCCGTCTTCCTGATCTGCGGCGGACTGGTCAAGAAGGTGGTGCTCGCGGACCTGCTGGCCCGCCGGCTGGTGGACCCCGTGTTCACCATCCCCGGACAGCACTCGTCGGTCGAGGTGCTGGTCGCGGTCTACGGGTACGCGGTGCAGATCTACTGCGACTTCTCCGCCTACTCGGACATCGCCATCGGGGTCGCGCTGCTGCTCGGGTTCCGGTTCCCGGAGAACTTCGACCGGCCGTACGCGGCCACCAGCCTGCAGGACTTCTGGCGGCGCTGGCACCTGACGCTGTCGCGCTGGCTGCGCGACTACGTCTACATCCCCCTCGGCGGCAGCCGACGCGGACGCCGGCGCACCCAGCTCAACCTGATGCTCACCATGGTGCTGGGCGGACTCTGGCACGGCGCCGCCTGGACGTTCGTCTGCTGGGGTGCTCTGCACGGCGCCGGCCTCGCCACCGAACGCACGCTGGACCGGCGGCGGGCCCGCCGCCGGGCGCCCGGCCACGCATCCGCCCCGGCCAGCCTGGCGACCATCCCGCTCCCCCGAGCCGGCCACGAGCCACGGGACCTCGTCCCGCTAGGCCCACCGGGCCTCACGTCGGTGGTCGACGCCGCCGGAGCGGCCGACGGCGTCCCAGCAACCGACCACGTCCCAGCAACCGACCGCGTCCCAGCAACCGACGGCCTCTCGGCGACTGTCGGTGGTCCGACGGCCGTCAGCGACGGGCCGGCGGCCAGCCCTGTCGCGCCGGTCCGGCCCCGCGAGGGATCTTCTGGCGGGTCGGTCACCGGCCCGGCGGCGGACGGCGACGGCGCCGCTCGACACCCGCGCGCCTGGCGGTGGGCGCGACGGCTGCTCACCTTCCATCTGGTCTGCGGCGCGTGGGTGCTGTTCCGGTCTCCGGACCTGGCGACCGCCGGCGAGATCCTGCGCCGCCTCGGGACGGGCGGGCTCGCGACCGGACTGGTCACGCCGACCGTCGTCGCGGCCATCGCGGTCGGGCTGGGGCTCGCCGCGGTGCCGGGACGCTGGTGGGTCGCCGCGCAGGGCCTGTTCGACCGGCTGCCACTGGCCGCCCAGATCGGCGGGGTCGCCGTCTTCCTGCTCGTGATGTACGCGGCGGTCGGGCAACAGGACGTCGCGCCGTTCATCTACTTCCGCTTCTAAGGAACGCCAGCGCTCCAGAGCAGGTCAGACTGTCGCGGCTGTGATCTGCCGGGCGCCTTGGCCACGTTTTGGACACGTCCCGGGCGCTCGCAGGGGTGAGCCGGTGTCCCGGGCGCGGGCACAGAACGTCGCCGGCCGGCGTGGCTTCCCGCTGCCGATCCTCGATCACCCGCGACTGCGGCTCTGGCTGCGACCGGAGGTTGAGGCCTGGCTCGAGCAGCACCGACCCGGCTGGCGCGATTCGGCTAACGGCGGTGCGCCGCCATCCGGGCCGCCGCGTAGCGGCGCGCGACCAGACCGCGGCGCACCGCCGCCCGGTCCCCGGTCTTCTCACCCCGCGCCGTCCAAAGACCAGCGACGTGGCAGACGAACGCGGTCAGCGACAGTCCAGCACGACAGCCCCGCCGCCCTCGCCGCACCCCCGGCCGCTCCCGACGTGGAGCCCGAGCCCGGCGCGGCGGACTGACCTTTCGCTCCGTTGCCGGGCGGAGCCGCCCGACTACGGCTCCTGGCCGTCGCGAGGCCGTATGTCGTCGTTCCCTCAAGCCGACACATGCTCTTCCCCCGCGCCCGCGCGACAATGGGTACAGATAGCGATTAAAAACATTCTATCGGTAGCAAAAACTGCATATGCACCAGATGTCGACACGGAGCGTCGGTGCATGGGACGATGTGGCGCACGCCCGGTCGCGTGACTGGCGTACGGACTATGGCCGCCTGGACCATGCGGAAGTGGCGGACGGTCCCGGCTGGGGCCGGTCTCGCGCGGCGAGGCCAGGTCCCCGGGCGTCGGCCCCTGGCCGGCAGGGGTGCGGCGGCTCTCCGTGGCGAGACAACTCAGGGGGTCATCAGTTCGCGATGGTGTATCTGCTGGACCGGCTGGCGCACGCGGCCCGGGGCGCCGGCTCCGTCACCTTCCTGACCGCAGACCACGCGGACGAACGCGTGCGCTGGGGCGAGCTCTACGCCGACGCCGTTCGCCTCGCCGGAGCGCTTCAGGCGAGCGGTGCCGGGCCGGGTCGCTCGGTTGTCCTGCTGGCCCTGGCGGCACGATCGACGGTGACCGCAGCGATGGCGACCTGGCTGGCGGGCGCGACCCTGACGATCGCCCCCACCCCCGCCAGGACCATGGACGAGGCGACCTACGTCGCCGAGACGGGACGCCGCATCGACCGCCTCGGTGATGCGCCGCTCGTGCTGGTGGACACGCCTTTCGAGCGCCTGGTCCCCACGCTCGCCGCCGGGGGCCGGCGGGTGCGGCTGCTGGCGGAGACCGTCGAGGCCGCTCTGCTCGGCCCAGTACCCCCCTACGTCCCGCCGCGGCTGGGCGATGACGACCCGGCGATCCTGCAACTGACCAGCGGCACAACGGGCAGTGCCCGCACGGTCCAGATCAGCCATGGCAACCTCGCCGCGAACGTCCAGGCGATCAGGCAGCGCGACGAGCACGACCGCTACCACGGGCGGATGCTGTCCTGGCTGCCGCTCTCCCACGACATGGGCCTCATCGGCACGCTGGTCATCCCGATGACCTGCGGGGCCTGCGACGTCCTGCTCGCCTCGCCGCTGCGCTACCTGGCCGATCCGGGGTGCTGGATGCGGCTGATCTCCGAACACCGTGCCACTGCGACGGCCGGCCCGAACTCGGCGTACGCGCTGGCCGCGCGCCTGTTGGCGGTCGGCCCGCGGCTGGAGCTGGCCCAGCTGCGGCTGCTCACCGGCGGCGAGACCATCGACCCGGACGTGATGGCTGCGTTCGCCGCGGCCGCCGCGCGGCACGGTTTCGACCCCGCTCACATCATCTCGGCCTACGGCATGGCCGAGTCCGTCGTCGCCGTCACGATGACCTCGTTCGACCGCGGCCTGCGCACGGACACGATCGACGAAGCGCTGTTCGGGGCCGAGGGCAGAGCAGTCCCCGCGGCCCCGGGCCACCGCGGGCCGGTCCGGCGCCTCGTCCGGCTCGGGCCGCCGATCCAGGGCATGCGCGTCCGCGTCGTCGACGCGGCGACCGGCGGCGGCGTCGAGGACCGGTCCGTGGGCGAGATCCAGGTCGCCGGCAGCTCCCTGGCCAGTGGCTATCGCAACGACCCGGAGGCGACGGCGGCGTCGCGCACCGCGGACGGCTGGCTGCGCACCGGCGACCTCGGCTACCTCGCCGAGGGTGATCTCGTCGTCACCGGACGGGCGAAGGACGTCATCATCGTCGCTGGCCGCAACATCTACCCCGACGACGTCGAGCGTGCCGCGAGCCGAGCCGACGGCGTGCGCCCCGGCAGCGCGATCGCCTTCGCCTGCCCGTCGCCGGGCCTGCTCGGCGGCGAGGGCCTCGGCGTGGCCGTCGAGACCCGGGAGACGGACCACGAGACGGTCCGGAAATCGGTCGACCACCAGGTCCGCGCCGCTCTCGGCCTCGCCCCGCGGGTGGTCGCCGTCCTCCCGCCGGGCAGCGTGCCGAAGACGCCTTCGGGCAAGCCGCAGCGCGCCGAGGCCCGCCGCCTGTTCGCCCCCGCCGCAGTGCCCATCGAACAGTCCGCGCCGACCGAGCAGCCCGTGCTGACTGAATAGCCCGTGCCGACCGAGCAGTCCGCGCCGACCGAATAGCCCGCGTTGACTGAGCAGCCCATGCCGACCGAAGAGCCCATGCCTGCCTCGAGCACTTGGCGGGCCGCCACCGCCGATCAGGAAGGACGCCCATGGCCGGAGTTCGGCAGCACGACCTGCAGGCCGTCGACAGTGCCGACGAGCACGTCGTCGCCGCCCTCCCGGAACTCCTGGACCTGATGTTCCGTGCCTGGGCCGAGCCCGACGAGCGGGCGCGCACGACCATTCTCGACCGTTGTCTCGCGCCACGCGCCTCGTACACCAACCCGGTGGAGACGGTGACCGGCCCGCCGGGCGTCGCGGCGCTGATCGGGCGCGTCCGTGAAGGCTTCCCCGGTTTCCTGCCGGTCCGGTCCTCCGGCATCGACGTGCACCACCGCCACGTCCGCTACGGCTGGGTGCTGCGTGACAGCGCCGGACAGGGCGTCCTGCAGGGCCTCAACATCCTCGTTCTCGACCAGGCACCGCTCATCGAGACCGTCGTCAGCTTCTTCGGCCCGCTGCCCCGCATCACCTACACGTACGGCTCCACCGGCTGAACGGACGCGGACCCGCGTCTAGCGCCGCCCGCGAGGTGTCGCGCTGATGGCGCGCCGCGGTGTCGTCGCATCGCCACGCCCGCGTCCAGGATCACCCGACAGCGTCCGTTCGAAAAGTTTTTCTGGGCGTGATAAGCGCTGGTCAACGAACTGGTGCGGCAGAGACTCGGAGTCGCGTACGCGGGCGCCCGCAAACGCGTTTCATTCTTATTGCACCTGACCGCGTTCGCCCTTAGCTTGCTGGCAGCAATGGCCGCCGCGGTGGTGGCCATTCAAAATGAAGAGGAGAATGCGTGAACCTCACCAGGTCCCGGTTCGCACGGGTGGCCACCCTGGGTGCCACGACAGCGACCTTCGGCGGCGTCGCGTTCGCCTCCCCGGCCCACGCCGCCCCGGCCCCCTCCTGCGTGACTACGAGTCTGAACTCTTCTGGATACACCGACTACCTGACCGTCATCAACCACTGCTCGCAGTACAAGCGGGTCAAGGTGATCCTCCATAACGGTCCGGACACCCCCTGCGTA
>Ga0068859_100006273_pt1 | contig 12061 bp, 9 predicted proteins | sample KBSSwiS22_FD_66585 | JGI IMG/M metagenome (GOLD analysis project Ga0068859, IMG submission 66585) | Switchgrass rhizosphere microbial communities from Kellogg Biological Station, Michigan, USA - KBS Switchgrass S2-2 | ecosystem: Host-associated > Plants > Roots > Rhizosphere > Soil ... | reverse complement strand
AACCCCACCGATATCGACCGTGGAGCCTTGTCCCGGTAGGTAGGTCACCGTGAGCTCATCTCCAGGGGCAAAGTCGCGGGTCCACCCGTAGAGCGTCTCGAACTGCTGACGAACATCAGTGCTCGCGTCGGGACTATTCTCCTTGAGGCCCTTTCTCCAGGTCTTGCAGATCCGCTTCGAGCTGACACCGTGGAGGAAGTGGGTCACCGACCGGCGCGGAAGATCGGCGTCCAGGATCTTCCCGGCATCCTGTTCGAGGTGATCGAGCCAGAGGCCCGAGACCAGGAACTGAATTCCAAACTTCTTGTAAATGGCTACGCCATTGAGTGTAAGGAACGCGTCCTGGACGCGAACGGAGTCGGGCATTTCCGCACCCGCGACGCAACGGGCGCCCGCGGGGCGAGGCGCAAGCAGAAGCGCCATGAGTAGAAGTACGATCGCCTTGGGAATGGGGTCCTCGCAGTCGTCGAAGCGTCCCGGCCGGCACCGCCCCAGACCTTCGATGGACTGCCCAAGGGCGCACTCTATTTAACACCGATGGGCTGAAAACAGACCGGAGTTGGGTGGAGATCCTGTAGTTTAACCCATAGTCCGTGGTTAGCACAGGCTGGAGGTAGAGCTGGCAGAAGGCTCCTGGAGCGGACCGCGTCAGCCTGCGATAGAACGTTGGAGGAGGCAACCGTGTCGGACAACAAACGTGTACTGATGATCGGGCTGGATCCCGCTCTGGTTGATTTCTCTCAGCCCGGCTATCCGCCGGGCATGAGTACGGAGAAGGTGCTCGCTGGTCTCAAGTCTTCCGAGGACGAATTGACCAGCCTCGGCTATAGCGTCCAGATGTGCTTCACCGATTTCGGCGAAACGGCGGATATGGTGGTCCGCAGGCAGCTCGAGCGGAGGACGTTCGAATGCGTCCTCATTGGCGCGGGCGTGCGGACGAATCCCAGCAACTTCGCGCTCTTCGAGAAGCTGGTCAACGTCGTGCACGAATACGCGCCCCACTCCCGGTTCTGCTTCAACACATTGCCGGGCGACACCGCCGCGGCCGTACAGCGCTGGCTCTGAGCCCCGGAGAGCCTCCCGTCACCGACCTCCGGGAGGTCCTCCTCGGGGGACGGCGACCGTCGGCGACGGTGCTCTTGCTCGCGACGAACATCGCGATTGCCGGCGTACTCCTTGCGGTGTGGCGGGAGGATTACGCCACGAGCCTCCGCGGTTGGATGGTGGAGGCATGGCACGCCGTCCACGAGCGCCACGCGTACGGGCGGTTCCTTCCGTCGATCTTCCTGCACGCGAACGCCGGCCATCTCGCCGCCAACATGACGGCGTTGCTGGCTGCCTCGGGAGCCGTAGAGTTCCTGGCGGGAGCAGGCTGGGCCATGTCGGTCTATCTCGTGACCGGGCTCGTGGCGGCGGTCGTTTCCTATGTGGGGCATGGGGCGCCGCCCCTGAGCGTCGGCGCCTCGGGGGCCGTGTTCGGCCTGCTCGGATGCACGGTCGCTTTCATCGTGCGCCGGCGCTCCATGTTCAACTACGCCAAACGCTGGAAGGTCTGGCGCGTCTACATCCCCCTCTTCGTCCTTCTCTTCGCCCCGGCTCTCGGGAACGCCGATGTCCATGCCCATGCCGGAGGGTTCGCTTGCGGCCTGATCCTGGGCGTGTGGATGCCCCCGCATCCGCGCGTGAAGTACCTCGGCATGCAGGATTCGATCGAGGAAGCGGAGCTACTGGACCTGAAGGGCGACGAATAGGCCGTCCAGGGCTCGAGGACGACGACGCGAGCGACTCGGCCGGCTATCTCGAGTCGCAGTCCCAGTGCTCGGCTACCTTGCCCCCCTCGACCCGAAACATGTCGAACCACGTGGCCAGCGTCTTCATGGCAGGCTCCTAGTCGTGAGGGGGAGAAGGCGAACTATGTGGGCACCGTCAACGTAGAGGTACTGGTTATCGATAGCCATCATCGATTCACCTTGTGCCCACGTCCTCTGTCAGCAAAGGTGAATGCTAGTTACGCATGAGAGAGTCCATAGAGGGCGACCTCAACAAGAGTCCCGCCGGCGACAAGTCGCTCGGAGTGGTCATGAAGAAGACGGACGATCCAGCCCTGCACACCGTCGACAGGAGGGCTTCGCCCGTGACCGATCAGGGCGGCATCAAGCCCACCAAGAGCGCGGTCGCGGAGTCCGAGGTTCGCTATCGGCGGCTCTTCGAAACAGCAAAGGACGGCATCCTCATCCTGGATGCAGATACCGGAATGATCACCGAAGCCAACCCGTACCTGCAGGCAATGCTCGGATACTCTCACGCCGAGCTTCTCGGGAGGACACTTTGGGAGATCGGTCCCTTCAAGGACGCCATCGCCAGCCGCGAGGCCTTCCGTGAGTTGCAGGTCAAGGAGTATGTCCGCTACGAGAATCTACCGCTCGAGACCAAGTATCACGAGCGCAGGGCGGTGGAGTTCGTCAGCAACGTGTACCTGGTCGACGGCACGAAGGTGATTCAATGCAATATTCGTGACATCACTGAGCGGAAGCAAGCCGAGGACAACGCCCGGAAGGTCAACGAGGATTTAGTATCTCTGGTCACTGAATTGCGGCGACGCGACAGCACCATGCAATTGCTCAGCGATATGAATGAATTGCTCCAGTCGTGCACGACGCAGGAAGAGGCGTTTCAAGTGATCGCCATGAAGGCAGGGCAACTGTTCGTCGGGCAAAGCGGTTACCTGGCCGTCACGCGGCCACGCGAGCAGTATCTGGAAGAGGTCGCGCATTGGGGGCCGGATCGGCCAGTGATGTCGCCATTCCAGCTGGAGGACTGCTGGGCACTCCGCCGAGGTCATCCGCACGAGGTGATCGAGCCGAACCTTACGGTCGTGTGTCGTCACTTCGCCACGCCCCCTACGACCGGCTATTTGTGCGTGCCACTGACCGTCCAGGGGGACACCTTGGGCGTGCTCTGCCTCATCGGCACACAGCCGAAGCAAAGCGACGCCCAGCTCAGTCAGCTACATGTGGTCCTGACGGTCGGCGAGACGATCAAGCTGGTACTGTCGAATTTGAAGCTGCGGGAGAGTCTGCGTGTACAAGCCAACCACGACCCTCTAACAGGTCTGTTCAACCGCCGCTACCTGGCCGACAGCCTGTCACGGGAGCTGAGTCTCTCGCTGCGCCGCGGAGCCACATTGTGCGTTGCGGTTCTGGATCTCGATCATTTCAAGAGGTTCAACGACACCTTCGGACACGACGCTGGCGATCTGGCTCTGCGAGAGGCCGCACGCGTGATGTCGATGAACCTGCGCAAGAGCGACATTGCGTGCCGACTGGGAGGGGAGGAGTTTGCGCTCGTTCTTCCAGATTCCTCCCTCGCGGACACGCTCCAGCGGGTGGAACAGATCTGTGCGTTCGTCAAACAAATCGAGATACGGCACGGTGGTCATCTGCTGGGCACGATGACCCTCTCCGCCGGCATCGCTGGATCGCCGGAGCACGCGACCACCGCTCGAGAACTGTTGCGCGCAGCCGACATTGCCCTCTTTTCCGCCAAGCGGGCCGGCCGCGAGCAGGTCGTTGTGTATGAGCCCGCGGACACCGAAAGACCCAGTGCGCTGAATCAGCGGACTGTCGAGCGGCAGCCGCCCCCTCGTTCGTAAGCAGCCCTCGAGGACTCCACCTCGATCAATCATGGGCCAACTGGTCATCGACTTGGAGGCTTCGCACCATGCGGTCAAACGTGGGTTGAAGCGCCACGTAATCCCCTCCCGGCGCCAGTGCGAGGACATAGACCACATGACCGTCCGAAAGCTCTCGCGCAAACACCTTGACCCGTTCCGCGGTCCCGCCCTGGGGCGTTCCCGACAATTCAACCGACAGAGAGCTCTCGCCCGATACGGTGCCGCGCCGAGTCGAACCTGAAACCGGCTTCAGGTATGAGTTGGCATCCATGATGTGATGGACGAGATCGCTCGTCGCTTCTTCGAGCGAGTTGCTGCCGTAGAGCGAGCCCCTCGGATCGCGGTAGCTCGCCCCAATCACGCCCTCGAAAGGAACATAGTGCCCCACGATCACGGCGCAGACGACACGCTGCGTTCCGCCCCGATCCTGCGCGAGACCGCCTCTCGGAGCGAGAGTCGCACCGTACCCCGTCGATGAGGCGTACGTAAGCCAGTTGTCCGGGTATTGCATCTCGAAGAATCCGTGAGGCTCGCGAAATACGCGGAACTGCGAGGAGGGGCGCTCGGTCGAAGCCTCCACCGTTCCGGTCGGGGTCTGGCCCTTCGCCGCCTGAGCCATCGTCGGGGCGGGAGCCATCCGCGAGAGCTCCGCCCGCACCACCTGGATGTCTCCAGCAGGGGTGGTGCCTCGCACAGGACCGAGGAGGGCAGCTTCCTTGCGCACGCGCGCGGCCCTGTTTGCGGGCGCCGGATGGTCGCTGAAGAACTGCCCCAGCTTTCCGGGGTTCCCGCCGGCTTCCTGCCGCAGCGTGTCGAAGAACCGCGCCATGTCCATGGGATCGTACCCAGCCTTCGCCATGATCTGGGCGCCAACGATGTCGGCTTGTTCCTCGGCGGAGCGGGAGTTCTTGAGGAAGAGGGCGTTCAACCCCAGCCCTCCCACAGTCCCCATGATGCTGCCGGCTGTGGAATGCGATTTGGAGCCGAAGAGACCGCCGAGAATCCCCACCCCCGTCTCGGCGAGATAAGCCTTCGACACCTGATTGGTCTGATGCCTCAGGGCGACGTGGGAGATCTCATGAGCCATCACGCCCGCAAGCTCTCCCTCCGTTTTCGCGCGCTCGATGAGGCCCCGGTGGATGTACACGTACCCGCCTGGCAACGCAAACGCGTTGATGTCCGAAAGGTTCACGACCTTGAACTGGTAAGGGTACTTTGCGCCGGGCGCATAGCGGGCGAGCTTCGCGCCCAGTCGAGCCACGTACTGCGTCACAGCCGGCCTGGACACCATCGGAAGCTGATTCTCCACCTGGACCGACGACTGTCGTCCGATGTCGATGTCTTGCTGGACGGAAAACAGATTGAAGCCAGGACGAACGGCCGTTTGCGCCTTCGCCACTCCGTTGCCCAGGAGCAGCCCAAGGAGCACGACCGCAACGATTCGAAATCTGCGATTGAATGTCATTCTCCACCTCATCTTGAGAATGTCGGGCGCGCGGAAGGTTTGGCGGTTACGCTGCCACTGGGGGGCCGCGCTAGTGCGCGTCGATTGTCACGGAGTCGGGCAAATTTACTTTGAGGTTTACGTCCGCGTCCTTCTTGCCGCCGACAGTCGCGGAGCCCGAAATCGTGGATTTCGACCCGCCGCCCTTTTCGACGGGATGACGTCGCGTCGTGGCCCATATCGCGATGGCCGCAACCACAAGAATGGCGACAACGGCGATGATCATGGTGTTCCGGCCGCCACTGTCGCCTTGAGTACCTTCCGCCATGACTGGTTACCCCCCTAGAATCACAACGCCGTTGCGCTCTCCCGATCCCATCGACTGCCAAAGCAATTTGCGTACCCCGACAGCGCGATCTAGGCTCTTTGCGCTAGGCGCGAACCCCCGCTAGCTCACAAAAGAAGAGCCTCAGAGTGCTTATCCGCTCTGAGGCTCTTCCGAACTATGTCGCAACCAACTACTTACGCTAGGCAGACACCTCCCCTACCACCTCGACCACGCGCAGGACGTCTTCGAAGCGCGTGGTGAGAGGCGCCGGAGTGAGCCGAAGGATGCTCGGGGGCCGATAGTCGGCGACGACACCGCGCGATTCCAACGAGCTCGTCATGGCGGCAGCATCCCCCGGGCACTCCACCGCGATATGGCCGCCTCGTCGCTCCGGGTCGCGCGGGCTCCCGACCCTCACTCCGGTCACGCCGTCCGGCAGCAGCGCGTCGATGCATTCCACCAAGAAGGACGTAAGGGCAACGGACTTCTCCCGAATCCTACCGATGCCGGCGGCCTCAACCAGGTCGAGCGCGCCCCAGAGCGGGGCGGCCGCCAGGATCGGAATCGTCCCGATCTGCCACGCTGCGGCGCCTGGAGCTGGAGCGTGGCGGCCACTCATCTCGAACTTCGCTTCGACGGACTGACCCCACCATCCTGGCAACGCCGGTCGAATCGCGCTGTGGCGGCGGTTGAGATAGAGCCCTCCCACGGCGCCGGGGCCTGCATGGAGGTACTTGTAGTGGCACCAGAAGGCGGCATCCGCCCCGATCCGGTTCAACTCGACCGGCACCGCACCCACGGCGTGGCTCAAATCCCAAATCACTCGCGCGCCGGCCGCGTGGGCCGCGCGCGTCAGCCGCGCCATGTCGAACCACTGGCTCGTGCGAAAGAGGACCGCCGACAGCACCAGGAGTGAGGTGTCCGGTCCCAACGCCGATTCAATGTCCTCTTCCTCGATCACTCCGTCTTCGCGGGGCGGGATCAGCCGGAGCGAGCGGTCCGGATCGCGTCCTTGGAGAGCGATCTGGCCCGCGAGTGCGTGGAGGTCCGAGGGAAACTCCGTCGCTGCGGCCACGATGGCGTGACGCGTCTCGTCCGGCCGATAGAACGCCGCGACCAGGTGATGAAGGTTCACGGTCGTGGAGCCGGTGACGACCACTTCCTCCGGCGCCGCCCCCACGAGCGCCGCGACCCGGGCTCCTAGACGCTCTCCATAGTCCACCCACGGCGGGACCGCCTCGAGCCACGCTCGCGCCGCCAGACGTTTCCATTGGTCCAGCGCCCGAAGGAGCGCGGCTTCGGCATCGCGTGACAGGAGGCCCAGCGAGTTCCCATCAAAATAAAGGACTGCCGGATCGCAGAAGAATCGCTCTCGAAACGCTGCGAGAGGATCTCGCGCGTCCAGCTCTCTCGCCTTGGCGCGCAACCTCGCCGCGATTGGGGTGCCAGGAGCCATCAGCCCTCCATCGGCCTGGGCGATCCGGGCCGTCACTGTCCAGTTCTCCCACTCCCGGCGGGTCCAGCAGCGCCGCCACCACCGGTGCCTCGCCCCGGGAAAGCGCGTACTATTGAGGCGAGCACGGTCCAGCCAGCGAATGTCTCGAGCGTAAGGAGTACTCCAATGGCCAAGGTCCTCTGTGTCCTGTACGACGACCCTATCGGAGGGCATCCGACATCCTACGCCATATCCGAAATCCCGAAGCTCGACCGCTACCCCGGCGGCCAGACCATGCCGAGCCCGAAGCAAATCGATTTCAAGCCCGGCCAGCTCCTCGGCAGCGTCTCCGGCGAGCTTGGGCTGCGCAAGTTTCTTGAGGCCCAAGGGCACGAGCTGGTCGTCACCGCCGACAAGGACGGACCGAAGTCCGCCTTCGAGCGCGAGCTGCCGGATGCGGAGATCGTGATCTCGCAGCCATTCTGGCCCGCCTACCTGACGGCGGAACGAATCGCAAAGGCGCCGAAGCTCAAGCTCGCGATCACCGCCGGTATCGGCTCCGATCACGTCGATCTGCAGGCCGCGATCGACCGGGGCATTACTGTCACCGAGGTCACCTATTGCAACAGCATCAGCGTGTCGGAGCACGTCGTGATGATGATCCTGGCGCTCGTGCGCAACTACATCCCGTCCTACCAGGTAGTCGTGGAGGGCGGCTGGAACATCGCCGACTGCGCCGCCCGCTCCTACGACCTGGAAGGGATGGTAGTGGGCACCGTGGGCGCCGGGCGGATCGGCTCAGCGGTTCTGCGCCGACTCAAGCCGTTCGACGTGAAGCTCCACTACACCGACCGACATCGGCTGCCGGCCAGCGTCGAGCAGGAGCTGGGCCTGACCTTCCATCCGGACGCCGAGTCGCTGGTGCGCGTCTGCGACGTGGTGACGATCAATACACCGCTCCATCCTGAGACCGAGCATCTCTTCAACGACGCGCTCATCGGCAAGATGAAACGGGGGGCATATCTGGTGAACACGGCGCGAGGCAAGATCTGCGATCGCGACGCGATTGCGAAGGCATTGAAGAGCGGGCAGCTCGCTGGGTACGCTGGCGACGTGTGGTTCCCGCAGCCCGCGCCAAAAGATCATCCGTGGCGCACGATGCCGCACCACGGGATGACGCCGCACGTCTCCGGCACGAGCTTGTCGGCCCAAGCCCGCTACGCAGCGGGGGTGCGGGAAATTCTCGAGTGTTGGTTTGAGGGACGCCCGATTCGGGAGGAATACCTCATCGTTTCCGGCGGCGAGCTCGCGGGGGCCGGAGCGCATTCCTACAGCGCCGGCAATGCGACTGGAGGATCGGAGGAAGCGGCGAGGTTCAAGCGGTAGGCGGAGCCGCCCCAAAAGCCTCTTCTTGAGTCCACGATACGACTCACGATAGCCTCATTGAGGCCATAGCGATCCAAGGACCAGGGCGGCTCGTGGAAGCGCGTGGGGTTCGAGGGCTCCGTGAGGAGCTCCCAGCCTTACCTCAAGGAGGGATTCATGCGCAGTCTGCTGAAGTTTGGTTTCATGCTGGTCGCCGTCCTCTCGGTCCTCTCCGGATGCGCCGCACCGTCCCAGGTACGGCTCACGGGGAGCCCGGACATTCCGGGGGCGGAGGGAATCGTGAAGACCTCGACCTCGAATGACGGGAACACGAAACTGGACATCTCCGTGAAGCACCTTGCTCCCCCGGAGAAGGTCGAGCCCGGCTCTTCTGTGTTCATGGTGTGGGTACGGGGTCTGGAGAACGGTGCGCAAGCAGCTAGTCAGGGAGCTCTCATGGTGAACTCAAACCTGATTGGGGAGATGGAGACCGTCACGCCACTCCGATCGTTCGAGCTGTTCATCACGCCCGAATCGTCTCATACGGTGACGGCCCCCACCGGGAAGATCCTGCTGAGCGCTCGTATTGAAATGAAGTGACGCACGCATCGCCGCCCCCCCTCCAACGGGGGGCGGAGCCTGAATTCGTCCGCGGATCCGCCCAACCTTTCGTGGCAACGGCCACGCCCGTTCCGACCACGACTCCGACAGCAGCGCCTGTCCCGATGTCGTGGGGCCATCTAGGGGCGACTAGTCCGCTCACAACCAGAGGGAATTCGTGATGTCTCGATCCAGGCTGTGGAACGTCGTCGCTGCAGGAGCCGTGCTGACCTTTCTCGGGGCCTGCGCCACCAACCCCGTGACAGGTAAGAAGGAAGTGTCCATCGTCACGCCCGCGCAGGAGCTGGAAATCGGGAGGCAGGGCTATGGCCCTGTCACTGAGGAATACGGGCTTTACGGTGACGCGGCACTCTCAGCCTATGTCAACTCGATCGGGCAGAAAGTCGCTCACGTCTCCCACATGCCGGACCTCGAATGGCACTTCACTATCCTGGATGACCCAACGGTCAACGCTTTCGCCATGCCGGGTGGCTACATCTACATCACCCGTGGCATCCTGCCATACTTGAACTCCGAGGCCCAGCTCGCCGGCGTGCTGGGCCATGAGATCGGCCACGTCACTCACCGTCACACCGCTGCTCAGATCACCCAGCAGCAGCTCTTTGGGGTGGGTCTGGCGCTAGGCTCGATTGTCTCTCCGACCTTCGCGCGCTACAGCGGCGCTGCCCAACAGGCGTTGAGCCTGCTGTTCCTGAAGTTCAGCCGGACCGATGAGTCGCAAGCCGACGAGCTGGGTGTCGACTACGCCACCAAGGCTGGCTATGACTCGCGGGACATCCCCGCCACCTACGCCATGCTCAAGCGGATCAGCGACCAGAGCGGCCAGCGTTTGCCTGGATTCCTCGAGACTCACCCGGATCCGGGCGACCGCGAGACCGTCACGACCGCATTGGCGAATACGGCTGTCGCAGGCAAGACCGGGCTCGTCATCAATCATGACGTTTACATCCGGCACATGGACAACATCCTCTTCGGTCAGGATCCGCGGCAGGGCTACTTCGTAGGCGATGACTACTTCCACCCGACCCTCGGCTTCCAATTGACCTTCCCCGCAGGCTGGGGCCACCAGGAGACTCATGCCTCGGTGGCGGCGGGTGAGCCGAATCAAGCCGCCGTGGTTCAGCTAGCGGCGGCCCAGAACGCCGGGAACCTCACGCCCGAAGCATACCTGGCGCAGCTCGCGACGAATAAGTCCATCACGGGTTCCAATGGCGCCCGCGAAACCATCGGAGGCTATTCCGCTTGGGTGGGTCACATCACTGTGGCGGACCAGAACCAGGCACCGACCACGCTGGACGCTGCCTTCATTCGAAAGGACGCCGTCCTGTTTCAGATCCTTGGCCAGAGCAAGCAACCCGGTGACGTCAATGAGCAGCGGATCTTCACAACCATGCGCTCGTTCCGAAACCTCACCGATCCGGCGCGGATCAACGTGACGCCGGACCGCGTCCGGGTGAGCACTGTGAATGCAACCGGCTCCTTCGGTAGTGTGGTCACGGCCCTTGGCGCTCGCTCGGCTGACCTCGAGACGGACGCAATCATGAACAACGTCCGGACCACCGACAGCATCGTAGCGGGCAAGCTGGTCAAGGTTGTAACGCGGCTGCACTAGCGGCGGGGGTCTCGAGCGTGAGGAGCCGTCCAACGGCCATAGACGAAGGCCCCGGCAGCTCTCGCCACCGGGGCCCTATCTTCTAGCGCGAACCCGCGAGTTCGCACTTCTTCTCTTGGCTCCTCAAGCGTAACCCAGTTCCTTACGCAAGCCGCGCTACTTCATCAGCGTCACTCTCAACCTGGCCGTGTTCGCCCCCGACTGCATGAGAACGAAGTAAGAGCCGGACGCCGCCGACTCTCCGGCCGCGGTCCGTCCGTTCCAGGTCGTGACGTACCTGCCCGCCGCTTGCTCTCCGTCTATCAGCGTCGTGACGAGCCGTCCCGAGGTGTCGAACACGCGGATCGAGACTCGCGATGCGACCGGAATCTGGTACTCGATCGACGTCTGCGGGTTGAACGGGTTGGGCCGGTTCGAAAGAGCGAATGCCGTGGGCAGCGGCGTCCCGGCCAGCACCTCGCCGGCCTTGCTCGGCGACGCATGGATGACGATGCTCCCGCCTCCCAACGCGGTCGTCGGCGCGTCCGAATCGGAGGCGCCTGCTTGGTTGTCGTACACCACGACATTCGTCCCATCGTTCCAGATCTTCATCCGCACCTTGTCCACCCCGCCCCCACCTGAAACCTGGCCGTCGGTCGCCGTGAGGATGAAGTCGTAAACGTCGGTGGATCCGGCGATCGTGCCGGACCCCTTGTACTGCGCTCGCGCACCGGAGATGACGAGCCACTGGAAGGCGGTGCTGTGGAAGTCAAGGGAGGCAGCGCTGAACTGAAACTCCGTCTCCCCGGTCGGCACGGTCGCTCCCTTATTGTACTTCGACACGAAGCCGAAATTCGCTCGACCGATGAGCGTGGGGGCGGCCGGGTACGCGCCCGCGGGCGAAGAGATCCAGCCCCCACCGGTGACGAATCCCGCGCTCGGGTCGTAGATCACGACCATCGCGTCGAATTCTCCAACGGTGTCGGCGGTTCCCGAGGCACCGGAATTGTCCGTGACCGTCAGGGAGACCCTGTACACCCCGGCGGTGGTGAACGTGTAGCTCGTCGTTACGGCTTGCGTGGTCTCGTTCACCGTTCCGGGAACGCTGATCGCGTCCAGTTGCCACACGGCCGTGTGCGTGTCTCCCGCGTCATCCGTGAAGGAGCCCACGAAATTGACCGGCGTCCCGACCGCGAAGATGGCGCCGCTCGCCGGGGAGGCGATCGTGACAACCGGCGGCTGATTCACTGAGCCAGTGACGGTGAGCACGGTCGCCGTCGAGGCGCTGGCCGTCGGGGATGCGTTGTCCGTGGCGGTCCAGGTGATGGTGTACGTGCCCGGGCCGCTGGGCGTGCCCACGCGGGATGCCGTCACCACCGGCAGCGCCGCAACGACCCCGCCATGGGAAAGCAGCCAAGGCGCTGGCGGTGTAACGGTCGAGGAGATCGTCACCGTCTGGAGCCCGTCCGGATCGGAGGCACTCGCCATGATCTGGACCGACGAACCGGCCGTCGCGCTCGCGGTGGCCGGGGCGGTGATCGCGGGTGGATGGTTCACTGCCAGCGCCGGGCCCAGGTTCAGCATGACTCCCACGGTGTTGAGTG
>Ga0068859_100006272_pt1 | contig 12062 bp, 7 predicted proteins | sample KBSSwiS22_FD_66585 | JGI IMG/M metagenome (GOLD analysis project Ga0068859, IMG submission 66585) | Switchgrass rhizosphere microbial communities from Kellogg Biological Station, Michigan, USA - KBS Switchgrass S2-2 | ecosystem: Host-associated > Plants > Roots > Rhizosphere > Soil ... | reverse complement strand
TTGCAGAAATGGAAAGGCTGGTAAATGGGATGAATGAAGAGTTTAAAGCGGGCAATATTTCTCTTAAAGACAATATGCGTTTGAAGGCATTGCTTTTTGGTTTACAAAATGAACTGGTAAATGTACAAGGCCAGTTAATGCCTTTGCAAGCCGAAGTGAAATTTTTATTGCAGGATAGCACGATGAGTTTTATTCAACCACAATTCAATTACCAGCTACCGGATATCATTAATTATAAAATTCCCGGAGCAGACAGTCTTACTGCAAAAGCCATAGCATCAAGGCCAGATGCAAAAATTGCACAAACACAATTAGATTTTCAAAACCACAACCTTGTTTATCAAAAAGCATTGGCAAAACCAGATATAACTGTAGGGCCTGAATTTGATCAGCGTAATAGTTATGCTCCTAATTATGTTGGGCTATCAGTTTCATTACCACTGAATGTATTTAATAAAAACCAGGGCAATATAAAATCTGCGCAATTTGCTGTGAAGCAACAGGCGGTTATCAAAGATTTGCAAACTGCAAAAATTGAAAGTGAAGTCAACAGCGCTTTACAAAAGTTTTTGTATTACCAGAAGATCAATAATGCAGACCAGTTAAGTTTCTCCAAACAATATGATGACCTGTTCAACAATATGATCAAAAGCTACCAGGACAGGCAACTGAGCCTGCTGGAGCTTATCGATTTTATTGATGCCTACAAGGACAGCAAATTAAAATTGACTGACCAGCATAACAGTTTAATAAAAGCTGCTGCAGACCTGAATTATACTATTAACTCCACTATTATCGATATAAAATAATCTTATGTTCTTAAAACTAGCAAAATACGCATCCGCCTTTTTATCAGTATCGCTTTTAATCTTTTCGTGTAAGCCTAAGCAGGAGGATGCGCCTGTTGTGAAAAAAATCTGTATCAGCGATACTATGGCTAAAGCAGTTCAAATTGATTCTGCCCAAATTGGTAATATGAGTGATGAATTAAAATTAAGCGGCGAAGTGAATTTTGATGATAAAAAAGTTACCCGTGTTTTTGCATTCAGCAGCGGACAGGTGCTTAAAGTAAACGTATCTGTGGGTGACGAAGTAAGCCGCGGTCAGGTACTGGCTATTATTAAAAGTGCAGACATTGCAGGTAACTACAGCGACCTGGCTACTGCAGGTAATGATGTAGCTATTGCAAAAAAACATATGGATAATGAAGCCTCATTGTTTAAAAATGGCATTGCCAGCGAAAGAGAATATATCGAAGCAAAAGAAAATTATCAGCGTGCAGTAACTACAGAAGATAAAATAAAATCCCAGATAGCAATTAATGGAGGAGGAAGAACATCATCCAACGGAACTTATGTGATCACCGCTCCGCAAACAGGATATATTGTAGAGAAGAAAATAAATGAAGGCGCTTTTATAAGAAGTGATGCCAATGATAATTTATTTACCATTGGCGATATCAGCGATGTATGGGTTTGGGCCAATGTGTATGAAACGGATATTGCAAAAGTAAAAGAAGGTTATAATGCTTCTATCACCACGCTGGCTTACCCTGATAGTGTTTTTTATGGCAAAGTGGATGAAGTGTATAATGTGCTTGACCCGGTAACTAAAGTAATGAAGATAAAAATAAAATTACTGAACAAGGGCCAGGCATTAAAACCCGAGATGTTTGCCAATATCGCCATCACTAACCCCGGTGGTGAAAAAGCGATCAGTATTCCAAAAGAAGCCGTATTGCCCGATGGTGGAAAGAATTATGTGATCATGTATCATTCCGACTGTGATTTAAAAATACAGGAAGTGGTACTTCAGAAAACAATTGGCAACAGAACATTCATCAAAGCAGGATTAAAACAGGGCGATAAAATACTCTGCAATAACCAGGTACTTTTTTATAAGGCGTTAACAGAAGAATAAACAATACGCTTTCCTGAATAAAAATTTAATTAATCAAAATATAAAACTCTTCGTGGGTTTAACGATATGAATAAATTCATTAAACGTATCATCCATTTTTCGTTGCGCCACCGCTATTTTGTTTTTTTTATGACGGCGGTATTGGTAGTGCTGGGCGTGTGGGCATATAAAGAAACACCGGTGGAAACTTTTCCAGATGTTACCAATACACAAATTATCATCATTGCACAATGGCCGGGCCGCAGTGCCGAGGAAGTGGAAAAATTCATTACCATCCCCATGGAAACGGTATTGAATTCGGTGCAAAAAAAATCTAACCTGCGCACTACTTCTGCATTTGGATTAAGTTATATCCGTATCATTTTTGATGATGATGTGGACGATGCTTTTGCAAGACAACAAGTATTGAGCAGGCTGGGTGGCGCAGACCTGCCCGATGGCGTAAAGCCCGATGTGCAACCACCGTACGGCCCCACAGGAGAAATTTTCCGCTACACATTAAAGAGCAATACAAAATCCATCCGTGATCTTACTACAATACAAGATTGGGTTTTAGACCGGCAGTTTAAATCCATACCCGGTGTGGCAGACGTAAATAGTTTTGGTGGCGAAGAAAAAATATTTGAAGTAAGTGTGAATCCTGACTTGCTGATAAAATATAACCTTACATCGTTGGATGTGTATAACGCCATTTCGAAAAGTAATGTGAATGTTGGCGGCGATGCGATTGAAAAAAACGGGCAGGCATATATTGTTCGTGGTATTGGTTTGCTGAATAATATTGATCAGATACAAAACATCATCATCACTAAAATAAATGGTGTGCCGTTGCTGGTGCGTAATGTGGCGCAAGTGGTGGAAGCCGGAAAGCCACGGCTGGGAAAGGTTTCGAGAGATAAGCAGGCTGATGTGATAGAAGGTATTGTGGTGATGCGTAAAGGAGAAAATCCTTCTGAGGTGCTGGAAAAAGTAAATGAAAAAGTAAAAGAACTTAATACGAATATCCTGCCCAAGGATGTAAAGATTGATACTTTTTACGATCGTACAGTATTAATGGATTTTGCACAGGAAACGGTGATACATAATTTACTGGAAGGGATCATTTTAGTTACCATCATTGTATTGCTGTTTATGGCCAACTGGAAAACTACCGTTACGGTGGCCATCATTATTCCGCTATCACTATTGTTTGCATTTATATGTATGCGTATAAAAGGAATGAGTGCAAATTTATTGAGTATGGGTGCGGTTGACTTTGGTATTATCATCGACGGCGCTGTGGTAATGGTAGAAGGTCTATTTGTTGCGCTTGATCATAAAGCAAGAGAAGTGGGCATGGAAAAATTTAATAAGCTCGCCAAGTTAAGTTTGTTTAAAACTACAGGAACGGAGATGGGTAAGGCCATCTTCTTTTCTAAAATAATAATTCTTACCTGCCTGGTGCCCATTTTTGCTTTTCAAAAAGTGGAAGGCAAAATGTTTTCGCCACTGGCTTATACGTTAGGTTTTGCCTTGCTGGGCGCCTTATTGTTTACATTAACACTGGTACCGGCATTGTCGAGTATCCTTTTACGTAAGAATGTGAGGGAGAAGCATAACCCGGTAGTAACTTTTTTTGAGAAAGGTGTAAAGTTCTTATTTGATATTGTTTACAACCATCAAAAGAAAAGTGTGCTGATTGCTTTTGCGGTAATGGTGCTTTGTTTTTTTTCTGCAAAATTTTTGGGTACAGAATTTTTACCTGAGTTAAATGAAGGCGCATTATGGGTGGAAGCTGAGTTGCCAATGAGTGTATCGCTTACAGAAGCAGATTCCGTATCTCAAAAAATGATACAAATATTATCCGCTTTTCCCGAAGTAAAACAAACACTTTCTCAAGTAGGCCGAACCAATGATGGTACAGATCCCAAAGGGTTTTTCAATGTACAGATACAGGTAGATCTTAAACAACAAAAAGAATGGAAAAGAAATGTGACTGAAGAACAACTGATTGATGAAATGGATCAGCAATTGAATAAGATACCCGGTATCGTATTCAATTATTCTCAACCCATACGTGATAATGTGGAAGAAGCTGTTGCTGGTGTAAATGCAGCGCTTGCAGTAAAAATTTTCGGCCCGGACTTTAATACACTAGACAGTACGGCAAAACAAGTAGCCGGAGTATTAAAAGATATAAAAGGAATTGATGACCTCGGCCTTTTAAGAAACCTGGGACAACCGGAATTCAGGATAACATTGGATCAGCAGAAAATGGCTTTGTATGGTGTAAGCACTGCAGATGCCAACGCAGTAATTGAAATGGCCATTGGGGGTAAAGCTGCAACTGAACTATATGAAGGCGAAAGAAAGTTTGATATCAGGTTGCGTTACCAGAAGGAGTACCGCAGTACACAGGAAGCAATTGCAACGTTGATGGTGCCCACCAATGATGGCTCAAAAGTACCATTGAAAGAGATCGCCGATTTTCAAACCTTAACCGGTCCTGCTTTTATTTACCGTGATAATAACATGCGTTATATCGCCGTAAAATTTTCTGTACGCGGAAGAGACCTGGGCAGCACCATTGCAGAAGCACAGCAAAAAGTAAATGCAAAAGTGCAATTGCCGCAAGGTTATACCGCTACATGGAACGGGGAGTTTGAAAACCAGCAGCGGGCATCGGGTACATTAGCAAGGGTGGTACCTATTTGTTTGCTCGTTATCTTTTTAATCCTGTTTATCACTTATGGCAATGTAAAAGATGCCGTGCTTACCATTTTAAATGTGCCATTTGCTTTAATAGGCGGAATCCTTGCATTGCATCTTACCGGCATCAATTTCAGTATTAGTGCAGGTATTGGCTTCATTGCATTATTTGGTGTGTGTATTCAAAACGGGGTGATATTGATTTCTGTGTTCAGAAAAAACTTAGATGCAGGCATGCACCTGGATGAAGCCGTACGGGGAGGCGTGATATCACGTGTACGCCCTGTAGTTATGACGGCACTGATGGCCATGATCGGCCTGATGCCTGCTGCCATCAGCACTGGTATTGGAAGTGAAACACAGAAGCCCCTGGCAGTAGTGGTAATTGGAGGATTGATCACATCCACTATTCTTACACTGTTGATATTGCCTTCAATATATGCGCTTGTATTCAAGCTGATGCACAGGAGGGAAAACAGGAGCCTGTTGAGAAAAGCCGGGCTGGTAAGTAAAGTAGAACGACCCAATAATTAAAGACAGGGATCAAGGAACAAGGCACAAGAATCAAGGCACAAGGAACAAGGAACAAGGTAACTTACTTCGGGTCCATTCGAATCTTGATTCTTGTGCCTTGTTCCTTGAATAAAAAGAGGCTGTCTTTTTGAGACAGCCTCTTTTTTTGTTATTTTTTTAAAGCTTAGCTTTTTTTATTCGCTTTAAATCTTTTGTCAGGTGTACCGTCTTTCTTTAACGGGCCAGCAGCAGGAGCAGCAGGCGCTGTTTTGTTAGCTTTAAATCTTTTGTCAGGAGTACCGTCTTTTTTTACTGGTCCTGTAGCTGGAGCAGCCGGAGTTGCTGGCTTAGCAGCAGCCGGTGCAGCGGCTGGCTTAGCAGCAGGCATTGGTGCAACTTTAGCAGTAGCTGGCTTTGCTTTTGCAGCTTCCATTTTTGGTTTGGCCGCAGGTGCAGCTGGTTTGGCAGCTGTAGTTTGAGCAATCGATAAGCTGGCGAAACCTATCAGCGCTAAGGCTGATAATACTAATTTTTTCATGATGGTATTTTTTTTGAATAATAAACAAGTTTACTAATAAGATACAGCATACTATCTTTTGACAGGGGGGTTAACTATCGTTTAACCAAGGTTAAAGAAAATATAAAGTTGCTGACAAAGCTTCAATAAAACCGGGCTGGGGTAAATATCCCTAATAGAAAAGAGAAGTTGGGGTAATAAAAAACCCGTCAAACAGACGGGTTAGTAATTAATTTATAGTAAAGGCAATACTTATTTTGCCAGTGCATTAATTCTTTTAGCCAGCTTGCTCTTTAAATTGGCAGCTTTATTTTTGTGGATAGTGCCGCGTTTTGCCAGCCTGTCGATCATAGAAGCAACTTTTGGTAATTCTGCAGTAGCCGCTGTTTTATCGCTCGCTTTTAAATCACGTATCGCATTACGGGTAGTCTTGCCATAATAACGGTTACGCTCGTTACGCTTTGTACTCTGACGCACATCTTTTTTAGTAGCTGAATGGTTTGCCATTTAAATCTATTTTTTGGGCTGCAAAGATAGGGAGAAAGAATGGATAATAAATAATGAATACAGAATAATTTTTTGAACCCCGGCAATATTTTGCTATTTTACCTTCAAATTAGTGGGTATGAACAGGTTATTATTACTTTTTTTACACATCGCTTCGCTGGTATTGCTGGGTTTTGGATGGGTGAAAGACATATTGCACATCGATATCAGTGTTCATTTTATTGCAGACTTCAATCTTTTTAGCGAAAGCAGGAGCGTAATTAGTACCCTGCAAAATTTGTGGCAAAGTGCCGATTACTGGCCTTTCACACTCATTTTTTTGTTTGGCATTATTGTTCCCGTAGTAAAGTCGGTACTGGTATTTTATTTATTGCTGGCCAAAAATGCTCATCCCCTTTGCTACAAGTTTGTAAACGCTATCAGTAAATGGGCCATGGCCGATGTTTTTGCCATGAGCATTTTAATCGCTTTCCTGGGTGCCAGGGCCATGGAAAATACCAAAGCTAACCTGGAAATTGGCTTTTACTGTTTTGCCGCTTATGTTTTGCTAAGCAGCCTTGTGGCGATGTTGTTGGGAAAAATCATAAAAAAGCCTGAAACTTCTAACGCATAATTAACGATATTTGCACCTCAGAAAAAGGTTTGGGTGAAGAGACTTGTTCAGTGATTTGATGTAGTGCAAGACCCCCGCAGTAACCGGGAAGTTCCATGAAACACCAACTACGCTTAACAGGGTACCGCAGCCCGGCTCAAAATTTATTCCTATTTAATTATGAAGGATTTTCAATACATCACTAATTCCCACCCCAGCTACATTGAAGGTTTATACCAGGATTTTGTAAAAGACCCCAACAGTGTGGAAACAGAAATGCGGAAGTTTTTTGAAGGATTTGATTTTGCTGTAAGCAGCGGCGTAAAGACGACGGACGGCTCACAGGCTACCGCTAACGGGCAAACGCCAACGGCCAACGGCCAACAATCCACCATCAGCCAAATTGACTGGATGAGCGAGATAAGGGTGTACCGCATGATACTGGGTTACCGGAATAAAGGACATTTATTAGCAGATACCAATCCCATACGCAAACGTAAAGACAGGGGTGCCAATATTGAACTGGACTTTTATGGCTTTACAGAAGCTGATTTGGATAAAACATTTAATGCAGGCAGCCTCATAGGTCTTGGTGCAACCACCCTCGGGAATATTATTGCTCACCTGGAAAAATGCTATACAGGGCATTTGGGAATTGAGTTTAAATACATCAGCAATCAAAAGAAAATAGACTGGCTTACCAACGCAGTAGAAAAAACAATGCTGCAGCAGGTTTCCCTGCCTCAAAAAAAACGCATTCTGCAAAAACTGAATGAAGGGGTGATGTTTGAAAAATTCTTACACACTAAATACATCGGCCAAAAACGTTTTAGCCTTGAAGGAGGTGAAACCACCATTGCCGCACTGGATGCCATCATAACTACTGCCGGCGATAATAATGTGCAGGAAGTAGTAATCGGTATGGCTCACAGGGGAAGGCTGAATGTGCTGGCTAACATCATGGGTAAAACCTACGAACAGATATTCAGTGAGTTTGAAGGAACGAATACACCGGACACTACTATGGGCAGTGGTGATGTAAAATACCACCTGGGTTACAGTAGTGAGGTTACCACCGGCAATGCAAAAAATATTCATTTAAAACTTTGCCCCAACCCTTCGCACCTGGAAGCGGTAGACCCGGTGGTAGTGGGCTTTGCAAGAAGTAAGGCAGACATCTTATACAAAAGCGATTACGATAAAATATTACCCATCCTTATTCATGGCGATGCATCTGTGGCAGGACAGGGTATAGTGTACGAACTTTTACAAATGAGTGGTTTGCCTGGCTATTATACCGGCGGCACCATACATTTTGTTATCAATAACCAGATAGGGTTTACAACCGATTTTGAAGATGCCCGTACTGCCGATTATTGCACATCAGTTGCTGCAATGGTGCAGGCGCCTGTATTGCATGTAAACGGGGATGATGCTGAAGCTGTGGTTAAAGCGGCAGAGATTGCAACTTTATACCGCCAGGAATTTAACAGCGATATCTTTATTGACATGGTTTGCTACCGCAGGCATGGCCATAACGAGGGCGATGAGCCGAAATTCACACAACCGCAATTGTATGCACTTATCGAAAAACATTTAAACCCAAGAGAAGTTTACACGCAATATTTAATTGAAAACGGCGAAGCAGATGCAAAAGACCTTGCCAAAGAAATGGAGCAAAAGTTTTTAGCAGAATTACAGGAACGGTTAGACGAAGTAAAACAAAATCCATTACCTTATCATTACCAGCAACCGGAAATTGTATGGAAAAGTTTGCGAAAGGCAAAGGCAGAAGATTTTGAAATGTCGCCGGTAACAGCCATTAAAGAAGACGATTTTAAAATGTTGTTTGATGGCCTGATGAAATGGCCCGAAGGTTTTAAACCACTGCGTAAAATTGATAAGCTGATACAGGATAAGATAAAATTATTCAGCGATGAAAAGAAAGTAGACTGGGCCACCGGCGAACTGATGGCCTACGGAAGTTTACTGGTAGATGGCAAGGATGTACGCATGAGCGGGCAGGACGTGAAGAGAGGCACTTTCAGCCACAGGCATGCAGTGATATATGATGAAACTAACAACACCGGTTACAACAGGCTGGATCATTTTACCGGAACACAACAACCCTACAGAATCTATAACTCTTTGTTGAGTGAATATGCAGTGTTGGGTTTTGAATATGGTTATGCCATGGCAAATCCCAATGCATTAGTAATTTGGGAAGCCCAGTTTGGCGATTTTTGTAATGGCGCCCAAACCATGATAGACCAGTTTATAGCCGCTGCAGAAACTAAATGGCAGCGTATGAATGGTGTGGTAATGTTATTGCCGCATGGTTATGAAGGACAAGGCCCCGAACATAGCAGCGCCAGGATGGAAAGATTTTTACAGCAATGTGCAGAGTTAAATATGGTGGTAACCAATGTAACCACAGCCGCCAATTTCTTCCATGTATTAAGAAGGCAGCTGGCATGGCCATTCAGAAAACCACTGATCAATTTTTCACCCAAAGCAAATTTAAGACACCCCGGTTCTTACAGCCAGGTAAGTGAATTTACCAGTGGAGCATTTAAAGAAGTAATAGACGACAGCGGTGTTAAAGATGCAGGCGCAATAAAAAAAGTATTGCTGTGCAGCGGTAAAATGTATTTTGATCTCCTGGAAAGGCAGCAGAAAGATAACAGAACAGATATTGCCATCATCCGTTTAGAACAGATACATCCTTTACCACAAAAGCAGTTGGATGAATTGTACAAAAAATACAGCAAAGCCATCTGGTATTGGGTACAGGAAGAACCATTGAATATGGGAGCAGCCACATTCCTGAGGATGAACCTGAAGAACATCAACTTTTATATTATCAGCAGGCAGGCAAGTGCCGCAACAGCAAGCGGTTATAGCAAAGTACACGCTAAAGAGCAAGCCCAGATTGTAGATACGGCATTCAGCATATAACAATTTTTGAAGAAAAAGAGGGGGAATTTGATACGTATATTGTACCTTTTTTTTATGTTTGTAACAATTACAGCATAAAAACCACGTTATATTTCAATCTAAATTATCATAATCTGAAAATGGTTAACAGCACTGATAACCATTTTTAACCCTTAAAATCTGCCCGATAAACTCATTTCAAATTAATAACTATGAATGCACTACCGTTTAAGCATTTGCTTAGCAGGATTTTTATTATCACTGCCTTTTGCCTTTTTGCAGGTATTACAGCTACAGCCCAGGTAAATGATGATGACCAAAGCCTGGCTACCAGTTTCTCCAAAAAATATAAAGATGATGATGTGATGTTAAAATCATCTTACCAGTACTTCACTTTCGACAAAGGCAAAAATGCCCTCGGCGATAAAGTAGTTGAAATTGAAGAAAATTCCGAGTATGAATACCTGGCGTTGAAAAAATACAGCAGCACCGCTCACCCTGAATTTTATAATAAATTCATCGAGCTTAAAAATTTTAAAAGGGCCATCTATTATGGCAATAAATATTACACACTTGAAAAAGGTGGTTATGATCGTTCAGTAACCGGAGACGATGTTTTTTTTGACGACAGCCGTGTGCAGTTCTTCAGTTTACGCTTTAATGATATTGGCTCAGCACAAAGAGTAACGGTAAAAAAAATATACAGCGATGGTAAATACCTCACCCGTCTTTTCTTCCACTCACCATATCCCACAAAAGAAAGGATAATAGAATTTAAAGTGCCCGACTGGTTAACCGTTGAATTTAAAAAAATGAATTTTGATGGTTTTAAAGTAGAAGTTAAAGAAACTAAAAAAGGCGGCTATACCAACTATGTTTTTATTGCCCGTGATCTGCCCGCCTATAAAAATGAATTTGCAAGAATTGGCAGGGCAAGTACCGACCCTCATATTGTGGTACAAATAAAATCGTTTGAATCAAAAGGTGAAACATTAAAAGGATTTGATAAGGTGGATGATGTGTATGAATGGAATAACAGGTTGTACCAAATGGCAGGCAATGAAAAAGATAAATTAAAAGCCACTGTAACTAAGATCACCGATGGAAAAACAAATGACCTTGATAAGATAAAAGCAATTTATTACTGGATACAGGATAACATCAGGTACATCGCTTACGAAGATGGTTATTCCGGTTATATTCCTGCATCGGCACAGGATGTACTAAATAAAAAATATGGTGATTGTAAAGGCATGGCCAACCTGATGACAGAAATGATGAAGCTGGCGGGCTACGATGCACACTTTTCGTGGATAGGTACACGAAGTTTACCTTACTCACAAACACTGCCGGCATTATGCGTTAATAATCATGCCATCTCTACCTTATTCTTTAATAACAAAACTTACTTTTTAGATGGTACGGAAAAATGGGTGCCCTTCGGGCAAAATGCATACCGCATACAGGGAAAAGAAGTGATGGTATCAAAGGGAGATAAATTTGAGATCATTAAAGTACCGGAATCACCTGCCGATGAAAATAAAATATATACCAAAGCTGATTTTACTTTAGATAATGAAACCATTAAAGGCAAAGTAAAAGTAGCGCTCACCGGAAACGAACGCACCGATTTTCACCAGAGTTACCAGGAATTACCTACTACCAGCCAGGAAGAATTTTTAAATGATTTTCTTGAATTTGGAAACGATAACCTTGTGGCCACTAATGTTAAAACGAGCGATTTAAAAAACAGGGATCTTCCGGTAACCATTGAAGGTGATATTGATCTGAGCAATAGCGTAAACACCATCAGTGGCGATAAATATGTGGGGATAGATTTCTTTCCTAAATCGCTGGGCAGGTTTGTACCAGATGAAAAAAGGGTGGAAGGATATGATCTTGACGAAGTGATAAAATTTGAAGATGAAATTTCACTAACTATTCCTGCAGGAAAAAATTTTACCGATAAGCCTGATAACCTGGATATAAAAAATGATGGCTATGAATTTAAAGGGGAATACACTGTGGTAAACAATAAGCTTATCCTCAAAAAAACATTGGCTATAAAAAACAGTGTTATAAAAAAAGCTGATTTTGCCAACTGGACAAAATTCATTGAATCCATTAAGGAGTTCAACAAATACTTAATCACCATTACTCAAAAATAATTTAACCCTAAAACTATTTGCAGATGAAAAAGCTATTCATGCTGTTTTTTTCACTGGCCTTATACAGTACAGTATCTTTTGCACAAGGTGTAATTGACGGAGATTTCCTGGATGTAATTGATAAAAACGCAGCGCCTATCTGGGAGCAGGCTTCCACACAGTTCTCCAACAGTACAGTGCCTTCTAAATATTCAAAAGAATCAGCAGTGATCTTTGGATT
>Ga0068859_100006270_pt1 | contig 12064 bp, 8 predicted proteins | sample KBSSwiS22_FD_66585 | JGI IMG/M metagenome (GOLD analysis project Ga0068859, IMG submission 66585) | Switchgrass rhizosphere microbial communities from Kellogg Biological Station, Michigan, USA - KBS Switchgrass S2-2 | ecosystem: Host-associated > Plants > Roots > Rhizosphere > Soil ... | reverse complement strand
CACCGAGCCTTGGATCGGTGATTAACGGAGGGAGGCATATGAGAGTCCGAAACGCCGTCCTGACGAGTCTCACCGGCCTCATGCTCAGCACGGGCGCCGTCAGCATGGCCTCGGCGCAGGTCATCTACCGCGAGGTCCAGCCCACGCGGCGCTACTACGTGTCCGAGAGCCGTTGGCAGGTCCGGCAGGTCGTCGCCCAGGCCTACCGCGACATCCTCCGACGCGAGCCCGACGCCTCGGGCTTGCGGCAGTACACCAACGCGATGCTCAACGAGGGATGGTCGGAGCGCGACGTCCGTCGGTCGCTCGCCAATAGCCGCGAGTACCAGGAGCGGTTCGGCCGGGTCGGCTACTGGCGCTATCGTCGGTAACGTAACGTAGCCGTCCTCGATTTGAAGCCAGCCGGGGCATGTCCCCGGCTGGCTTTTTTTCTGGTTCGGCTGGTCGACTGTCGCGTCGATACCGGCCGCCGCGATTGTTGACGACCCCGGCCTGTTCTGCTGAAATCGGCGTACCTCGTTGGGCTCGTCGGGATGGGGCTCGCCGCCCGGCCCCGGGGACAGGTCGATGTCGCAGCGCCGCTGGACGTCATCCCTCTTCGTCGCTGTCCTCGTCACCCTGGCGGCGGGCGCGCAAGACCGGGCCTCGGCACAGATCCCCAGCGCGTCGGTACGCGGCGCGATCACGGACTCCACGCGCGGGGGTATCCCCTCCGCCTCCGTGGCCTTCCGGCACACGCAGACGAACGCCCGGAGATACACCGCGGCCGACTCCGAGGGCCGATTCCACGTCACGAACCTGGAGCCGGGCGAGTACGAGGTGACCGCGGCCGCGGCCGGATTCGCCGACGTGCAGCGGCGGCTCGTGCTGCGCGTGGGCGACGACATCTTCGTCGACATCGAGCTGCCCATCGCCGGCCTGCACGCGCAGGTGGACGTGGGGGCGGAGGCCTCCGCCGTCAGGCGCACGGACGTCGGCGTGAAGGGGGTCGTCACCCGGGAGCAGATCGCAGCCCTCCCGCTCAACGGCCGCAGCTTCCTCGAGCTGGCGCGGCTGGAGCCGGGCGTCGCCGTGGAGTCCGTGGGCAACCCGGGCGCCTTCGGGAACAACTATCACCGCGTATCCGTGGGAGGCTCGTCGTACCTCCAGACCCACGTCACCGTGGACGGCGCACCCGTGGACGACCGCATCAACGGCGGGACCGCCCAGAACTTCTCGCAGGAATCGGTGGAGGAGTTCCAGATCTCGAGCTTCACCTTCGATCTCTCCACGGGCCTCACCTCCACCGGCGCGGTCAACATGCTCACGCGCCGCGGCGGCAACGACCTCCACGGCGCGGCCTTCTTCTATTTCCGCGACCACAACCTGGCGGCCTATCCCGCGCTCAAGCGCGACCCCCGCAACCCCGATCCCTTCTTCGCGCGGCGGCAGTCCGGGCTGAGCCTGGGCGGGCCCCTCAAGCGGGACCGGCTGTTCTGGTTCGCCAACGTCGAGCACCTCAACCAGGACAACGCCGTGGCCATCGCCAACAACCATCCCGTCTTCTCCAAGCTCGACGTGATCCGGGCCAGCCCGCTCGACTTCACCCTGGTCAACGTGCGCGTGGACGGCCAGGTCGGCGATCGGCACTCGGGCCACGTGCGCGTGAGCCTGGACCACAACGACACCGTCGGACCGCCCAGCACGGGGACGTTCATGCCTTCCAACTGGCAGAAGGCACGGACGCGCGCCCTGCAGGTCCAGGCGGGCCTGACCTCCGTGATGAGCCGGGAAGTGGCCAACGACCTGCGCCTCTCCTACGGCCGGCTAGACAACACCGTCGACGCGGTGACGGCCGACGACTGCCTGGACCCCGCGGCCTGCATCGGGGCCGGGGCGCCCGTGGAGGTCCTGGTCTTCGACGCGCCGCTGTTCCGCGTGGGCCACTACCGCAGCGTGCCCAAGACCATGTTCCCGCAGACCTTCGATGTGGCGGACACCCTCACCTGGCAGCGGGGCGCGCACCGGGTCCGACTGGGCGGTGAATGGGAGCACCTCGCGATCGACGCCTCACAGGCCATCCTGGAGGGCCCGCAGATCACGCTGTACGGCCCGACGGACCTGCTGGCCAATCCGGCCTTGAGGCCGCTGTACGACGCGCTGCCGCCGAGCCTGAAGGGCCCCGACGGCCCGCCGCCGACGCTCGAGGAGATCCTGCAGCTCCCAGTGCGGAGCCTGAGCATGGGGCTCGGCGATCCCCGGCAGCCCGGCCCGTACAACCACGAGCAGGTGTCGCGGCCGGACGTCCTGCGCCTCTCGCTGGAGCACTCGTGGGCGGTCCGCCCCCGGCTCACCCTCCAATACGGGCTGCGCTACGCGTTCCGCTCCAACATCTTCAACCAGGACCTGGAGAGGCCCGCCTATCTCGCCCCGCTCCTGGGCGGCGACCTGCGCCCGCCGCGCAGCGGCCGGCACGCCTTCGACCCCATGGTCGGCGCCGCCTGGGCCCTGGGCCCGGAAGCGAAGACGGTCCTGCGCGCCGGGGGCGGCGTCTATCACGACGACGTCGACTTCTTCAATCCCTTCCTCGAGCGCGGGCCGCTGGGCCCCTCGGGCAACGGCCGCGTGATCGTGGACGGATCCGTGGTCGGCATCAGCTTCCTCAGCGGGCCCACGTCGTTCCGCGGCACGGATCTGCTGCCGCTGCTCCCGGACCTCCGCTCCGGGCTGGCCGCCAAGCTGGGCGACGGCACCGACCTCTCGGTGCGCTCCATCGAGGTGGTCAAGCAGGGGGACTTCATCTTCGCGCCGGATCACTCCACGCCCTACGCCCTCCACTTCGCGGCCGGGGTCCAGAGGGAGCTGGCCTCCGGGCTCGTGCTCAGCCTCGACTTCGTGATGCGCAGCCAGCGCAACCTCGGCGGCTTCACCGGCGCGTTCGGGTCCGACCGCAACCGGTTCAACCGGCCCCGGGTCACGGGCGTCGATCCGGCCACGGGCGCCGTCTCCTTCGTCCGCGACCCCGTGATCCCCGCCTGCACCGCCGCGCAGGCCATCGCCCTCGATCCCGCCGACCAGTGCTCCACCGGCCCCATCGTGGTCTACGACAGCGGCGGGACCGCGCTCTACCGAGGCCTGCACGCCAAGCTGGACAAGCGGTTTTCCCGCCTGCAGCTCACCGCCAGCTACGCGCTGGCCTGGAACACCGGGTTCACGGAGTTCCTGCGCTTCGACGATCCCGACTCCGGCTACGGGAACCTGGCGGGCCAGCGCCGCCACCGGCTGACGGTCAGCGGCGTGTGGCAGATCCCCGAGCACCACGGGAGCTCGGGCCTCTTCCGCGCCCTGCTCAACTCGTGGACGCTGGCCTTCATCTCCCAGACCGACAGCGCGCCTCCGCTCAATACCCTGCTCGTGGGGCTGGACCTCGACGGGGACGGGATAAGCCGCACGCTGCTGCCCGGGACCACGTACAACAGCCTCGGCCAGGGATTGAGCCAGGAGCAGCTTCGCGATCTGGTGGGCCGTTACAACGACGACGTCGAGCAGCGCACCGGGCGGGTCACCAACCCCGATGGATCGGTATCGCTCATCCGGCCGCGGACACCCTTCAACCAGGTGATCAACCCCATCGTGCTGCCCCAGAAGTTCAGCAGCGGCGACAGCTTCATCACCCAGGACGTCCGCCTGACGCGCCGCGTCGCGCTCGGCAAGGGGTTGCGCCTGCACCTGATCGCCGAGGTCTTCAACCTCTTCAACGTGGCCAACCTGACCGGGTACAGCGGCGTCTTGAACCAGCTCGGCTACGGGCAGCCCACCGCGCGGGCGGGACAGGTCTTCGGCACCGGCGGGCCGCGGGCCTTCCAGCTCGCGACGCGCGTGGACTTCTGAGCCGGCGCGCGTGACGGCGGCCCGTCGGCTCCTGATCGGCGCGGCCATCCTGGCCGCCACGCTCCAAGCGTCCGTGGCGCGGGCGCAGGATCAGAAGCACGTCCTGATCTTCTGGGGCGGACGCGCGGACCTGCCCGTCAACGTCGTGGTGAACCAGGCCATCCGCACGACGCTCTACGAAGCCTTCGGCGCCGACGTGGACATCCGCTTCGAGTACGTGGAGGAGCGGGCCGACGTGCCCGAGCAGGTGGCGCTCCGGGATTTCCTGCGCCAGAAGTACGCGTTCTATCGCATCGATCTCGTCATCGCCATCGCCGGCTCGGCCATCGATTTCGCCCGCGCCTACGCCGGCGAGCTCTTCCCGCAGGCGCCGGTCCTGGCCTGGGGCCTGGCCACGGACATCGGGGACTGGACAGGGGGCCCACCGCTCACGGCCGTCGTCTTCAACCGGGACCCCGCGGCCACCGTCGAGTTCATCCTGCGCGCCCAGCCCGCGACGCGCCGGCTGGTGGTCATCGCCGGAGATTCCGCCTACGACGACCGGCCGTTCCTGGCCACGGTGCGAGAGGCGCTGCACCGATACGAGAGCCGCCTGGCCGTGGCCTACCTGGTGGGCCGCTCGTTGGAGGACGTGCGCCGGCAGGTTGCGCGGCTCCCCGAGCATACGGCGATCCTCTACGTGAGCATGCACGGGGACGGCGCAGGCAAGCGGCTCGTGAACGTCGACGCGATGACTTCCATCGCGGCCGCGGCCAACGCGCCGGTCTACGTGATGGTGGGCAGCCACCTGGGAGCGGGGGCGCTCGGCGGAGTGGTGGGTCGTCAGGAGGCCCTGGCCGAGGCCGCGGGCAAGGTCGCGGTCCGCATCCTGCGCGGCACGCGCGCCCAGGACATCCCCATCCTGAACCTGCCGCCCGTGCCCATGGTGGACTGGCGCCAGTTGCGGCGGTTCGGCATCCCGGAGGCCAATCTTCCCCCTGATACCGTCGTCCTGAACCGGGAGCCGTCGATGTGGGAGAGGTACCGCTGGCGCGTGCTCGGAGCCGGCGCCCTGTGCCTCGGCCAGCTGGTGCTGATCGTGGCCCTGCTCGTGCAGGGCCGGCGCCGCCGGCGCGCGGAGCGCGCGGGGAAGCAGCAGCAGCGGCAGCTCGCGCACCTCTCCCGGGTGGCCATGCTGGGCGAGCTGACGGGCACGCTCGCCCACGAGATCAACCAGCCGCTGACCGCCATCCTGAGCAACGCCAACGCCGCCTCGCACCTGCTGCGCGCCGACCGTCCCGACATCGGCGAGATCCGCGAGACGCTCGACGACATCGTGAGCGCCACGCGCCGGGCCCGGGACGTGATGACGCGGCTGCGCGGGATGCTCAAGCGGACCGAGATCCAGCTGCAGCCGGTGGACGTGAACGAGGTGGCCCGCGAGGTGGTCGAGCTGGCCCACGGCGACATCGTGGCCCACAGCGTGACCTTGACCCTACAGCTCCAGGACGGCCTGCCGGCGGTGTCGGGCGACCGGGTGCAGATCCAGCAGGTCCTCCTGAACCTGGTGCTCAACGGCTGCGACGCCATGTCCGGGCTGGCCCCGGGGGCGAAGAGCCTGACCGTGGCCACCGGCCGGGACGGGGATGGTCACGTCCTCATCCATGTGCGCGACCGGGGCACCGGGATCGGGACCGACGACCTGGCCCGGATCTTCGAGCCGTTCTACACGTCGAAGCGCGAGGGTCTCGGCCTCGGGCTCGCCATATGCAAGACCATCGCGGAAGAGCACCATGGCCGGCTGTGGGCGACCAACAACGAGGGCGATCGAGGCGCCACGCTGCACTTCTCGCTCCCCTGCCGGGCGGCGGCTAGACCCGGAACAGGTAGCTGATCTTCAGGAAGAAGCCGTCGCTCTGCCGCCGCAGGCCGCGCGCCAGGGGATCGTCGGGGTCGAACATCCGGCTGCCGTAGCCGAGGAAGAGGACGGTGCCCGGCACCGGCTGGTACGAGAACAGGAAATCCAGGCGCAGGCGCTCGTCTTGGAAGCCGAGCGCCGGCTGATAGGCGCCGGCGCCGTCCCGGATCACGATGGGCAGCTCCGTGCGCCCGTCGTCGCGCAGGTCCTCCTGGCGGGTGATGTCGTACTCCCCCACCACGCGCAGGAAGGCTGCCCGCGTGAGCTGATACTCGAGCTTGAGGCGCGGGATATGGCGCACGTCCACCGTGGACCCGTCGCTGCGCCGATCGAAGTGCTGGAGCTGATAGCGGGCCTCCACGCGGAGCTGCTCCGTGGGCCGGTAGTCCAGCGAGAAATCGACGTAGTCGATGTCGGCCGGCGACCATTCGAAGAAGTTCTCGTCCCGCCCCCACACGCGCTGGAAGGACGCGGAGAAGCCCGAGTAGCGGGGAGTGTTGAAGGAGACGACCCAGTCCAGGTTGTGGATGTAGGGCGTGCCGGTGAAGGGGAGGATGGACCCGTCCGGGGCCAGGAGCCCGTAGTCCTGGTACAGCTCGGGGTCGTAGTCGAAGCGCTCGAGCAGGACCGAGGCCCCCGCCCTCCAGCCGCCGCGGAAGACCGCGTTGTTGTTGAGGTGCAGCTTGCGCTCCAGCGGGCCGCGGCCGTCCATGAGGTCTCGCGTGGACCACACCCCGTTCACCACCACGTCGCTGGACAGGCTCTCCAGCTTCGAGCCCTGGCCGCCGAAGAACGTCCAGCGCTGGTCCAGGGTCGCGTTGGTGACGCGCGGGCGCGCGATGAAGCCGCTCTCGGCATGGAAGTCCTCGCCCAGGCTGGTGGCGCGCCAGCCCAGGCCGAAGCGCCTCCCGTTGCGCTCCAGCGCCAGCTGGAAGAGAGGGCCGGTGGCGGCGTCGCCCGCCGTCTCCGTGCGGCTCACCCCGGCCTGGGCCTGCACGTTCCAGATGCCGCCCCAGGCGATGCGCGCGTCGCCGGCCAGCACGGTGTTGGAGTCGGGACCGTCCCGTTTGTCGGTGACGACGAGGGCGGCCTTGCTCTGGCCGAACAGGTCGCGCTGCACACGCATGAGGTTGTAGAAGGGATGGGCGTCGCCGCTGCGCGACAGGGTCCCGCTGTCCACCGCGGACAGGAAGGCCACCGACGTCCCGCCGATCTTCCCCGACAGCTTGGCGGCGCCGATGGGGTCCACGATGCGGCGCGTGTAGATGAGCCGGTTGGGCGTCGTGAACTGCTCGAAGCCGTCCAGGAAGAACGGGCGCTTCTCCGGGTAGAAGACCGCGCTGCGGGGATCGTACGTGAACTCGCTGGCGTCGGCCTCCACCTGCGAGAAGTCGGGGTTCACGGTGCCGTTCAGCGTGAGGTTGGAGGTCACGCCCCAGCGCACCGTGCCCCCCAGCGAGGGCCGGTCGGCATCGTAGTTCCAGCCGCGGAGCTCCGGGCCGCCGTTGACCGCCTCGGTCAGCTCGGGCGTGAGGTCCAGCACGAGCCCGCGCTTCAGCTCCGTCAGGCCGTCCAGCGTCCCCGCCTGGGCCAGGAACGACGCGGCCGCCCGCCGGGCCGGCACCCACGAGTCCTCGTGCGCGTTCCACTGCCGCATGCGCGTGACGTGGAGCCCCCAGGCCTGCCGCTCGGCGGACGGGAAGCGGAGGGTCTTGAACGGGATCTTGACCTCGACCTCGTAGCCGTCCGCGGTGAGGCGCCCCTTGGACTCGAACACGAAGTCGGGCGAGAGGTCGGGGTCCTCGCGCCCGGTGGCCAGGCCCTCGAAGCCCCCGCCGCGCGTGGCCGTGCCCTCGACCAGGACCCCGTCCGCCTGCACACCCAGCGGGTTGACCGCGAAGTAGAGGGCCTGGCGCCCGTCGTTGAAGGTCGACAGGAAGATGCGGACCTGGTCCTCGGTGTCCAGCCGGTCGCGGTTGGCCAGCGTGGCGCGGACGGTGCCCGGCGCGGCGCGCGCCCGCACGCCGAAGTGGATGGCCGTCGCGGAGTAGAAGACCAGCAGCTCGGTGGCCTCGTCGCTGGGCACACCGTCCACCGGCGCGTAGGCCGAGAAGTCCACCAGGCGGGCCGCCCGGCCCCAGGGCGCGTCGTCGAGGACGCCGTCGATGCGCACGTCGTCGTCGAGGCGCGGGATGGCGACCTGCAGCCGGCCTTCCCGTCCGCTGTAGGCCGGCGCCTCCGGGGGCGCGGCCGGCGGCAGCACGTGCGCCACGGCCAGGAGCGCGGGCAGAAGCACGGGGGATACCGTACCGCAGATGGGCGCCGAAAAGCGCGCGCGGGGATGCCCTCCACTCGGTTGGATCCGCGCGGCGTTCGCGGTTAGAGTCGCCCGGTCATGTCGTTCAACTTCGTCCCCTTCCTGACCGCGGTCGGGCTCTTCGTCGGGATGCTCCTCGGAATGGAAGCCGGCCGGCGGCTGGCGTCGCGCCGCGTGGAGCGGCTGGGCCCGGCCTCGCTGTCCGGCTTCGGCGCCGTGGAAGGCGGCATCTTCGCCTTGATGGGCCTGCTCGTGGCCTTCACGTTCTCGGGAGCCGCCGCCCGCCTCGACACCCGCCGCACGCAGATCGTGGACGAGTCCAACGCGATCGGCACGGCCTGGCTGCGATTGGACCTGCTGCCGCTCGAAGCCCAGCCGCACCTGCGGGACCTCTTCCGCCGGTACGTCGACGCGCGCGTCGAGGCCTATCGCCGGATGCCCGACATGGACGCGGCGAATGCCGAGATGAAGAAGGCCCAGGATCTCCAGAAGACGATCTGGGCCGCGGCCGTGGAGGGCTCGCGCGGCGAGCCGACGTCCACCGCCATCCTCCTGTTCCCCGCGCTCAACGAGATGATCGACATCACCACCACCCGCAGCATGGCCATGCAGATGCACCCGCCCGCGGTGATCTACGTGATGCTGGCCGCGGTAGCCGTGGCCGGCGCGCTGCTCGCCGGCTACGCGATGGCCGCCGCGGGCCGCAGCTGGCTCCATACGGTGTCCTTCGTCGCCGTCATGGCCCTCACGGTCTGGGTCATCCTCGACCTCGAGTTCCCTCGCGCCGGCTTCATCCGTCTCGATTCGTTCGACCAGGCCATGGTGGACGTCCGCCAGTCCATGGGGAACTGAGGGCTCGTAGCGGCGGGGCGATGATGGGTTACTCTCGGCCTACATGCGCGCGATCCTCCTGGCCGTCCTCCTCGCCGGCGCGGGCGACCCGGTCCGCGCGCAGGACCTTCCGCCCGCCGTTGCCCCGGCGGCGGCCACCTCCGACCCCGGCCTGAGCGAGCGCGAGGCCCAGATCCTGGGCGCCGCGGCCGGCCTGGCCCTGGGCGCGGCCCTGGCCGGCCACCCCGAAGGCGCCGTCCCCTCGCTGACGCCGCTGGACGCGACGGACGCGATCGTCGCGGGCTCGGCGGTCGCGCTCTACGGCGCGGGCCTGCTGGTCGGCAAAAAAAATGAGGCGCCGCCCGCGGCCCTGGGCGATGTGAATGCCTTCGACCGGAAGATGCGGAGCCTGGGCGTGGGCCGCCGCAGCGCCGAGAAACGCCGCCTGCTCGACCACGTCAGCTCGGCCACCCTGATGGCCGCCGTCTTCCAGCCGATAGGGATGCTCACCGTGGCCGACGTCCCGAACAAGTGGAGCCGCGACGTCCCCGTCCTGCTGGAGGCCACGGCCCTCACCCTCTCCGTGAACGCCTTCGTCAAGCACCTGGCCCGGCGGTCCCGGCCCCAGGACCATTTCTGCGAGGAGGAGAAGATCGTCGTCCCCTGCCGCCCCGACACCCGGCTCTCCTTCTATTCCGGGCACGCGAGCGCGGCCTTCGTGGCGGCGGTGGCGGGCGGGACCCTGGCCGATTTCCATCACCTGGAGCACCGCGAGTGGATCTGGGCCACGGGCCTGACGCTGGCCACGGCCACCGGCGCGCTGCGTGTGATGTCCGACCAGCACTACGCCACCGACGTGCTGACCGGGGTGGCCGCCGGGAGCCTGGCCGGATGGCTGATACCGAAGCTCCACAAGCCCGACCCGACGGAACCCACCGCCCGTGATGCGGCGGCGGCCCCGGTCGCCGCGGTCCCGGTCGTGCTCTCCTCGGGCCGCTCGACGGCCGTGGTGACCGTCGGCTCCCGCGGCGGCGGCCCCTACGTGGGGGTCCAGTGGAGGTGGTAGGCGGGAAGTAGGACCAAAGTCCACTATCCCGCTCGCTCGACTCCACCCAGAATCCCGCCGGGATGAAGCACACGGCCCGGCGCCCCCTCGGACGCATCGCGCTCGTCTCGGCCGCGGCCGGCGTTCTCCTGGCCGCTGGCCCGCTCCGCGCCGACGACGAGAAGAAGGAGCCGGGCCTCTACCTCACGGGCGACCTCGGCTTCCTCCTCACCTCCGGCAACTCGAAGTCCAGCAGCCTCGGCATGAAGCTGGACGTGGCCCGCCTGTGGACGAAGCAGGCCTTCCGCTTCTCGGCGGGGGCGCTGCGCCAGGCCTCGTCGCCGGCCCGGGTGGCGATCGGCTCCCCCGACGATTTCGAGCTGGAGGTTCTGGACCCCAAGGCCACGGCCGAGGAGTATTTCGCGCGGGCCGCCTACGACCGGCAGATCAGCGACCGGCTGTTCTACACGCTCGGCGGAGGCTGGGAGCGGCGTCCCTTCGCCGGCATCAACAATCGCTGGATGGCCGGGGCGGGCATCGGCTACGCGCTGGCCATGGGCGAGCCGACGGACTTCCGGACCGTCCTGGGCCTGACCTACACCAACGAGGACCCGGTGGTGGACGATCCGGCGGTCGAGTCGGACTTCGTGGGGCTGCGCCTGAGTTGGGACCTCAAGCAGGTGATCAGCTCCAGCGCCAAGCTCACCCACGGCTTCCGCTTCGACCAGAACCTCAGCGAGGGGTCCGACAGCCGCATCGACACCGACGTCGCCCTCGTCGTCTCCATCAACAAGACGCTGGCCCTCAAGGCCGGGATGCGCCTCTGGTTCGACAACCAGCCGGCGCTCGAGGAGCTGGCGCTCATCGACCTCGAGGGGCTCCCCACCGGCCTGGTGGTCCCGGCGCGGCTCAAGAAGGTCGATACCCAGGCCTCCATCGCCCTGGTCGTGAACCTGGCGCGGAAGGACGCACCGTAGTCGTGCAATAAAGGAGATCGCTCATGCGAACACTTGCGTTGCTCGCCATTCTCATCCCCGCGGTGGCTACCGCGCAGACCAACCCGGCCCCGGACGCCCAGGCCCCCGCGGCCACCGCGGTTGCCGCCGCGGACACCGCCAGCTCCGAGCTGGTCGGACAGTTGGGAAAGGATCTCGGCATCACGGCCAAGCAGGCCGAGGGCACCGCCGGGACGCTCTTCGGCGTGGCCAAGGGCGCGATGAAGGCCGAGGACTTCGGCAAGGTCGCCGCCGCGGTGCCGGACATGGACGCGCTGTTGAAGGCCGCGCCCGCCCCTGACGCCAAGTCGTCGGCCATCGCCATGCTGGGCGGCGCCGGAGGCGCGGGCGGCATGGCCGCGGCGGCCTCCACCCTGGCCAAGCTGGGCCTGAAGCCGGAGACCATCGCCAAGGCCGCGCCTTCGCTCATCAAGATCGTGCAGGGCAAGGGCGGCGCCGAGGTGGGGAACCTCCTGGCCGCAGCGCTGAAGTAGCCGGAGCGGGCCGCAGCCCAAGGTCCCGCCGTCCGACCCTCCACTGCAGGGTCGCGGCGGTACGTTTCCCTCCAAAAGGTGACAGAGTACGGGACCCGTGGCTTCGCTGAGGATCGGACGCGCCGTCCGCCGCCGCGCCGTGGCCGCAGGCCTGCTCGGTCTGGGCCTCGGCTGCGCCCGGCGGGAGACGCCCGAGGTGGCGCGGGACCGCGCCACCGAGACGTTCCTCAAGAGGCAGATCGCCGACACCAAGCGCCTGGTGGGCCGGCTGGAGGCCGGGGAGCACATCACCCAGGACCGCATCGCCATCGGCATCACCGAGGGCGTGGTCAAGCAGCTGCTCGACGCCTCCCTGCCGCCGGAGATGGTCCTCGGCAACCGCGTGCGGCTCCGCATCGAATCCGCCCAGCCGATCTTCCGGGGGAACAACGCCGGCCTCCTCTTCCAGGCGGTGGCCCGTGGCGTGAAGCTCCAGGACGTTACCGCGCGCGTGGAGCTGGGCGGCACCCTCGAGCGCTTCCGCCTCGACGACACCAAGCTGCGGGCGGACGTGGCGCTGGCGCACTTCAAGGTGCTGGAGACGTCGCTCGGCGACATGCCCGCCGGCCTGCTCGA
>Ga0068859_100006267_pt1 | contig 12067 bp, 6 predicted proteins | sample KBSSwiS22_FD_66585 | JGI IMG/M metagenome (GOLD analysis project Ga0068859, IMG submission 66585) | Switchgrass rhizosphere microbial communities from Kellogg Biological Station, Michigan, USA - KBS Switchgrass S2-2 | ecosystem: Host-associated > Plants > Roots > Rhizosphere > Soil ... | reverse complement strand
CGTCCAGGAGCACCTGACCGACTACGAGGGGACGTGGCTGCGCGCGCCGCTCATGACGGCGTACGTGCAGTGCGATCCGTCGAAGCTCCCCGAGGTGGTGGACGGGCTCCTCCTGAACCCGGATCCGATCATGCGGCTCTCGGTCGCCCCGCTGATCACCGGCCATCGCGAAGCGGGGGCGATCCGGGCGGGGCAGGCGCTGGCCGCCGATCCCGATCCGCGCGTGCAGGCGGCGGGGGTGGCGTACTTCGCGGAGCAGGAGGGCCCGCTCGACAAGGTGCTCGGATCGCGGCGGACCGCGACCGACCCGATCGTGCGCGTCGCGGTGGTCGAGGCGATCGGCTCGCGCCTCGAGAAGCCTCGGACCGGGACGGAAAGCCGCGAGGAGCTCCTCGACATGCTCGACGCGCAGTGGTCGCTCGCCGAGAAGGACTCGCTCCCCGACGCGCGCCTCGCCGTCGTCGACGCCGCGGCGAAGGTTCGCGACGATCGCGCGCGCGGGATGCTCGAGCGGGGGCTCCGGGATCCGGACGTCGTCGTGCGCCAGCGCGCGGCCGACCGCCTCGCGTCCGCCTTCGGCGTCAGTCCCCGCCCGGACGTGGGGCCCGCGAGCGATCGCCCGCTCTCCGACTACGAGGCGATGGTGCGCTGGGCCGCGACGCCCCACGCGGCGGTCGTGACGGTCGATCGGGAGGACAAGCTTCCCGGGAAGTTCTCGATCCGCCTCGATCCCGACGTCGCGCCGATGACGGCGTGGAACTTCGCCCAGCTCGCCGGAAAGCTCTTCTTCGACGGCCTGACCGTCCACCGCGTCGTCCCCGGGTTCGTCGTCCAGGACGGCGACCCGCGCGGCGACGGCTTCGGCGGGCCGGGCTACGCCATCCGCGACGAGTTCAACCCGGTCCCCTTCGAGGCCGGGACGCTCGGGATGGCGTCGGACGGGAAGGACACGGCCGGGAGCCAGTGGTTCGTGACGATGTCGATGCAGCCGCACCTGGACGGGCGCTACACGGCCTTCGCGCACGTGGTCCAGGATCCGCTGAAGCTCGTCGAGCAGATCCGTCCCGGCGACCGCGTCGTGTCGATCCGGGTGTACGAGGGGAACGGCTCCGAGCCGCTCCCGGCGAACTAGCCGCGCAGGGCGCGCATGGTCTCGGCGGGGGCCGTGACCTCGCGATGGACCCGCTCCCGGATGCCCCGCCACACGGCCGCGTCGATCGCGAGGAACGCCTCCGCCACTTGCGGGTCGAACTGGATCCCCGAGAAGCGGCGAATCTCGTCGCGCGCGGCCTCGATCGTGAGGGCCGCGCGGTACGGCCGGTCGGAGGTCATCGCGTCGAAGGTGTCCACCGCGGCGAAGATCCTCGCCCCGAGCGGGATCTCCCCGCCGCGCAGGCCGCGCGGGTAGCCCGAGCCGTCCCAGCGCTCCTGATGCGACAGGACGATGTCGAGCGCGGGGCTCAGGAACGGGACGTGCGCGAGCATCCGGTACCCCATCTCCGGATGCTTCTTCATCTCCTCCCACTCGGCGGCGTCGAGCTTCCCGGGCTTCCGCAGGATCGCGTCGGGGACCCCGATCTTGCCGACGTCGTGGAGGATCGCGCCGCGCCGGATCCAGGTGAGATCGGGCTCGACGACGCCGAGCGACTCCGCGACCAGCACGGCGTACTCGACGACCCGGCGCGAGTGGCCGTGCGTCTCGTTGTCCCGGAAGTCGAGCGCGGTGACGAGCGCTTCGAGGGAGGCCTCGTAGGAGGCCTGCAGCTCGCCGTAGAGCTTCTCGACCTGGCGGGTCTTCGCGACGATCTCCCGGGTGCGCTCGGCGACCTTCTGCTCGAGGCGCTCCTGGTACTCGCGGTTCTCCCGCAGGAGCCGCCGCTTCTCGAGCGTCCGATCCACGACGATCTGGACCTCGGCGAGGTTGAACGGCTTCGTGACGTAGTCGGACGCGCCCTGGCGGATCGTGTCGATCGCCATCTGCACGTCCACGACACCCGTGACCATGATGACGTCGATCCCCTCGTCGAGGGCTTTGACCCGTCCGAGGAGGGACAGGCCGCTCTCGCCGGGCATCTCGATGTCGGAGAGGACGAGCGCGATGCCGCCGCCGGCGACCAGGTCGAACGCCTGGGCCGCGGTAGCCGCTTGATCGACGGCGTATCCGAAGGTTTCGAGGCCCTCGGCGAGGACCTCACGGACGGACGGCTCGTCATCGACGACCAGAAGACGTTTTTCGGCCACCGAGACGCGCCCTCCCGACCCGGAGTTTAGGTTTTTAAGGACTCCCGGGCAAGACTCACGTGACGTCCCGCCAGTCGCGGCCGAGCTTCTGGTCCACGAGGAGCGGGACCCGGAGCGGGTGAACCGACTCCATCGCCTCCCGGACGAGGGACCCGGCCGTCTCGACCTCCGTCTCCGGGACTTCGAGGAGCAGCTCGTCGTGGACCTGGAGGAGGATGCGCGCCCGGAGGCCCCCTTCCCGGAGCGCGGCCGCCACGCGCTGCATGGCGAGCTTCATCAGGTCGGCGGCCGTCCCCTGGATCGTCGTGTTCACCGCCGCGCGGAGGGCCTGCTCCACCTCGCCCCGGTTCGACCGTCCCTTCAGCTGCGGGAACCAGCGCTTGCGCCCGAAGAGCGTGGAGACGACCCCGTCGTGGGCGGCGGTCGCGCGCACCGTATCGATGTAGTGCCGCACGTTGCGGAAGCGGTCGAAGTACGCGGCGATGAACGCGCGCGCGTCGCCGCGCGACATGCCCTGGTCGCGCGCGAGGCGGCTCTCCGACATCCCGTAGAGGATGCCGAAGTTGACCGCCTTCGCCCGCCGGCGCATCTCGTCGGTGACGATCTCGACGCCGAAGACGCGCGCCGCGGTCACCCGGTGGATGTCCTCCCCCTCCCGGAACGCCTCGATGAGCCCCGGGTCCTCGCACATGTGCGCGAGCACGCGAAGCTCGACCTGGGAATAGTCGGACGCGAGGAAGACCCAGCCCGGCTCCGGCACGAACGCGGAGCGGATGCGCAGGCCCACCGTGCTGCGGGCGGGGATGTTCTGGAGGTTGGGATCGGAGGAGGAGAGCCGCCCCGTCGCCGCACCCGTCGGATGGAACGAGGTGTGGACCCGCCCCGTCTCCGGGTTCACGATCTGGGGAAGGGTGTCCACGTACGTCCCCTTCAGCTTCGACAGCTCGCGGTAGGCGAGCAGGCGCCGCGCGATCTCGTGCTCCGCGGCGAGCTCCTCGAGGGTCGTCGCGTCGGTCGAGTACTCGCCGCTCTTGGCCGTCTTCTTGCCGGGGCGCAGGCCGAGCGCTCCGAAGAGGATCTCGCGGAGCTGCTTGGGGGAATCGACGTTGAAGGCCCCGCCGGCGAGGGCGTGAATGTCGCGCCGCGCCTCGTCGAGCGAGACCTCCATCTCCGCCGACAGCGCGGCGAGGATCGCGACGTCCACGCGGATCCCCGCCGCCTCCATCTCGAGGAGGATCGGGAGGACCGGGGCGTCGATCCTTCGCCAGACCTCCTCGACCTTGGCCTCGGCGAGACGCGGCTCGAGGACCTCGGCGAGGCGCAGCGTGACGTCGGCGTCCTCGGCCGCGTACTGCGTGACCCGGTCGACGTCCACGCGGTCGAGCGTCATCTGCTTGGCGCCGCTGCCGACGAGCGAGGCGTACTTGATCGTCTCGTGGCGCAGGTAGTACGCCGCGAGCGAGTCCATCGAGAAGCTCGAGCGGTCGGGGTCGAGAAGGAACGCCGCGACCATCGTGTCGAGCGACCAACCCGCGACCGGCATCCCGTGGCGGCGCAGCACGTGAGCGTCGTACTTGAGGTTCTGCCCGACCTTCGGGACACGCGGATCGGCGAGCAGCGGCCCGAGCGCTTCGCGGACGACCTCGACATCGAGCTGCGCGGGGGCGCCGAGGTACTGGTGGCCGAGGGGGATGTAGATCCCCTGCTTCGGCTCCCACGACAGCGAGATCCCGACGAGCTTGGCGCGCATCGGGTCCTGCGAGTTCGTCTCGGTGTCCACGGCCATCCGCGGCGCCCGCCGGGCCTCGGCGACCGCCGCCTCGAGGTCCGCGCGCGTCAGGATCGTCCGGTAGGTCCCGAGCTGCGGGGCGACGGGGGCTTCCTCGGGGCCGGGCGGCGCCGTGGTTCCCTCGATCACCACCGGGTCGCCGGTGAACTCCGCCGTCAGCGAGCGGAACCCGAGGAGCTGGAAGAGCGTGCCGAGCCGCGCGCGGTCCGGCACGTCCATCCGCAGCGCCGCGGGGTCGAACGTCACGGGGACGTTCGCGTCCACGGTCGCGAGGTCGCGCGAGAGGCGCGCCTGGTCGGCGTGGTCCGCGACGGCCTGCCAGATCCGGCGCTGGCTTCCCTTGTCGAGGTCCTTCAGCGTCTTCGCGATGAGCTTGCGCTCCTTCGGCGTGAGCCCGTCCTTCGCCACCGCGGCGAGGTCGAGCGCCGCCTTCAACCGCTCCGCGAACGCCGGGTCCTTCTCCGAGGCCAAGTTCTCGCGCGCCGCGTCGGCGAAGAGGGCCGCCGCCGGCTCGATGCCCTCCCCCGTCTCGAGGGCCGTCACCAGGCCGTCGCGCGCGTTCATCGCGGCCGAAAAGCGGGTCGCGCGCGCGACGATGTCGTCGATGCCGCCGTAGGTCTGTACGAGCGAGAGCGCCGTCTTCTCGCCGACACCGGGCACGCCGGGGATGTTGTCCACCGCGTCGCCCATGAGGCCGAGCACGTCGCGGACGCGCTCGGGGGGAGCGCCGAAGGAGTCGGCGACGCCCGCGGCGTCGAGGCGGATGTCCTTCGAGGGGTTGAGGACGGTCACCCGGTCGCCCACGAGCTGGAGGAGGTCCTTGTCGGAGGCGACCACGACGACCTCGAACCCCTGCTCCACCGCGAGGCGCGCGTACGTCGCGATGAGGTCGTCCGCCTCGTACCCCTCCAGCTCGAGGGACGGAATGCGGAACCCCTCGCAGACCTGCTTCGCGTAGTCGAACTGCGGCGAGAGATCCTCCGGCATCGGCGGCCGGTTCGCCTTGTAGTCGGCGTACGACTTCTCGCGAAACGTCGGGCCCTCGAGGTCCCACGCGACCCCGATGTACTCCGGGTGCTCGTCGTTGATCAGCTTGCGGAGCATCGACGTGAAGCCGAAGACCGCGCCGGTGGGGAGGCCGTCCGCATTGGCGAGCCCGCGCACGGCGAAGAACGCGCGGAAGAGCTGCGAGGTCCCGTCGATGAGATAGACCTTGGGCACCGCGTAAGGCTATCAGGCGTCGCGACGATCTCGGAAGAACGCCGCCGCCTCCTCGCGCGACCGCACGACCGGGTACGGCGGCAGCGAGGCGAGGAACGTCTTCCCGTATCCCTTCGTCGTCAGGCGTGGGTCGAGCACGGCGAGCACACCGCGGTCCCCCCGGCTCCGGAGCAGGCGGCCGAGTCCCTGCTTGAGGTCGAGCACCGCCATCGGGACCTGGTATTCCGAGAACGGATTCCCCTCGTCCTCACGGATCCGCTCGATGCGCGCGGCGACGATCGGATCCGACGGGACGTCGAACGGCAGCTTGTCCACGACGACGAGGGAGAGCGCCTCGCCGGGAACGTCCACGCCGTGCCAGAACGAGCTGGTGCCGAGGAGGACCGCCCCCGGCGTCGCCTTGAACGCCTCCACGAGCGCCACCTTGCTCCCCTCGCCCTGCACGAGCAGCGGATGCTCGCCGCTCGACCGGAGCGCCTCGCGCGCGCGCCCGAGCGCCGCGTGCGACGTGAAGAGCAGGAAGGCGCGACCGCTCGTGATCGCGAGGAGCGCGCGGATCTCCTCCAGCGCGCGCGGGAGGAACGCGGGATCGCGCGGCTCCGGCATCCCCTTCGGGAGGTAGAGCACGGCCTGCCGCGCGTGGTCGAACGGCGATGCGACGACGCGCGTCTCGGCCGACGCGAGGCCGAGGCGCTTCTTGAAGAAGTCGAACGAGCCGCCGACCGACAGCGTCGCCGAGGTCAGCACGCACGCGTGGAGCCGGTCGAAGAGCGCCTCCTCGAGGAGGCCCGCGATCTCGATCGGCGACGCCTGGAGGACGACGTTGCCCCGGCCGCGCGACTCCACCCCGTAAACGTAGCCGGGGGCGTTGCGCCGGAGCACGAGGTCCATCGTCTCCCGCAGGGCGTCCGCGCGGGCCGCCACCGACTCGTCGGCGGCCTTCCCGGCCTCCTCCAGCGCGTGCGAGAGCACCGCCCACTCCGCCTCGACGTCCACCCCTCCGCGCTCGGGCGGGTCGAAGCGCTGGCGCGCGGTCTCGCTGCGGAGCCTCTCCCGGATCGGAAGGTAGAACTCGCGCGCGGCGTCGCGCAGCGCCGCCGCCCCGCCGCCGCCCTTCCCGGGGCCGCCGGATCTCGCCGCCGCGCGCTCGAGGTCGCGGGCCAGCTCCTCGATCTGGTGCGCGCTGACGGTCTTGCCGAAGTAGAGCGTGGCCACGTCCTCGAGGAGGTGCGCCTCGTCGAAGATGACCGTGTCGTACTCGGGGATGACCGAGCCGTAGGCGCTGCGCACCGCGAGGTCGGCGAAGAAGAGGTGGTGGTTGACGACGACGATCCGGGCCTGCTGCGCCTTGCGCTTCACGCGGGTGAGCCAGCAGGACTCGTACTCGGGGCACTTCGTCCCGCCGCACGTGTCCGCGCGGGCGTTCACGTCCCGCCAGAGGCGGAGGTCGTCCGGGAGCTCGGCGACCTCCGCGCGATCGCCGGTCTCGGTGCGGCGGCTCCACGCGGACAGCAGAGGGATGAACCGGCGCTCGTCGCGGGCCTCGATCAGGGGCTCGCGCTCGAAGTCCGCGAAGCGATAGCGGCAGAGGTAGTTGTCGCGTCCCTTCATGACGCACGCGGAGACGGAGAGCCCGAGCCGCTGCGCCAGGAACGGGAGATCCACGCGCTCGATCTGGTCCTGGAGGTTCTTCGTCCCGGTGGAGACGACGAGCCGGCGCCCCGAGAGGATGGCGGGGATGAGGTACGCGAAGGTCTTCCCGGTGCCGGTCCCCGCCTCGACCATGAGCCGGCCGCCCTCGGCGAGGACGCGCGCGACGGCCTCGGCCATCTCGTCCTGGCCGGGCCGGTGCTCGTACTGCGGGTGCGCCGACGCGAGGCCTCCGCCCGGGGCGAAGAGGTCCGAGGCGGGCATCACACCTGTGCGGGCGCGAGGCGCGAGGCGTACAGCGGGAAGCGCGCCGTCAGCTCGGCCACGTCCCGCTCGATCGCGACGAGAGCGGCGTCATCCTCCGGCGCCTGGAGCGCGCGCGCGATGAGGTCCGCGATGCGCTCCATCTCCGGGAGCCCCATGCCGCGCGTCGTCACCGCCGGGGTGCCGATGCGGATGCCGCTCGCGACCATCGGCGGGTTCGGGTCGAACGGGATCGTGTTCTTGTTGACGGTGATCCCGGCCTTCTCGAGCGCCTTCTCGGCGACCTTGCCCGTGATCCCCTTGGAGAACACGTCGAGGAGGAGCAGGTGGTTGTCCGTCCCGCCGGAGACGATGCGAAACCCCTTCTCGTGGAGCTTCGCGGCGAGGTGGCTCGCGTTGGCGACGACCTGGTCGATGTAGGCGCGGAACGCGGGCTGGGCGGCCTCGCGGAACGCGACCGCCTTCGCGGCGATCACGTGGACGAGCGGCCCGCCCTGGAGGCCCGGGAACACGGTGCGGTCGAGCTCCTTGGCGTACGCCGCCTTGCACAGGACCAACCCGCTCCGGGGACCCCGGAGCGTCTTGTGCGTCGTCGAGGTGACGAACTCGCAGTGCGGCACCGGGCTCGGGTGGCGGCCGGTCGCGACCAGGCCCGCGACGTGGGCGATGTCCGCCATGACCTTGGCGCCCGAGGACGCCGCGATCGAGGCGATCCTCTCGAAGTCGATGACGCGCGGGTAGGCGGACGCGCCGCAGACGATCAGCTTCGGCCGGTGCTCCGCCGCGAGCTTCGCGAGGGCGTCGTAGTCGAGAACCTCGTCCTCCTTGCGGACGCCGTAGGCGACGAACTTGTAGAGCTTCCCCGAGAGGTTCAGCGGGTGGCCGTGGGTGAGGTGGCCGCCGTGCGACAGGTCCATCCCCAGGACGGTGTCGCCGGGCGAGAGCACCGTCATGTAGACCGCCTGGTTCGCCTGGCTCCCCGAGTGAGGCTGGACGTTGACGTGCTCCGCGCCGAACAGCTCCTTGGCCCGCTCGATCGCGAGGCGCTCGACGACGTCGGTGTGCTCGCAGCCGCCGTAGTAGCGCCGCCCCGGGTACCCCTCGGCGTACTTGTTCGTGAACACGGACCCCGTCGCCTCGAGCACCGCCTCGGAGACGAAGTTCTCGGAGGCGATCAGCTCGAGCCCGCGCGACTGGCGCTCGGTCTCGTGCCGGATCGCCTCGGCGATCGCGGGATCGACGTCGCGCAGCGGCCGGTCCATCGTGCTCATCGGTCCTCCTCCCGCCGGAGCTGCTCGGCGCTCGGCATCGGAACGGCCCCGATCGACAGCAGCCGCGCGTGCTCCGCGAGGGCGTACGTGTCGGTCATCGACGACAGGTGGTCCGCCAGGAGCCTCGTCATCCGGGGATCGAGGCGGTACCGCCGGGCCTCCCGCTCCCGTTCCGCGCGCGGCAGGTCCCTCCAGTATCGCACGCCGAGCTGCTCCTTCGCGCGGAGCAGCACGTGGTCGTCGAGCAGCGACGGGTCCGCGAAGTACGCGGCGAAGAGGCCGTGGACCGCGCGCCGGCCGACCGCCTCGACCCGGTCGGCCTCGGAGCCCGAGAGCACGCGCCGCTCGAGGAACCCCTCGAGGTCGCGCAGCAGCTCCTCGCCCCCGGGGCTCCATCCGATCTCGGCGCCGGCGACCGCGTCGCCACGCACCTCCCGGAACCGCGCCGGGGTCTCGACCCGGTGCTGCTTGGCCCACCGCGCCAGCGCGTCGCGCGAGCCCAGGATGACGCCGGTGACGAGGAGGTGCGTGAGGCCGCGGTGGATCGCGTTCGCCTTCACGAACCTCCCGCCCCGCTGCGGGTAGCGCGCTCCGAGCTTCTTCCGGAGCGAGCGCACGGCGGCCAGCCGCTCCACCTCCGCCGGATCGACGACCCGTGCCTGGATCGCGTCGTCGAGGTCGTGCAGCGCCGCGGCGAGGCGCACGGCGACCGCGACGACCTGCGCTTCGAAGGAGCCGGCCGCGGCGAGCTTCGCGATCCCCTCGCGCGTCGCATCGCACAGGTTGAGGCCGGCGTGCTCGTACCGCTTCTCGAGCAGGTCCACCACGCGCAGCGCCTGCTCCGACCGGGAGAATCCCCCCAGGTCGCCGAGACCCGGGCCGCCCCGCCCGTCGAGCGCCCCGGAGAGGAGGTCGTCGAGCGCGCGCTCCCCCGCGGGGCCGAACGGCGGCTGGCCGAGATCGTGCGCGAGCGCGATCGCCTCGACGAGGTCCTCGTTGAGCGAGAGCGCGCGCCCGATCGTCCGCGCGACCTGCGCCACCTCGAGGGTGTGCGTCAGCCGGTTGCGCCGGTGATCCTCGTACGCGGGCAGGAGGCCCGCGACCGCCTTCTGCCGGAGCCTCCGGAACGCGCGGGAGTAGACGACGCGGTCGCGATCGCGCTGGTACGCGAGCCGGTAGTCGAACGCGCGCCCGTCGTCTTCCAGAGGAAGCCGCCGCGTCGCGTCGGCGGAGCGCAGCGCGTAGGGGGCGAGACGCGCGTCCTCCTCGCGCTCCAGGGCCTTGCGTGTCGATTCCGGCATCGGGCGCGGATCGTACACCCCGGGTTGAAACCCGACGCCCAGGGGCCTAGCTTTGCGGCAGGCCGGATCCGGCCCGGAGGTGCCCATGCCGCTCACGATCGATACCGACCAGTGCGAGTCGACCGGCGTGTGCGCCCTGGTCTGCCCCGAGGACGTCATCGAGATGGCCGACGGGCGGCCCGTCATCATCAACAAGATCGCGTGCACGACCTGCTGGAAGTGCGTCGAGGGGTGCGCCTCCGGCGCCATCGAGCTCGACTGACGTTGCCGCGGGGCGACGGGCGCGATACCGTTCGCGCCTCGTGTTCCTCGAGACCCTCACCTCCCTCGATCCCGTCGCCTCGGCCCTCGTCGAGCGGGCGCGCGTGCGCGGGGCCTACGTCATCTGGCGCGCGCAGGAGCGGACGTGCGCGCGGGTGCTCGTGCGCTCGGGACGCGTCGAGGAGATCGCGACCTCGGTCAGCTCCGGTCACGGGATCCACGTCGTCGACGAGCACGGGGGCGTCGCGCTGGCGAGCCGGGACGATTTCCACCTCGAGCCCGCGCTGACGCTTTTGGACCGCGCCCTCGAGGCGGCGGCGCACGCGCACCGGCTGGGCGTGCCGCCGGCGTTCCTGTCCGGGCTCGCCGCGGAGCGGGGCCGCCTCGAGCCGCCGGGGCTCGACGCCTACGCGCGGTTCGATCCGTCCGCGGCGGGACGGCGGCTCGCGGAGCTGGAGGCGGAGATCGCGGGGCGCGCCCCCGGGCTCACGACCACGCTCGCCCTGTCCACGGACGTGGACGCCTGGCGCGTCGCGCGCTCCGACGGCGCGGACGTCGCCTGGGTCATGCCGCGCTGCGTGCTTCGCTTCTCGGCGAGCTCGCGCGGCGCCGAGCGGCATACGGTCGGGGCGGCGATCTCGGGCCCGGCCCCCGACCTGCTCGACGACGCGGCGAAGATCGCGACGTTCCTCGCCCGCGCCTGTGCCGCCGCGCGCCTGGCCGCAGCGCTCCCCGACGCGCCGTCGCACCCCGCCGGCTCCTTCCCCCTCGTCATCGACTACGCGCTCGCGAAGGGGCTCGCGCACGAGGCGTTCGGCCACGCGTCCGAGGCGGACGGGTTCCGCTCGTCGGTCCTCGCGAAGGACGGCCGCTTCCGCTCGGGCGACGTCGTCGGTGCGACGCACGTGTCGATCGTGGACGAGCCGGTCGCGGGGGACCACGCGTGGCAGCCGTACTCCGCGAGCGGCGTGCGCCGCGACCGCGCGACGATCGTGGACCGGGGGCGGCTCGCCGACGCGCTGACGGACCCGTGGTCGGCGCCGCTGTCGGGGGCGCGCCTGACCGGGGCGGATCGCGCGGAGTCGTTCCGCGTCGCCCCGCTTCCGAGGATGTCGAATATTCGAATCGAGCTCCAGGGGGCTTCGGCCGCGCCCGGCGCCTTCGAGGACTACGGCCCCGAGGAGGTGCGCGACCTCCTCGCCGCGTCGGGCGTGCTGGCGCGCCACCCCGAGGTCGTCTTCCTCTCGGGGTACAGCGGCGGGCAGGTCAATCCGAGCACCGGCGACTTCGTCTTCAACTGCAAGGCGATCTACACGATCGGTCCCCGCGGGATCGCGCTCCACAAGCCGGCGATCTTCTCGGGCTCGATGTTCGGCGCGCTGCACGCGATCCGCGAGGGATTCGGGCCCCTCCTCCTCGACGCGATCGGCACGTGCGGGAAGTGGGGGCAGAGCGTCCCGTCGTCGGGAGGGAGCCACTACTTCCTCGTCCTCGACCCGGCCCCCACCGTTCGCCTGGGCGGCCGCTGAGATGGACCTCGCGGCGCTCCTCCGCGCGCTGGCGGCGACGAGCCGGGACGGCTGCTTCGTCGACGCGTGGAGCGTCGCCGCGACCGAGGCGCGCCGCCTCACGCTCGGCACGAAGGACGCGCGCACCGGGAGCCCGCACGCGCCCCTCGCGCTCTCGGAGTCCCTCGCGGCGCGCTTCAAGATCGTCTGGAGCGACGGGCGCATCAGCCGCGGGGTCCTCGACCGGCGCCAGATCGAGGAGGACGCTCCCGAAGCGCTCGCGGAAGCCCGCGTCTCGTCGTACGAGGACCCTGACGCGCGCCTCGTCCTGGGCCCCGCCGCGTTTCCGGAGGTCGAAGTCTTCGATCCCCGGACCGACGAGATCGCCGGGGGCTCGGTCGAGCCGCTCGGGCCCCGCCTCGCCGCGATCCGCGCGCGGGTGGCGGCGCACGGATTCCGGACGTGGAGCGGATCGCTGCAGGCGGCGCGCGCGACCGCGCGGGTGGTGACCTCCGAGGGGCTCGACGTCGAGACGCTCGGCACGTCGTGGAGCTGGCACGC
>Ga0068859_100006266_pt1 | contig 12068 bp, 9 predicted proteins | sample KBSSwiS22_FD_66585 | JGI IMG/M metagenome (GOLD analysis project Ga0068859, IMG submission 66585) | Switchgrass rhizosphere microbial communities from Kellogg Biological Station, Michigan, USA - KBS Switchgrass S2-2 | ecosystem: Host-associated > Plants > Roots > Rhizosphere > Soil ... | reverse complement strand
GAGAAGTGTCTACTCACGGAGGCTCGAGCGGCTATGGACATTCGTCGAGACGCATTACTCTGACCCCGATATCCGTCTCACCGACGCTGCCAGACAAAGCGGCGTCAGTCCGGATCACCTCAACCTTCTTCTTAACCGATTTGCCGGCACAACTTTTCATCACCTGCTTTCACGCTATCGTGTCGAGAAATGCCTCGAGTTGCTCCGCGAGAGGAACTACACGCTGACTGAAGCCTACAGCCGCTGCGGATTTAACAGTCCAACCACCTTTGATCGGCAGTTCAAGAAATGGGTGGGCTGCTTGCCGCGAGATTATAAGAAGTCAATTACTTTTCTTCGGGAGTCGAGCGGGTACGAACCGTCGATCACGATTTTTGAACTAACTTTACCGCTTTTTGAAGAGACACCATCCGCGGAATTCTTAAACTCTCATCCTCTCTCGTAGTCGGGGGATTAATTCATCAACCCGATACGTGTCTAATTAATTGATGGTTCTTACCATCATCATCAGGGAAAGGAGTACGAATATGCCTAAGAGATTTACCTTGCTTAGCTTAGGTGTTTTGCTAGTTAGCCTAATTTGCTGGCAGCCGCGCGCATACGCTTGGAGTGGAGGCACTGCCTCCTTCAGTAACGGCCCACGCGATTGGGTGAATAGTACGTTCTATTACAATGTCACCGGCGCGCCGCCAAATGTTTGCGGCACACTGCACACATTTCGGAATGGCTCTCAACTTGATTCTCCAAACTGGATTTGTACGAACAGTTATGGAAACGCCACGATGGGTCCCTACAGCGGATCAAGTAACCAAACGGATGAAAACATCTACATCCAATGGCCGGATGGGAGCACAACAACAGGTGCGACATATCACGTCAGCGACGCGTCACCGCCAACCATATGGATCAGTACGTCCGGCACCTCTTTTACCGGAGGCGCTTCAGACGTTCAGTGGGGTACAGGATTCGACTTTGGTCCTGCTGCCTGGTCTGGGATAACTACCTCATACCAGGATCTAACGACCGGCAAGTATTACGATGGTTCCGGCTACAACTCCACTAGCCCGATAAACTCCAGCGCCACTCCATCGGATTATTTCGGCTTCAACATTACCTGGTCGGCAAACTTTCCGCCGCCATCATCAGCTCACGATGCGTCGCATTCATACCGATGGTGCGTATTCACTCGTGACTTCTTCTACCAAAGCAACATCGCCTGCGCCGGATTTTCAGGAATACCTTAATGGTTGGTTAGCTATCGCCGTCTTCGGACGGCGATAGCTGTCAAAACGTCGGCGTGGGCTTTATGTCCACTCGTAGGTCTTGCCGTTAATCTTGTACCTGAGATTGTAATTCACTGAAAAAAGCGGCGTGTGACCATGGTCCTTCTTGTACTTGTGATAGCTGTCCGTAGTCATCCATTTAGTCAGCCAGTATGTTGTCTGTGGCCAAACTCGAGTTCTGTCTTCATCTCGGGCTCTACACTAATTTCTTTGTGCCCACTATGAAGCTCAAGTCAAAGCAGCGCGTGGGCAGTAGAGTCAAGAAGAGTTATGACCAGGCACTGACACCTTATCAACGCGTCTTACAATCAAAGTTGGTTAGTGAGGCAAAGAAAGAGCTGTTGCGGGCCAAATATGCCACGCTTAATCCGGCCGCTTTGGAACGAAAGCTCGAACACTTGCAACAACGCTTGGACAAAACTACTAGTCGAACAAACTGGCGTGAGTGCGCACGGATGGCGGCAGTGACGACCGCCCAAAGGACCAACTCTTTCTAATGCGAACGACGAGTTTATCGCTTTACTGCACGCCGGATGGGCAGCATAAAGGGCAGAGCAAAGTGCCCTGCCCATCCGTATATGCACCGACGTCGGCGCTCAGGTCGCTCTCCAGCGTTGCCCTATCCTTCGCGCCGGCGGCACAAACTCTATCACTAAGCACAACTGTGTGGGCAATACACCCTCACATTTCGCAAACCATTTCGAGTACTTTTTTATTTGAGGCAACGAATGCTATTTCGAGTACATTTTTACGTGAGGCAATAGGTGCAGGTACAGAATACCGACGGACTTTGTGAGCATCGGATTTCAGGTTTCACGATCTACGCCATACGTTCGGCACTCGTTTTAGCCGATGCTGGCGTGGACTCAAGTCATGGATTGGATCGTTGAAGCTTTGCATCAGAGCCACGCAGATGAAAGCGTTTCAGACAAGATGCGATTACTCGCTTGCAAGAAGAACAAAGCAAGATTCAGAACCGGCTTGATAGGTTATACGACGATAGACTTGACGGTTTTATCGAGCCGGATTTCTTTGAGCGAAGTCGCGAGAGTGGCGACAGACACAGAAGCGACTTGCTGATCAAATCACCGAATACCAAGAGGCTGCAAATGATTATGTGCAAGATGGCATTCGCCTACTAGAACTCTCAAAAAGGCCTATTTTTTATACAAACAGCAAGATTCAAGCGAAAAACGAAAATTGCTCAATTTCGTGTGTTCGAACTCGATATGGAAGGACCGCACTCTTACCGCGACGTTTCGCCAACCGTTTGATCTACTTGCAATTACGAACACAACTTGGCAAAGAGAAAAGGCCGCCGGAGCCGATTCCAGCGACCTTCGTCCTATCTGGCTCCCCAGCTAGGACTCGAACCTGCAACCCTTCGGTTAACAGAAGTAGCTCTAATCTTGCGTCGATCAATACAAGCTCAAAGCATTTTATGTATTCGCCGGATTCGAACGCTCTGCGCCTAAGACTTGCGTTCTACTGCGTTTCCGCGCATCGACCTGCTGCCTCAAGGTTGGAAGTTTCATACCCCTGCCCTGATTCCTGAGCAGTCGTTGCCACGAATCCCGGCAGGCGACGCTTGCCTCACTCACGCCTCTGTTAGTCCTAACTGAGAAATCACCAGCAAACAATGCCTTGGCAATTGATCGAGCGTCATGAGCGGACGTTGTCATACCTGCGGAACAGTTCTTGATGAGGTCCGTGCTGCGTTGGCCCAGTGAGCTCTGAATTGTTCAGTTAATTCAACTGCTGGTCCCGAAACAAATAGACGCGCGAGGAAATTATGTCGACAGACATTCTGGAGTTGGAAGTAGCGATGGACCACGCCGAGCAGGACGTGGACAGGGCGGAAGTGGTGGAAACGGAAAGTTCATTACCTCCCGTCATCTGTTACCGCGATCCGGCGGACGTGCGTGCTATCAGGAGGCAATCCCAGCTTTTGCTGCTTGCTTTATTTATTACGGCCACAGCCGTCGTTGGCGTGGTCTACAAATCCATTCAACGTCCCGATCGCATTGTCGTCGATATGTCTTCCGGGCGCGCAGTGATGATCAATAACCGCGAACTGGGCGCAACCGAGGCGGTCAGGCTCGAGAAAGACAAGCTCCAAATCGCGGACATGGATTACGTAGTCAGGACTTACCTTGACTATCTCTACCGAGTTGATCAGCGCTCACGCGCCAAAGACATCGAAGCCGCGCTGCGGCTGATGGTTCCCGGCCAGGCCAGGAAGTTTGCGCAGTATCTGACCGAACAAAAAGTGCTGCAGACACAACGTGAGCAGCAGTGGAATGCAATCTGGAAAGCCGAGTACCTGGAGCACGCGCCGGGCAAGCCATTAACCGTCAAGGTCTACGGCACACAGGAAATTGAGCTGGTAATCAAGAACCAGAGCAAGCATGTCACTAAACACCTACTGCTGACAGTCGAACTGCTGCCGGATGCGCCCGAAGACGGGACGTTCCGGCTCGACCGCAACCTCCGTTCAGGCTTTCGCATTAACGCCGTCGATTACAAAGAGCTTAGTTCGAGCGAATCCGATACTCCGGTAGTCACCAACACTCCCAATTAAGAGGAAGTAAGAGGAAACAGAATGAAAACACCGCTTTTGCTGATAACTCTTTTGCTATCAATCCCGCTCGAAGGCTCGGCGCAACAACCGGCGCCAAGCCCCGCCAAACTAACCAACCGAGCGCCATGTGTTCCGCGCCAGCAGTCAAAACGGACCAGGCCGCCGGTGGCGCAGCCGGTTGTTCCTGCTCCGGTAGAACCCGCAGCTGACTTCTTTGTTGGTGAAGCCATGGTCGAGGTAAAGAAAGATGAGACGGTGGTGAGATTGGCGATGGCTCAGCATGCGAGTGTGCTGATTGAGTTGCCGGCCAACGATGGGCCACGCTACATCATTCCCGGTGATCCGGAAATGGTCACGGTTGATGAGAAGGCGCTCGAGAGAAACAAGCGCGCCATCATCGTGCGGCCGGGTTCACTTTTTGTAGTGCCTGCCCCTAACGCGAGAAAGAGTATGCCCGCGGCTACCGTGACTGCGCAGATGCGTAGCGGCCTGGTGGTGACTTTTCTTTTCTATCCCGTAGCCGACCTCGCGCAAAACGTTCATCGCTGTGTGCTGAGTTACCAGCGTGATGAAGTGGTGGCGCGACGGCGTGCCGCCGGACTGCCAGTCAACCTCGATCAGAAACAACAAGGAGGTGAAAACCCGACTGGACAGTCCGGCGCGCCCGCTTCGATCTCCGTCGAGCCGGTCGAACAAGTGAAGGGAACCGATCCCGATCCCTCAGTGAACTCTAAAGCGAATCCGAAGATTGAAAACGCGTCGAAATCAGAGGAAGTAAAACCGCATGCCACTTCGGTTTCGAACGTAATCACTCCGACGGTAAGCGTAAATACACATGTTCATGAATATGCCATCGTTGCTGCCAGGAAGCAGATGGCCCACGCTACAGCAGCACCGGGCATATTTGAGAACTGGACCAGGCCATTGCACGGACTTGCTCTGGCGGCTCGGCAGGATGGAGATCTGAAAAATGATGTCCGAGTGTTATTGCTCGCCGTCAAAAATACAAGTGTTCAACCACTGAAACTCATTCCCGACACTCCCGACCTGATTCTGGAAATGCACGATGACAAAGGCAAAGTAATAAACGTTCAATCCATTAAACCGCTGCATATAGAGGTCAGCGAAATCAGCAATGAACTAGCTGTTGGCCGAACTGTCTACTACGCGATTGCTTACAGTCCTCCCCTAATGGGTGTGCGGCACAGGCTGAAGATTGTTGTGGCCCAAGCTAACGCGGCTGATGAACCAGCTTCCATAGCACTCCTGAAATAGCAACAGAGCAGAAAGAGAATACACATGAATCAGCAGCGCAAAGGACTCGGTAAGATCTCGATCATTGACAGCGAGCATGGCGCTGAAGGAAACGGCGCCGGCAGTAATCTTCTCGACCCGAACGATCCGGCCCTTCAGCCGCCAAAAGACACAGACGCGAAGAAAAAGAAGACGTGGAAGCGCAAGCTCATCGGCTGGTCAGTGGTTTTCGTGCTGATTGGTGCGGGTGTGGGTGCGTTATATCTGCTGGTGCGGGTACAGCGAGTAAACGTTACGGTGAATGCCGATTCTCGTAGAAACTCTCAAAGCACGAAGCCGCAGACCGAAGTGACGAATTCAGACAGTGCTCTAACGGCCGAGGCAATAAATTTGGCCCGGTCGGCGGCAGGGGCTGATGCGAATACCAAGCCAGCCAATTCCGCTGCGCCGGTTCCATCACCAACGCCTTCGCCTCGACCAACTCAGGAACGGAAAATTGACTTCACCGGCAACTCACCAGTCTTTGGGGATGTAGGCAAAAGCGGTGACGGGGATGGGAATTCTAACTCACAGACGAACGGAGGCACCGCCCCAACAAACACGAATGCCTCATCAGTGGTTGAGCCGCAGTCACACGCTAATCCCACACAGAGTCTCTTCGTCGATGATGCCATGTCGAAGTCCCTGCCTGCACTTGCATCGATTCAGACTCGTCGCGAGCCGAAGCCGCCTGTGCCTGCCACGACGAAACCGGCATCCCCAACGGTGCCGCCATTCGGCACGATGTTGCCGGTGCGAACGCAGGGAGTGATCTTCACTCTGCGTAACAATTCATACGCAAGGCTGGAGCTGACAAGAGACATGGCCGGCAACGGTTGGTCCTCAGCTAAAGGCACGGTTTTGATTGGCCGGACCACGGGTAGCGAGCATGACCGCGCTTTCATAAACATCATTGGTTATATCGATCCACGCGAGAACAAACTCGTGACGATGACGGGTGAGGTTCTTGGCAGTGACGGCGCCAGTGGCATCACGGGTAAGCGCATGAGCGTTGACCGCAGCAGTCTCAAGCAGACATTGCGCAAGGTCGCATCCAGTGGGCTCCAGGTCGCGAGCTCGATGGCCGGAGCGCTGACCGGCCGGGGAACCGTGGTGATTGATGGTGCCGGGTATCGACTTCTGGATCCTATCAACAACCAGGCGGGTGCTCTGGTCAATGGCTCCGACAAGAATACCTTTGTGAAGGTCGAAGCCGGACAACAGGCTTATGTAATGGTTGTCGATCTGCCAAGCAGGGTTGAGGGTGCGGACGCGCCCGGTACAGAACAGCTCCACGATTTTTCCGGGATCCCGGAAAATTCTTTAACAGACAGGGAAGTCATGGAATTGATTCTTTTCGGCACTCCGGAAGAAGTGCGTGCGGCCATCCCGTTGATGACCGAGGAACAGAAGCGACTCGCGCTCACGACGCAATCTCAGGAGCAGAAACGCCCATGATTCCGTCTGATCCAACTCGAGCTGTAATCGATCCACGGTGGCTGGTGCGTGAGCAGGGCCGTGAGGCGCTCGCGGAACTCGTGGCGCAGGAGTCGGGTTACATCTTTCAATTGAGGCCGCTGAAAGATCTCTGCCTGTCATTGAAGTCGGGAATGCCGCTCCTGGCCGAAGGCGAGCGCGGGGGAGGGAAGACCGAAATGGTCGACGCGCTCGCCTACTCCTGCAACCGGCCTTACTTCGAGCTGCAGGGAATGGACGACCTCACTCTTAAGGATATTCTGTTCGAATGGGACCAGCCGGCGCAGAACAACTTTGTCGTGCAGGCAGTCACTGCGAATGAGCTGAGTCTTCCGGAAGCTCGCAGCCGGCAATGGCGCCGTGAGTTTCTAAATCTCGGTGAGATCCTGAAGGCTTACGACTATCTCGCCACCACGGGAATTGTGCCAATCGTCAAGCTCGACGAATTCGAAAAGCTGCCGCAGGTCTGCCAGGCATTCTTCTATCAGTTGTTCACCGACGGTCATGCCTCAGTGCCGCGCTTGATCGAGAACCGTGGGCACATCGGTGTCGCGAAGCACGATGAAAAACCGATCGTAATCCTCACTTCGAACAACCAACATGTGGTCCATCCACCATTACGCTCGCGCTGTGTGTACACGAAAGTGAGGCTGCCGACTGACATGGAAGAAGCATGCATTTTGTATTCGCGAGTGCCGGAAGCGTCTCCGGAGTTATTGACTCAGGTAGTTAAGGTCATCAGGTACATACGGATCATGATGCCGACGGTAAAGGACAAACCAGGGCTTCGTGAATCGATTGCTTTGCTGCGCTCGCTGACCACGGAACACGTCAATGAGATCTGCGCCGAAGTCATCGACGATCACCTGGGCTTTATTGCCCGCAACGCAGACGATCTTGCGAACCTTGAATTGGGATTGATGAGATTGGAACGAGCCGCACACACGCCTGATGCGTTCATCGACCAGATGATCCGCGCGGTATTCAATGAAGAGAAAACTACATTTCGAGAGGCAGCATGAGTCGGGAGCAGGGAAACATCTGGCCCATCGTCTCCGTTGCCGGTGCCGCAATACTTGTGCTCGTTGTTGTCCCGCTTGCGATCCAGCGACCTGGGGGCGGTCGCATGGCAACGGTTGACGCGCGGGTCACTATTGGCGACACCGGCAGCGGCTCATCCTTGAGTGGCACTAGTCCCGTTTATCGTTGGCCTGACAGCGAAGTGCCTCGCACCGCCGAGAGGCTGCAAGACGTTACGGCGGTGGCGATTGCGGCCAGCACCAGTGTCATTGAGGGTTCATTGCGTGGAAGAATTCCGCGGGATACGGCAGAGCTCGTTGCTTACATCGCCGAGCGACAGCTAATCCCCGTCGACTGGCTGGCATCAGAGCCAGGCGTGCTGCAAACACCTCGTGGCACGATCTATCTTCGCTATTTACCCAAAGACCTGATGGTGGAAGTCATTTCGGCGCCGCGCGATCGTAAAGATGGTCCCGCTATTCTCATTCGCCTTCCTGACTCAGAGAACACCAGTGTGGGAGCGCGTTATTTCGAATCTATGCAACTCGACGCCATTGTCTATCCCGCACCTTTTGCACCGATTGCCGACGTCATTGCTTCGGGTTGGCAGCCACGCCTCTTCAAAGAGACGCAGATACCGGACGATCAGCGTGCGCACCTCGAGCAGTGGGCCAGGTCTGAAAAATAAGCAGAATTGAAAGGCGTGCATTATGAGTTTTCGTGCCACACTCGAGCGCATAGATGCCGATTTTTTTATTCCACGCCCGGCAGATGAACCCGAGCTCGATTCCTTTCAGGCGGCGAGACGTTTCTTTCAGGATTTGTCGAGTTGCGGGACTCTGCTATTAAGCAGTTCAGTCGCCGGTTATCTCTTTTTCCGATCCGGACAGATGCTTGAGCTGGATCTGAAATGGCTGGTCTTTGTACTGATCGGCGCTTTGCTGGTTGCCTTCGTCGGCGTCTTTGAATCCATCAATCTGGCGTATCCTTACTACAGTCTCAATCAGCGCCTGACACACGGTTCTGCTCGTTGGGCCACGATTGCCGAATTGAAAGCCAAAGGGCTGGCGCATCGCGCCGGCAAACCTCTGCCTCGTGGCGCCGTCCGTGTGGGACGTCTCAGTTCTGCGCTCAGCGCCAGGCCGTACGATCTGATCCTGCCGTTGGAGAGCTTACTAACGCACACCGGTATCTTTGGACCATCCGGTTCAGGAAAATCTGCGACCTTTTACATGAATATGTTGCGCGACTGGGCCGCGTATGGTTCAGCTCTGGTAATGGATGTTAAGGGTGAGCTATACGCGCACACGGCACGTTACTACGATCACGTCTATCGCCTGGACCTTGAGAACCCCGCTGTCTCGGATCTCTGGAATCCGTTGCCGCATTGTCTGGGAAACGGTGAGCTGGCTCATTCACTGGCGTCGATCGTTGTCAGTTATGAGCCGGAGACCGTAAAAGCGAGTGAAAACACGCATTACTGGCTGTCAGGTGAGACCGCCCTGATGAAGGCCCTCTGCCTGCACATCCCGACCATCGCGGCCAATCCCACCCTGCCTATGATCAAAGAGTATCTGGCTCGCAATGATCTGAAGAAGTTAGGCGAGGACATGAAGGTTTCTGAAGACCAGGAGGCACAGATCGAGTGGGGAAACTTTAGCAAGGTGGACCCGGAAAAGACCCAGGGCGGAATGATCACCGGACTCAATAATAAGATCGCGCCGCTGCGCTCGCCGAATGTCATAAGCATTCTGAGAACTGCCACTGCTGCGGAGCTGGCTCGCGGTGTCCGCCAGATCAACCTTGCCGATCTCAGAATTCCGCGCACCGCTATCTACATCGTTACTTCGGAGGACAATGCGAGCAAGTACCGAATCCTGATCGAGTTGATCTTCGGTCTGGCTGCGATCGAGATGCGGGACTCAACCGGGAAGAATGCGACGCCGGTGTTAATGGCCCTGGATGAAGCCGGGAATGTGCACCCGCCGAAGCTTCCGGAAAAGCTGAAGATTGGCAGGTTTCGCAATACACCGTATCTGCTCGGATTTCAGGATGTCACACAGATCAGGATGAAGTTCGAGAATGCTTCGAACGCAGTGCTTGCCGGCATCAAGAACCAGATCTTTCTCCCCGGCGTCGATCATCAAACCGGCGTTCACGCTTCGGCTCTGCTTGGTGCAACGACTGTGCTCTCTCGCACCGAGATCGATGCGGATGGGACGGAGAATGATGCCGAACGCGTGTCGGAAAGCCGCCGCGATTTTAGACAGCCGCCTGAGTTGCGGAGACTAGTGAAATATCGGCAGGGCATTGCCATTATTGATACCGCGGATCCCATATTGTTTCGGTTTCTGCCGCGCGCGGACAACGGCGACGTGATGGTTCCTGCACGACGTGTGTTGGATCCACCGCAGACGCTTGCTGAAGCAGTTCAGGAAATGATGGAGTGCAAGCAAGCACACAAACTATCAGCGGTGACCCCGGTGCAAAGCAATAGCGATAGCAATAGCGATGACAGAACCATGAATGGCGTGACGGTTAGTATTGCTCAAGTAGATCAAACGCGTACTAAATCGACAGAAAACCCACCATCTACGCGGTATGTAAGAGGAACCAGGGCGCAGCGCCCTTTACTGCCGTTTGAACCGCCGGCGAGACAGGAGTAGACCATGCAGGGCGTTCAGGGAAAAACACGAAAGCGCAGGTTTGGTTTCTCATACATTCTCTTAATCGTGGCTCTCGTTACTTATGGTGGTATGTGGGGATACTCGGTCTTCGCGGCCGACTGGAAAGCAAAAGCCAGCATCCCAAAGATCGATCCCGTCCTGGCTATTATTAAAGGACTCAGGCAATACCAGAAGATCAACGCCACTTTCCCTCAAACCTTCAATGAGGTTGAGGCAAAGGTTTGGAAGCATCCGAGACCGCCGGATTTTGGCGCAAACGGGCATTCGCTGCTGCTCAAAAACTATTACTACCTTTACACGTTCATTAGTCCCACTCGCTGTACGCTATGGGCCCTTCCTGTAGGTCCTGGCGCCGGCGAAGCCAGTTCGTACTTCCTGATTCTCACACCCACAGACCGCGAGAAATACAAAGGACCACCACTCGATCTGAGGGAGGCCAGCACGATCACCGGTACGCCAACCTATACGCAGCTCGGAATGCTGGGGATGATCAGACAAGATCCACTACCTCAGAAAAAGAGGTAGGTTATGAAAGTTGTCTTTCGAATTATTTCTACCGGCGGAGGCGCCGGCGCCAGTCGGGTTACTCGTTACATTGCTGAGCACGACAAGGATCCAGTTCGCGAAGGTCCCGGTCCGCGGCCTTTGTTTTCTGATGATCGCGAGGGGCTAACCTATCGCGTTGCTGATCGCGTACTCGATCCCGACGGCCAGCCACAAAAAGGGGACCTGCTTCATTTATCGGTCAGTTTTGAAGAAGCGGATTTCGAGAAACTCGGCGCCGATGAGAAGGAAAGACAAGCGCGACTCCGCGAAGTAATCCGTGAAGGGATGAACGGTATGGCGGAGGAGCTAAATGTGCAGCGCCTTACCTGGGTGTCCGGCATTCATCGCAACACGGAAAACCCTCACGCTCACATCGTGGTCCTCAAACAGACGATTGAACGCGGAACAGGTCAGGAGAAGAGACTTACCCGCATTCCCAAGAGGTTGCTTCCCCATAAGGAAATGCAGGAGAGCAGGGAAGTCCTTGTTCCTGGTCGGATTGGTAATCGGTTTCTCGCTGCGCTCGAAAAGCAGCAAGCGCTTTACTTGACTCCTGAGCATCCGCAGACAAAAGCGCGCGTGGTAATGGACCAGTTGCTGGAACGGATTCAGGAGGGAAGAAGAGCCCAAACTGAACGGAGTGGACGTAAGAGATCAGTCTTAGAAGTTAACGAAGGACGAGAGCAACGTTTTCCCGATCAGGCACGCAGCAGCTCTATTGATCGCGCTGCGATTGCCAGAAGTTGGAGTGACGACACCCGAATCTCAGCCGATTACACTAGTGTCCGTCTAACACTTGGGCGAAAGTTCGAGTTGACGATGCGCGTGAAGTTTGCACAGGCCTGGCACGAGCGGGCCGTGGAGCACGGTGATACCTATCGTTTCGAGGTTGTCGATCAATCAACCAGTGAAGAACGCAGAATTTCAGATCTTGATGTACACCGGCGAGCATCAGCACGTGCTCAGCATTTCCGTGAGCTTGTCGATCGTGAACGTGCTTATGAAGCAGATTTAGGTCGCCATCGAGAAACCCTGGACGGATTGAGAAAGGCCCGGGAAGCGAAGATTGATGCACTCGATAAAGATATCAGTGCCCTGAGCGGCAAGCTCGAGCTCGTCGAAGCTCGCCTTACCCTTGTCTATGACAGTGCGACAAATCAGACACCAATCGTTTCGAGATCC
>Ga0068859_100006263_pt1 | contig 12071 bp, 10 predicted proteins | sample KBSSwiS22_FD_66585 | JGI IMG/M metagenome (GOLD analysis project Ga0068859, IMG submission 66585) | Switchgrass rhizosphere microbial communities from Kellogg Biological Station, Michigan, USA - KBS Switchgrass S2-2 | ecosystem: Host-associated > Plants > Roots > Rhizosphere > Soil ... | reverse complement strand
GGTCGACAGCCAGTGAGGAGGCCCCGGTGAGCGAGGCGGTGGCCGCGGCGGCCACGCCGCCGGCGAAGGGCGTGCCGGCGACGACGGCGACGCCCTCCCAGCAGGCGCGCCGGGAACGCATGCTCACCGCGGCGCTTGCTCTGGCCAGCCAGGGCGGCTACGAGGAGGTGCAGATGCGCGAGGTGGCGGAGCGGGCCGGAGTCGCGCTCGGCACCCTGTACCGCTACTTTCCCTCGAAGGTGCACCTGCTCGCCTCCGCGCTGGCCCGCCACCTGGCCGGGCTGCGGGAGGCGGTGCTCGCCCAGGCGTCCGGCTCCGACGACCCGGCGACCCGAGTGCTGGCGATGATGAACCGGCTCGTCGACGAGCTGAGCCGGGACCGACTCGTCGCCGAGGCGCTCGTCCAGGCGATGACGCTGGCCTCGGCGACCGTCGGCACCGAGATCGACGACGTCGACGAGGCCATGATCGGCCTGATCGGGGTGGCCGCGTTCGGGCCGGACCACGTCGTCGACGAGCGTGACAAGTTGATCACCAACATCATCGGCAAGGTCTTCCTCAGCGACCTGCGCTACTGGCTGGGCGACCGGATGACCCTGGACGGCGTCCGGGCCTCGCTGTCCGACACGGTCGCCGTCGTCCTCGCCGGCCAAAAGGCCCTCCCCGCTTAGGCGGTTCAGGAGGTTGGGCCTAGCTGGGCCTGGCGTCGACAGGTCGATCCTGGGCTGCGGTACGGCTCGTCGCAGCCGCAGCGCGTTATCAGGATTACGTCGACCTGCACCGCGGCGGCCGCCTGCTGCTCGACGAGCTGGTCCCCGCACCTACCCGCTCGCCGACTTCCACCGCGCCATCGAGGACCTGGAACACGGCGACCTCGCCCGCGGCGTCCTCACTCTGACCGGATAACCCGCGACGCTCGCCGTTCCAACCCGCCAGCCGGGGCCGCCTCCCCGCAGCCGCCGGTGGAATCTGGGCCAAACCGCCGGTTGGGCGAATGGCTGGTCCGACACCGGCGCCAGCCCGCTACCTTTGGTGCTTGATCGCCGGTTCTTTCCCGCGTCGCCGGTGGTCAGGGAGGCCACCATGAGCGCACCCAGCACCCGTGCCGACCACCAGCCCGGCGGCGCGTCGCCGCAACCCCCGGGCGGGCGGCGCGATCAGTGTGACCTGATCATGCAGGGCGGCATCACGAGCGGGGTCGTCTATCCCGCCGCCGTCGCTGAGTTGCACACCCGCTACGACTTCCGCTCCATCGGCGGCGCGTCCGCCGGCGCGATCGGGGCGGCGCTCACCAGCGCGGCGCAATACGGCGAGTACGCCCGCCGCCGCGAACCGGCAGCGACCGGCGGATTCGACGCCCTCGCCGAGGCGGCCGGGCGGATCGCCGAGCCCGGCGTGCTCATGGGGCTCTTCCAGCCCACCCGGGCGACGTCCTGGGTCTTCGACCTGTTGTTCGGGCTGCAACGGGCGGGCTCGTCGTTGCCGCGCCGCGGCTGGGTGCTGGTCCACTCGGCGGTTCGCCACTTCACCGCGCAGGTGCTCATCGCGGCCGGGCTCGCGTTCGGCGCGCTGCTCGGCGTCCTCTACGGCTTCGGCGGCGGTCTGACGCATGCGCGGTGGTACGGCTGGTTGCTGATCGCCGTTGTGCTGGCGGTCACGTCGCTGCTCGGGCTGCTCGCGGCTGTGCTGGCCCGGGCGGTCAGGACCGTCCGCGGCCTGCCTGGCAGCTTCTACGGCGCCTGCTCCGGCATGCCCGCCGGGCGAACCACGAAGACGGCGATGACGCCCTGGCTGCACGAGCAGATCCAGTACTGCGCCGGTCGCGCGGGCGGTCCCCCGCTGACGTTCGCCGACCTGGCGACGGTCGCGCGGGCCGACCAGCGGATCGCGCTGGAGGTGATGACGACCGATCTCAGCGCCGCCCGGCCGCTGAGCCTGCCGCTCACCGAGGGGGAGTTCCTCTACTCGCCGGCGGAGTTCGCCCGCCTGTTCCCGGACGACGTGCTGGCCCACCTGGAACGGGTCAGCGTCCCCGTACCGACGCCGGAGGGAGTAGCCGGGCCGACCGACCTGCGCACATTCCCCGGGCAGGACCTGCCGGTGATCGTCGCGACCCGGATGAGCCTCAGCTTCCCGGCGCTGATCTGTGCCGTCCCGCTGTGGGTACCAGGCCTCGGCAGCGACGGGCCGGTCCGCCACTGGTTCTCCGACGGCGGGATCGCCAGCAACTTCCCGATGCACTTCTTCGACGCCTGGCTGCCCACCCGGCCCACCTTCGGCCTGGACCTGGTGCCGGCCCCGCGCGCCAAGGGCAAGCGCGAGCCGATCACCCCGCCGGGCGCCTCGATCGCGGCGGCGACCGTGACCAGCTCGCCTGTTCCTCCCGGCACCCAGGTGCGCAAGGTCGCGCAGATCCACAGCTTCTTCGGGTTCCTCGGCCAGATCCTCGACACGATGCAGAACTGGCGGGACACCCTGCTGGCCGAGCTGCCCGGCTTCCAGGACCGCATCCGCTCGGTCCACCTCCCGGACGGCACCGGTGGCATCCACCTGACGATGACCTCCGAGCAGATCGGCGCCCTGGCCGAGAGCGGCACCGGCGCCGGCCAGAGCCTGCTGACCACGTTCGACTGGGACGACCACCTGTTCGCCCGCTACGCCCTGCTCATGCGCCAGCTCCAGCAGAACCTCGTCGGCGACGGCGGCCCGGACGCGACCACGGTCACCAAGGCGTTCACCCCCGAGTTCCAGGAGCTGCTCACCCGTCTGAGCGCGGCCGAGGTCCCCGGCGGCGCGGCGACCTACGACCACCAGTGGGGCCAGGCCGCCCGCGACCGCACCCTGGCCCTGCTGGGCCTGGCGACCGGCTGGGCCGCCGCCCCGTCCCTGAGCTTCATCCAGGGCTCCGCCCCGACCCCAGCTCCCGTCATGCGCATGCGCCCCAAGGTCTGAGCTCCTTGCGGGCCTCCGTGCGCGACCAGATCTGCCGCCTGACCGAACCGGTCTGGCCCTCGAAAAGCCACGATGAGTAATCGGACAGCTGCGCGTCTAGGCCGTCAGGAGGGGGGCACACCAGAGCGCGGCCCTACCGGGCTGTATGCCGGACCATCTGGATTAGGGAGGTCGGTCATGAGTCGAGAGATGCGATCCAAGCTCGCGGCCATCGAGCCCGAGAAGCTCACCTGGTTCAAGAGCTCCGCCAGCGTGCCTTACGGGACCTGCGTCGAGGCGGCGACCACCGACGGCGGCATGCTGTTGCGTGACTCCACAGACGCCAAGGGCCCGGTCCTCGCGTTCAGCGACGCCGAATGGGATGCCTTCCTCGTCGGTGTCCGTAACGGCGAGTTCGACCACTGACACACCTGGATGATGCCCCGAGGGCCACCCGGCCTTCGGGGCATCCTTCAGTCCGGCGCGATTGGTGCGGCCTCCTGCGTGTCGGACCCGGGCTGGGAGCACGTGGTCGCCGACCTTGTCGGTGGAGAGGCCGAGCGAGCAGATGTAGGCGTCGTGCGTCTCGCACTTGACCATGTCCGGCCGTTCGTACCCCTGCCGGCTGGTGTCCAACGGGTGGGTGGCCGCGCGTCGGCGCGCAGCTCGCGGCGCAGCCGGCGGATTCCGTAGATCTCGCGGTACCGTTCGTGCTCGGCGAACCGGTGCAGCGGCCAGAGCGCGTTCGTCCCGTTCACCGGGCTCGCGTGCAGCAGCAGCGAATGCCCGTCGACGCGCCGCCCCGTGGCGACCGCGACGTGATTGACCGCGAAGTCGGCGAAGTTCAGCAACTCGCCGTCGCGGAACCGCGGCACGAAGTCCGCCGGCGGAATCCGCGGGTTCGCGGCGCCGAACCAGATCAGGTCGCCCGCGGCGAGGAGCGCCCCGTCCGCGATCGACTCGAAATGCTCGTCATCCCCGAACAGCTCCAGCGACTGGAAACCGGCCGGCAGCGCGTGCCCGAACAACTCCCGGATCACCAGATGCGCCAGCGCGACGCAGTTCAACCCGTCCCGCAGAGCATCCTCGCGGCTGCGCACCACGGCCGGCCCCCGCGCCCAGACATAACGAAAACGCGGGTCGAGATAGCCGCTGATGATCTCGTCCACTCGGGGAACCTCCAGCCCGGCGGTTGCCTCGTCGGGTATCCGTGCCGCCGCTGGCCGTCGGCCTACCGGCGTGTCAGAGCCGCTGGCTCGCCGCGCCGCCAGGTGCCGCTGCCACGACCTTGCGGACCGCCAGTGTCTCCCGCGCTCGGCCGTCGCGCGCGGCGAACATCAGATGGCAGCTCCCCATCCGCATCAGCGTGCGGACGTCGACGCCGGCCCGCGTTCGCCGGGATTCCGGGGGCGATGGAGTTGGCGGTCCTGCCCCGGGCGGTCATCTTGATGTGGTTGGCTTGTCGGGCTGGGTTTCCCTGCCCCGAGGCCGAAGGAGGCGCGGTCGTGACCGTCGACGTGACCAAGGGTCACAGCGTCGCGCTGGGCAAGGACGACGGGCTGACCAGGGTGACCGTCGGCCTCGGCTGGGACCCGGCGCCCCGGGGCGCCGACGAGGACTTCGACCTCGACGCGAGCGTGCTGGCGCTCGGCGCGGACGACCGGATCGTCTCCCGCGAGTACTTCGTCTTCTTCAACAACCTGACGAGCCCACGCGGGGAGATCGTCCACCGCGGTGACAACCTCACCGGCGAGGGCGACGGCGACGACGAGCAGATCGACATCCAGCTGGACGCGCTGTCGCGGACGATCGTGCGGATCGTCTTCGCCGTCACGATCCACAACGCCGACTACCGGCACCAGAGCTTCGGCGACGTCCGCAACGCGTTCATCCGCGTCGTCGACACCGCCCACGGCACGCTGCTCGCGCGATATGACCTCTCGACGGACGCGGCTACTGAGACGGCGATGCTGTTCGGCGAGCTGTACCGCGCCGACGGCGGCTGGCGGTTCCGGGCGCTCGGCCAGGGCCGGATCGACGGCCTCGCCGGCATCGCCCGGCAGTTCGGCTTCGCCGCCTGACAGGAGATGGCGTGCGGAGGTCTTGCCGGAGCGACAGGGTCCCTGCGGGATCGGGTGTCGCCCAGGCCGCTGGTGTCGCGTGGGCGCCAACGTGGGCGGGTTTTCGGCGCGACGGCGGGTGGTAAAGATCGACTGATCGCCTGTTCCCTACCCAGGAGGAAGTCCCGTGCTTGTGGTCATCATTTCCTGGATCGTGCTCGGCCTGGTCGCCGGCGCGGTGGCGCGTCTGCTCGTCCCCGGCCCTGACCCGATGGGGATCATCGCGACGGTGCTGCTCGGGATCGCGGGCTCGTTCGTCGGCGGTTTCCTCGGCTACGTCCTGTTCAACAAGGACCTCGGCGAGGGCGCGCTGCAGCCGTCCGGCATCGTCGGGTCGATCATCGGCGCCATCATCCTGCTCTTGCTCACTCGCTCCTTCCGCCGCGGCCGCGTCTCGCGCTGACCGCCCCTCGGCTAACCGCTGACCGCCCTTGCCTAAACGGGGATGCCGGCGGCGCGCGCCGCGGTCAACCAGGCTGGGAACTCCGACAGCAGCCGTTCGTAGAGCGCCGCGTCGTCGACCTGGTCCAGGTCGTCCACGGCGAAGAACCCGGCGTTGTCGACGAGCCGGCCGGTCAGCGTGTCGAGCTTCTCCAGGATCCCGTAGTGGGCCCGGCCGACGCCGACGAACTGCCAGAAGATCGGCAGCTTGGACGCCTGCCGCAGCAGATCCGCGATCGCCTTGTCGCGGTAGAGACCGCCGTCGGTGAGCACCAGAACCAGAACGGGCGGCGGCGACGGCACCCGGCTGAAACGCTCGATGACCGCCGCCATCACCTTCTGTTCCTCGTTCTGGCCGCCGATGCTCTCCCACTCCGGGATCGGCCAGCCCGCGGCGCGCGCCGCTGCCTCCCGGGCGAGCGTCGCGTCCGCGCCGCCCTGGCCCGTCGTCGCCTTGCGCTGGCGGACGTACAGCGAGATCCACTCTGCCAGGTAGTCGACCTGAAGCGGCGGCAGCGCCAGCGTCTCGGTCGCGTACGACCAGACGTCGAGGGTCCCGTCATCGTCCAGCGAGGCGGCGACGGCGGCGATCCGTTCGACGACCCGGCCGACCGTGCCCTTCTTGTACAGCGGTCGCATCGAGCCGGAGGCGTCGAGGGCGAGCGCGACCCGCGCCTGCCGGCCGCCCAGTCCCTGCTTCGTCAGCACCACCCGCACGGCCTGCTTGCGCAGGTCGAGCCGCTTGCGCATGTCGATCTTCGCGTCGCCGGTCGACGGCAGGTCCGACGCCTTCGCGAGCGCCGGTCCCGCGGCCGTCCCGACTGCCGCGGCAGCGGCGTCCCGGCCGGGCGGAGCGGCCGGGTTGGGCGCACGGCCCGCTCCCGCCCCTGAGCGGCCGGCGAACTGAGGTGCCGGCGCGATGACGGGCGGTGACGCGGCCGCCGTCACGGGCGCGGACACGTCCTCGTCGGCGCCGACGTCGACGCCGTAGTCGGTCGCGAGCCCGGCCAGGCCGGCGGCGTAGCCCTGGCCGACGGCGCGGACCTTCCAGGCGCCGGCGCGCCGGTAGAGCTCGACGACAACCAGCGCCTTCTCCGGCCCGAGCGGTGGCGGGGTGAAGGTGGCGACCACCCGGCCGCTGGCCAGGTCCTTGACCGAGGCCGACACACCCAGGCCGCCGAACGTCAGGTCCGGGGTGACGACGTCGATCGTCGCCGTCACGACGATCGCCTCGACGTCCGCGGGCTGACCGGCTGGATCGATGGTGATCACCTCGGCGTCGCCGGCGGCGACCCTCCCGATGTGCCGGACCGTGCCGTCCGGGCTGCTCGGCGCGTTGAAGAAGATCATGTCCGCGTCCTCGCGGACCTTGCCGTTCGCCCCGAGACGCAGCGCGCAGACGTCCAGCGTCGTCCTCGCGCCCTGGGTGCGCCAGCCCACCGTGATTTCCAGCGGACGATCCGGGACCGCGGTGTTCGCGCCTTTTGTCAGCTCCACCGGCGTATTATTCCGCGAGTTTTCTGACGGCCGACAAGCGCCGGCCCGGCTGAGCCGCGGGTTGGGCTCGTCGAGTCCTGCTCGTGACCGTCGGTTCCCGCCCCTTGACCAGGTGTCTGCTTGGCCAGGTGTCGCTCTTGGTCAGTCGTCGGCGAAGTTCTCGGCCCAGTCCGCGGCGATGGCGCCGAAGACGGACGGGTCGCCGTCCCGGTCCCAGTAGGCGGTCGCGACCTGGACGGCGGCCGCTCCGGCCCGCAGGAAATCGGCCACGTCACGGCCGGTCGTTACGCCGCCCGCCCCGACGATCTCCACCTCCGGCGGCAACAGCTGGCGCAGCTGGCGGACCTGGCCCAGCGCGATCGGGCGCAGCGCCGGACCGGCGAGGCCGGCCAGCTCGACGCCGATCACCGGCCGGCCCGCGTCGTCGAACGCCAGCCCGTTCGGGAACGTGTTGCTCGTGCATACGTAGCTCGGGCCGCGGCCCGCCGCGACGGCCTTGCCAAGCACCTCGGCGAGCCCGGCGAGCGCCTCCGGATCGGAGAACGGGGAGATCTTCACACCGTAGCGGACGCTGGCCGGCGTGGCCCGCAGGGTGTCGTCGACGGCGGCGAGGATGGCCGCGGTCTGACCCTCGTCGAAGCAGGCGATCCGCTTCTGGCTGCCGCCGTCCCAGACGTTCGGGCACGCCAGGTTGAGTTCCAGCAGATCCACCCCCGTCGGCGCCGCGGCCGCGGCCGCCTGGGCGTAGTCGTCGACGGCGAAGCCCGCGACGCTCAGGACGAGCGGCTTGCTCGCGGCGTGCGCCGTCTCGGCCATCGCCGGCAGGTGCTCGGCGTAGTAGGCGAGCCCGCGGTTGGGCAGGCCCAGCGCGTTCAGTGAGAACCCGTCGCCGCTGTGGTAGGTGGCGCCGGAGTTGCCGGCCCGCGCGGCGACGGTGATCGAGCCGACGACGACCGCCGCCGCCGCCGACCGGGCGAGCTCCCGGACGTCGTCGGGAGACTTGCAGGTCCCGGCCGCGTTCATGACCGGGTGCTCAAGCTCGATCCCGCACAGCAGTGCCATGCCACCCCATTCCACCCGGTCCGCCGGCCCGTCGTCACACCCCTGTCCATCTTGCCCGCTTACCGGCCCGCCCCGGTCGCGGGACCGGTGCGGCCGGTCAGCCGAAGACGCCGCCGAGCGGGACGGAACCGCTGGTGGACTGGCCGAGCTTGAAGCACGCGGCGGTGCCCTGCCTGTAGCCCGTGCCGAAGGCCGCGGCGCGCTGCTCCGGCTTGCCGTGCGCGTCCGGGTCGGACGGCGACTCCTTATGGAACCAGTTGTCGCCGAGGCTGAAGAACAGGAAGGCGCCCTTGAAGACGTCGGCGCCCGGCAGCCGGCCCGCGTCGTTGGCGAACTTCGCCTCGGTGCCCGCCAGGCAGTCGGCCTGGTTCTCCTCGGACCGCGACACGACGCCCTGGCGGTTGGTCAGCTTGGACACGCGGTGGCCGAGCTCGTGCATCAGGACGAACATCGGGAAGGACGGGCCGCCCTCCTTCTCCAGCTGGGCCAGGAAGTCCTGGCTGTAGGCGACCGTGTCGTCGTCGGCGCAGTAGAACGCGTTGCCCTTGAAGTCGTCCGCGTTCTTGTCGTCGGCGCCGCACGCGTCGTTCGGGATCTCGCCGTCGCGGTAGGAGATGAACCGCGGTACGGTCCAGACGCCGCCGAGCTGCTGCGACCAGAAGGTGTTGACCCCGCCGGGGCAGCCGATGGGGCCGGTGATGACCTTGAGCGCGCCGTCCTCGGTGGTGGCGGGCCCGCCACACGAGGGGTCGGCGGCGGTCCCGCCGCTGGGGGGCGCGGCACTCGACGAGCCGGTCGCGACGGTGGTGCCGGTGTCGGCCGGATTGCAGCCGGTGAGGATTCCCGCGGACAACGCCACCGAAACAGAGATCGTGGCGATTGCCGCCCATTTCGTTCGCACGTCGCGACCGTACTGGTTTGCCGTCCGAGTGCCGTTGCCCCGTCGTGACGGCGACAGTCGGCCGCGGTGCCGCACGGGGCTGGGGCGCCGAGCCGAGTTGCTATCCGGAGGGCTGCCGAGCCGGCGGTCCGGGCGCGCGGCCGGGAGACGTGAAGCCTGCCCGACTCGTGTGGGATCCGAAGTGTAGAACGGCCGATGGCGGGTAATTCCGTTCGGGTCCTCCTTGCAGACATTCATCCCAGGAGCAACAGTGGCCGACACGCGCGTCTACACCAGGACGAGCCTTGGAACGATCCTCTACCTCGTCGTTGGTCTGGTCATCACGATTAGTCAGGGCTACTGGCACGTCGACCGGTGGGACAACCATCTTGTGGCAAGCCTGCTCACCGCGATCGCCGCCACCCTGCTCTGGCCGATTGCCCTCTTCTACAACTTCATTCTCACGAGCCGCTGATTCGTTTCCGGCGTTGCCTCCGGGCGGCCCGGCCGCACGCTTCTCGGCGTGAGAGAGCAGGGGCGGCGACACCCACCTCGACGCGGCCGGTTGCCGTGGCCGGTCGCGAATGCGTCGCGCGAGGACGGGACCTGCCCAGTGGTCGGCGCCTTCGGTGGCCGTCCGTCAGGTAATGGTCACCGGTGTTCCCACGGGCAGCAGGCCCGCGAGTTCGGTGATGTCCTCGTTGCGGAGCCGAATGCACCCCATGCTTACGTCAGTCCCCACCCGGTCGGGATGATTGGTGCCGTGCAGGCCGATGATGCCCTCGCCGCCGTTGAAACTCGTGACGACGTCGGAGAACCCGGACAGTCCGAAGGCGTACGGGCCCCAGGGGCCCGCCGGGTCTGCCGGCTTCAGCAGTTCGGCAAGATAGAAATGCCCTTCGGGCGTCGGAGTGGCCCCGGTTCCGATGCCGACCGGGTAGACGCGGTCGAGTTTCCCGTCCTTGAGGACGGTGAGCTGGTGGCGCGGTCGGTCAACGGTCAGTGCGTACGGCGTCGCCATCAGGCGGACGTCGCTCGGGTGAATCCAGCCCGTGGTCCCGTTCGGTCGAACCGGCAGGGAAACCTTCAGCCAGTCCGGTTGGTAGTGCTGGACCAACAACGCCAACGGGGCTCCCTGCGCGTTCGGGTTGGCCAGCTGGCTGGTCGGCTGGTCGGCGGCCTCGCCCACCGGGGCCACGTCCGAGGACGGCGCCGACGCGGAGCCGTTGCTCGGCGCGATCTGCCCGAAGACCGGCACCTGCCCGAGCGCCGGCCAGGCGACCAGGCTCCACCCTGCCGGCAGGTGGGCGAGGTCGAGGCGGCCCGGCTTCGCGGGCGGCCGGCTCGGGCTCGCGGTGCTGGATGGCTTGGGTTTCGGCGCGGTCGGCCCGTCGGCGCCGCACCCCATCAGCCCGAGCACCGCGACGGCCACCAGCGCGACCGTCATCCCGCGGGACCGCGATCCTGCGGCCTCGTCGCGCGCGGCCGCGCGCGGCCCCGTCCCCTCGCTGGGCTGTTGGGCTATCTGTTCCCGGGTGGCCGTCGTTCGGTCTCGCCTCAGCACCGCAGCCCTCCGTCCCACCGCCCACCCCGCGTGTCGTCGACACTACTTTCCGTATCAGCAAGATCCGTGTGGCCGAGGCGTTCGGGCGGGAATCGCGTGGCGACGGCGACCCGTCCGCCCCGACCGATATGGACTGCCCGGAGGAGCGGGGGAATCCTGCCCGACCTTATGGGGCGGATACAGATCATCTGGCCCCATAAGGTAGGACGCGATCGGCTCCACCTTGAGCGCCTTCGCGCGGGGCTGGACGAGATTTACGTTCCGGATAACGGCGAGCGGCCCCGGACCACATGGTCCAGGGCCGCTCGCGTCGCGCTGTGCCGACCGGTGTTCGTCGCTGTTAGCGGCGACCGGTGCGGGGGACGCCGTTCTCGTCGACCAGCCCGGCGCGGCGTAGCGCGTCAGCGATGGCGCCGTTCGGCGGGGGAGCGGAGCGCCCGCCCCGCTGGCCGCCAGCCCGGCCGCTGCCACCCCGCTGGCCACCCGAGCGCTGGCCGCCTCCGCCGCGACCGTCCCGGCCAGCGTCACTCCGGTTCGCAGCCTCACTACGGCCAGCAGCGTCACTCCGGCCAGCGGCGCCATCCCGGCGCCCGCCGCGGGCGTCACCGCCCCGTCCATCACCGGAACGGGAATCGCGTCCGCCGTCGCGCGGCGCGCCACCGCCGCGCGAGCCCGCCCGCGCCGGCCGGCCGTCGCGCCCGCCGCTGCCCGCGGCCGCGTCGTCGTCGAGCCGCAGCGTCAGCGAGATGCGCTTGCGGGGGACGTCGACGTCCAGCACCTTGACCTTGACGACGTCACCCGGCTTGGCGATCTCCCGTGGATCGCGCACGAACGTCTTCGACATCGCGGACACGTGCACCAGGCCGTCCTGGTGGACACCGACGTCGACGAAGGCCCCGAACGCGGCCACGTTGGTGACCACGCCCTCCAGCACCATGCCGGCGACCAGGTCGGCGATCTCGTGCACGCCCTCGGCGAAGGTCGCCGTCTTGAAGGCCGGGCGCGGGTCGCGGCCCGGCTTCTCCAGCTCGGCGAGGATGTCGGTCACCGTCGGCAGGCCGACCGTGTCGTCGACGAAGTCCGCCGCCTTCACCGCCCGCAGCGCGGCGGTGTTTCCGATGAGACCGCGTAGGTCGGTGTTCGTCGCCGTCAGAATCCGCCGCACCACCGGATAGGACTCGGGGTGCACCGACGACGCGTCCAGCGGGTCGTCGCCGCCCGGGATCCGCAGGAAGCCGGCGCACTGCTCGAACGCCTTCGGGCCGAGCCGCGGCACCTCGCGCAGCGCGGCCCTGGACCGGAACGGCCCGGTGGCGTCCCGGTGGGCGACGATGTTCTCGGCGAGGCTCGCGCCGATCCCGGACACCCTGGTCAGCAGCGGCGTGGACGCGGTGTTCACGTCGACGCCGACGGCGTTCACGCAGTCCTCGACGACGGCGTCCAGCGACCGGGAGAGCTTCAGCTCGCTGAGGTCGTGCTGGTACTGCCCGACGCCGATCGACTTCGGGTCGATCTTCACGAGCTCGGCCAGCGGGTCCTGCAGCCGCCGGGCGATCGAGACCGCGCCGCGCAGCGA
>Ga0068859_100006256_pt1 | contig 12077 bp, 9 predicted proteins | sample KBSSwiS22_FD_66585 | JGI IMG/M metagenome (GOLD analysis project Ga0068859, IMG submission 66585) | Switchgrass rhizosphere microbial communities from Kellogg Biological Station, Michigan, USA - KBS Switchgrass S2-2 | ecosystem: Host-associated > Plants > Roots > Rhizosphere > Soil ... | reverse complement strand
TGCTGGTGATCGCGGTGCCGCTCATCGGCGCGGTGACCGCGGACCCGAGCGTCCTGCCGAGTTCATCCTTCGTCGCCGGAACCCCCGAGGCCGGCAAGCCGGTTCGGCTCGACACCACCCTCTACCTGCCCGAGAGGACGCCCGCCCCGGCCGTCCTACTGGCCCACGGCTTCGGCGGCACCAAGCATGACGTCGACGCCCAGGCCAAGCGCCTGGCCCGGCACGGCTTTGTCGTTCTCGCTTACACCGCAAGGGGATTCGGTCAGTCCGGTGGGCGGATCCATCTCGACTCGCCGGACTACGAGGTCAAGGACGCGAGCCTGCTGCTGGACCACTTGCAGACGCTCCCGCAGGTCCGGAAGGACGCGCTGGCGGTTGCCGGGTCCTCCTACGGAGGCGGGCTCGCGCTGCTGCTTGCCGGGACGGACACGCGCATCAAGGCGGTCGCCGCCGACGTCACCTGGAACGACCTCGGCCACGCCCTGTTCCCCAACGCCGCCAGCGGAGACGAACCGGGCGTCTTCAAGAAGCTCTGGACGGGCTACCTCTTCGGCGGGGGCCTGCCCGACGCCGGCAACCTGCTCGGCCAGCTTGCCGGTGGCGCGGTGAACTCCGCCGACGGGGCTCCGGGGACCGCGCCGGACCCGGCGTGCGGACGGTTCGCCGCCGACATCTGCGCCGCGTACCAGCGCGCTGCCGAGACCGGCACGGCCGACCCAGGCCTCGTCAAGCTGTTGCAGGCAAGTAGCCCGGCGAGTGTGATCCACTCGATCAGGGCTCCCACGCTGCTCACCCAGGGCGAGCAGGACTCGCTCTTCCCGTTGTCGGAGGCCGATGCGAACGCCAAGGGCCTCGCCGAGACCGGCACGCCCGTCCAGGTGATCTGGCGGGCCGGCGGCCACGACGGCAGCGGCAGCGCGGGTGGAGCCGACGTCACCGGCGCGATGATCACCTGGTTCGACGACGCGTTCGCCGGACGGACCCCGGACACCACTTTCAAGATCGACTCGGGCACGCGGTTCAGCTCCGACGGCGACGTGCGCGTCCGCGGAACCCTCGACGTCCCTAGGTACCCGGGCATCGACGGGTCGGCGCCGGACGCCGCACTCCTGCCGCTGAACGGTCCGGCACAGAGGATCGCCGCCCCGGCCGGCGGAAACCCCGCAGCGATCACGACCCTGCCCGGCATCGGCGGCGTCCTGAACCAGCTCGGGCAGGTGGGCGGGGCGAGCCTGAGCCTGCTCTCCGCGATCCCCGGCCAGGTGGCCGTGTTCGCGACCGACCCGCTGGCCGCGAACAGCCAGATCGCGGGGGCGGCGACAGCCGGCCTGACGGTCACGTCCTCCACCAGCGACGCGGTGCTGTTCGTCGGCCTGCAGGACTTCGCGCCGCAGGGCGGACGCGTGCTGATCAACAACCTGGTGAACCCGCTTCGGCTCACCGGCCTCACGCCCGGCAGGCCGACGAATGTCGAGGTCCGGCTGCCTTCCGTCGCGATCAACGCGGCCAAGGGACATCGGTTGGTGGTCACCGTCTCCACCACGGACTTCGCCTACCAACTGCCGGCCGATCCGCGCACGTACACGGTCGCGGCCCGCGGCGAACTCGTGCTCCCCACGGTGCACGGGCAGGAGAGGAAGCAGGGCACCCCGGTCATCTGGCTGATCGCCGGGATCGTCGTGGCGGTCGCGGTCGGGCTGGGCGTCTGGCTGACTCTGCGGCGCCGCAGGCGGGTTCTGCACGCGGCGCCCGGACTGGTGGACGTGCCGGTCGTGATCACTGATCTGGTGAAGTCCTACGGGGACGGCTACCGCGCGGTCGACGGGGTCAGCTTCCGGGTCGAGCGTGGCCAGGTGGTCGGCCTGCTCGGCCCGAACGGCGCCGGCAAGACGACCATCCTGCGCATGCTCGTCGGGCTGATCACCCCGACGGCCGGGACGATGCATGTCTTCGGCCAGCCCATCGCTCCGGGCGCCCCGGTGCTGGCCCGCCTCGGCTCGTTCATCGAGGGCCCCGGCTTCCTGCCACACCTCACCGGACGCCAGAACCTCGAACTGTTCTGGGCCGCGACCGGACGCGATCCCGCGCGCGCCGAGTTCGACACCGCGCTGGAGATCGCCGGCCTCGGTGCCTCGCTGGAGCGCAAGGTCCGCGCTTACAGCCAGGGCATGCGGCAGCGTCTCGGCATCGCGCAGGCGATGCTCGGCCTGCCGGAGCTGCTCGTGCTGGACGAGCCGACCAACGGCCTCGACCCGCCCCAGATCGCCGAGATGCGTGAGGTGCTGCGCTCGTACGCCGAGACCGGACGGACGGTCATCGTCTCCAGCCACCTGCTCGCCGAGGTGGAGCAGACCTGCACCGACGTCGTCGTCATGCACAAGGGCAGGCTGGTCGCGGCCGGGTCCGTGGCCGAGATCGCCGGTGCCGGCGCGCAGCAACTCGTCGTGGGCGATCCGGACGAGGCGGTGCGGGTGCTTGCTGCGGCGGGCATCACCGCGCAGACCGTCCCCGCCCGGCGCGCGCTGGAGGACGTGTTCCTCGATCTGGTGGGGGAGGAAAGGGTATGACTGCCGCGACGACCAAGGGCATGCACGACCGGCTGCAGCAGAAGCAGCTTCGTACCGAGACCGGCTTCGACCCGCGGCACACGCTGCGCCTGCGGGTGGAGTTCGTCCGTCAGCTCCGACGACGGCGCACCCAGCTGACCTTCGCCCTGTTGCTCGTCCTGCCGGTCATCATCGCGATCGCCTTCAAGTTCGGCGGCGCCGGCGACTCCTCCGGTAGTGGTCAGGGGCAGGGCTCCGCTCTGGTCAGCCTCGCGACGCACGGCGCGTCCAACTTCGCGATGTTCACGATGTTCGCCTCGGTGGGTTTCCTGCTCGTCGTGGTCGTGGCGCTGTTCTGTGGCGACACGGTGGCGGCCGAGGCGAACTGGTCCTCGCTGCGCTACCTGCTTGCCATGCCCGTCCCGCGGGCGCGGCTGTTGCGGCAGAAGCTGATCGTGGCGCTGTCCCTGGCGTTCGGTGCCCAGCTCGTCCTGCCGGTGTGGTCCTTCCTCGTCGGTGGTGTGTTCTTCGGTTGGGATCCAGCACGGTCGCCGCTGTCCGGTGACCTCACCTTGGGCGAGTCCGTCACGCGGTTGCTGATCGTGATCGGCTACGCATGCATCCAGTCGATGGTCGTCGCCGCGCTGGCCTTCCTGCTCAGTACGGCCGTCGACAATCCGCTCGGGGCGGTCGGGGGTGCGGTGATGCTCGTGGTGGTCTCCAACATCCTCGACCAGATCTCCGCGCTGCCGGACTGGATCCGCAACATCCTGCCGACCGAGTTCCAGTACGCTTGGCTGGACGCGCTCGGCGGCGACATCATCTGGGACGACATGATCCGCGGCACCGGCGTCGTGCTCGTCTACGCCTCGATCTTCTTTGCCCTCGCGTGGTTGCGCTTCGACCGCAAGGACATCACGAGTTGATCGAGGCCCCGCGGCACGTCCTCGTCGCGGTCGAGCGGCTGCAGCGGTGGGTGGATGGGTTCGCGGAGCGCCACGGGCCGTTCGAGGTCAGCCCCACCGATGAGGGCGTGCTGCTCACGGCGCGGGACGAGGCACGGGCGTGGCTCTCGTTGCCCTGGCTGCCGGGCGCGCCGCGGGAGAAGCTGACCACGTTCGCCGTGCACGCCAACCGGCCCCGTCGTGTCGGGGTGCTGCTCGTCCGCCGCGGCGGTCATGCGGCCGGGATCTTCGAGGGCACGGACCTGGTCGCCAGCAAGGTCGGGAGCTCCTACGTGCAGGGCACGACGAAGGCCGGCGGTTGGTCGCAGCAGCGCTATGCCCGGCGCCGCGAGAACCAGACGACCGCGGCCTGGGCCGAGGCGGCTGACGTGGTTGCTCGCATCCTGCTGCCCGAGGCAGGTTCGCTGGAGGCCCTCGTCCGCGGCGGCGACAGGGCCGGCGTCGACGCCGTGCTGGCCGACCCGCGGCTGGCCCCGCTCGCCGCCCTACCGACCGGTCCGTTGATCGACGTTCCCGACCCGCGGCTCAAAGTGCTCGAGGCGACCCCCAAGCGCTTCCGGTGCGTCCGGATCGATCTCGACCCCTGACATGCGTCCACTCGGCGGAGCGCCGAGTGGGATCGCAACGTGTGGTCGTCTTGCGCCCCCGGCGGTGTGCCGGACGCTCAGACGGCCTCGGCGGTGACGGGCTCGGAGTTTGCCACCGTGGCGAGCCATTCGGTGGCGAGACGGTAGCCGTCGGACATCAGCCGGACCGTGCCGCGGAAGTCGACCGGGTTCCCGGCACTGCTGCTGGTCGCGGGCAGGACGTGCACGGTGCCGCGGGCGGCAGCAAGGTCCTTGCGCACGGCGGACTCCAGGACGTGCCCGAGTGCGTGATAGGCCAGCGGTAGCGGGCCGCGCGGGACGGCGATGACGTCGGCCGTCGCCGCCGGCAGCAGGTAGGTGACGTCGGCACCGAGCGCCTCGGCCTGCAGGACGGGCGCGTCGGCGGCGACCCCGCCGTCGAACAGCAGCCGCCCGCCGACCATGACCGGCGGATACAGGCCGGGAAAGGCGGTGGAGGCCAGCAAGGCCTGGACGGCGTCGCCGGAGGAGAGGACGACCGGTTCGCCGGTGTGCAGGTCCGCGGCCACGACGTGCACGGGGACGGCGGTCTCCTGCAGTCGGCGCGGGATCCAGGCCGACGTGATCATGTCGCGCAGCGCGGTGTTCGGAAACAGCCCGTCCGCCCGTCCGACCACCGCCCGGGCCAGGGTACGGGCCGAGAAGCGGGCCACGGAACGGCGCCGCATCGAGAGCCAGAGCGTCTCGAGCGCGGCCAGCCCGACCGGCGACGGATCGGCCGCGTAGGCCACGGCGTTGAGGGCGCCCGCGGAGGAGCCGACGACCAGGTCGGGCACGATGCCAGCCTCGGTGAGGGCACGCAGCATGCCGACCTGCGGGGCGGTGAGACTCCCGCCGCCCTGGAGTACGAACGCAACTTGTAGTCGCATGCCGTCATCCTCCCCGTTTGTGCCGATCCGGCCACGCATCGGCCGTATCCCTCGATAGGGCAACGCCCCGTCCTCGTCCATCATTCCGGAGTTAGACTCCGGTTAGCCAGTGCTTTTCAGGCCAGGGATTCGAGGTCGGCCGGGGTCAGGCCGCAGAGGGGTCCGAGTTCGGAGCCCGCCACGGCGCCGCAGCGGACGGCGCGGAGCAGGAAGCCGGCCAGCGACCGGGCGGTGGCCGGTTCGTCCAGTACGCCCGAGGCGGCGCCGTCCAGGTAGCGCCGCAGCCGGCCGGCGGCGGCGGGCAGCCCCTCGCGGTAGAACGCGAAGGTGGCCGCGTAGCGGGTGGGCAGTTGCGCGGGATGCAGGTCCCAGCCCTGGTAGATGCCGTTGTCCAGGTGGCGCCGGACTAGCCGGGCGTGCAGGGCCCAGCCGGCCCGGATCTGCTCGGGGGTACCGACGGGCAGGATGTTCGTGGAGCCGTGGCTGACCACGGCACCCGTTCCTGCGGCCGCGACCTGCATGACCGCGACCGCGTGATCGGCGACGGCGTGCTCCATCGACTGCAGCGCAGGGCTGACCCCGAGCGAGGTCGAGTAGTCATAGGTGCCGTAGTGCAGCCCGATGCAGCGGCCGCCGAGCGCATGCAGCATCGGGGCGACCAGCACCCGCCCGTCCGCCCCGAGCACGGCCTGGGGCGTCTCGACCTGCAGTTCGACCGCGATCGGGTCGAGCCCGTGGCGCTGCTCGAGGTCGGCGCACACAAGCGCCATCGCCTCGGCCTGCGCCACGGAGGTCACCTTCGGCAGGGTGACCCGGAAGCCGGGGGACAGCGGCCCGGCGGCATGCGCCGCGTCCAGGAACAGCTCCAGCGTGCGCAGGGCGCGTCGCCGCGTCGGCCCCTCGAAGGACTTGATCCGCAGCCCGTACCCCGCAGGCAACGTGCCCCCGCGGCGCAGCGTGCTGACGGCGGAGGCGGCAGCCTCGGCCCGCTCGTCCTCGTCGGGCTGCAGGCCGTAGCCGTCCTCGAAGTCGATCCGCAGGTCCTCGACGGGCTCGCGCTCCAGCTTGGCGCGCACGGCCGCCTCGATGCCGGCGTCGAACCGCTCGTCGACGAGCGCCAGCGGGCCGTACTCGTCCAGCGCGGCGAGCGCCCCGTCCCGCCAGTCGCACGGCGTCGTCGCGCGGAACTTGTCCGCCGGGACGTACACCGTGTGGACGGGCTGCGCGGGTACGCGCGCGGGGTAGCGGGCGGCGCGCTCCGCGTCGTCCGCGGCCAGCAGGTCGTCCAGCCGGCGCGCGAGATCCTCGGAGTGCGGCACGCGGATCAGTCGATCAGGTCGTAGGCGGGCAGGGTCAGGAAGTCGACGAACTCGCCGGCGAGCGCCACCTGTTCGAACAATCCCTTTGCCGCATCGGCGTGTTCGCCGTCGATCTCGACCGCGGCGATGCAGGCCCGGACGACCTCGGCGGTCACCACCTCGCCGGTGTCGGACAGGACGGTGCCGTTGCGCACCCACTGCCAGATCTGGCTGCGCGAGATCTCGGCGGTCGCCGCGTCCTCCATGAGGTTGTGGATGCCGACCGCGCCGAGCCCGCCGAGCCATGCGGCGACGTACCGGATGCCGACATCGACATTCAGCTCGAGCCCGGCGCGCGTGACGACCGGGTCGCTGCCGAAGGCGAGCAGGCCCGCCTCGTCCGGCGCGACGTCCAGGCGCAGCTTGCCCAGCTGGTTGGGGGCCTCGCCGAGCACACCGTCGAAGATCTCCCGCGCGACCGGGACGAGGTCCGGGTGCGCGACCCACGATCCGTCGAATCCGTCGCCGGCCTCGCGGGTCTTGTCCTCGCGCACCTTGGCGAAGGCGACGGTGTTGACCTCGGCATCGCGGCGGGACGGGATGAACGCTGCCATCCCGCCGATCGCGAACGCACCGTGCTGGTGGCAGGTCGCGACGAGTTGTTCGGTGTACGCGCGCATGAACGGGTTGGTCATCGACAGCACGCCGCGCTCGGGCAGGACGAACGAAGCCCCGGCATCGCGGAAGTACTTGATGATCGAGAAGAGGTAGTCCCAGCGGCCGGCGTTCAGACCGGAGGCGTGCGTGCGCAGCTCGTAGAGGATCTCGCTCATCCGGAAAGCGGCCGGGATCGTCTCGATCAGGACGGTCGCGCGGATCGTCCCGGGCTCGATCTCGAGCTCCGCCTCGGCGAAGTCGAAGATGTCGTTCCAGAGCCGGGCCTCCAGGTGCGACTCCATCTTCGGCAGGTAGAAGTACGGGCCGGACCCCTTCGCGATCAGCGCGTGAGCGTTGTGGAAGAAGTAGAGGCCGAAGTCGACGAACGCACCGGCGGTGATCTCGCCGTCTACCACGACGTGCCGCTCGGGCAGGTGCCAGCCACGGGGCCGGACCACGATCGTCGCCAGCGGCGCATCCTCGCGCAGCGCGTACGTCTTGCCGTCCGGGTTCGTGAAGGTGGCCGTCCCGCGTATCGCGTCACGCAGGTTGAGCTGCCCCTCGACCACGTTGTGCCAGTGCGGCGTGTTGGCGTCCTCGAGGTCGGCCAGCCAGACCTTCGCGCCGCTGTTGAGCGCATTGATCATCATCTTGCGCTCGGTCGGGCCGGTGATCTCGACGCGTCGATCGAGCAGGTCCGCCGGGGCGGGCGCGACCTGCCAGTCGCCGGCGCGGATATCTGCAGTCTCGGGCAGGAACCCCAGGTGGCCCGTGCGTGCGGCCTCGGCACGCTGCGCGACGCGGGCCGCGAGCAGGTCGTGCCGGGTCGCGGCGAAGCGGCGGTGGATCGCCGCCACGAACTCGAGCGCCTCGTCCGTCAGGATTTCGTCCGACCCGGCGACGGGTGGCCCGCCGATCTCGATCACGCGAAGAAGTCCTTCTGCTCGATGGCGATGCCTTCCGGGAGCAGGCTCGTCCAGCGCTCGATGATCGCGTCCTGCTCGGACTCCGGCACCGTGCCACGCAGGTGCAGGCGCGAGATACCTCCGTCGGGATAGATATCCAGGCGCACGCGCCGCACCACGTCGGACGGCAGCAGACGGAAGCGCTGCTCGGTGTCCGGGACCAGTCGGGTGCGCGGCAGCAGTTCGGCGCCGCTGTCGGCGTCGGTCAGGGCGGCCCAGCCGGGCGAGTTGCCGACGAACCGCGAGGTGTCGATGACCGCCTCGTGCAGCAGTCCTGGTGCCCCGAGCCGGACAATGATCCAGTCGTTCTGGTCGTCGCGGCGGCGGGCCGTCTCCCACCCGTCCGACATGACGGTCGCGACGCCGCGGCCGAGCACGTTGGAGGGCCAGCTGTAGAACCAGTTCGAGCAGCCCTCGATGAGGCCACCGTTGTCCGTCGCCGCCAGGTCGACGCGCCCGCCCATCCGGCAGGGGTTGGCGACCACCTCGCCGTAGACCCGCAGCCGGGCGATGCCGCCGTCCGGGTGCATGACCAGCTTGACGTGGGTGAACACCCGGTCGGGACGCTCGACCTCGACCACGTTCGGCGAGTCGCCCTCCAGCGGAGCGTGGTCGACCAGCGGCTCCCAGTCGGCGGCGAGCAGTTCCTCGGCGGTCGGGTAGCCCAGCAGGGTCGTGCCGAACACCGACCCGGAGGGCGGGTAGTTGCCCTTGAACCACGCGGTGTCGATGTCGACACCGCGGATGATCGCCGGCGCCGCCAGTCGGACGATCGCGTAGTGATCCCCTTGCGCACCAAGGGAATCCCGCCGCCGCTGCGTCTCCCAGCCGTCGTAGACCTTGCCGCGGGGGGCGTACTCGTGCGGGTCGTGCACGGCCGGGCCGGGGGCGATCAACTGGTGCACGTCTGCGTAGAACTCGTCGTTCGTGGTGACGACACAGGCGCCGAGTACGCGCGCCGCGACGTTGGGCAGCCGGCGGAAATCAGAGACGACGGGTCCGGAACTCATGGCTTCACCATGCCACCGCGGACCTCTCCCTCGACGATCGGTGCCCCGTCCAGCCATGTCCGCCGGACGATGCCGGTCAGCGCCTTGCCGTGGTATGGGCTGAGCGGATTGCGGTGGCGCAGCTTGAGCCGGTCGACGGTGAACGCCGAATCCGGGTCGAAGACGACGAAGTCGGCCTTGTGCCCGGGAGCGATCGCGGCCCGGTCGGTCAGGCCGATCAGCGCCGCCGGCGCCTCGGCCATCCAGTGCACGAGCTTCGCCAGCGGGATGCCCCGGGCGCGGGCCTGGGACCACACCGCGGGCAGACCGAGTTGCACGGAGGCGATCCCGCCCCACGCCTCGCCGAAGTCGCCGCTCTCCAGCCGCTTCTTCTCCACGACGCACGGGGAGTGGTCCGAGACGATCATGTCGAGCGTCCCGTCCAGCAGCGCCTCCCACAGTAGTTCGCGGTTCTCGCGCGAACGGATCGGCGGGCAGCACTTGTACTGGGTCGCGCCGTCCGGTATGCGCTCGGCCTCCATCGTCAGGTAGTGCGGGCAGGTCTCCGCGGTCAGGGGCAGCCCCTCGTCCTTCGCCGCCCGGACCAGCGGCAGGACCGACGCGGACGACACGTGCACGATGTGCGTGCGGCACCCGGTCGCGCGGGTCGTGGCGATCAGCCGCTCGACCGCGCGCGCCTCGGCCAGGTCGGGACGGGACGCGACGAAGTCGGCGTACGCGCGTCCGTGCGCGTGCGGGGCGGACTCGATCACGTCCTCGTCCTCGCAGTGGGCGATGAGCAGGCCACCGAACGAGGCGATCGTCCGCATCGCCAGGGTCAGGCCCTCCTGGTCGAGCGGCGGGAACTCGTCCACGCCCGACGGCAGCAGGAAGCACTTGAAGCCGACCACGCCGGCCTCGTGCAGGGGCAGCAGGTCATCGGCGTTGCCCGGGATCGCCCCGCCCCAGAAGGCGACGTCGACACTGAGCTGCCCCTCGGCGCTCTTGCGCTTGAGCTCCAGCGAGGCGACGTCGACCGTCGGCGGGATGGCGTTCAGCGGCATGTCCGCGAACGTCGTGACGCCGCCGGCGGCCGCGGCGAGGGTGGCGGTGGTGAACCCCTCCCACTCGGTGCGGCCGGGCTCGTTCACGTGGACATGGCTGTCCACCAGGCCCGGCAGCAACACCAGCTCGTCGCCGAGTGTGACGGCCTCGCCGGGCACCGCCGAGCCGAAGGGCAGGACGTGCGTGATCAGCGGCCCGTCCATCACGACCGTGACGGCGCGTTCGCCCTCGGGGGTGATCGCTCGGGCAGCTCGCAGGTACGTCGGCACCCGTCCAACCTAGGCACCTGGCGTTACACCGAGGTATCGCCAGGGACCGGCGCGGATATATCCGCCCGGCCGGACGTAGTCTCGCGGGATGATCGCGCTGCCGGCTGCGCAGTTGCACCCGGTGTGCGCGAGCCCGCTCTGGCTGGCGCAGCTGCTCCTGGGCCAGCCGTACGCCACGCCGGACGAACTCGCCGGCGCCTCGGACGCGATCCTGGCGAAGCTGGAGTGGGGCGAGATCCTCGCGGCACTGGCCGCGCACCCGCGCATCGGTGATCGCGCGAAGGGCGCCGACACCGAGGCGCAGTGGTCACGGCAGGAGCAGAGCGCCGCGGCGACGCAGGACGAGCGGACCCAGCAGGCGCTGCTGGACGGCAACGTTGCCTACGAGCAGCGGTTCGACCACGTCTTCCTGATCTGCGCGTCAGGACGCAGCGCCGGCGAGATCCTGGCCGAGCTGACCCGGCGCCTGGCCAACCCGCCTGCGGAGGAGGAGCGCGAGGTCCGGCGCGAACTCGCCGCGATCGTCCGCCTCCGACTGGCCAAGGCGCTGGCAGACTCGCAGCCGTGAGCATCTCGACGCACGTCCTGGACGCGGCGAGCGGCTTCCCCGCGGCCGGGGTCGCCGTCGTCCTGGAGCAGCAGACCGACGCCGGCTGGTTGGCGGCCGCCACCAAGACCACGGATACCGACGGCCGGATCAAGGATCTGGCACCCGAGTCCCCGGCGGGCACGTACCGGCTGCGGTTCGACGTCGAGTCCTACAGTCCCGGCGCGTTCTTCCCCGAGGTGACGATCACCTTCCGGGTGACCGACGGCTCCCAGCACCATCACGTCCCGCTGTTGCTGAGTCCGTTCGCATACTCGACCTATCGCGGCTCATAGCTGAAACGACGCCGTAACCGCGATATGAGAAACCCATGACTATGGCCATACAGGGACCGGTGGACGTCGTCATCGAGGGCTGCTATCTCGCGACCGTGAACGCCGCGGGTGACGAGTTCGGCAACGGCCACGTCGTGATCAAGGACGGGCTGATCGCGTCCGCCGGCCGCGGCCCCGCCCCGCGCTGCGAGACGGCCCTGCGCATCGACGGTCGCGGCACCCTGGTCACCCCGGGCCTGGTGAACACGCATCACCACCTCTACCAGTGGATCACCCGCGGCTACGCCGTGGACCACACCCTGTTCCAGTGGCTCACCACGCTCTACCCGATCTGGGCGCGGATCACCGCCGACCTGCTGCACGACGCCGCGGCCGCCAACCTGGCCGTCATGGCGTTGAGCGGCTGCACCACCTCGACCGACCACCACTACGTGTTCCCGTCCGGCGTCGGCGACCTGCTCGAGGCCGAGATCACCGCGGCCGCCGAGATCGGTCTGCGGTTCCACCCGACCCGCGGCTCGATGAACCTGGGCAAGTCCGCGGGCGGGCTGCCGCCGGACGAGGTGGTCGAGACCCACGACGCGATCCTGGCCGCCACCGCCGCGGCGATCGACAAGTGGCACGACCCCTCCTTCGACTCGATGCTGCGGATCGCCGTCGCCCCCTGCTCGCCCTTCAGCGTCACCACCGACCTGATGCGTGAGAGCGCCGAGCTGGCCCGCGAGAAGGGCGTGCGCCTGCACACCCACCTGGCCGAGACGGAGGACGAGGACGCGTTCTGCCTGGAGAAGTACGGCAGGACGCCCGCGCAGTACGCGGAGGACCTCGGCTGGCTCGGGCCGGACGTGTGGATGGCGCACGCCGTGCATCTCGACGACGCCGCGGTGGCGCGGTTCGCGGCGACCGGCACCGGTGTCGCGCACTGCCCGTCGAGCAACGCCCGGCT
>Ga0068859_100006255_pt1 | contig 12079 bp, 10 predicted proteins | sample KBSSwiS22_FD_66585 | JGI IMG/M metagenome (GOLD analysis project Ga0068859, IMG submission 66585) | Switchgrass rhizosphere microbial communities from Kellogg Biological Station, Michigan, USA - KBS Switchgrass S2-2 | ecosystem: Host-associated > Plants > Roots > Rhizosphere > Soil ... | reverse complement strand
AGGCCCTCGTCGTAGCTGGGCACGTCGACATCACGGAAGACGCCGATCGGAGTGACCCCGTGGCTGTCGCCGGTGACGCGCGACAGCGCGAACTGCTGGCTCGGGTCGGCCGCGTGCGCGTCGTGCACGAGGACGCCCGGGTCGTCGGCGGCGCAGGTCTCCAGGGAGCCGTCGGCGGCGCGACGAATCGCCTTGCCGCCGTCGGCACCGAAGACCAGCGGCTCACCCTGGCGCAGCCGCAGCGTCGCGTCGTCCCGGGTGTCCCGGTCCTTCAGCGTCTCGAAGGCGCCGTCGTTGAAGATGTTGCAGTTCTGGAAGATCTCGACGAACGCGGCGCCGGGGTGCTCGGCGGCGGCCCGCAGCACCGAAGTGAGGTGCTGGCGGTCGGAGTCGATGGACCGGGCGACGAAGGTCGCCTCGGCGCCGATCGTCAGCGACGTCGGGTTGTACGGCCGGTCCAGCGAGCCGTGCGGCGTCGACTTCGTGATCTTCCCGACCTCGGACGTCGGCGAGTACTGGCCCTTGGTCAGGCCGTAGATCCGGTTGTTGAACATCAGGATCTTGATGTTCACATTCCGGCGCAGCGCGTGCAGCAGGTGGTTGCCGCCGATCGACAGCGAGTCGCCGTCGCCGGTGATGACCCACACCGACAGGTCGGGACGGGAGGTCGCGAGGCCGGTCGCGATCGCCGGCGCGCGGCCGTGGATCGAGTGCATGCCATAGGTGTTCAGGTAGTACGGGAACCGCGAGGAGCAGCCGATCCCGGAGATGAAGACGACGTTCTCCCTGGCGATCCCAAGCTCGGGCAGGAAGCCCTGGACCGTCGAGAGGATGGCGTAGTCACCGCAGCCGGGGCACCAGCGGACCTCCTGGTCCGAGGCGAAGTCCTTGCGGCTCTGCGGAACCGTGGTCGCCGGGACCAGGTCGAGCAGCCGGTTGGTCAGCCGGCCGCCGCCAACCTTGCCGTTGGTGGTGACGGTCACTGGTTGATCACATCCTCCAGAACGCCGGCCAGCTCGGCCGCCTTGAACGGCATGCCCCTGACCTGGTTGTAGCCGATCGCGTCGACCAGGAACTCGGACCGCACCAGCATCCGCAGCTGGCCGAGGTTCATCTCGGGCACCAGCACCCGGTCGTAGGCCCGCAGCACCTCGCCGGTGTTGGCCGGGAAGGGGTTCAGGTGGCGCAGGTGCGCCTGGGCGACCTGCAGGCCCTTTGCCCGCACCCGGCGGACCGCCGCCGCGATCGGGCCGTACGTCGAGCCCCAGCCGAGCACCAGCACACGGGCGGCGCCGGACGGGTCATCGACCTCCAGCGGCGCGATGTCCGCGGCGATGCCGTCGACCTTCGCCTGGCGCAGCCGGACCATCTTGTCGTGGTTGGCTGGGTCGTAGGAGATCGTGCCCGAGCCGTCCGCCTTCTCGATACCGCCGATCCGGTGCTCCAGCCCGGGTGTGCCCGGGATCGCCCACGGGCGGGCCAGCGTCTGCGGGTCACGCAGGTACGGCCAGAACTCGCCGTCCTTGTTCGGCTCGGTGGTGAACTCGACCGTCAGGTCGGGCAGCTCGTCGCGGTTCGGCAGCAGCCAGGGCTCGGAGCCGTTCGCCAGGTAGCCGTCGGAGAGCAGGAAGACCGGGGTGCGGTACTTGGTCGCGATCCTGGCGGCCTCGATCGCGGCGTGGAAGCAGTCCGCCGGGGAGCGCGGCGCGATGATCGGCACCGGCGCCTCGCCGTTGCGGCCGTACATCGCCTGCAGCAGGTCGGCCTGCTCGGTCTTGGTCGGCAGACCGGTCGACGGGCCACCGCGCTGGATGTCGACGATCACCAGGGGCAGCTCGAGGCTGACAGCGAGGCCGATCGTCTCCGCCTTCAGCGCCACGCCGGGTCCCGACGTGGTGGTGACACCGAGCGAGCCGCCGAACGACGCGCCGAGCGCGGCGCCGACCCCGGCGATCTCGTCCTCGGCCTGGAAGGTGCGGACGCCGAACTGCTTGTGCTTGCTCAGCTCGTGCAGGATGTCCGACGCCGGAGTGATCGGGTAGCTGCCCAGGAAGACGGGAAGCCCGGTCAGCTCGCTGGCGGCGACGAGGCCGTAGGAAAGCGCGAGGTTGCCGGATACCCGTCGGTACGTGCCGGACTTCATCTTGGCCGGCGCGACCTCGTAGGTCACCGAGAACGACTCGGTGGTCTCGCCGTAGTTGAAGCCCGCGCGGAAGGCCGCGATGTTGGCCGCGGCGATCTCCGGCCGCTTGCCGAACTTGGACTGGAGGAACTCCTCCGTGCCGCCCGTCGGCCGGTTGTACAGCCAGCTCATCAGGCCGAGGGCGAACATGTTCTTCGCCCGCTCGGCCTCCTTCTTGTTGACCGCTCCGGCGACGCCCTCGGTGGCGTTGACCGCGTTGATGGTCATCGACGTCAGCGGGACCTTGTGCACGCGGTACTTGTCGAGCGTCCCATCGGTGAGCGGGTCCGCCGCGTAGCCGGCCTTCTTCAGGTTTCCACCGGTGAAGGCATCGGTGTTGACGATGAGGTCGCCACCCGGCGGAAGGTCCTTCAGGTACGCCTTCAAAGCGGCCGGGTTCATTGCCACGAGGACGTCGGGTGCGTCTCCCGGCGTCAGGATGTCGTGGTCGGAAAAGTGCAGCTGGAAACCGGAGACACCGGCCGGCGTACCGGCTGGCGCGCGGATTTCGGCGGGAAAGTCCGGGAGCGTCGACAGGTCGTTACCAAACGTCGCTGTCTCGCTCGTGAACTGCTCGCCGGTGAGCTGCATACCGTCGCCGGAGTCGCCGGCGAACCGCACGACGACCCGGTCGAGCCGGCGGGTCTCCCTGCCTGCCCCAGGCTCCCGGACCTGCTCGCGGACCTGCTCAGACACCTTCAGTAACCTCCTCAGGTACCGGCCCAGCCTACCTGTCGGCCCATTTGGGTGCGCGCGTCGCAGCGTCTGCGCCCCCGGCGGGTGGGTCGTCCGACGCGCCAGGTGGCACCTGCCAGCCCCAGTCATATCACGCTACGTGTGCGGGTCGTCTCTAGCCGTCGAGCGTTTGGGAAGCTCTCGTGAGCTCAGCGTCCACCAGACTGGTCGACCAACGATCGAGCCAGTCCGAATTCCGCATGTCAGTCGGTGGATTGCCTCTCATGTCAGGTATTTGTCACCGCCGGGATCGGCCTCGCACTTCTCGGTGTCGCCGGTGAACGGCTTTCGCGCCGGGGTGACCGGATGCACCTTCATCCGATGACCTCGCCCACACTGTGGGATTGGGCACGGTGCTGGATGGGGCCCCTTGGTGGGCTGTTCGTGGGACGGGCCCGTCGGACGCCGGGGGGGGCGACGCCCCGTCCGGTGCGCCTGCACCGGGCGGGGCGGGAGACTCGACTGGTGCGGGTCGACGGTGGTCACAGGCGGGTGGTTCGGTTCCGATGGAGATAGGAACGGTCGGTTTCGGGCGGGCCGGCGCGGCGATCACGGTCGCGCTCGCCGAGGCGGGACACCGGGTCGCGGGAGTCTCCGTGCGCTCGGCCGCCGCGGCGCGGCGGGCCCGGCGCTGGCTGCCCGACGCCGAGCAGCTACCCGCGCCCGAGCTCGCCGCGCTGGTGGATGTCCTTGTTCTCGCGGTCTCCGACGACGCGCTCGGCGCGGTCGCGGCCCAGGTCGCCACGCCGGCCACCGGGCACGGCGGCGTCCGGGCCGGCACGGTTGTCGTCCACCTGAGCGGGCGGTACGGTCTGGCGCCGCTCGCGCCGGTGGCCGCCAGCGGCGCGGCCAGGGCGGCGATCCACCCGATCATGAGCCTGGCCGGTCTCGACCCGGCCGCCGACGCCGTCCACCTGCGCGGCACGACGTTCGGCGTCACCACCGACGCCGCCGCCGCGCCGGTCGCCGATCGGCTGGTCGCGGATCTCGGCGGTCGCGCCGTCGCGGTGCCCGACGAGGCCCGCACCCTGTACCACGCGGCGATCGTGCTCAGCGCGAACTATCTGGCGGCGCTTACCGGCACCGCGGCGGATCTGCTGGCCGCCGCCGGCGTCACCGACGCCCGGCACGCGCTGGCGCCGCTCCTGCGGGTCTCCCTCGACAACGCGCTGCGCGACGGCGACGCCGCCACCACCGGTCCCGTCCGGCGCGGCGACGCCGGGACCGTCGCCGCGCACCTCGACGCGATGGCCGCCGCCGACCCGGCGGTCGTCCGGGCCTACGACATCCTCGCCCGCCTCGCCGCGCGCCGGCTCGAGTCGGCCGGCCTGCTGCCGGCGGCGGCAGCCGCCGCGATCCGCGCCGCCCTCGACGCCGCGGGCCGTCCCTGAGATTCCGGCGTCTCGGTTGGGCTCGCGCGGGAACGCCGAGTGCCGCCAACGGCGTTGGACTCACTGCAACCTTCTGACACGACAGAACAACGGGACGCCATGTCGCACCTCAACGGTCTCAAGACCGCCCTGCTGCTCGGCGTGCTGTCGGCCGCGATCCTCGCGGTTGGGTCGATCTTTGGCCGCGGCGGGCTGATCATCGCCCTCGTCATCGCCATCGGGATGAATGGCTTCTCGTACTTCTTCTCGGACAAACTCGCGCTGCGCGCAATGCGGGCCTATCCGGTGAGCCAGGTCGAGCAGCCCCGTCTCTACGCGATCGTCCGCGACCTCGCGACCCGGGCCCGCATGCCGATGCCCCGCCTCTATGTCAGCCCGACCAGCGCGCCGAACGCGTTCGCGACCGGCCGCAACCCGAAGAACGCCGCGGTGTGCTGCACCGAGGGCATCCTGGAGCTGATGGACGACCGCGAGCTGCGCGGCGTTCTCGGTCACGAGCTCAGCCACGTGTACAACCGCGACATCCTCATCGCGTCGGTGGCCGGCGCGCTCGCCAGTGTGATCGTCTACCTGGCCAACATGGCGCAGTTCGCCGCCATCTTCGGCGGCCGGGACGAGGACGGCCCCGGCCTGTTCGAGCTGCTGCTGCTCATCATCCTCGGCCCGATCGCCGCGACGATCATCCAGCTGGCGATCAGCAGGGCTCGCGAGTACCAGGCCGACGCGTCGGGCGCGACGCTGACCGGTGACCCGATCGGCCTCGCGAACGCGCTGCGCAAGCTGGAGTCGGGCACCGCCGCCCGGCCGCTGGCCCAGAGCTCCCGGCTGGCCCCGGTGTCTGCACTGATGATCGCCAACCCGTTTCGCGCCGGGGGCGTCACCCAGCTCTTCTCGACCCACCCGCCCATGGACGAGCGCATCGCCCGCCTGGAGGCGCTCGCCCGGCTGAACCCGTACCGCTAGCCGGGTCCAGTGGGCGGAGGCCGCGTGGCCTGACGATCGTCCTGCCCCGGCCGGGCATCGCGATCCACCGGGACGTCGTCAGGTGGAACGACCGGACGCACGCTCGGCGGCTTGAAGCGATCGCGATCGAGGGAACCAGGAGCCGGATCACCTCGGTAGGCCGAAACATGAGGGCACCCCGCCCGTGGGGGATGCGGGCGGGGTGCTTCGGCGAAGCTCGGGGGGATCGCTCCGCCGGCTCTCAGGCGTAGGACGACCGGCCTCGAAGGACGATTACCCCAATTCCAAGCCAACAATCCCGCTATTTGACTGTAACTGGCGCCCGCGAGTCACACCGCTGCCCCGGTCGATTGGGCTGCGGCGTCCAGCCTGGGAGTTCGCTCACCGCGGGCCTGGTGCGCCGCCCTCCGACCGTTGGCCGAGCAGTCGAGCCCGGCCGCGAACCGGCCCTGCCTGCGCCCAGACACCGCGGACTCGCCAGTCGCAACGCGCGCGATCCCGCACGCTGCGGCTGACGGGTCTGGTGCGTCGGCCTGCCCAGCCAGGCCGGCCCGGGGCTAGCCGGTGCCGCGGCCCGGCCCCGTACGCCCAGATAACGGGGCCATCGCCGTGGGCGGCGGCTGACCGCTGCGATCCGCGCGAGTTGGCCGTGGGATCCAAAAGGCCCCGGCGTTCGCTCCGGGGCCTGTGACCTGCTGCTTCGCAGCTAGATCGAGGTGGTGGCAGGTGATGGATTCGAACCATCGTAGGCTGAGCCGACGGTTTTACAGACCGCTCCCTTTGGCCGCTCGGGCAACCTGCCGTGTCCTTGGAGAGCATACCGGTCCAGGCGGGGGTGCGACGGGGGCGAGGTCCCCGTTCGACGGCCCAGGCCTCGCGGGTGGCGGTCGGCGCTCTCTCGACTCGACCCTGACAGGAGGTTCCTCGCAGTGGCGGACCCCTCGTTCGACATCGTGAGCAAGGTAGACACACAAGAGATCGACAACGCGGTCAACCAGACCGCCAAGGAGATCAAGACTCGCTTCGATTTCCGGGACACCGGTGCTGCCGCGACGCACTCCGGCGACTCGATTTCGCTGGTCGCGAACAGCGAGGAGCGGGTCAAGGCAGTGCTGGACGTGCTGCAGGAGAAGTTCGTCAAGCGCGGCATCTCGCTCAAGGCCCTGAAGTACGACGAGCCCAAGGCGTCCGGCCGGGAGTACAAGCTGGCGGTCACCGTGACGCAGGGGATCCCGGACGAGAAGGCGAAGGCGATCGCCAAGAAGATCCGCACTGACGGCCCGAAGGGTGTGCAGGCGCAGATCCAGGGCGACCAGCTGCGGGTCACCGGCAAGAAGCGCGACGACCTGCAGACGGTGATTCAGCTGCTCAAGTCCGAGGACTTCGAGGTTGCTCTGCAGTTCGTCAACTACCGCTGAACGGCGAGCCTGATCCCGTTGCCGCACCCGGCCCAGGGCCGGACGTGCCAGCCAGGAGGCCGGCGCGTCCGGCCCGCGCGTCCGGAGCGCGGTGATGGCTGCGTTCCGCGGAGCGCGGGAACTGTTCGTGGTGCGGGGCTGGTCCGGACGCCTGCGATGCGCGCGTTCCGCGGAGCGCGGGTCTGCTCGTGACGCTTCGCTGGTCCGGCGAGGGCAGCGTTCCGCGGGCCGTGCTGTCAGGCGGCGGCGTCGAGCTGCGCGCGGGTGAGAGCTGCGTAGAGCGTGAGGCCGAGGTCGGCCAGGCGTTCGGCGCCGCCCTCCTGGCGGTCGATCACGCACAGGACGTGCTCGACGATCGCGCCCTGCTCGCGCAGGACTCTCGTCGCGTCGAGCACCGCGCCGCCGCTGGTCACGACGTCCTCCACGAGGACGACGCGCCGGCCGGCGAAATCGCCGCCCTCGGCGATCTGCCGGGTGCCGTACTCCTTGGCCTTCTTGCGGACGAACCGGGCGGGCAGACCGGTCCGAGCCGAGAGCAGGGTCGCGAGTGGTACCCCGCCGAGCTCCAGCCCGGCCAGCAGCTCGGCGTCCGTGGGCACCAGCGGGACCATCGCCGCCACGATGTCGGCGAGCAGCACGGGGTCGGCCTCGAACCGATACTTGTCGAAGTATTCGGTACTCGTCTTCCCGGACCGCAGCACGAAGCTGCCGGTCAGGCGCGCCGCGGCCCGGACCCGGGCGGCCAGCGTCGAGATCTCGGTGTCGTCGCGCACGCCTGCCGACTCTAGCGACCAATCAGGCCCTGTCGTCGCGCCAGCCGGAACTCCAAGATCAGGAGAAGCCGTGCGGCCGGGAGCCGAGCCGGGCCCGATACGCCTCCAGCCACTCCCGGGAGAACCAGTCCGGGTCCCAGTCGGTGGGCTCGACATCCGCGAGGTCACGCCAGGCGTAGGTCAGCGCGGCCATGCCGGGCCCGGGTCCGGGTGACGACCCGGCGACCGGCTTGACCTGGCGCACGCGGTAGGGGGCGCCCTCCCAGGCATCGAGGAAGGCCCAGTCCGCCTCGGCGAGCTCGCGGATCAGGAAACCGGACGCCACGCGGCCCGGCTCGGGAACCAGACCGGGATAGGGCCGGCCGGGGAGCCGCGCGACGCGCCAGCCCGGGAGCACGGCCGGGGTGACGGGCAGTGCGCGGCCGAGCAGTGCCTCGACGATCTCCCCGAAGGTCAGCGTGCCGTACGCGAACAACGCCAGGCCGACCCGGTCACCGACGGCCACCTCGTGCCCGGCGGCATCAGTCCGGTCGTTCATGCGCCGGGCCGCCCAGCGGGACGCGGCGCCGGCACCTCGCGGAGCCTCGACGCGGCGAGCAGGGTCGCGCGTCCCGAGCCCTCGGCCAGTCGTGCCGCGGGTGGAAGCGTCAGGCGAAGCGGCCCAGCCACCTGGCCGGCGGTGTTGCCCGTGACGGCCAGGGGCCGCGCGGGGACGCCATGGACATCGAGGAACACCGCCAGGCAGGCCATGGCCGCACGGTAGCCGCCGCCAGGTCTCGGAAAACCCGCTCGCCGAACCCGGAACCTCGCCGTAACGTGCCCAGCCCTGCCTTGGCGGGCCCGGCGGCTCCTGATCCGCCCAGCCCAGGTCGATCCGCCTGGCTCCGCCCGCCCCGGCGGCCCCAGGTCAGGGAGCCACGGCGGCGGCCGCGACGCCGGCCGGGGGAGTGGTGCCGGGCGACTCGGTGACCTGGTTGGTAGTGGAGTTCCAGGTGAGCTTGCCGTGCTGGAAGGCGCTCTCACGACCGCCCGGGACGTCGTACTCGTCACTGATCGGCAGGCCGAGTGCGGAACCGGACCCACCGTCCGCCAGATACTTCGCGAGGATCTCGCCGTGCACGACGAAGGCGCCGAGCGCCGGGTGCCAGTAGATCCGCCCATGCTCGAACACCGCCTGCAGGCCCTCCGGCGCGGTCGTCCACGAGATGTCCTCCAGTGGCCGGCCGAGCGAGCCGTTGCTGCCGCCCCAGGCGAGGTACTTCTGCGCGATCGGCCCGAACAGCGCCCTGGCTCCCGTCTCGGCTGACCAGAACATCAGGCCGTTGGCATAGGGCTGCCACCGCCCGCCACCCGCGGGGCCCTCGCCCCGGGTCGGCGCGCCGAGCGAGATGTGCAGCAGTGGTTCCGCGGCGTAGCGAGCGGCGATCTGGTCGATCGTGCCGTTGGCGTTGGCCGTCAGGTCGGTGGCGCTGCAGCAGAACGCGTTGACGTCCACCCGCCCGTTGATGCCGGAGACGGCGCCGCCCGAGTCGTACTGCCAGATCAGCCAGTTCTGCCAACCGCCCGGCAGCGGCCCGGGGTCGCGGTTGTCGTTGTAGATGGCGAACCACAGTGGGTACTTCGCGAATGCCTGGGTGTTCGCGATCTTGTCGGTCCAGAACGAGCGGTAGGTGTAGATGATCGGGATCCGCCCGGTCTGGGCCTCCACCGTGCGCAGGAACGTCTGAGTCCAGGCGGTCAGGTCGGCCGGGCTGAGCCCACCGGTCGTCTCCAGGTCCAGGACGGGCGCCAGCTGCCCGATGGTGTTCGTGTTGCCCGCCGCGGCCAGGAAGTGGCGGGCCTGGTCGGCCGCGGTCGAGATCGGCAGCGTCGGCCGGGCGTAGTGGTAGGCGCCGACGACCAGACCCGCCGCCTGTGCGCCGGCCTTGTCCGCGGCGAACTGGGGATTGGTGTAGGTCGTCGACTCGGTCGCCTTGATCACGGCGAACTGGTTGCCGGCCGCCTTGACGGCGTTCCAGTCGATGGCCGCCCCGTTCTGGTGCTGCCATGACGAGACGTCGACGCCCTTGGGCCAGGCGGCGTTCGGGGCGGCCGCCGCGGTCGTGGTCGTCGAGAGCGCCACCGCGGCGATGGCCAGCAACGTCAGCCGGGGTACCAGCCGGTTGCTGCGCCGCCCGGTCGGAAGCCGGGCCGGGTCGACCAAGGCCGGGTCAACCTGGGACGGGCCGATTAGGGACGCCCTGGCCGGCAGCGTCGGCAAGGCCGGCTCGGCTGGCGGGCGCTGGGACGGTACGGCAACCTGGTAGTGGTCCGCGGCGAGCCCACCGCGGCGCCGGGAGCCTGCGCCGAGGCGCGGTGCCGAGCCTGGGGGCAGCCGCCTGGCGGGGTGGGGTGTCGTCCAGGGCCGCGATGTCGTCCTGGACTGCGCTGCTTTCCCTGGGTGCGCTGCGTCCTGGGGGTGCAGAGTCGTCCCGGGCAGCAGGGTGGTGCCCGGGGGCAGTGGCGTGCCGGCTGGCACGTGGATGCCTGGGCTCCCGCCCACGGGCTCGGTCCAGGCCTGCATGCCTCTGGGCCTCGCCGGGCTGGCCGCCGTCGACCGCCGGCCGGTCGCACCGTCGTCGACAGGAATTGCCGCTGTGCTGTCCTGGGGATGGCTGTCCTGGTGGTGCCGGGCGGGGTGGGGCATGAAGCGCATGGGCAGCCCTCGCTGGTCGCGGGTTCGGCTCGGGTCCGCTCCTCGGAGCGCGGCCGGGCGTCCCGGTCAGCGGTCGTCGGCGGCCGACAACCACGCTAAGCGTGAGCTTGGCTACTCAGTGCAATCAGCTTGCGGGTCGCGCGGAGTTTGTCGATGCCCCCACTTGCGATCAGTTGCAATGTCTGGACTTTCCCGTCGCACCGGGCGCTCAGGGCCCGGCCGGGGTGTTGCCACCTCCAGTCCGGCAGCGTCCTCGGCGTGGCGGACCGCCGCCCGCCACCATTGCATCGCCGGACGTGCTTGAGTGAAGATCGACTCCCCGGCTCGTCAGCTTGGATCTCGCCTTAAGTCGACGATCGGCCGCGCCCGCGTCGCCTCGGCCCGCCCACCGGGGCCGTCGCAGGAGGAGGGGTGAGTTCGGGCGCCCCAGCAGGGTGGTGACCCCCACACGTACGAGCCGTCGCCGGCGCGAACCCGCTTCCCACGCCCGGCTCGTCATCGTGTAACGTGTGTCCCGCGAGAGCAGCGCCCCTTTAGCTCAGTCGGCAGAGCGTCTCCATGGTAAGGAGAAGGTCTACGGTTCGATTCCGTAAAGGGGCTCGACGGTCCAGCCGGGGCCGAGTCAGCGTTCAAGATCATTGGGCGCCACTTAATTGGTGTTGTGTACGGCGATCAGCCAGTACGCTCCCGGATGGGACGCCCGCCCTTCGTGGCGCCCAAGGCGGTGTAGCTCAGCCTGGCAGAGCAAGCGGCTCATAATCGCTGTGTCGCCGGTTCAAATCCGGCCACCGCTACGTCAACCCTGTTCGCGGCTTTGGCTGCTCGCTGGAGTTGGCTGTGGAGTTGCGGTGCCCTGTGTGGGGCGCGCGGCTTCGCGGCGTCTGACCGTTTGGTAACCGATAGAGGAAGAGGCTCACGCCGTGGCCGCCACCGACGTTCGTCCGAAGATCACTATGGCGTGTCAGGTGTGCAAGCACCGGAACTACATCACGCGCAAGAACCGGCGTAACGACCCGGACCGTCTCGAGCTCAAGAAGTTCTGCCCGAACTGCCGGCAGCACACCGAGCACCGCGAGACCCGCTAGTTCCACGCCGGCCGTCGGGGAGCCCCGCGGCCGTGCCGTCGTGACGCGGGCTTCGACGGAACACGTCTGGCGTCTCAATGCAGCTGGCCGGCGGCCCCAAGCCGCCGGCCAGCTGCGTTTGTGCGTCCGCCCCGCGGGATCCTCGGGCTGTCGCGGCCGGTCCGGGGCTTACGGCAGGACGAGCTGGCCGATGGGGCCGGGGTTGTAGGCGACCTCCCAGCGGTAGCCGTCCGGGTCGGCGAAGTAGCCGGTGTAGCCGCCCCAGTCGCGTTCGACGGCCGGGCGCACCGGGTCCGCGCCGGCCGCCTGGGCCGTTGCCAGGACGGCGTCGACGTCGGCCGGGGTCGGGACGTTGTGGGCCAGGGTGATTGGCGGGATGCCCGGGCCGGCGCTGATCTTGCCGACCTCGGCCTCGAACTCGCCGCGGTTCCAGAGCGAGAGGACCAGGCGGTCGCCGGCCTTGATCATCAGTACCTCGCCGGGGACGTCCAGCTCGGCGGTCCAGCCGAGGCCTTCGAGGTAGAAACGGCGGGCCGCGGCCAGGTCGGCGACGGCGAGCGTGACGAAGCTGATGCGTGCGTCCATGCCGGTACCGTGCCACCCGCCACCGACAGGCTTTGCCCGCTCGTGGCCTGGGCCGTGCGGGCCTGGAGGGTGCGGCCCACGCGTCGGCAGTCGGGCCTGGGCGGTGCGTCTCGCGGGCAGTGCACGCCAGCTCGGGGAGCCGGTGGTGCGGGCCTCGGGCGGCGCCAGCGGGGGTCTGGGCGGTGCGGGCGCCGTGTACGTCCGGCGGCCGGGAACGGAAGGCCGGGGGCGGCCGTCCGGCGCCGCGTCGCG
>Ga0068859_100006254_pt1 | contig 12081 bp, 8 predicted proteins | sample KBSSwiS22_FD_66585 | JGI IMG/M metagenome (GOLD analysis project Ga0068859, IMG submission 66585) | Switchgrass rhizosphere microbial communities from Kellogg Biological Station, Michigan, USA - KBS Switchgrass S2-2 | ecosystem: Host-associated > Plants > Roots > Rhizosphere > Soil ... | reverse complement strand
GGTAGTCCCCGGCGCGTATGGAAGCGGATTGTTAATTTGACGTCCGAGCGTATCTTGCCAGCCGCCGTTCCCGATCAATGTATTGCCATTTCGATCGATATATTTGCCATCGCTAAAGAGGTAGCGTGAACCATCAGGCATGAAGAGGGTTTGCGTACTGCGTTGATAACGCAGTCGCGAGCCACCAACGTAATATACGTTGTCCGGCGCGGGCTGAGTGCTGGGACGCGGTTGGTCTGTGGAACGTAATTCGTGGCCCGAACCATGCGGCATCCAAACCATTATGCGATCAAGGATGTAACAGCCAATAGTACAATTCCCACTAACGTTAGGATTGCCGGAGGCGTCATAGAGACGTGTGGAAGGCTGAAAATCGATGAACGGAAACCCTATCGTGCTGGTCCAACCGGCAACTGTATGGTCGCCATATTCCGCCGTTACTATTGTGAACGAGGTATTGTTCCATGTGGCGGAGGCGCTCCCGGATTAAAACCCTGGAAATCGATCTGCCAAACCTTCGAAGAATATGAGAGCGTAACTGGTATGTCGAGACCGGCCCGTCCGGGGTAATAGCCTAAGGGTACCTGGAACTCCACAGCCCGCGTAGCAGGATTTACGCGCGACGTATTGCGCGAGGCGGAATCTTGGACCTCGCTAGCGTAGTGGACGTTCTGCGCGAATGTTTCTGAGCATCTAACGCTAGCAATGAAAATAATGAGAATAAAGGCACAAACAAAGCCAGGGCGCTTAGCTCTGTGGTTCATCCTAATGCTCCTTGTGTTTGAAACACGTCTTGTCGCAAATTGGATTACGCTGAACCGCATTGGTCGACGTTTGGATCAGAGTTTCGGCTTATAGACTCCGGAGGTAGTAAACAGTTCCATTTCTTGCGAGCTGTTGGTTTAAGTTCATGGAATCGCTAGAAGAGTGACGTCAGAGCGCCAAGGACGAAAGTCGTTTCGGACAAAAGCGAGACCAGACCATCGAAAACCGACCGATCGATATTGGTGAAACTTAACTCGCTCCCGTCTCTCCAGAATAAATCGGCCACATATAGGTATGACGACCCCGATCTAAATACTCGCCGACACATAGCCCGCTAGCAGCGCTGCCAGAATCAACCCGCCGACGATTACGCGATAGACGATGAAGACTCCCGTGGAGTGGGTGCGGAGGAAGCGCAGAAGGAACCAGATCGAGGCGTAGCCTACGACGCCGGACACCACAGTAGCGACGATGAGCGCGCCGGAGCTGCCGGCTGGGAGTTTGTGGACAGCTTCGCGCAACTCCAGCAGTCCACTGGCGGAGATTGCGGGTATCGAGAGTAAGAAGGAAAAGCGGGCTGCAGTCTCGCGCGTCAGACCAGCAAAAAGTCCACCCATGATCGTCGATCCGGATCGACTCGATCCGGGAATCAACGACAACACCTGCGCGGAACCAACCGCAAGCGCGTCGCGGATGCCAAGCTGCGCCATGTCGTGGTCACGCTTACCAACCGCCTCGGCAATCGCCAGCAACACCCCGACGACGATCATCATCGTCGCGATCACCCACAAGTTCTTCGTGAATGGTCCCTCTATATGCTTCTTCAGGAACAAGCCAAAGATACCGATGGGAAGCGAACCGATGAACACCAGCCACCCGAGCCATGCGTCGTGCGATAGTTTCGGTTGCCCCGGCGCCGATCGTCCTCTCAACCACGCCAGGTGATCGCGAATGAACGCACTGACGATGTTCACGATGTCGCGCGCGAAATAAATAAGCACCGCCAGCAACGTGCCCAACTGAATCACCGCAATCGTCGCCGTCGTCTGCTCAGCCTGCAACGTCTTATCGACGCCGCCGTAAAGATTGACAAGGCGTGCGGCAAAGACGAGATGTGCGGTTGAACTTACAGGTATGAATTCGGTCAGGCCTTGAACCAGGCCCAGCAGGATAGCTTGAAGAATTGTCATTTATGCAACACAGGATCTCAGAATCAACAAAACGGAACCTTATTCGCGGAACGAATTGCGCGCGGCGAGCCAGTCGTACATGGACGCCGGCATCCACAACCCGGCACGCACGACCGTCGCCAACTGCCAGGGAAACGCGACACTCTTCTTTCCCTTTTCGATCGCCGACACGATCTTTGCAACCGCATCGTCAAGCTCCATCAGATACGGCATGTGTTTCTCACGACCGGCGGTCAACGGTGTCTTGATAAAACCGGGATGAATGACAGTGACGCGGACACCAGTCCCGCGAAGATCGATCCTGACGCTCTCGAAGTAAGCCGACATCGCGGCTTTGCTCGCGCAGTATGCCGCTGACAATGGCAAACCGCGATACGCGGCCAGACTCGAGATCGCCACCAACTGTCCTTGCCCACGCTCGATCATCTGCGGCACTACTGCCGCAACGCTGTTTGCGGCGCCAAGCACGTTGATACTTAGCACGTTAGCAGCGTGGATTGGATCCAGTTGCGCGATATGACCCGACGTTCCGACGCCCGCGTTCGCAATCAGGATATCGATTGGCCCAAGCTCTGCGCGAATTTGACCGGCCGCGGCTTTCATCGCATCCGCGTCGCGAACGTCGGCCGCGAACGCAGTCGCCTTGCCGCCGCGCACGCGAATCGCATTAACGATCTCTTCGAGCAGGTTCTGTCGTCGGGCCAACAACCCCAGCTTTGCGCCGCGGGCGGCAAGCTCCGTTGCCAGACCTTTACCGATACCGGAAGAGGCTCCGGTTATCATCACGGCCTTGTTTGTCCAAAAGCCGGGTTTATTGGTCATTTTCCATTCGCCGTTTGTCATTTGTCATTTAGACGGTGAAGTGCTCAAAGCTACTCTGGTAGACGTTCTGGAAAATGGAAAACGATAACTGCTCACACCATCACGATGACCGGCATGATCACCGGTCGCGATCCCGTCTGCTTCTGAATAAAGCGCTTCAACTCCACGCGCACATGCTCTTTCAACAATGTCTCATCCGCCAGAGTCTGCCTCGACGCACCGACGATGGACGCAGCGACAACCTGCTTCGCATCGCTCATCAAAGAGTTCGCTGGAGCACCGCTGTTGCCAAAACCATTCGCGCTCAATCCGCGAACGCCGCGCGCAACGATGCGCGGCTCGCCTTGCAATTCGCCAGTCTTTTCGTCGATCGTCAAAACAACGGTGATCGTTCCTTCGTACGCCAGCTGCTTTCGTTCGCGCACAGTCTCACTGTCGATCTCTTCAAATCCACTCTCGTCGATGAACGTGCGCCCGATCTCCTTCTTGTTAACGACGGTCGCCCGCTCGCCGTCGAGTTCGAGCACGTCGCCGTTTTCGATCAGGATGATGTTCTCTTCCGCGTAGCCAAGGTGGTTTTTTACAAACTCCTTGTGCCGAAACAGCATGCGATACTCACCATGAATCGGCACCACAAACTTCGGCCGCACCGCTTCCGTCATGATGCGGATGTCTTCCTGTGAAGCGTGTCCGCTGACATGGACCAGACGCCGTTTCTCCTCGATGATGTTCGCGCCGCGTTTGTAGATAAAACCGATCATGCGCGAGATCAGCCGTTCGTTGCCGGGAATGATTCGCGCCGACAGCACCACGGTGTCACCTTCCTCAATCATCAGTCCTTTGTAACTCTGCGTCGCCATCTGCGAGAGCGCTGCGCGTGATTCGCCTTGAGATCCGGTAACGAGAAAAACGATCTCGTCGTCGCTCATCATCTTGGTTTGGTTCAGCGACACGAGCAGGCCGTCCGGTATGTCGAGATAACCAAGCCGCTCCGCAACCTCGACGTTCTTCTGCATCGATCGCCCGAGCACGCAGACGTGACGATTAAATTGTTGCGCGACATCGAGCACGATCTGCAAACGATGAATCGACGAGGCAAACGCGGCGACGATGATCCGCCCCTTTGCTTCCGAGAAGATCTCTTCGAACGCGGGGATCACCGCGCGCTCAGACGGTGTCCGACCAGGCACTGTGGCATTCGTAGAGTCGGAGAGCAGCGCGAGTACGCCGTCTTGGCCGTACCGGCGAAACGAACGCAGGTCGATCGGTTCGCCGATCACCGGCGTTTCGTCCACTTTGTAATCGCCGGTGTGAATGATCGTGCCGACCGGCGTCTTGATACCAAGCGAGAAACAATCGACAAGCGAATGCGACACGCGGATGAACTCGACGCTGAACGATCCAATATCGACAACGTCACGCGGTTCGACCCGATGAAGCAGCACGTCGCCGAGTAGATCGTGCTCCTCGAGTTTGCTCTCGGCTAAACCGGCGGTGAAGTGTGAACAGTAAACGGGGACGTTGAACTTCTTAAGGAGATAGGGCAGCGCGCCCAGATGATCTTCGTGACCGTGCGTCAGAACGATCGCGGTGATTTCGTCCTTATACTCGTCGAGGACGTTGAAATTCGGGATCGAAACGTCGACGCCGTAAGCGGATTCTTCCGGAAAGCCCATGCCGGCGTCGAGAATCAACATCTCGTCGCCGTAGCGCAGAGCCATGCAATTCATTCCGAACTCGCCGATACCGCCGAGCGGGATGATCTCGAGGACACTTGCCATAAGTGGCAACAGTTTAGCGCGGATGACACAGATCTGTCTTCATTTGTATGATGCGCCCTATGACCAGACTAATAACGGCCTGCTTCGCCCTCTTCCTGTTTCTGGCCACCGCCAATGCGACCGAGACCATGCGTCTCGACTATTACCACACCGGGGACGCGACCTCGGAAGTCTTCAGCGTCGACCGCATCGTGATCGAGCCGCTGCCCTGGCCGGGCGATCCGAAGCAGACGCAAGACACGTCGAACCTCGGCAAGTACTTCTTCGAAGTTCGGGATTCTACGACGAACCAGATCGTGTACTCGCGCGGGTTCGCATCGATCTACGGCGAGTGGGAAACCACGGACGAAGCAAAAACGATGAAGCGAACCTTCCAGGAGTCGCTGCGCTTCCCTGCTCCGCAGTCACCGGTCATCATCGTCTTGAAGAAGCGCGATGCGAAGAATGCCTTCAAGGAGATCTGGCAGACCAAGCTCTCTCCGAACGACATGTTTATCGATCGCTCGAAGCGTGTCGCACCCGCGCCGCTGCTCACGCTTCAGAAAACAGGTGCGCCGGAAACAAAGGTCGACTTCCTGATCCTCGGTGATGGCTACACCGCGGCGGAAGCAAAGAAGTTTGAAGCGGATGCACGGCGCATGACCGAAGTGCTGTTCTCGACGTCGCCGTTCAAAGAACATCGCAAGGATTTTAATGTCTGGGCCATGTCACCGCCGGCTGCCGAGTCAGGTATCTCACGTCCCTCGACCGGCGTTTATCGCAACAACCCGATCGGTGCGACTTACGATGCGTTTGGTTCGGAAAGATACGTACTGACATTTGATAACCGCTCGTTGCGAGAGGTCGCGCAACACGCGCCTTACGAGTTCATTGAAGTGCTCGTCAATAATCGCACCTACGGCGGCGGTGGTATTTTCAATCTCTACAGCACGGTCGCGTCTGACAATGCGTTCTCCAACTACGTCTTCGTGCATGAGTTTGGTCACCACTTCGCGGGATTGGCGGATGAGTATTACACGTCGTCGGTTGCGTACGCGCCGTCTACAGATCGCGTCGAGCCGTGGGAACCGAACGTCACCGCGCTGCTCGACGTTAGCACTCTGAAGTGGCGTTCACTGGCCTCACCGTTTGCCAACGTCACACCGATTCCGACGCCGTGGAACAAGGAAGAGTTTGAGGCCTACTCACGCGAGATTCAGAAACGGCGCGTGCAGTTGCGCAAAGACAAACGGCCTGAAGAAGAGATGGAGGCGCTGTTCCGCGAAGAGTTGGCGCACGAGAAGAAGATGTTTGCGGCTGAGAAGCACGTCGGACAGGTCGGCGCGTTCGAGGGCGCGAACTACGAAGCACGTGGCTACTACCGCCCCGAGATCGACTGCATCATGTTCACGCGCACCGACAGGTTCTGCCATGTCTGCCGGCTCGCCATCGAGCGCGTTATCAAGATGTACTCGCGGCAAACCTAACGCTCAAGGCGCTTTGATCGAGGAACCAGCTCTTTGAACAGTCCGTGATGCCTCAATTTGAAGGTCTTTCTCTGCGGTCCTCTGCGCATCCTCTGCGCACTCTGCGTTAAAAGGTTGTTTCAACGCAGAGACGCCGAGGATCCTCAGAAACTTCAAACTGCGACACTATCGAAACTGCGCAATTAATGTAGTTTTAAAGGCTCGATGAGGTCCTGATCCTTCGTTCCCTGGTGGCAGACGATGCACGACTGCTGCCCGCGTTCCTCGAGATCGGAGACGAGCGCGTAGGTGAGACCGCGATCCGACCACGTCAGCACTTTCAAGCCATCAATCGCGTTGTAGTGAAACTTCAACCCGCGCGCGTCGATCTCTTCGCCACCTGACGGGTGGGCCACGGAGTCAGACGTGATCACCAAACTGATCGGCCGCGAGTTCATGCTATACGACACATACGCGGCGTAGTCCTCTTTGTAACCAACCAGCCGGGCCCCCTCCAGCGTGTAAAGCTTCTCCTGCCCTGACGACTCCTGATAGTTCGGCAGCTTGACGCTGAAGTTGACTTTGTTGGCGAACCATTCCGAGATGTGCTGCGGCGCGCCTGATTCAACCTCCAACGGCAACTGTCCGCGCGAATGTCGCAAATGGGTCTCGGCCGCCATCAACGCGAAACTCGATGCCGCTGACTGAGGCGAACGATTCATCACGCGCCAGATCAAGATCGGCGACAGCAGCATTAGTAGAGTCGCGGCAATCGCGAGTCCCAACCTGACCTGTGCTTTCGAAACGATGCGTTTAGCGGGAAACGGCTTGGGTCCGGCTCCATTCACCGTCTCTTGCACCTTGGCGCGTAGTGCCGGCGGCGCAACATGCATCGGTCCGCATTCTCTAATCGCATTAATAAACGAGAGTTCGCGCTTGAAAACCGACGCGCATGATCCACATTCCTGCAAGTGAGCCTCAACGGCCGCACGCTCATCGCCCTGCAACTCGTTATCGAGATACAGATTCAAACGTTTACAAGTGTCTTCGCAAATTTTCATTAGTAATTTCTAAACTGCACGGGCGCGGCTGATCCGTTGCCACGTCGCCAGCGAGGCTCGCAACTTTGCCCGAGCTCGCCCCAGACGCGACATCACCGTACCGGCGGGACAGTCCAACACCATCGCAATCTCCTGATAAGTGAATCCTTCAATATCTCGCAAAACAACAATTTCTCGGTACGCTTGCGGCAGTTTTTCGATCGCTTCGCGCACCTGTTTCTGTTCCAACTTTCTTAAATAAACAACGTGCGGATTTCCACCCGAGTCGTCCATCTGTTCATTTGTTTCGAGTTCCACAAACCGTGGGCCGCTCTGATCGTGACGCACGTGGTTGAGCCACGCATTTCGCATAATAACAAACAACCAGGCCTTCAAGTTGCTGCCAGCCGGCGGCTGGTTCGCGGCGCCCGTCGCTTTCAAATAAGTCTCCTGGACTAAGTCCTCAGCTTCAGCCGCGTCGCGGGCCAGCGTCATGGCATAACCAAACAACGCATCGATGTGCGCAAGTGCCGCCTGATTTAGCGTATCGCCAGCAACGCTGTCCATGTTGTCTTCCATTCGGGGAGCTATTCTAGAGTAACACTTTAACGTCCAAAAAATTCCCGGGAATAATTTCCAGGCTCGCGTGTTCTTTCAACAACGACTTTTTGAACGAGTCGTACGATCTTAGCCCACCGATCTTAGCCCACGCGTCGCTGAAAGCGTGCGTATGACGCGTGGTAAGCCGATTCCTGTCGGGCCGACTGAAGGCCGGCCTGACATGGGATCGGATAATTGTGTTAATTTCTCCCGCGTGAAACGCGCCCTGACTGCTGTTTTTATCGCCCTCGCGAGCTGCCAGGTATTACTCGCCGCTACGCACCACATCACACTCGCCAACGGGAAGTCATTCGATCTGGACCTTCCGGACGGCTTCGGCATCAGTATCGCTGCGCAAGGTCTCAAGCGCGTACGCTTCATGGCGCGCAGTCCGGACGATCGCATCTTCGTCACGGACATGTACAACCTCTCCGACAACAAACGCGGCGTGGTCTACATTCTGGAAGACTTCGATCCCGCGACGCGGCAGTTCAAGAAGCTGACGAAATATCTCACCGGCCTGCGTAACCCAAACAGTGTCGCTTTTTACACAGACAAATCGGGCACGAACTGGTTCTATCTCGCGCTGACCGATCGACTTGTTCGCTATCGCTATGAAGCGGGCAGCGAAGCACCTTCAGACGAGCCGGAAGTGCTGGCAACGTTTCCTGATTATGGTTTGGGATACAAGTACGGGGGCTGGCATCTCACACGCACTATCGTCGTCGGTGACAACGGAAAGATCTACGTAGCCGTCGGCAGCAGTTGTAACGCATGCGAAGAGAAGGAAGAGGTGCGGGCGTCGATTCTGGAGATGGATCCCGACGGAAAGAACCAGCGTCACTACGCGCGCGGGTTGCGCAACGCAGTTGGCCTACGCTGGATCAACGGTCGTTTATGGGCGACGAACATGGGTTCCGATCACCTCGGAGACAACCGCCCCGCCGACACGTTCTATGCAATCGAGGCAGAAAAGAACTACGGCTGGCCTTACTGTTTTCAAGCAGGCCCAAAAGTTTTCGCCGACCCGAAATTCAACCTGCGTAACAAGAAGTTGGACTGCCGAAAGGTACCACCGGCGCATACTCCCTTCCCCGCCCATAGCTCGCCGCTCGGTCTCGAGTACTTCGACTCCACGAGTGATCCGGCGTTGGCGAATTCGTTCCTCGTCGCCTTGCACGGTTCGACGAAGCGAAGTCTGAACCGTGGTTACAAGGTCGTAAGGATTAAGGAATCAGCCGGGGGCGACATGGAAGACTTCATCACCGGCTTCTTCGACGGCACCAGGATCAACGGCCGCCCCGCCGACATCTTCAGCTTCGGCAAAGATGCCTTTCTCCTCACAGACGATTACTCCGGCGTGGTGTACTACGTGTATCGCAAGTCGTAAGAGAGAGTCTCCCGCAAAGACGCAAAGGCGCAAAGGAAATCCGCGTCCATTTTCTGCTTTGCGCCTTGGCACCTTTGCGCGACCTTTTCTTTGCGCCTTTGCGCCTTTGCGGGACCTTTTTCTTTGCGCCTTAGCAGGAACTGTTTAGAATAACTGCCGCCAACACCACCCGTTTCCCGAAAGGAACCCCTTATGCGCGTTCGTATCTCGCTGCTCCTGGTCATTGTCATTTCCCTGGCCGCGCCGGCGTTTGCCCAGAAACGCAACATCACCGAAAAGGACCTCTTCAACTTTGTCTGGATTGGAGACCCCCAGGTCTCGCCCGACGGATCGCGCGTTGTCTTTGTTCGCGTAACCGTGAACGACAAGAAGGACGGGTACAACACTGCCATTTGGACTGTCACTACCGCGACCGGCGAAACGCGCCAGTTGACTAACGGACCACGCGACGCGACGCCGCGCTGGTCGCCCGACGGTAACTACCTGCTCTTCACGCGCGCGCCTGAGGTTAGCGGTCGAACGGATCCGCCCCAGTTATTCATGTTGGCAATGAACGGTGGCGAACCTTTTCAGTTCACCACGTTACCGCGCGGCGCCGGTGGTCCACAATGGTCGCCGGACGGAAAGATGATTCTCTTCTACAACTCCGCGACACCCGAAGAGATCGCAAAAGCAGCCGCCCGCAACACACCATCTTCGCAGCCATCGCCGAGTCCGGCGGCGAGTCCCACGCCACTCGAACGCGAGAGCGACGTACGCGTGATTACTCGTGCCGTCTATCGTTCCAACGGCACCGGTTATCTCGACTTCAAACATCCGAACCATATCTGGGTCGTCACCGCTCCGAAGACTGGCGACGAAAAAGTGACTCCCAGGCAACTCACCAGCGGACGCTTTGATGAGGGCGGCGCGTTTTGGGCCAGGGACAGCTCGCGCGTCTACTACGAGTCAGATCAAATCGACGAACCGTACTACGAGCTACCGACCACGACCATCTACTCAGTCGCCACAACCGGCGGCGCCTCCGAGAAGTTCACGTCGTTCGACATGGGCGCCGGCGCATTCGCGCTCAGTCCCGACGGCAAAAAACTCGCGATGATCGCGTCCGTTAGTCAACCTATTCGCTCGTACTCACAACCCGATTTGTGGGTGATGGACATGACGGCCGGTGCGAAACCGCGAAATCTGACCACTACTTTCGACTACGACATCGGCGGCGGTGTAGGCGGCGACAACGCCTCACCGCGCGGTGGCGGTGGCAATTTGCCGGTCTGGTCCGCCGACAACCGCAGCATCATCATCGGCTACGCAAAAGAAGGCAAAGCGAATGTCGGCTCGTTCGACGCTGCCAGCGGCAAGCTGACTGACGTGACCACTGGAAATCAGGCGGTCGTCAGTTTTCGTGCCATCCCGGATGCGTCGAAGTTTGCTCTGCTGATCTCGACGCCGACTCGTATCGGCGATCTCTACTGGCTAGACAAAGCAGGCGCGCAACCAAAACAGCTCACCCATATCAACGATGATCTGTTCTCGAAGCTGAACCTGACCGAGCCCGAAGAGATCTGGCACAATAGTTTCGATGGTCGCAAAATTCAGGTCTGGGTGCAGAAACCACCCGACTTCGATCCCACCAAGAAGTATCCGCTGATTCTGAACATCCATGGTGGACCGCACGCAGCGTACGGGTTCATCTTCGATCATGAATTCCAATGGATGGCCGCAAAAGGCTACGTCGTGCTTTATCCGAACCCGCGCGGCAGCACGAGCTACGGTCAGGAATTCGGCAACATCATCCAGCACAACTATCCGGGCGACGATTACAAAGATCTGATGGCGGGTGTCGACGAGTTAATCCGTCGCGGCTACATCGACGAAAAGAAACTCGCTGTGACCGGCGGCAGTGGCGGCGGTCTGTTGACCAACTGGACCATCGGACAGACGACACGATTCGCAGCGGCAGTGTCGCAACGCGACATCGCCAGTTGGACCGACTGGTGGTACACAGCGGACTTCACGTTGTTCCAGCCGACGTGGTTCAAAGCGCCGCCGTTTGAAGATCCGGAAGACTACCGTCGTCGCTCGCCAATTACTTACGTCAACAAGATCCAGACGCCGTTGATGTTGATTCTCGGCGAGGTCGACTGGCGGACGCCAACCGGTCCCGGTGGTGAAGCGATGTTTCGCGCTTTGAAGTATCGCAAGATTCCGACAGTAATGGTTCGTTTTCCAAATGAGAGTCATGAACTCTCGCGTTCCGGACAACCGTGGCATCGTATCGAACGGCTGCAACACATCGTTGGCTGGTTTGATAAATGGATCATGGGTGTTTCGAAGCCTGAGTACGACGTTGCGGAAGTGAACAGGAGTGCGACTACGCAGCAATGAGAACGCTGGGGCTTATCGGCGGCACTGGTCCTGAGTCGACGATCGAATACTACCGTCTGCTTGTCGCAAAGTATCGCGAACAGGCAGACGGTCATTCTCCTCCGGTGATCATCACGAGCGTCGATCTCAAACAGATGATCGAATGGATGAACAGCGGGAACCTTGCCGCTGTGGCGAATGGTCTTGTCGCGGAGTTCGAACGGCTGCAAAGAGCAGGTGCCGAGTTCGCCGCACTCACGGCCAACACGCCACACATCGTCTTCGATGAACTCAAACAACGTTCGCCCATCCCGTTGATCAGCATTGTCGAGGCGACCTGCGAAGACGCGCTTGCACGCGGCTTGAAAACCGTAGGGTTGTTCGGCACGCGGTTTACGATGGAGGCGCCGTTCTACCCTGAGGTGTTTTCGCGCGGCGGCATGAAACTAGTGCTGCCGACCGCCGACGAGCAGGATTACATTCACGCAATCTATTTAGGTGAACTACTAAAGGACATCTTCCGTCCGGAAACTCGCGCCCGCCTACTTGAAATCGCTGACGAAATGAAGCGCCGCGACAACATTGAAGGTCTGATACTCGGCGGCACCGAATTGCCGCTCGTCTTACGCGCTGAAGAACACAACGGCATGCCGCTGCTCGACACCACGCGCATTCATGTGAACA
>Ga0068859_100006250_pt1 | contig 12090 bp, 5 predicted proteins | sample KBSSwiS22_FD_66585 | JGI IMG/M metagenome (GOLD analysis project Ga0068859, IMG submission 66585) | Switchgrass rhizosphere microbial communities from Kellogg Biological Station, Michigan, USA - KBS Switchgrass S2-2 | ecosystem: Host-associated > Plants > Roots > Rhizosphere > Soil ... | reverse complement strand
TTTTCGTTTGGCGTCAAAGGCCTGTCGCGGTTTCGCGCCAACTTGTTCAATCAGCGTGGCGCTGTGGGCGCAGTCTTCCGCGCGATTCCCTACGAAATTAAAGCATTCGAAGAACTGGGCCTGCCTGCCGTCGTCAAACAGCTCTGCGACAAGCCGCGTGGTCTGATTCTCGTCACTGGCCCAACCGGGTCGGGAAAATCGACGACGCTCGCCGCGATGATCGACAAGATCAATCGCGATCGTCACGAGCACATTCTGACGATCGAAGACCCCATCGAGTTTCTGCACAACCACAAAGGTTGTTTGATCAATCAACGCGAAGTTAACGCCGACACACACGGATTTGCAGCGGCACTCCGCACCGCGCTGCGCCAGGACCCCGACGTGGTCCTGGTCGGCGAAATGCGTGACCTCGAGACAATCGAGTCTGCACTGCGCATTGCAGAAACCGGCCACCTTACACTCGCCACCCTGCACACAAACTCCGCCTCCTCGACGATCAACCGTATCATCGACGTCTTCCCAGCGGATCAGCAGGCACAGATTCGCGCGCAGCTTTCGCTCGTGCTCGAAGGGATACTGTGTCAGGCGCTGCTGCCGCGAGCTGAAGGAAGCGGCCGCGCGATGGCGCTCGAAATCCTTGTGCCCAACGGCGCTATTCGAAACCTGATCCGCGAAGACAAAGTCCACCAGATCTATTCGATGATGCAGACCGGCCAGGACAAATATGGAATGCAGACCTTCAACCAGGCGCTCGCCACGCTTTATCACAAGCGCCAGATCACTTTGGACACCGCACTGCAACGTTCGTCGAATGTAGACGAGCTGCGCGAGCTGATCGATCGCGGTTCGGGAGTAAATCCCGGCAACGCCACGAAGCCACACGCCAGCCCGTATGCTCAAGCCCGACCGATTGGCGTCAGACCAACCGGAACTAGATAAGCCACTCTGGAGCTTACCGCCATGCCTACGTATGTTTTCAAAGGCCGCAACCGACTCAACGAGATCGTTGTCGGCGAGCGGGTCGCCGATAATCGCGAAGCTCTGCGTCAGATTTTGAGACGCGAGCAAGTGACGCTGACTTCCGTGAAGGAGAAGGGCCGCGAGATCGGCATTCCCAAGATTGGCGGCCGCAAGAAAGTTAAGTCGAAAGACTTGTCGGTGTTCACGCGCCAGTTCTCAGTGATGATCGATGCCGGTTTGCCGCTGGTCCAATGTCTCGAGATCCTGGCCCAACAACAGGACAACAAGTACTTCCAGCAGATCCTGCTGCAGGTGCGACAGGACGTTGAAGAGGGTTCGACACTCGCAGCCGCGATGGCTCGACATCCGCGCGTATTCGATCAGCTTTACGCAAACATGGTCGAGGCTGGTGAAACGGGCGGTATTCTCGACCTGATTCTGCAACGACTCTCGACGTTCATCGAGAAGATCGTGAAATTAAAGCGCGACATCGTCTCCGCGATGATCTATCCGTCAGCGGTGATCGTGCTGGCGATCGTGGCGGTGGCAGTCATCATGGTAGTGGTGATCCCGCAGTTTCAAAACATCTTTTTGGGTCTGCTTGGACCAGGCGAACAGTTGCCGTTGCCGACACGAATCGTAGTCGGGTTCAGTAATTTTCTCGCCGGCTGGGGTGGATTAGTGATACTGGCTTCGGTGATTGGTATCGCTGTGGCGGTCAAGTTTTATTACAAAACACCCGGCGGAAGAAAGAACATCGACCGCATCATTCTGAAAGTACCGATCCTCGGCGACATCTTTCGCAAGATTGCGGTGGCGCGATTCTCGCGCACGCTTTCGACGCTGCTGTCTTCGGGCGTTCCAATCCTGCAGTCACTTGACATTACTGCGAAGACGTCTGGCAACGTGATTATCGAAGAGGCGATCACGAAGGTGAGATCGGGTGTAGAGCGTGGTGAGAGTTTCGTCGATCCGTTGAAAGCCACTGAAGTGTTTCCACACATGGTGGCGCAGATGATAGGCATCGGCGAACAGACCGGCGCTTTGGACGCAATGCTCGGCAAGATTGCTGATTTCTACGAAGCGGAAGTGGACGCCGCCATCGCAAACCTCTTGACATTAATTGAGCCCATATTGATCGGCTTCCTGGGGGTCACCATCGGCTCGATCGTCATCGCGATGTACCTGCCACTGTTCACCCTGATCGGCAAACTCTCGACGGGGCATTAAAGGAATTTCGAGATCGTTTACTCAGCTTCTGAATAACCTTAGTATTCTCTGGATAAAACTAAGGTCTGGCGCTACGCGATTTACGAGATTGCAAAGGTTAGGCCTGGGTCCAATGCGGACTAATGCAGCCGTGCCGTGTGGCCCATCTCGTTGTGGAGAATTAAGAGAATTATCACGAAGCAACGCCCTGGCAGTTTGAGGGTCGAGTGTCTGCCCACCGGCACGGGAAACTCCTTGAAGACAGCCTAATGCGCCCGTCACAATTGCGGCGGCGCTGGACGTTCCGTTAAATCGACTTGTATACCAACGATCTTCGTCGGGCTCTTGCGGGGACAAGCCGCCGTAACCACAAGAAACAACACTGTCGCCCCAGCCCTGCGCGTCTACCATACTGCCAAAATTTGATTCCCTCACACGCGAGAGGTTTAATTCCTGGGTACCCCCGAAAACCGACATGGGCGGATAACCGGCTCCCACTATAATTGCTCCGCTGTCAATTGGATTTCTTCGAAAGGGATTCCGCCACCAATCCGGGAATGGGCCATGCGGTGGCCCAGGGGCATTGTCGTAAATGTCGTCATCCAGGTCCTGTTGGCCGTTACCTGCGGCTGCAACAACGATGATCCCCTTGCTGGTAGCATATTGGACCGCGGCGAGGTTGCATGGCCACCATTCGATCGGGATATAGCCAAACTTGTCGTCACGAACTTGAAAGTCGCTTCGCGATCCTGGCAGATGATGTTCAATCAATATAATGTCGCCGCTGCTGAGCCTGTCAGCGGCTAGCCGAATCGCAGCAGCGACACTCCAATTCGGCACCGAAGCACCATCGGAATCGCCGAAGAGGGAAACGGCACTGACTATAGCTTCGGGACAGATTCCGGTCACGCCAAAGGCGTTGCGATCGCCGCTGATTACACCGAGAACTGCCGTTCCATGGTTTCTCCATCCACGCTGAGATCGAGAAACTCCACCAATCAGCCCGGTTTGATTCTCAATCAGGTCTTCGTGGCCAAACCTCCAAGCTCCTTCGGCGTCGACAATGCTTACACCACTGCCCTGTCCACCTTCTTTCGCCCACGCGCACTTCACACCAATACCACCCTCTGTAGGGTCGTTCAAGTAAAGCTGTTTTGCTGTGAAGTCTCCTGTCGCGCCGACGGCACCGGCGGCTATACCGTCTTTTACCTCGATACTGTTATCGATTATCGTGAGCTCTGCCCCAGGCTTGATGTAGGCAGTTTGAACAAATTTAATACTTCGGAACTTACCAACCAGTGATTCAAGTTTTTCATCTGGAGCCGTTACTTTATAAAAAATTGACAGGTTGAGTCGTTCTCCGACACCCATCCTGACTTCCGTTTTAGAGGTCCGATGGTTCACCCATTCCTCACTAACTCCATAAAGAGGCTGAATCTCAGCCCCCTCCGACAAGATTAAGTCGACCAACGGCTTAACCTCCACCGCATCGCCAATTGAGGAAATCTCATCAGGCCTCACTCGTAACTTGGCTTCGGGTTGCACAATCAAGACCAACTCACGCGGTGTTGGTGGTGGAGATTTGGCTGTCATAACGGCTCCAGTGCACAAGAAACAATTAGAAACTCACCCGTCAGGCTGACTCTTGCCCAGGAAACCTGAAAAACACGCCGCCTCAGGACCGGCAGGTGCTCCGTCCTCTTCATGGATTGATACAAACAGGTAGCGTTCTTTTTCACTAAGATCGGGACCCACAGCCTTGTAGTAATGGTTAGCGTCCGATACTACGTTTCCATGAGCATCCGCATCATTGTTGATCTCAATCTCCCAGGCGCGATTCGGATCCGGTAAGGGTATTGCTTCCTGCCCATTGTGAAATATTGCGTTACTGTTGGGCGCGTTATCCAGGACAAAATCGGCGCCAATCACGGTTGCCACCGACCCAAAGTCCTTAACAGTGAAGAGACCGCGTATGACGAAGAGGTGGCCTATCGAAACGTCATGGCTGAACAGTTCACCGTTTGTGAATGTGAGGATTGGATTGAAAGCGCTCCTTCTTGCCCTGATTTGTTTGTTATACAGTTCCCGATTTTCAAGGTCGACGATCCAACTAAAAGAGTCCTTGTTTTCCTCAGTCGTATCAGCATGTCTATCGATACCCATTCCGAACTTGCGAAGAGTGATTCGGTCTTGCGAGATGTTTTCAACCTCTAATTCAAGATTGTCCGCGATCTGATTCCCTTCCCGCCTGTCATATACCTCCATGACGCCGGTGACGGCGTTGGGTTTCCGAAAAATTATTTCCAAGTTATGCCCGGGCGGAGTATCGGAGAGCACTCCCACAGTGCATAGCTTTTTATCTGGCGCGACAAATACAGCGATTAAACCTTTGAGAATCAATGTGATCTTCGGGGGCGGCATTTTCGTTCTCCTTTGTTATTAGCGTCCTGGATCAGAGACGGCCTAACTTGTTTAGCAAAGCCTTCTGACCCTAATGGGCAATTAGGGAAAAACATTTGCGGCGAGAGATCAAAACCGCGCGTAGCCGCCGATGGTTACGAACGGCGCCCAGTAATATGGTTGTTGGTAGCGGCGCTCTGAGCTGTTGAGCATGGCGCGCTGGGCCTGAGTGAGCGCCTCGGCCGTCGAAGCTTTGCCGCTCGTTCGGAACCGATGAAAGTTGATCATAAGTTCTGCGGTGGCGTCAGAATCTACGGCCCACAGACTTGCAACCACCAGCGGAACGCCATTCGCCACAAATGGACGCGAGATACCGATCATTCCTTCGCCGTCATAATAGTGTCCCACGGCAGACTGGCAGGCCGAGAGCACTACCAAACGCGTCTGCGGCAGTCGCATTTTGGAAATCTCCTGGATCTCGAGAGTGTCGCCTCCCGACGAGCTTTCCGAAGCGTCCTTCGTAAACAAGAGTTTCGAACGAAGTGGCGACTGTTCGTCGATGACGGCATGGAGAGCGAGGTGGATTACGTCTGCCTTTTCCATCTCCGCAACGACGCGGCTTTTTACTGCTTTGATGCCAGTCAACAGCGACGACGAGTTGTAGAGTCGTGCCACCTCGTCAGCTTCTTTTTTTGCCGAAGGTAAATCAGCCAGCGTCGGGAACGACGCCTGATCGAAGCGAGGATTGCCAACACTCAACAATGTCTCGGCAGTTCCCGTGTCTCGCTGCCGCGCATTTTCCGAGCTGACAATAGACAATGTGGAGCTTGGGGCACGCGTCAGCACGTACTCATCAACCAGGTACTTTCCCGACGAACTCGAGATGAAAGCAGCGTACGGTAAATCGTTGAGAACTTTATCCGGCACGACGCACAACTGCTTGTTTCGATCGAGCGCCGATTCGGCGGGCTTGATCAGCAGATCGTAAAACTCCGTCGAGATAGTCTTCAGCTCTTTCTGATCGTCTGAAGCATGTGACGAGAGGAGGTGTAAAAACCTGGCGGCCTTGCCGCGCAACACTCCGGCGTCAATTTTCTGTTCGAATGCCTGGACGTTGGATCCGTTGATCAGCCAGATGAGAATTTTTTGAGGTAACACCGAGAACTGAAGTAGTTGCGACTGCGCCGGCATCCGGGCCGCAATTTCTGCGGCACTGAGCGGCTGCACAGCAACCGAATGGCGCGGATTTCGGTGATGGCTGTTAATCTCTACTGAATCAGGTTCGGTGGCCAAACCCAACAAGGAACGAGCGCGCGACCGCTCGGAGAAATCGAACGCTTCGAGAGAGTTCCTGTTGATCGTGTACTCGTATTCAATCACGGCATCATAGACATTCTGTTCGGCGTCAAAGAAAATAAATTTGTTTTCTTCCTCCAGAATTCGCGACCGATAATTCTCGAACAGCCTTAAAGTCGCTTCAATCTCCTTGTCGGCCGCGGGACAACCACCCTGCGCCAGGCATGACAGCAGCTTTCCTTTGTGTGCCGCATAAATAAACGCCGGATAGTCAGCATCGTTGAAGGTCTTGAGAACGTCTTCGTAGCTCTCCATTGCCTTATTGAAATCGCCTGCACGCCGGTAGAGGTGTCCTAGCTGTAGTGATGAGTAAGCAATGGTGTCGTTGCGGGTCGCTTCGCTGTTAATACTCTTCGCGAGGTCGAATGCGAGCCGCACGTTCTTTTGCGCCTCGTCGTACTTCTGCTGATTGCCGTAGATGACGCCAAGACCAATGTAGGAGCGGCACAGGTAATACGGCACGTTTGACTGCTTCGCGATTCTCAACGACTCCTTCTGGAAAGACTCCGCTGCGGCATCGAAGCCCAGCAAGTGGAGCGGAATCGCCATTAGGAAATTACTCCGCCAACCTTGCAGCAAGTCGACCGGATACTGATTGACGAGAGCCAACGACTGTTTCTGTCGCTCGATCGCCTTACTGTAATTTCCCATCCGCGTGTACACGTTCGACAATTGATCGAGGAGCTTCATCAAACCTTTGATGTCGCCTGTTTGTTCCGCTATTTCCTCCGCCTGAGTCGTGCTCAGGACGGCCGCGGAATAGTTGTTCAGACCGATTTGAACGTTCCCCACTCCACCGAGCGACTGCGAAAGCAACCAGCGATATTGGCGAGCTTCTGAGTCGCGAGCAATGGTCTCAAATATCGATAGACTGCGCGCCGGCTCATGCATCAAGAGGTACGCATGCGCAGTCGGGTAGGCGGCATACAGCGACTCAGTTTCGTTTCCGAGCTGGGCAAAAATCGCCCTGGCCTTGCTGTACGAATCGACCGCAGCCTCTGGGTTCTGCGTTTGCAAACTCTTGTGACCCTGCTTCAACAGGTCACGCGCCTCGATCAGCGCCTGCCACTGCCCGCGCGCCGATTTGTAGAACCCAAGCAAGTCAGTTAGGTATCGATCCTTCGCTCTTTTCGATTCCAGCTCCTCGGCATACGTCAGCGCTGACAAAACCTTGTTTGCTTCGTCTGTCTGTCCGTCCTGTTGCAGCGCCAGATATTTGTCTATCAGTTCGTTCTCGACGAAGGTGCCGGTGACGTCACGGTTCATCGAGAGAACTTGCCACGCCTTTTCATCGTCTCTCGTTTCGTACGCCTGGAGAAAACTCGGCAGGATCGTTTCTTTGGTTTGCGAGGATTTCGGCGGCTGGGATTCGATCAGTTTTAAGTTCTTTCGCGCTTCGTCTGCCCACGGACTTTGCGAGTCTTTTTCGAGATACTTGCGCCAGTCTTCCGCAGCTAACTGCGGTAGCCCCATGTATTGGTGACAAAGCGCGCGGTTGAATAAGGCATCGAGCAGCGACGGATCGAGGTCCAACGCCTGGTTCAGATGCTCGAGGCTTTCAGCAAATTCCTGGACGCTTTTCCCTTGATCTCCATTCTGATCATCGAGCTTTCCTTTTTCGAGTAGTGCGGCGGCTAAGTCACTGTGAAGCTGCGCATTCTTCGGATCGAGCGCAAGTGCTCGTTTGAATTGCTCGATTGCTTGATCGAATTTCAGCTCGGTCAGGTACAGCAATGCGAGGCCGCGATATGACGCTGCTCCGGGTTTGTCTGTCTCTGCGTACCGTAAAAGCCGGTCTGCGCGTTCACGCGCGATCTGGTCGACGCCCGAACTACCGCTTCCTCTTGTGTTCGGCAGCGGCGCGTACTCGAGACCTGACACTCGCGGTTCAACAGGACGCTGCAGTCGATACGCTGTTTTGAGTGCGAGGAGGCCCTGGTCAAGATCGGAACGATAAAAAAAGCCGCGCCAGGTAACGAAACCAAGCCCAACAACCAATAGCAGTACAAACGCATATTTCCAGGCCGGTGAGGGCGTGGACCAAAGCCACCTCAAACGAGAGGACCAGTCAGTTTTCACTGACGTTTTTTTTACAGGGGCCTCAGCGGCGACGTGGGGCAGATTGCTGCCGGCGAAGCGCGTTAGCGCCTGCATGTGTGTGACATGCTCCTGCCGCTCTGGCGTGGTTAAGAAATGTTGTTCGAAAGATGCGTGTTCTGCCGGCGGCAGTTCATTTCTGACGTATTGGTCGATTAAGTCTTCCTTTACGAGCTCATATTCGTTGAAAAAGTCGTCGTCGACCAGCAATCGTTCTTCGACGAAGTCCAGCCGCGCCTCGTCGTTCAATTCGCCGAGCAAATATCTCCTGAGCTCGCTTCGGTCTATGACATTCTCAGACATCACTTAGGCTTCCTTCGACCAAAAGAACTCAGTCCTAATCCTATATGGCGAATCGGAGCATATAATTTCTCAGGCTGCATGTTTCTCAAAGCACTCCTGCAGGCATGGACGAAGGGTCTTTTTGATTTGAAAGATGCGAATTCTCATCGCATTTGCTGTGATTCCACGTTTTTCGCACTGCTCGTGTCGTTGTTTTATATTTCCACCCATGTATTCGAGAATTAATGTGCTTTCGTCCTCAGACAGCAATAACGCCATACAATGGCGCAGGCATCGATCCTCCACTTCAAGTTGATTCGGATCCGGAGGCGGTGGTGGCGGCAAGACAGGCCGCGGCGGCTTGCGATTCTCGCGCGCGATGTTCTTCGCGACTCCGATGAAAAAATACAAAGGATCGCCCTTCCAGGTGTCGGCAACTTCCGGCACCTTCGAGATGACGCGGTCAATCGTCACATCGGCCAGCCGATCGGCATCCTGAAAGCCGCGGTTCGTAAAAAACTCGATGAGACGGCAACGGATCTTTTCGTACTTTAGAGCGGCTTTTTCAACGTCAGGATCGAGCCATAAGAGCAGACGATCAAGGCCGGTCTGATCTATTCCGGGTTTATTAACCATGTGCGAGCCAGCAGGATGAGCTCTGTCCTAGAGGTAGCGAAGAGTAGTTCGGAATTAAGGTGGCTGTCAATCAGGAGTGCCGCAGATAAACGCTGAAAACGCAGATCCGATCTGCGTTTTCAGCGTTTATCTGCGGCACTACTATTATTCATTCGACGGCGGTGGAGTGTTGGCTGCCGCCATGTGGCGTTGGAAGAGAGCGAAGAAATTGAAGACCGCCGGCACGCCCGCCGCTATGCTCGTTAGCGTGACCAGAGTTGAGTTGTAGAGATCCCGTTGCGTCGCAAACAAGAAGACCATGATTCCGATGACCATCACCGACAACGCCACCTTTGTGTATTGCCAGCTACTCGTCTTGCGCGCCAGACCTTCGGTGTCAACCACCTGCTTGTCTTTGCGCCCATGGTCCAAAACAAACTGCCTGAAACTCTCGTTCATCAAACGCACTTCGCGACGACGTACAATCAACCCGCGCCGCACTAATCGCTGGATATCCGGATCGTTGACTGACAAAAGCCCATCTTCCGCCAGATGCGTCAGGGTCACCTTCTCGTCTGGCGAGCACGATTCCCAGATCAACCGATAATACGTGCGGGCCTGTACCAGCACCTCAGTAACCAACTCGTCAGTGCTGCTGTTAGAGAAATCAAAATAATTTGCGATCCTTCTACCGATTTCCTGTAGCGAAGCACGCGGCGCACATTCGTTCATTAATAACGTGTAGAGCACCCGGTTAGCTTCTTTGCGGCCCTTGCGAAGTTTGCTGATCTCACGTTTGAAATCCCTCGGGTTCCCAACGTCCTCGCGATAGTCCACCCAAAAGTTACTCAACACCTTGGCCCAGCGCGCTCCCACCTCCGACGCACGGTAGTTCTGGCCGGTTACATCAAAGAGGTAGTCAGCAGGCTCGGCAGTTGAAGTTATTACTACCCCTGCCGCATGCGTGCTTAGCTGCTCGAGCAAACTCAATTTCTGCAGATTGTACTGCGGCTGATCGATCTGGTATTCGAAGTACTCCACCGCTATCGGTTTCGAGGAGTCGTCACCCAGGAACGTCTGTAAATTGAAAGTGTTGAGCCACTCAGAATCGCCATTCCGACTCTTCAAGTCCAGCACTTTCCAATCCGTAACCGGCAGGAATTTCTCCTCACGTCGAGTAAAAGGAGAACCAAGCACCATGAAAAGCTTGCTCAACGGCTGAGGCCTCTTACGGCTCGCCTTTGTTACCTGGACTGTGCCAATAAGAAAGACCTTGGTCAAAATGAAAGAGATAAGCAGATACAGCACTGCAACCATTGCGCCTGAGAAAGTAATGAGAGTCACCGAATCCATCGCAAAGTGTTCCGTCGAGCTGGTGACACTTAGACCCGCATTCCCGGGTCCGCCCTGTGAAGTGAGCAGCGTCAACCTGGTGTTGTCGCCACTGCGCCATTGCCAAAGACCGTCCGCGCTCCCATTTGCGACTAAGCCATTCCGCAGAATGCTACTGCGATGGGAGAAGGGTAGCCACTTCTTGAGCTGGGAAAGCACCGTCGCAGGCGTCTCTGCGGGAGGTCTGATCGTGACGCTGCTGATACCGATACTGGTATCAAAGAAGAAGGCAGAATAACGGTCAAATTTCTCTTTCAGCCTCGCTGCAATGAAGGATTGGCTGGCCTTTTTAGCTGCCTCTTTCTGGGCCTCTGTGGCGTTCTCTTCATCGCCAAATATTTTGCTCGGATAGGCATCGCGGATCCGTTGTTCACGCTCGTTCAAGTTATTTACTAAAGTCATCTGACCATATTTGACCAAAAGGTCCATCTCTTCGTTATACGCCAGACGAAAGAAGATCACAGACGGGAATATGGCTATCAATAAAAACAACGTCGCCATGCACAGTGAATACAACGAGCGGTAATTAAGTTTCGACCGTTTCTGCTCCAGCTTATGTGTAAATTTAACGAGGGACTTCAACCTCCAGTTGCGCGCCAGGGATATAACCAGGAGCAACAAGGCGGCAGACGATATCAAGCTCAGCGACAGCAGGGCGCCTGTGCTGCCCACCTGTGATGAAATCAAATAACCAGGCAGAATTAAGAAGAGGCTTATTACAATCGACTGTACGTAGATAGGCGCAGCATCCGTGGAGGGCCATATCCACCGCATCCGATTACCACAAAGCAGCGATGCCAACACCAGGATCGCCACCAACAGCAACAACGGCAGGCAGTACATTACGAATAAAGCTGACGAGAGCACGACAATCTCGGTGTACGTACTGCGCAGCGGTTCTTTGTCTCTGAAGACCACCAGCGTCCATTCGGGTATGTGCGGAACCGGCGTTACGTAAACGCGTGAATCCCGGCCCAGATGCGGCACACTCACGAAATCACTGAGGTGCCCACTCACCGCTGAAAGCAAACGACTGTCACGGTCCGATTCGGCAAAGAAGTTTTCTTTGAGGTTCGGAAAAACAACGTCGCCATTGACATCGATAACCCGATAACCAAAACCGGCCACCATCGCGGGTTTACTCAACGACATCAAAGTAGTATCAAGCGCGACCATCTTCGCTACATTGTCCGCGGTTATTTCTTGCGAAATCACAACCGTGTAGCTGCCGGTATTCCGTGAGTAGACAGGTTCTATCCAGAATTTCTGATTATTTAATTCGTGATAGTAGCCGTTGCGCAGTTTGGTGTAATATTCTCGGATCGTGACGTCGAGCTTCTTCGTCGTCTGATTGCTGGTCGACCACTTCACCGCCTGTTTGCCTTCGTCATCAATCCAGGAAACCATTTTGAAATACGGATAAGGCGTGTTCTGGTTGGGACAGCCACCACCTTTGCAGATCTCTTTGAGCAGATTTTTCTTGACTCCGGCCTGATTTGGATCGTCGATCTGCGATTTTGGATCGAGTTTCTCAGTGGGGTTTTTGCGCTCCTTATCGAGTTCTTTCATTTCTGCTAAAGCACTTCCGAGTTCCTCTTCGAAATTTTGCTGAAAGTTGGCAGCAAGGGTATAGAGCTGGCCGTCAAACTTATCTTCGAGCTGTGTATACGTCACTCCAAATAGAAAGAAGAAGGTCAGCAGCGAGGCCGCGATCACGACTGAGATCGCAAGCATGTAAGTTTCCGCGACCCGCAACCTGTCTTTTGGTCCAATGAA
>Ga0068859_100006248_pt1 | contig 12092 bp, 5 predicted proteins | sample KBSSwiS22_FD_66585 | JGI IMG/M metagenome (GOLD analysis project Ga0068859, IMG submission 66585) | Switchgrass rhizosphere microbial communities from Kellogg Biological Station, Michigan, USA - KBS Switchgrass S2-2 | ecosystem: Host-associated > Plants > Roots > Rhizosphere > Soil ... | reverse complement strand
CAGGTAATACAAAGGCGCGAAAGTCGGCAGGTAGAGCCTGTTCGTTGGAGTGGTAAACAACTCCCATGCTTCCTGCGTCATCATCCAACCAATTGCAATCAGTGATAGCGGCAATACGAGTACATGTAGGCCCAGGTAGATCGCGAAAAGGATATTCCCGACCGTGTGACTGCGATCTCCAAAATCTGCAAGATCCGCCGCTGGAACTGTCTGCAACCTCGACCAGTCTGGCTCTGGCGGGGCGACGGCGTTGTTGCCTTGCCAGTAAGGATAGGCAGGGGCCTCGAGGGTTTGTTTACAGCGCTTGCACGCTTCGGCCGATGCAAAGTTGATCAGCCCACAATTCGGACATTTTATGCTACTCATAGTTGTAAGAATCTCCGGGCAGTTAGGGGTAAGGACGAAGAGGTTGGGTTGGTCCAGGGACGTAACGTGGTTGGTACGCGCCCAGAGCCATTATATGGATTTGGTCGGACCTTGTGGAAATTTTTTTCGAGACAGGCAGGGCTGCTTCGTGTGTCTAAAAAGGCAATCGTACCTTAGTGGTGATTTGACAAGGACCAACGCCCACGTTTAAAGTGCGCAGGCTCATATAACGGCGACCACCCAACAGTTGCCTAGCTAGAAACTCAAGCAGGTTCGTAAGCGTTTTCGTCTCATTCCTCTCGCGGTACTTCCCGCTACAGTGAATGTTCGGCGGTTTACGGCTGAACAACTGCCATATTTCTCGGTTTTGAATGGTTATCGCTCCGTCTATTAATAACTAATAACTAATAACTCATCTCATTGATTTGTGGAGATTTATGATGAATTCTGCTCGTTATTCCAAAATTACTCTGCGTATGGCTGTGGCCGCAGCCCTCTCATATTTGCTGGTTGTATTAATGTGCGCTCCTTTTAGCGTTGCCGCGCGATCATTCTCAAAACCGAGATCGGTCCGCACTACGCAACAACAATCAGCACCCTACCGGAACCACGAACTGCTGGTGCGATTCCGCGCCGGAACTTCAGAGTTAGTCAAAGACACTATCTATGCCTCGCAGGGTGCGCGACGAAAGAAAAAGCTACACGGCGAATCTGGTCTCGAAAGGCTGGAACTAGGTAACGGCCGCGATGTCAAAACAGCGGCGCTGGAATTGCTGCTGAACTCGCAGATTGATTTTGCTGAGCCGAACTTTCTGATTTCGAAGGAGGATTTACAACCAAACGATCCTCAGCTAAACGCTCAATGGGCCTTGCGAAATACCGGACAGAATGGCGGGCAGTATGGTTCCGATATCAATGCCACCACTGCCTGGCAAACAACGACCGGATCGTCAGCTACGGTCATCGCAGTGATCGACAGCGGCATCGACTTTACGCATCCCGATCTAACGAATAACCAGTGGACAAATCCGAATCCCGCAGACGGTGGTGATCTGCACGGTTGGGATTTCACTACAGACAGTGGCGAAATCAAGGATGAACAGGGACACGGTACTGCGGTCGCCGGCATCATTGCCGCTGAGGGCAATAACTCTTTGGGAGTCACAGGCGTGATGTGGCGAGCCAGCCTGATGAGTCTTCGTGTTTTGGATAATACCGGTACAGGCGATGTGGGCGATGCTGTTGAGGCGATTGATTACGCGGTGGCGAATGGCGCGCACGTCATCAACTTGTCATGGGGGACCAACGGCGAATCGGTGGCATTGAAGGATGCGATTGAACGAGCCATCAAAAGCAATGTGATTGTCGTGTGTTCGGCTGGTAATGCCGGCCAGGATCTGAATGTCACACCCTACTATCCGGCTTCATTCAATATCAAGAATCTGATCTCGGTAGCTGCGACTGACAACTCAGATCAGCTCGCTTCTTGGTCCAACTGGAGCGCGCGCAGCGTCACACTCGCAGCACCAGGAACAAACATACTCACCACGCAAAGAGGCGGCGGTTATTGGAATGTGACTGGCACGTCGGCAGCGGCGCCGATCGTTTCAGGCATCGCGGGGCTATTGAGGACCGCGCGATCACATGGTCCGATCACTATAATTGCGAAGGCGATCACAGACAGCGTAAGACAAACGGCGTCGCTCGCTGGAAAGGTATCGAGTGGCGGGATTGCCGATGCTGGCAGTGCACTTGCCAGACTGCGCGGCTCAAATAATCAATCGATCCCTTTTCAGACTCCCGGACTCGGCAGTGGCGGAAATGGTCCGGGCGGCAGCTTCTCGACAACACCTCCAACTCCGACCACTGGTGCACCGGGTGCAAACCTGCCGAACCTCGACGAAGCGCGCCGAACCCAACCGCAACAACCCGCAGCGCGAGTACCGATTCAATCGAATTTGCCGTGCGCTGACTGCGATCCGCAGGGTGGTGGAGTCGGTGGCGGGTATCCACCAAACGACCCGAACTTTGGAACGGCCCGTGGTCTACCAGGTAACGACACCGGCCAACCGGGTGTCGATCTTGGCTCGCGCAACTTCAACTGGAGTGTGGGGCTGCTGAGCCTGCCGGGTCGTGCCGGATTAGATCTGAATCTTTCGCTTTCCTACAACTCACTGGTATGGACCAAAGATGGTTCGAATATAAAATTCAATGCTGATCTCGGCTCTCCCGCTCCGGGTTTTCGGATCGGCTTCCCCACGCTACAACAGAGATTTTTGAATTTGCAGACCAACATCTATGCCTACATGATGGTGACACCGTCAGGCGATAGGGTTGAGTTGCGACAGATCGGCGCGTCGACCACTTACGAATCGCAGGACAGTACTTACCTGCAGTTGGATGCGAGTAATGTGAATGTCTTGATTGTGCGAACTACTGACGGCACACGGTTGAAGTTCGAGCCGGTAACTATCAATAGCGAATATCGCTGTACGGAGATCAAGGATCGCAACGGCAACTACATTTCAGCCACTTACAATTCAACCAACGGCCACCTGTTGACGATCACCGACACGCTCGAACGCGTCGTCACATTTGTGTACAACGTAGACAATAACCTCGAGGCAATTCGGCAAACCTGGGCGGGAGTGACGCACACTTGGGCTACGTTCAGCTACGGTCAGGTTTGGGTTGCACCGGCGTTCGGCGGCGGACTGCAGGTAAATGGTCCGAACAACAACTACACTACCGTGCTGACTCAGGTAAGTCTGCATGATGGGACTTACTTTACCTTCAACTACAACGCCGCCTTCGCGCAGGTGAACCGCATCAACCACAATGCTGCCGATACTCATCTTCTGTCTTACACCTCTTATAACGTGAATTCGAGTTCCGGACAGACCGACTGTCCGCGCTTCACGGAACAACGGGATTGGGCAGAAAACTGGAACAATGGCAATGAAGCTGTGACGACTTACAGTGCGGCCGCCGATAATTCCTGGGCACAGATGACGATGCCGGACAACACCTCTGTCTACAAGGAATTCTTTGCTACTTCGGGGTGGCAAACCGGCTTGACTACGCGCACGGAGAATTGGTCCAGTGCAGTGTTAAAGAAGTGGACCACCACAGCCTGGACGCAGGACGATACGAATCTTACCTACCAGAAGAACTCGCGACCGTACGACGTCAGCATTTACGATGAAGCCGGCAATCGCCGTCGGGTCGAAACGATTTATACGTCTACTTATGCGTCTTATAACCTGCCCAATCCGATGATGCTGCCGACTGAAGTGAAGGAATACGCGGCTGATGGCGCGACCGTCTTGCGTCGCACCACCACCATGTATTTCGATGGTGGGCAGGCATATATTGATCGGCGTGTTCTGGGACTGCTTAGAGAAGTAATCGTTTATGACGGGAACAACAATCCGCAGTCAAGAGTGTGGTATGACTACGATTGGGGCAATGATGCCTGGGTCGCGACTCCGCAAGCGGCCACACATCACGATGCCAGCGACGTTGCTGCCAGTGGACGCGGTAATCTGTGCTGGATTGGACGCTGGGATGTCTCTGACTTTAACAACCCGAATAAGCTCACTCGTACTACTTTCAAATACAACCGTACAGGTTCGCTGATTAAAGTCGAGGACCATTACGGAATTGCCAACACCATCAGCTACACGGATTCGTTTTCTGACGGCGTAAACCGCAACACGTTTGCCTATTCCACTACCGCCACGGATGCGGATGGGTTCAATTCAACCACTGCATACAATTTCGATCTCGGGGCGGTAACGAAGTCAATTGTCCCCAGTAAGGGAACGGGTCTGACGGGAGATCCGGTTCAGTATCTCGGGCACCGCCTGACTTATGATTCGGCTGGCCGGATCGATAGCGTGACGAATCAAAACAACGGCGCCTACACCCATTACGTTTATCTGCCCTATGGGACACAGCAGAGCTTCACTCAGGATCAAACCGTAGTCGACAGGTACAGCATTACCGAGTTCGACGGCGCCGGCAGAGTGCGAGCTACGGGCATGAACCATGCGGGCAGCTCAGGCGGTTACAGTGTCCAGTACATGGAATACGACGTCATGGGCCGTCTTACGAAGCAATCGAACCCGACCGAGGTAAACTCTGCGTGGTTGCCGACAGGTGATGACTCAGCCTGGCTGTGGACGTTGCAGACCTATGACTGGAAAGGGCGACCACTGCAAACAACAAATCAAGACGGCAGTACACGCCTTAACACTTACGGCGGCTGTGGTTGTGCTGGTGGTGAGACGGTGACAGTCAGGGATGAACGCGGCCGGCGACGCACACTGACGATGGATGTTTTTGGACGTCTGAAACAGGTCGATGAGCTGAACTGGGATCAAAGCGTCTACTCAACGACGACTTACACCTACAACGCACGCGACCAGATCACACAGAGTTCGCAAGCAGGGCAGGTGCGTACCTTTGAATACGACGGTTACGGCAGACTGTGGAAGCGGACCACGCCCGAGCAGGGACTGACCACGTTCACCTACAATGCCGATGACACCCTCTATCAGCTCAAGGATGCCCGCAATGCGATCCAGACCTTCAACTACAACAACCGGAAGTTGCTGACAGGGAGCAGTTACGACGTGACTAGTGCGACCGGAAGCCCTGCAACGACACCAAATGTCAGCTACACTTACAACGCGGCGGGAAATCGCACAAAAATGACGGACGGCTTGGGAACTGTGGATTATGTTTATAACGCACTGGCCCAGTTGCAGTCTGAAACGAGAACCTTCCCTGAGATTGTTGGCACTTCTTCTTTTACGCTCTCCTATACCTACGACTTGGGTGGGCAACTTCTGAGCCTGACGAATTCCGCCAACAATTCCACCGTTTCTTATGGCTACGATCATTCGACGCGCGTGAGCGGCGTCACAGGCAGTGGGTACGGTAACGTCTCAACTTATTCCAGCAACATTCTTTATCGGGCGTGGAGTGGTTTGAAGTCGACGAGCTACGGTGATGGTAAAGCGCTGTCGGTGAGCTATGACAACCGGCTGCGGCCAACGCAATGGAACATTCCCAACGTGATGGGCTGGAATTATTCCTATACCAACTTCAACGAGAACACCGGCCGTGTTACGTACGCACAGAACATTACCGACGGAACGCTTGATCGTTCTTACGACTACGATCACGTCGGGCGCTTGATCGAAGCGCGCACGGCTTCAGAAGCGCGCGGGCATCTGATTGGACAAGGCGGGACGCAGGATGGGCCATACGCGCACTCGTATCGCTACGATCAGATGGGGAATATGTGGTATCGCGTCGGCTGGGGTGGCTGGTTCGGTGCGGGTCTGGAGCAGTGGCCCAGTTATACAAACAATCGCTTGACCACCAATCCCTGGAACAGTCAGAGCATGTCCTATGATGCTGCCGGAAATCTCACCTACGATGGCTATCAGACCTACACCTACGACGCCACCGGTCAACAGGTCACCGCTTCTACCAATAGCCTGACGCAAAGCTATGATGGTGATCGGCTGCGAGTGAAGAAAATCGACGGCAGCACTATCGTCTACTACTTGCGGTCAAGTGTTCTGGGTGGTCAGGTAATAAGTGAGCTTAGTAGCAATGGCAGCTTTCTGCGTGGCTATGTATATCTCGGTGGTCAAATGCTGGCCGTTCAGAAAAACAACCAGGTGAATTGGGTGCATGAGGATCCGGTGACGAAGAGTAAAAAGATCATCGCCAGTAACGGTACAGTGACGAGCACGGTAGATCTGGATCCCTGGGGTGGTGAAACTTTACGCAGCAACAATCAGGCCTTCCAACCACATCGCTTTACAAGTTACGAAAGAGACGACAATGAGGGCGATGAAGCGATGATGCGTCGCTATACAGGAAAATTCCATCGCTTCGTGCAACCCGATCCCTACGACGGTGGTTATGACATGAGTAACCCGCAGTCGTTCAATCGTTACGCGTATGTGCAGAACGATCCTGTAAACTTTACTGATCCAAGTGGGCTGTTGCCAGTGCCATGTGGTCCGGAAAATCACGGAGTTGAATGTGGTTGGGCAAGCGTTTCTGCGGGCTTCTTTGGTTGGGGAGATCTAAACAATCGCCATCGTTCGCGCGATTGGGCACTAGAGGATAAACCGCCGGCATTACAGTGTCCGCAAGGTCAGATTTGCTTCATGGTGCCCGTCAACGATAAACGGTACAAACTGATGGTTTTTAATCCTGAGGATTTTCCTGTCCTAAGGTTACCCGATATCGGTCCTACGAGGCGCAACGCTGAAGTAATTCGGAAAGCTTACTATGCGTCAAAATACAAAGACTGTGTATCCGACGCTAATAGTGATTATCAGAAACAACAAGATGAACTGAACAGAGTCTTTGCCAGTAAGGCATACGGTATTGATACTACATCTCAGGCGACATTTTGGACAGTGAGTCTGAGTAGCGCGTTGATGGCTGCCAAAGGTTTGACTGGAAAGGCCGCTTTAAATGCCGCCATCGCCGGTGCGACACGAAGAATACCGTTAGTTGCCGTAGCTAACGTTGCCCATGCATACGCAGCGACCTTGCCTGCCCTTTTTGTGTACAGCGAGGCACATGAGAGGCGACTCATGGGTTGTGCTTCTATGTGGCGGAAATAAACTTTGAACTTACGTTTGCTGTTATTTATTGCCGTAGTTTCCGGTGGAACTCTAATGTTTCATGCTATGGGAGTGCTTCCGGGAGACGAAGCCTGGCTTGTTGCGGGAGTAATTGCCGCAATCCTGGTCTTTGTCATCCCGGAAGACGGCAAGCGCAGACAGCCGAAAGAACTCATCATGATGCTGCTCTGTGTCATTGGAGTTTACGGGATCTATCTGAAATTCGGGCAGTGGCTGGCAACCGTAATCGACTGGAGGATCGCGAAAGCGGCTACTATACTTTTGCTGCTTATGTTTCTAGTTGGTCTACTGCTGCCGAATCTGAGGAGAGGGACAACGTTTCAGACACCCGATGCTGAATAAACAGCCCCGCGCAGTCAAGCTTCAGCGCTTTGTGGTTTTCATAGCGTTCCTATTTGTGTCGGCAGCGGGCTGCCACACGTATAAAGACAGTTACGAAGGCGCCAGGGTAAGGACCCAGGAAGATGCTCTACAAAGAGCTTTAACGTATACGCGTCAGGCAATCAGGGATTATACAAATGACCACGGCAAGCCACCCAATCGATTAGAGGATCTTGTGGCCTCTGGCTATTTCGATGCTATTCCAATCGATCCGATGACAAACAAGGCTGATTGGTCCATCGAGTTCGAACCATGTAAGGAAGCCGGCCCGTGTGAAAAGCTCATCAAAGATGTTCATAGCTCACTTAGGGGAAAGTCATCGAAAGGCACTCTATATTCTGAGTGGTAAAAGGCGTGTAATATCTTAGATTCAGAAGTGAAAGTACGCACTTTTTTTAATTATCCGCAAACAGGACAGCTCTCCCTCAGAAGTTAACAAAGACTTAGCTATTCACATCCATCCAACCCGTGATATAAACCGCCGTACCATGCCGTGCGACCACGGAATGCGTACCAGCTAGTAATCCTCAATCAATCTCCCGTCCCAGAAACACGTTTTCAACCACTGTTCGCCAGCCATCTCTACGTGTGACCGCTGACGAACCATTACTGAGGAAAGGGACAAATCAATGAAAAGATCGAAGTTTGGAATGGTCGCCAAAACGCTGATTGCATTTTCTGCCGCGCTGATAGTCCTAACAATTTCCATGACAACGGCGACGATGACGCCGCTTAGCGAAGGATTCGAAGCAGGAGGTAAGACTGCTTACGCTGCGGGGAACGTAGCGCTGACGACCGGCTCGTGGTTCATGGACGATGCGCTGACCGGCAATCTCTCGACTGACAGAAAGACCGGCGCTTTTTCCGCGCGCATTCGCAACACCGGTCTGATTCACATGAACTTTAACAAGACCGGCGCGGGCACTGTTTCCATTCAACACGCAGTGTTCGGCACTGATGGTTCAAGCACGTGGCAGTTGTGGTCATCAACAAACAACGGTAGCACGTGGACTCAAGTCGGTTCCACAGTAACTACCAGCTCCACATCACTTCAGACAGCAAGCTTCACCGTCAACAATGGCAACGCAATTCGCTTTGAGATCAGAAAGGTCTCGGGCGGCGCGAATCGCATCAACATCGACAATGTTCAGGTCGGTGATTTCTCATCTCCAACGCCGACGCCTACACCAACCGCGAGCGAACATCTCACGATGGGAAACCCGAGCAACGCGGTAACGAACACGAACCAACCGAACAATTACCTGATGGAGAAGCCACAGTATTCGATGTCTTACAGTCGTGATAACGGTGGTCCAAACTGGGTGAGCTGGCACCTCGATCCCTCCTGGCTGGGAAGCACGCCACGCCAGGACGATTTTCGCGCCGACACGACGCTGCCAGCAGGCTGGTATCAAGTTCAGGCAACGGATTTTTCCGGTACCGGCTTTGATCGAGGACACATGTGCCCGTCAGCAGATCGCACGATCACTGTCACCGCCAACTCGGCCACTTTCCTGATGACCAATATGATTCCACAGCTTCCGGCTAACAATCAGGGCGTGTGGGCGAATCTGGAAAGCTACAGCCGAACATTGGTCTCGCAAGGCAACGAGCTTTACATAATTTCCGGTGGCCAGGGATTGCAGTTCTTTATCGCGAACGGTCATGTGGCGGTGCCGGCGCAAACGTGGAAGGTGATCATCGTATTACCGATCGGCACTAACGATGTTTCGCGAGTGACGACGGCGACGAGAACGATTGCTGTCGTAATACCTAATTCGGGAACGATTAATAGTGACTGGCGTACTTATCGAGTGAGCGTGGATCAGGTCGAGGCGATTACGGGCTTCGATTTCTTTTCCAACGTGTCGTCGGGCATACAGGCCGTGATCGAGGGACGAGTCGATAACCAGTAAGAATTATCTCTGCGGCTCTATGCGTACCTTTGCGTTCTCTGCGTTAAAAGTGCTATTTCAACGCAGAGAGCGCAGAGATACGCGGAGGATCGCAGAGAAGAGACCCGAAATGAAATTATTAACTTGCCTGGCTATCTGCCTGATTAGCACGATTGCGCTCACTGCGCCACTGCAAGCACAGACTCCTAACGAAACCGAGGCTAAGCTAGAGTTGAATGAAGCCGCTGCGGCTTACCGGAAAGGGAACTTCGCGGAAGCGCAGACCCATTCAGAAAAGGCGCTGCAACTCGATCCTGAGAGCAGAACCGCAATGATTTTTGTGGCTCGCACAATTCACGCGCAGTACAAACCGGACGACTTCACTCCGGAGAATGTTGCAAAAGCCCGAGAGGCCATAATCGCCTATCAAAGGGTCCTCGATCATTCACTCGTCGATGAGGAATCCTACAAGGCCGTAGCCTACCTCTATTCCGCAATAAAGGAAGACCAACTGTTGCGTGAGTGGGTGTTGCAACGGGCGCGCAACGTCGCGGTGGCTGACGATAAAAGAGCCGAGGCGTATGTGGTTCTCGCGTCGTGGGATTGGGATTGTTCGTTCAAGATCACCGAACTACCAGGTGTCAAAGTTACGGTTGTTACTGGTGACAAACCGCACGTTATTTACAAAATGCCCAAAGCGCGTGGGGAATTCGGGAGAGCTAAGCAATGCGCCAACCGCGGCTTGGACCTGGTGAATATGGCGATCACTCTAACGCCTGAAGACGTAACACCCTGGTCCTATAAAACACACCTTATTTTGGAGCTGGCAAAACTGGCTGAAATGTCAGGCGAGGTGCAGCAAAAAGCCGAGTTCTATCGACAATACGAAGAGGCCCTCAAGGAGACAACGAGGCTCTCAGATCGTCCCCCGTCAAAGCCCTGAATCTGAAATTGCTCTTAAACGCCGAGAGCCGCAGAGAAGACATCTCAGATCCAGTAAAACGCTGTCAGCGGATTATGTCACCTCGTTGGGTGTACAACTTAGCCATTGACGATATTCGTCAACTGTCGTAATAGATAATCGATGTTACCTCCCACCCTGAAATGGTTTGTTTCAGGCGCCATCGTTGTTCTGGTCTGTTGCTCGTCACTTAGTCGCGCCGACGCGGCGGTCTTTCGTGATCGCGCCTCCTTTAATGCGGCTTCACAAAACCTCAACACCATCGATTTTGAATCGACTCCGAACGTGCCGGATGGTGTTGGCTTTCTGGAGCTTGATGGCGTCTTTTTCCACAACGCCGGTGGCGTGCCCTCAATTGCGATAGGGCAAAACGGCAACAAGCTCTTGCGCGCACCGACCGTGGGCGAGTTTACGCGTCTGACGATTTTCCTCCCGCCGGGGACGACCGCCGTCGGATGTGATCAGTTCAACGCACCGATGATCCTGGCAATTTCCACGGGCGAGACGGTTACGATGAACCAGGGCGATGCTTCAACTTTCGTGGGCTTCGTCTTCGATCAGCCCATCCAGAGTCTGGTGATCAGTTTAGACTTTCCGGAGCCGACACCGGACGTGCTTCTCGACAATCTCTCCTTTGGGCAACGACGTGCTGGAAACGAACCACCGGCGCCACAGCTATTGGCAACCAATACTGGACGAGCTGCTGCACTCGACTCAGTGGTAACCACGAGTGAGACTTTCAGCATTCTCGCGTTGCATCGTCTCGCCACTGACAATCGAACAAGAATCACTCTCTTTGTAGTCGGTGTCTTGCTCGGGCCCGCCGATCTTCCGTTCGTAACCGTTCAGGCCGAGGATACACAGCAGCGTCTGTTCAACTTACCGTGTGAGGCAACCGGCAGAGTTAAGAACTTGAGCTGGATGTCGCAGGTGACTTGTCGTGTCCCTGACGAGCTTGTCCTTGCCGGCAACGTAAACGTCAGCGTCAAGGTGCGAGGGGTGGTGAGTAACAAAGCGCCAGTTCGAATCGAGTAAGTTAGACCAGAAAAGAGTTGAACGCGTCAGGCAAATACCGGTGGCTGCGTGTCGTTATACTTTTTGGGTTAGTGTACCTTGCGGTGGGCGTTGCATTCCCCAATCCCCCTGCCGCAAACAAAATGCAGTTCATGTGGCGGCTAAGCGCCTGGTTGATCTGCGTTCTCGCTTTTGTGATTCACATTGCGCTCGAACACTTTCGATTTCACAACTCGCCAAAGCGAACAGCCTTTCATGTCTCGGCGTCTGTTAGCCTTGGAGCCTTTGGCCTTGCCACCGCAGCGAACATCCACGCACTAAGAGCAGGTACCGGCAATCAGCGCCTGCTTACCCTGGCGCTTGTGATCTGGCCGATCATAACGGGCGTGCCGGCGTTTATTGGGGCGTTGATTGCCGCTGCTCTGCTTGCGCGATTGCGGTATCACGCGGACGCTTAAAAAGGTTTTCTCTGCGTATCCTCTGCGTCCTCTGCGGCTCTGCGGTTTACATGCTTCTTTACCGCAGAGGCGCAGAGGACGCAGAGGATACGCAGAGTTGGAATTAGGGCTTCGGTGTAACTTGTTGCACGTAGCTGTCTCGAGCTCTCACGGCTAATTCAGGCCGGTCCACGCGGACGCGAATCTCGCGACGCTCGCCGCTTTGCAGAGTCGTTTGCGGATAGTAGCCAATACTGTATTGGTGGCGAAGCTCTTCAGCGATTTTGGAAAAAGCTTCGGTCAACTGAGTGCGCTCGTTCGCCTCGTAAAGACGGCCACCAGTCTTCGTCGCCAGTTG
>Ga0068859_100006247_pt1 | contig 12092 bp, 8 predicted proteins | sample KBSSwiS22_FD_66585 | JGI IMG/M metagenome (GOLD analysis project Ga0068859, IMG submission 66585) | Switchgrass rhizosphere microbial communities from Kellogg Biological Station, Michigan, USA - KBS Switchgrass S2-2 | ecosystem: Host-associated > Plants > Roots > Rhizosphere > Soil ... | reverse complement strand
TCGGACACGCGCATATCGACCTCCTCGTCAGGTATCCGCCCCGTGAGTCGCCCCATCGGCAGGTGCTGGTCCGTGCCGTTTTCCGGGCGGTTCTTCCAGGTCGGGCCGGGGATCGATCCCGAGCAGTCGCAGAAGATGGTCGACCGGACTATCCTTCTCAAACCCGTCCCGCGGGCTTGTTCGGCTCACGGCATCCCCGCCGGACACTGACCGATCATCGCCGCCCTGCCGCATTCCCCGACCGTATTCCGGGTTCCGCGCGACGGCATGACGAAGCCGATCTGAGGGTGAGCGCCGCGTAGTCAGCACGCCAGATTCCCGAAATGGCCCCGCACCCGCGTCAACTGTCGACCTCGCGGCCGCCGCCATCGAGCTCGTGGATCTGGGTGCGCAGCTGAAGCCGTCGGCCCACGGGGTGCGGGCGGCGGGGCGGCGTCGCCGGCGGCGCGATGCCGGCTGCCCGCGAACGTTCACTCTGACCGGTTTTTCGGCACCGAGGCGGGTAGCCCGGTCGGCAACAGGCCACCAGGGATCGGAACGATCTGACCGGGCTTCGCCAGGACCGCCGCGACTTCGCGGCCCGGTCGCGCGTTTCACCCGCCACCCGAGGGAGAGCGATGGGCCAGACGGTCGGTGACGAGATCCTCGCGCGACTGCGCGAGTGGGGCGTCGAGTACGTGTTCGGCTATCCGGGCGACGGGATCAACGGGCTGCTGGCGGCGTGGGGCCGGGCGGGAGACCAGCCGAGGTTCATCCAGTCGCGGCACGAGGAGATGTCGGCGTTCGAGGCCGTCGGATACGCGAAGTTCTCTGGGAAGGTCGGCGTCTGCGCGGCGACCTCGGGCCCGGGCGCGATCCACCTGCTCAACGGCCTGTACGACGCCAAACTTGACCACGTCCCGGTGGTCGCGCTCGTCGGGCAGACCAACCGTTCCGCGCTCGGGGGCTCCTATCAGCAGGAAGTAGACCTGCTGAGTCTTTTCAAGGACGTCGCCAGTGAGTACGTGCAGATGGTGACGGTCCCCGAGCAACTCCCGAACGTGCTCGACCGGGCGATCCGGGTCGCGCGGGCCGGGCACGCGCCGACCTGCGTCATCATCCCGGCGGACGTGCAGGAGCTGGAGTACTCGGCGCCCACGCACGCGTTCAAGATGGTTCCGTCGAGCCTGGGTGTCCGGTGGCCGGCGGTCGCGCCGGACGACGAGGGTGTCCGCGCGGCGGCGGACCTGCTCAACGCCGGGAAGAAGGTCGCGATCCTCGCCGGTCAGGGCGCCCGCGGGGCGCGCCGCGAGCTGCTTGAGGTCGCCGACCTGCTGGGCGCCGGCGTCGCGAAGGCGCTGCTCGGCAAGGACGTGCTGCCCGACGACCTGCCGTTCGTCACCGGCGCGATCGGGCTGCTGGGCACCCGGCCGAGCTACGAGCTGATGCGGGACTGCGACACGCTGCTCACCGTCGGTTCCAACTTCCCGTACACCCAGTTCCTGCCCGACCTGCACCAGGCCCGGGGTGTCCAGATCGACGTCGACGCCAGGTACATCGGCATGCGCTACCCGTACGAGATCAACCTGGTCGGGGACGCGGCCGCGACGCTGCGCGCGCTGATACCGCTGCTGCGGCGCAAGGAGCATCGCGACTGGCGCGAGACCGTCGAGCGCAATGTGGCGCGCTGGTGGGAGACGGTCGAGCGGGAGGCGCACGTCGCCGGGAACCCGATCAACCCGATGCTGCTGTTCTGGGAGGCGTCCGCGCGTCTGCCCGACGATGCCATCCTGGCCGCCGACTCCGGTTCGGCGGCCAACTGGTACGCCCGCGACCTGCGCCTGCGCGGGGACATGCGCGGATCGCTGTCGGGGACCCTGGCCACCATGGGGCCTGGCGTCCCCTACGGCATCGGCGCCAAGTTCGCGCACCCGGATCGCCCGGTCATCGTGTTCGAGGGGGACGGGGCGATGCAGATGAACGGGCTGGCCGAGCTCATCACCATCGCCCGTTACTGGCGGGAGTGGGCCGATCCCCGTCTCGTCATCGCCGTCCTGCACAACAACGACCTCAACCAGGTCACCTGGGAGATGCGGGCCATGCAGGGCGTGCCCAAGTTCGCCGAGTCGCAGACCCTCCCCGAGGTTCCCTACGCGGAGTTCGCCCGCTCCGTCGGCCTCGAGGCCCTCGTTGTGGACGATCCCGCGCGGATCGGGCCCGCGTGGGATGCCGCGCTCGCCGCCGGGCGGCCCACCGTGCTGGACGTCCGCACCGATCCCGACTTCCCGCCGATCCCGCCGCACGCGACCCTCGAACAGGCCAAGGATGCCGCCGAGGCGCTGCTGCGCGGCGACGAGGACCGGTGGGGCGTGATCTCCGCCGGGTTGCGGACCAAGTTCCAGGAACTGCTCCCGCACCGCGGCTGACAAAGCGCCGCGCGGCGTCTGTCACCCCGTGTTCCGCCAACTCCGCGATCAGCGGGTCGCCGCCGGCCTGGACCGTCTCGGCGGCGTCATGCGACGGAGTGGCGACGGTGCCGCGTGGTCGGATCCTCCGGGCCCTCTTCGACGTCAGCGCCCTTCGTCGCCTGGGCGAGCGCGTCCCGCAGGAGCCGAGCTTCCTGGGGCGACATCTGTTCGACAAAGTGCATCAGGGTGATGGCCCGGTCGGCGGAATCCGCGAGCGCCTCTCCCATCAGCTCGGCGCTGCGCTCCTCCCGAGAATGCACCGGCCGGTAGAAGTAGGCGCGACCGACAAGCTCACGGGTCAGCCAGCCCTTGCGGTGCAGGTTGTCCATGACTGTCATGACCGTCGTGTAGGCGATCGGCCGTTGACGGTGTAGCTCCTCGAACACCGCACGCACCGGCCGAGGCTCGGGTGTGGACCACAGCTGGTCCATCACCGCTGCTTCGAGGGTGCCCAGCCCACGCATGACCGCCCTCCCCCGTCCCAACCGCATCGAATACGAGTCAGAATAGTAGACGACGGGGCGTTCACGGCCGCCAGCCAGCCTATCCCGCTTCTACTATCTTGGTCCGTACTACTACTATTCGTTGGCGTTACCAGACGATCGCGCACGCTGCCGGAAGCCGCGGACGCCGGCCAGGGTGCCACCCAGGATCAGCTCCGGCTCGCCCTCCGGCATGCGGCCGACCGGGGTCGGTGGGCTCGAGAATGTGCCCATCGGCCGAGACGACGAAGTCCTTGGACATGTCCCACCCCCTTTCGGGTCGGTTGGACCGACCGGTCGGCTTTGCGTCTCCCTTGATCACCAGGGTCCCGCACTGGCGGGAGCGACCCACGACTTCGCTTGCAATGAAGATGAGGTTTACCTAAGCTCGGCGCCACACAGGGCTCGGACAACAAGGAGACGATGTGAGCGAGGCGCGGACGCTGCTCCTGGGGTTCATCGCGGGCGTGACGATCCTTCTTGGGCTTCCCCTGGGCCGGCTGCGTCGTCCGGTTCCGGGCCTGAACCAGTTCCTGAACGCGACAGCGATCGGCATCCTGATCTTCCTCGTGTGGGACGTGCTCGCCCACGCCTGGGAGCCCATTGACGCCGCGCTGGGCAAGGTACACGACCACAGCGGCGGGCTCGGCCCGGTCTTCGGCTATGGCGCGTTGTTCCTTGGCGGTCTTTCCGTCGGGCTGCTGGGCCTGCTTGGCTACGAACGCACGCTCGCCCGCCGCGCGGACCGCCCACGGCCCGTCCCGGAGGGCGGGCGGACGGGCCGCTTCGGACCGGGCGCCATGGCCGCCGACGAGCTCGCCGCGTTGGCCCCGCCGGTCCAGTCGGGCCACTCTCCGGCGCGACGGTTGGCCTTGACCATCGCGGTGGGTATCGGTCTGCACAACTTCGGCGAGGGGCTGGCGATCGGGGGCAGCGCGGGCCGCGGCGAGATCGCCCTGGCCACTCTCCTCGTGATCGGCTTCGCGCTGCACAACGCGACCGAAGGCTTCGGGATCGTCGCGCCGCTCGCCGCCGCGGCCGACCGGCCCAGCTGGCGGTTTCTCCTGCTGGCCGGGTTCATCGGTGGCGGTCCCACCGTCGTCGGCACCGCAATCGGTCGCCAGTTCACCAGCGACCCCCTCAGCGTGATCTTCCTGTCGCTGGCCGCCGGTTCCATCCTCTATGTCGTCGTGCAGCTCATCGGGGTTGGTTCGCGGGCGGGGCGCCGTGAACTGCTCTACCTGGGAATCCTCGCGGGGCTCACCGCCGGCTTCCTCACCGACGCTGTCGTCACCGCTGGCGGCGCCTGACCAACCAGGTACCGGTGGTAGCGGCAGCGTCGGGGTCCGGTCACGGGAGCAGTGCGGACTTCCCGCCCGCCCACGCGTTCATGACTGCCTTGCTGGCCTCGGCCTCGACAGCCATCGCGGCCCGGGCGCCGAAGAGCAGTCCGGCGCCGAGCCCGGGCTCGGCGCGCACCAGCCCGGCGGCCAGGGTGTCGGCGGCGATCAGCTCATGCTCGGCGTCCGCGACGACATGCACGTCGAAGAACTCGCGCGCCGCCGGGGGGAGACCGTGACGGCGCAGCGCGGCGCTGTAGGCCCGCATCGGGCCGACCGAGGTCATCTCGAACACGGCGAGATGGCCGAGGAGCGCGGCCCGATGCTCGCGGTGCAGGCCGAACAGGGACGGCAGGTTGACCGTGGCGAGCGTCGTCGCCGGGACCCAATCGAGGTAGACGCCGTACGCCGGATCCAGCCCGAGAGCGCGCAGGGTCAGGCCGAAGAGGTTCTGGTGCATCGCGTGCTGCCTGCCCTGGCCGTATTCGTCGGCCTGGATCGTGACGAGGGCCGCCTTCGCCTCGCCGGCGACCCGGGGAATCGCCCAGGTGTGCGGATCCGCCTCCTTCAGCTGGAGCAGCGACCGGTGCACGGCGAACTCGCGGAACTCATCCAGCGACCCGTGCTCGGCGAGGTGAGCGGACAACGAGGGGCCCCCGCCGCCGCCTACCAGACGACGCAGCTCACCGGCGACCCCCTCCGGCCGGTGAACGTCAGCTGCCGTCGGCCACGCGGGTGCCACCAAGGAGTCCAGCCGGGCGAGGAGGTCCTGCTCGAGCCGGCGGCGCAGCGCGAGCAGCGACGGCTCCCACTCCCACCCGTCCGCCACTCCGGCGAATCCCCGGTAGTGCAGCTCGTACAGGCAGTAAAGACTCAGTGCACCGTCCTCGCCGAACAGCGCGTCGTCGTCGGCGACCGGCGGCCCGTCGACAGCACGCACGTCGCCCGCCAGGGCGGAGACCAGGAAGGCGCTGAGGGTTCCGCGCGGTCGCGGCAGCCGGCCTGGCGCGAGGTCGCCGGGACCGAGCACGGTCCCGTCGACGGCTTCGGTGAGATCGTGGAAAACCATGCGACTCCCCAGAAGGCGGGCCATAACGACTCAGATTCGGCACGGGCATCCGACGAGCCCGCGACCTTCCCCCGTTTCATGGATCTTTGCCCGATACCCGGTGAGCTCGGCTCCAACCCGGCGAAGGGCTCGGCCGGCGCCACGCTCTGGACGTCGACGCGGGCTCGGCCTCGCTGTTCGGTTCGGGTAATAAATCGGCCCTGGTCGCGGGCGGCGTTCTCGCCCTGAAGTCGCGGATCATGGAGCAGACCCACTGACGCCCGGCTCCCCCGGTCGCCCCGCGCGATCGTCCGCGGAACCGCGCCGCCGCGACGACGCCCCGATAGGGTAAGTAACTCATGGGTGCCTGTGGATGCATCGGTGTCTGTGGTTATCAGGCCTGGCTAGGTCCGGTGGGTATGTTCTCCAGCGCCTTGGGGTGCGGGCGCGCCCGGTGCCCGCTCGGTCGCGGGGCTGTGCGTGCCGATCGGGGCAAGGCGGTGTGAGCGCCAGACGCCGAGGGTCCTCCACTGGCCCTTCCGAGCAGCCGAACGACGTCAGTGGTGGCCGGAACGTCCCGCCCCCGTCGGAGTGGACGACCCTTGTAGATCTCTGTATCGACGCCGCCCGCGATACCCGAGCCGTGTCGCGGGCACGGCGCCTGGTCGCCGCGACGCTCGCCAGCATCGAACCGCCGCTGCGGGCGACGCAGGCCGACGCCACGCTCGTCGCCGGTGAGCTGCTGACGAACGCGCTGCTGCACGGCGCGGCCCCGGTCACGCTGCGGCTGCGCAGCGCTGGGGCCTGGCTGCGCGTCGAGGTCGCCGACGCGAGCCCCGCCGGACCCGCGCGCCTGCTGTCGGGCGCCGGGTCCCTGACCGGCCGCGGCCTGATGATCGTAGACGCGCTGGCCACGCGGTGGGGCACGGCGGCCACGGACGGCGGGAAGATCGTGTGGGCCGAGTTCGACGCGGCGGCGCTCGGCCAGGCCGCGTCCAGACCCGTCCCGGGTCCGCGAGGCGACCGGATCGACGACGCCGCGCCGACAGATCCCGCCTCCGCGGGCCCCGCCTCCACGCCGGCAGTCCCGCGGCGAGCGCGGCCGGAACCCGCCGGCAGGGAACCCGGGGGACCACGGCACGGTGCGCCACCTCGTTACCAGGTGCAGCTGGGCGACGTCCCGACCGATCTGCTGCTGGCAGCCAAGAGCCACGTCGACAACCTTGTCCGCGAGTTCGCGTTGGTGTCGCACGGCGCGGCCAGCGGCGCGACCGCCACGATCCCGCCGCGCCTGGCCGAGCTGATCGCCGTGGTGGCCACCCGCTTCGCCGGACCGCGAGACGCGATCCGCCGGCAGGCACTCACCGCGGCAGCCGCGGGACGGCCCCGTACTTCCCTGGAGCTGACCCTTCCCGTGTCAGCGGCGGACGCGGCCGAGGAGTACCTGGAAGCACTCGACCGAGCAGACGAGTACGCCAGAGCCGCCCGGCTGCTCACGGTCGAGACACCGCCCACGCACCGAGCGTTCCGCCACTGGTACATCTCCTCGCTTGTCGCGCAACTGCGAGCCGCCGCCAGCGGCGAGCCACCGCCCGTGCCGCTCACGTTCGAGCAGTACCTGCTCGACGCCCTGGCCGCGGCGTCGGCGGCCCAGCGCACGGCCGAACGGTCGGCCCGGCTGCAGGCCGTCACCGCCGCGCTCGCGTCCACGATCACACCCGAGCAGGTCGCGCAGGTGGTCCTGACCGAAGGCGTAGCCGCGCTCGGCGCCAGCGGCGGCAGCCTCCTGATACCCCACGGCGGCGACCTGCTCGCCGTACCGGGCTCTGTCGGCTACCCCCAGGGCCTCGTCGCACAATTGCGCGCGGAGCGACGCGACGCTCAGCTACCCGCCGCCCAGGCGATCCGCGATGGCGAACCGGTCTGGCTCGAGTCCGCTCAGGAAGCGCACAGCCGCTACCCACAGCTACGACAGCTGGAACCGGACACCGTCTCGCTGTGCGCGCTCCCGATGTCCGCCGGCGGGCAGGTTCTCGGCGCCTTGCGGTTCTCCTTCGACTACCCACGCCTGTTCGGCCCAGAAGACCGGACGTTCGCCGCGACACTCGCCGCGCAGTGCGCGCTCGCGCTGGAACGCGCCCGCCTGATCGGCGCCGAACGCGACGCCCGCGCGCGGGTCGACTTCCTCGCCACGGCCGTGGAGCGACTCACCGCCCGGCTCGACGAGAGCGAGATCCTCCACCAGCTGGTCACGCTCCTCGTCCCAGCCCTCGGCGACTGCGCCGCGGTCTACCTGGCCGATCACGGCAGCCCCCCGCGTCTGGCGGCCGACAGCAGCGCACACGCCGACGACCCGACGCTCCTGGACCTGGAACACACCCCGCAGGTGCGCCGCGCGCTCCAGGCCGACGCATCCGCCAGCGCGGTGAGCACCGGATCTGGCCGTCATCCCACGGCGGCAAGCCCGGCCGACGCGACCGCCGTGCTCGCCGTATCCCTGCGCATCCAGAGCGAGACCATCGGCGCGCTCGGGCTGTGCCGCCCGGCGCAGGCCGGTGCGTTCACCCCGGACGAGCAGAGCCTGGTCAGCGACATCGCCGACCGGGCCGCCATCGCGATGACACACGCCCGCCAGTACCAACGCGAACGCCAGACCGCGCTGACCCTGCAGCGCAGCTTGCTGCCCCAGCGGATGCCACGCGTCGAGGGCGTGGAGTTCGCCTGGCGCTACCTGCCCGCCGGCGCGGGCTCGCTCGTCGGCGGCGACTGGTACGACGTGCTCACCCTCGACGACAGCACCATCGCGCTGCTCATCGGCGACGTCATGGGCCGCGGCATCCAGGCAGCGGCCACCATGGGCCAGCTACGCGCCAGCGCCCGAGCGAACACCGCCGCGGGACTCGCCGCCGCGGACGTCCTGCTGAACCTCGACGCGGCGGTCAGCCGCCTCGAACAGGAACAGATCACCACCGTCGCGATGGCGATCCTCGACCCGGCCGGCCACCAGCTGCGGGTCGCCACCGCCGGTCACCTGCCGCCCCTGATCGTCCCGCCCGACGGCGAACCGAGATTCGTCGACGTAGAGCCAGGGCCACCACTCGGCGCCGGCCTGCCGTCCACCAGCTACCCGCAGACCATCATCCCGTTCGAGCCCGGCAGCACCCTGCTGCTCTACACCGACGGCCTCGTCGAAGACCGAGACCGCCCCGTCGAGCACGGCATGACCCTGCTCCGCGCAGCCGCCGCCCACACGGCCGGCCCGGAGGACCTCTGCGAACGGGCCCTCGCCGCGCTCACCCGCGACACCCACGACGACGACACCGCCCTCCTCGCCGTCGCCCTCACCACCCGCCGTCCTCCCGTGGACCCTGCCGAGTCGCCGTGATCGCAAAGACTCCGCGCGGCCGGCTACCCGCCGCTACTGCCCTCCAGGGTCCGTCCGGAGAGGCGACCGGATCTGACGCAGCCGAGCAGAGCGGCCGGGGATCGTGGCGACTGCGCTCAGTTCAGGTTCGCCGGCGGCGCGACGAGCGGCCCGGGCAGGTACTGGGCGATCCAGTCGATGGCTGGTCCGAAGGCCGCTGAGAACACGCCCCAGTTGTGCCCACCGGACGAAGCCAGCGCGGTCGTGGTCGGGAGGGACCCGGCGTAGCGCCGCAGGGCCGCCGTCATCGCGCGGGCCTCGCGCATGGCGTCCGGGTCGCCGGCCGACGCGGACAGGTAGAGCGCAGGCGCGGCCGGGGCGCGGTAGCGGACCCACCAGATCGGCGAGTTCTCCCGGCTGGCGAACCTCGCCCCCTGGTAGAGGGCGGGCGTGCCCGGATCCTCACCGGCGGTGAAGTAGCCCGACAGGCTGGCCGCCGCGGCGTAGCGCCCTGGATGGCGCAGTCCGAGGTTCACGGCACAGAATCCGCCAGTGGAAATGCCCAGCGTGGCCCAGGACCGCGACGCGTCCACGCGGAAGGTCCTGGTCACGTCGTCCACGACGTCGACCGACAAGTAGGTCTCCCACTGCGCCCCATGGACGGCGTTGACGCATTCGGAACTGCGACCGCCCGCGTAGACCTGCGGAATCACCAGAACCACGGGCGGAACCCGGCCGGCCGCGATCTCGGCTTCCAACCGCGCCTGGATGTTCATCAGCCGGGGAAAGGTCTCCGGCGAGCCGGGATAGCCGTGGAAGACCTCCACCGCGGCGAATCGGCGCTCGGTGTTCCCCGTGAAGTAGGCTGCGGGGAGGTAGAGCAGGCCGTGGTGGGTCATCCCGCTGCGCGTTCCGGGATACAGGACCCTGAGCATGATCCCATGGCCGTGCCGCCCGTCCCGGCGACCGAGCGCGAACCAGTCCGGAGTCAGCACGGACACCTGGGAACCGGCCCCGGGACGGGTCTGTGCGACGAGGCTGCGCGCGCTCGCCGGACGACCGAGCAGATCCGAAGCCGAGGTGTAGAAACCATACGAACGGTTGACCTGCGCGAGCGCGATGACGCCACCCAGCACCATGATCAACAACAGGCTCGCCGCGCGTCCGGGCAGTGCCCACCGACCAGGCCACCGCATCCACAGTAAGTACGTGCCCACACAGCACGTCAGGCCGATCATGCCCAGCAGGAGCATGAACGGCCATGCTGTGAGTGTCATCGGACCTCCGCGTCGGCGTCACAGACCCAGGACGCTAGTATCGCGACCGCGCCTGGTCGCCGCGCCGAGGCGACGATCACTCCAGTTCACACCTGGTGTCACGCCAGCGGTGACCTCTTTGGTTGGCCGGTGCGCCCTCGGGTCTGGAAAGGGCCGGGTCCAGCCCGCTCCTCGCACTCCGTGGACGGACAGCCGACGTCCCGTACCGCCGAGGGGCGCGGCGCGTGTCGCCAGACCGTCTCCCAGTATCCCGCCGGACGGGGCATTCTAGGCTTTTGGCCTGCGGGTTTTGTCGGTCAGGCGCCGAAGGCCCGGACACTGGACGCCTGGTAGCTCACAGCGCGGACGCACAGACTGAGGTCAGGCGGACGGGCCGCCGCCGCAGGCGGCAACGGCCCCACCGCTAGCTGTGGGCCCGGGCCGTCTGGTTGGCGAACTGCTCGACCAGCGCGTGCGTGAAGGCACTCAGGTCACCCGGCTTGCGGCTGCTGATCAGGACGTTCGGCCCGTCCGTGTCGACGACGACCTCCTCGTCGACCCAGTTCGCGCCCGCGTTCGTCAGGTCCGCGCGCAGGCTCGGCCAGCTCGTCAGCCGCCGGCCGCGCACGACATCCGCGTCGATCAGCGTCCAGGGGCCGTGGCAGATCACGGCGACCGGCCGGCCCCTGTCGAAGAACGTACGGGTAAACTGCGCGACGCCCGGCTGCCACCGCAGGAAGTCCGGGTTGGCGACCCCGCCCGGCAGCACCAACGCGTCGAACGACGCCGGATCCGCCCGCCCGACCGTCTCGTCGACGGGAAAGGTGTCGCCTTCGTCCAGGTGGTTGAACGCCTGGACTTGGCCCTCCTTCGTGGAGACCAGCACCGGTTCGCCACCGGCCTCGCGAACGGTCTGCCACGGCTTGGTCAGCTCGACCTGCTCGACGCCCTCGGGCGCGACCAGGAAGGCGATCCGCTGGCCGGTCAGTGCGTCCGTCATGGATACCTCCTCGTTCTCGGCCCCTCGGTTCCCTGCCCGGCCGCGCGGGCCCTACCCCCACGACCGGGAACTTTCGGGCGCCGCCGCAACAGCCCGCGGCTCGGGCCTGGCTCCGGCCTTCCGTCGGGAGGATTCCGGGCTACCGAGATTCAGTGGGCCGGCCGGCCGCCGACGCGTCGAGGGTTTCCGTCGCCGATGTCGGTCGCGTAGGCATCTGGCACCTCCTGGACCAGCGATCTGTGCGACAGAAAGGATTCAGTGGAGGGTTATCTCTGAACGAATTTCACCGACTGTGCGGCACGCCAGGTGGCCCTTGCGCGCCCGCGCCGGCCGTGCTCCATTGTCGGCACCCCGGCCTGGCTCACCAACGATACCAACGACCTCCCCCGCCGGTTCCGCTGCCGGCACGAAGGAAGAACCCAAGAATCCAGGCCACGAACACCACCAGTGCGACGATCCACAGCGCGTGCACGGCAAATCCGAGACCGCCAAACAGCAAGGCGACGATCAGAACCGCGATGACGAGCGGCATGACAAGCCTCCAAGGACAACGGGTATTTCGCGTCCCATCGAGGCCATGACCAGTCGAGCGCCGGTCGGCGCCGACCACGGAAAGGCTCGATGATATTGGCCCCGTACCCGGCGGCGGCGGCCCTAAACAGATCCCTTCCCGGGATCTCAGCAGGATTCCCTTCGCCTCATCGACCCGCAGTGACACACGCACCCAGGAGCGGCGCCGCACGTAATGACTTATGCGTTCCCTGGCCACCTCTTGCCAGGGCCTGACCAGCCACGCTCCGGGTAATCCCAAAACGGCTCAACGGGTTTGTTCGGCCGCGGGGAACGGCCTCGCCGGCCGACGGCGGACCCGCCGGTTCGTCGTGCGACGGCACCCGGCTTCGAGTAGGCGGGGGCGATGCGCACGTGACCGCGACCGGTCGACGGGCCGCGATCACGTGCCGATGCGAGTGGTTCGGGCGCTAGGCCTTTCGTTGCTCGCACTCCTGGCCCGTCAGCGGGACTGATCGAAGGCGTCCTTGACCCGGTCCACGATCGAGGCGAACGGGCCCATCACCGCCTGCTTCGCCGGCGAGCCGGCCGCGCTGGGGTGGGGGCGCGTCGGCGCGAACCGCTCCGCGAGCCGCAGGCGCTCGC
>Ga0068859_100006243_pt1 | contig 12099 bp, 12 predicted proteins | sample KBSSwiS22_FD_66585 | JGI IMG/M metagenome (GOLD analysis project Ga0068859, IMG submission 66585) | Switchgrass rhizosphere microbial communities from Kellogg Biological Station, Michigan, USA - KBS Switchgrass S2-2 | ecosystem: Host-associated > Plants > Roots > Rhizosphere > Soil ... | reverse complement strand
GAGGTCGCCGGGTGGTGGTCGAGCTGCAAACGTCGGGGGAGACCGCGCTCGAGGTGTGGGAGGCGAAGCGCCGGACCGAGCTGCTCGCGCGGTTGCTTTCCGCCGAGGTCGCGCTTCGCGTACAAAAAAAGCGGGGACGCCGATGACGGCGTCCCCTGATATCTATTGAGATTTCTTACGGTGAGTCGAGTTACTTCTTCGCAGCCTTCTTCTTGCCACCAGCCTTCGCAGCCTTCTTCTTCGTCGCCATGGAAATCACCTCCCTTCGACTCGTTGTCGAATATAGAGGAGCGTCACTCCATGTCAAGACGCTTTTCGCTCTTCAACCGAGTCGATGGGTCGCGCGCTCGTTGACGAACCACGTCTGCGCGCTCACCGCGGGAGCATCGGGATCGTGCGCGACGCGCGTGTACGTGCCGTCGGCGCTCATCACGCGCGCCTTCACCGTGTCGGCGAGGTAAGCGGCCAGGATCTCGTCGCGCACGATGGCGACAAGACGCGGGTCGATGATCGGGAACATCACTTCGATCCGGCCGTTCAAATTGCGCGGCATGAGGTCGGCGCTGCCGAGGTAGACCTCGTCGCTTCCGCCGTTCCGGAAGTAGCAGATGCGGCTGTGCTCGAGGAAGCGTCCGACGATCGAGACCACGCGGATCGTGTCGGAGACGTGCGGGAGCCCCGGACGGAGGCTGCACATGCCCCGGACGACGAGGTCGATCACGACACCGGCGCGTGAGGCCTTGTAGAGCAAGCGGATCATCCGGCGGTCGACCAGCGCGTTCATCTTCAGGATGATGTGGCCCCGCCGGCCCGCCTCGTGGTGGACGATCTCGCGCTCGATCAGCGCCTCGAGTGTCTCGCGGAGGTTGATCGGCGCGATCGCCAGGCGCCCGTAGTCCCTCTTGGCCGAGTAGCCGGTCAGGAAGTTGAACAGGTCGGTCGCGTCGGCGCCGATGGCTTCGTCGCAGGTCAAAAGGCCCAGATCCGTGTACTGCTGGGCCGTGAGGGCGTTGTAGTTTCCGGTAGAAAGGTGGGTATACCGCCGGATTCGGTCCCCCTCGCGCCGGATGACCAGGGCCACCTTGCAGTGGGTCTTGAGGCCGAGGAGGCCGTAGACGACGTGGACGCCCTCGCGCTCGAGCGCACGGGCCCATTCGATGTTGCGCTCCTCGTCGAAGCGCGCCTTCAGCTCCACCAGGACCGCGACCTGCTTGCCTTCTTCGCGGGCTTCCAGGAGCGCCTTCACCACGGGGGAGTTCCGGCCCACGCGGTAGAGCGTCATCTTGATCGCGAGCACGTCCGGGTCGATGGCGGCGGCTTCCAAGAAGTCGAGCACGGGGCCGAACGAGTCGAACGGGTGATGGAGAAGGATGTCGCCGGCGCGGACGGCAGCGAACAGGTCGCCCTCTTTCCCTTCGAGCGGCCGCGGCACGGCGGGGAGGAACGGGACCTCCTTGAGGTCGGGCCGGTCGACCGCGTACAGCGCGGCGAGGTTCACGAGGGCGAGCGGGCTTTCCTCTAAGTGCGCATCGGCCCGGTCGGCGCCCAGGTTGATCAGCAGGTCGTCGAGCAGCCGCGCCGGCATCGTCGACTCGTACGTCAGCCGCGTCACGAATCCGAACTGCCGCTGGCGGACCCCTTCTTCGATCGTCTCGAGCAGGTCGCCCGCCTCCAGCTCCTGGATGACGAGGTCGGCGTTGCGCGTGACGCGGAACGGGTGGACCTCGAGGATCTCCTCGCCGGGGAACAGCGCGTCCAGGTTCGCCGCGACGAGCTGCTCGAGCGGCACGAACGCAAGGTCCGTCGAATCCTCGGAAGAGGGGACCGGAACGAGCTGCGGCAGCGTTCCCGGGACCTTGACGCGCGCGAAGTGCTCGTGGCCCGACGGATCGCGGATGACGACCGCGAGGTTCAGGCTCAGGTTCGAGATGTGCGGGAAAGGGCGCGACGGGTCGACGGCCAGAGGCGTCAAGACCGGGAACACCGCGGTCTCGAAGTACCTGCGCAGGTTGATCCGGCCGTCGATCGGAATCTGGTCGTGGTCCAGGACGCGGATTCCCTGCGCGGCGAGCGCGGGGGCGAGGCGCTCGCTCCACAAGCGGCGGGCCTCGGCCTTGATGTCGTTGGCGACCTTGCGGACGGCCGAGAGCTGGTCGGAGGGGGTGAGGCCGTCGGGGCTCGGCTCCCGTACGCCGGCCGCGACCTGCTGCTTGAGGCCGGCCAGCCGAATCATGTAGAACTCGTCCATGTTCGAGCCGAAGATCGACAGGAACCGGACGCGCTCCAGGAGCGGGACCGTCGGGTCGTCCGCTTCTTCCAGGACGCGGCGCTGGAATTCGATCAGGGACAGCTCGCGGTTGACGTAGAGCTGCGGATTGTCGAGGTCCGACAGGTCACGCTTGGGTCGATCATCGAGCTCAGCCATAGGTATCCAAGGTTAAGTCTCGCGGACGGATGTGACAATCACGTTACGGCGTCGCCACCCTCCTCCTGCGGCGCTTGCTCGCGATATCGAGCCCGAACAGCCGGATCTTCCGTTGCAGCGTGCGGACCCCGATGCCCAGCAGGTGAGCGCTGTGGGTCCGGTTCCCCCCCGACTCGACGAGCGTCGCGCGGATCAGCTCGCGCTCCATCTCCCCGAGCGTCGTCCCGGGGGTGATCGTCGCGCGGGCCGGCGGCGTCCGGTCCCGCAGCACCGATGGGGGCAGGTCGTCGGCGGTGATGCGGTCGCCCGAGCTCGACACCAGCACGCTCTCCAAGATGTTCTTCAGCTCGCGGACGTTTCCCGGCCACTGGTAGGCCTCGAGCGCCGCCAGCGCGTCCGAGGTGATGGCCTTGCGCGGGACCGCGTTGTCCCGCGCCAGCTCCTCCAGGAAGCTTTCGACCAGAGCGGGGATGTCCGAGCGTCGATCCCGAAGGGGCGGAACGTTGATCGTGACCACCTTGAGCCGGTAGTAGAGGTCGCGGCGGAACGTTCCGCGCTCGACCATCGATTCCAGGTCGGAGTTGGTTGCGGCGATGACGCGAACGTCGACGCGGACGTTCTGGTCGCCCCCGACCCGCATGAACTCACGCTCTTCGAGCACCCTCAGGAGCTTCACCTGCGTGGCGAGGTCGGTCTCGCCGATCTCGTCGAGGAAGATCGTCCCGCGGTGCGCGGTCTCGAACTTCCCGCGAGCGCGCGCGTGGGCGCCGGTGAACGACCCTTTCTCGTGCCCGAACAGCTCGGATTCGATCAGGTTGGCGGGGATGGCGGCGCAGTTGATGCCCAGAAACGGGAAGTCGCGTCGCGGGGAATTGAAGTGGATCGCCCGGGCGACGAGCTCCTTGCCGACGCCGCTCTCGCCGAAGACCAGGACGGTCGCCCGCAACGGCGCCACGCGCAGGATCCGGTCGAGCACCGTGCGCATCGCGGGCGAGTGGCTCACGAGGTTCTTCACGCCGTAGCTCTTCGAGACCTCGTTCTGGAGCAGCGCCAGGCGCGAATCGAGATCGTGCCGCTCGAGCAGGCGCACGAGCCGCGCGCGCAGCTCGAAGGCGTCGGTCGGGCGGACGACATAGTCGTCGGCGCCTTCTCTCAAGAGGCGGACGGCGTCCAAGATGCGCGGAGGGTCGACGATGAGGAGAATAGGAGTGGACGGCGCGGTCTTGCGGAACCCTTCGATGAGCCTGTCGGAGACGGCGCGGTCCAGGTCGAGGAGGATCGCGTCGTGATTGCGCCGCTCGTTCAGCTCGAGAGCCTGCCGCCCGCTAACCGCGAGGGTTGCCGTGAACTTCGACCGGGCCAGCACGCTCCGGACGCGCTCCGCATGCTCGCGGTCCGGATCGAGGACCAGGATTCGCTTCTGATCCGGGGCAAGGCCGCTCACGGCCGGCGATTATATAGATGAGAGGGCGATCTCGGCCAAGGTGGCGCAGTGGCGCGGGGTTCCCGGCCAAACTGGCCGTAAAGCGCTTCGAGCCTGTTTGTCTTCGTCAATTTCATCGCGGGGATTTGAATGACGGCATTGGTATAGCTCTTGATATCTCTCCGTATTGCCCAGAAGCCAGTGGGGACGGGGAGGCGCCGTGGCCAGCAAGAAATCGACCGCAAAGGTTCAGCCCAAGATTCAGGTCATCGACTACAGCTATGGAACTCAGACCTACCAGATCGATCCCGAGCGTCACAAGGTTTACCGGCGTTTCGTCGAGATCGAAACCGGGCGGGCCTCGGCCATCTTCGCGAGTTGGCGCGCCAGCACCGTCTAGCTTGCGCTCCCGTCTCCCGGCGCTGATCGCAGCGCTCGCTGTCTCGCTCCTTCCGGTCCGCGCGTCCGACACGATCGTGTGGGTCCGCGCGAACGGCGAGCCCGGCTGGTCCGCGTCGATCGCCACCGCTCCGCCCGAGGGTGCGACGTCGACGCCGCTCGCGGCGCCGGTCTGGTTCGCAAAGTTCCCCGAAGCCAAGATCCCGCTGGCCCCCGAGGGCGCGTTCGAGCTCAGCTCGGCACGCGGGAAGATCTTGCTTCTCGACTACTGGGCGTCCTGGTGCGGGCCCTGTCTCCAGGAGCTTCCCCACCTTCAAAAGCTGCATGCGGACCGTACCGCGGCCGGACTCGTCGCCCTCGCCGTCAACACCGACGAAGGCGCGACGCCGATCTGGGCGGCGGACGCGGCGAAGCGCCTCGGCCTGACCATGCAGATCGGCATGAACAACCCCGAGGTGTCGCGCACGCTCGGCGTTCGCACGCTCCCCACGCTCTTGATCGTCGACCGGTCGGGGCGGCTCCGCGCGCGATGGGACGGCTACCGCCCGGGCCTCGAGCGCGAGATCGCAAAGAAGGTCGACGAGCTTCTCGCCGACGACGCCGCGGGGACGACGCGCGAGGTCGCGCGCGTTCTCACCGGCCCGGCCAAGCTCGAGGCGCTGTGGTCGCGGGACCTTTCGGGGACGGCCGAGGGTGTGGTGGGGCTGCCCGCCGGAACCGCGGGCGCCATGCGCGTGGTCGCCTCCGGCGGGAACGAGCTGATCTCCTACGACAGCGCGGGCGAGGCGATCGCGCGCTTGAAGGTCGACAACGGCATGGGGCGGCTGCGCGATTTCGGCGCGGCGGCCGACGGCTCGCCCGAGCTGATCGGTTTCCGTCCCGGAAGCACGACGATGTCGATCATCGCCGTGCGCTCCGGGGCCTTGCGCACGCTGACCCTGCCGGCGCCGCTTCTGGATTTCGCGCGCTCGGGTGCTTCGAAGGGGAACGACCGGCGGCTCACGTTTGCGACCATGCAAGGGCTGGCGTCGGCCGGCGCCGCCGACGCGCGCGCGACGCTGAGCACGACCGACGCGGGCGTGCGCTCGGTCTCCGAGATGGGCGGCGGCGTCCTCGCGCTTCGCGAAGGGGGGGCGATCGGCGCGATCGGCGGGGCGCCGGCCTGGAAGAAGCCCGCGCAGAGCGCCACGCGTCTCCTGGCCGCCGGCGATGACGCCGCGCTCGTCGGCCCTCAGGCCGTGATTGCCTCGGTTGCCGGCAGCTTCCTTCGCGAGGGCGGGCGCCAGTTCGCGGTCGCGACCTACTCCGGCCGGCTCGCGCTCGTCGACGCCGCCACGGGCAAGCTCGTCTTCGACGCGGCCTGGGAGGGCATCCACGACCTTTCCGTCGCCGACCTCGACGGCGACGGCCGCGACGAGCTGCTCGTCGCCGCGGGACGGTCGGTCACCGCGCTCGCGGCCCCCGCGCGCTGAATCGCGCCTTGGACCCCTGGACCCGCCTGACGCGCGACATCGTGTCGTGCGAGCGCTGCCCGCGGCTGCGGGCCCATTGCACGGAGGTCGCCCACGTGAAGCGGCGCGCCTTCCGCGACCAGACCTACTGGGGACGCCCTGTCCCCGGATTCGGCGACCGAAACGCCCGCGTCCTGATCTGCGGCTTAGCACCGGCCGCGCACGGCGCCAATCGCACCGGCCGGATGTTCACCGGCGACGATTCGGGCCACTGGCTCTACGCGGCGCTCCACCGCGCGGGGTTCGCGTCGCAGCCCCACGCAACCGCCACGGACGACGGCCTGACCCTCCGCGGTGCCTACATCACCGCCTCCGCCCGCTGCGCTCCCCCGGACAACAAACCGATTCCCGCCGAGCTCGCCGCGTGCGCTCCCTTCCTCGACCGGGAGCTGGCGCTCCTGCCGAACCTCCGCGTCGCCGTCGCGCTCGGCCACATCGCGTGGTCGACCCTGCTCGCGTGCGCCCTCCGCGCCGACCCCTCGTCCGTCTCCTCGCCACGTCCGAAATTCGGCCATGGCGCCCGGGCTCGCATCCGTCTCCGCGCCGCCGGACCCCTCGTCACGCTCCTGGGCTGCTACCACCCGAGCCGTCAGAACACGAACACCGGACGTCTCACGCGGGAGATGCTCGACGCGGTCATAGGGGCGATCTAATCCGGGACATTCTGCTTTTTCTTACAAATTCAAACTGAGAGGGCCGATCCCTTTTTTTCGCCGAAGGCGGCAATCCGGGGAGCCTTCAAGAAAAAAAGGGATCGGCCCTCTCAGTTTGAATTTGTAAGAAAAAGCAGAATGTCCCGGATTAGATCGCCCCTACAACCCCATCGAAGTCATCAGGGCGGGAGTGTCCGTGAGGTCGCGGAAGAGGGCGTGGGGCTGCGCCTGCGCGAGATGCTCGTACGACGTCGAGCCGGAGGCGACGGCGATCGAGCGGAAGCCGTTGCCGTGGGCGCAGGCGACGTCGAGCTCGGTGTCGCCGACGACGACGACGCTCTCGCGGGGGAAACGGAAGCCGGCGCGGCGGGACATCTTCTGGTGGGCGATGCGCGCGATCTCGCCGCGCTCGGGGTGGTCCGACGAGAAGCCGCCGTCGGCGAAGTAGTGGTTCAAGCCGAAAGCGTGGAGCTTGGCACGTGCGCCTTCCTCGATGTTGCCCGTGACGAGGCCGAGCACGACGTCGTCGCGCCGGGCGAGGGACGCCAGAAGCGGCGCGACGCCGGGAAGCACGCGCCGGCGCGCGCTCGGAACCGCAAGCTCGCGCTGGAGCGCGGCCAAGTAGGCGGCCTGCAGATCCGCGTATCGCGCTTCGACGATCGTGGCCGGGACTCCGGCGTAATGCGCGATGTCGGCGATGATGCGCGGGTCGGTCATCCCGCCGAAGCGAACACGCGCCGTCGCGGCCTCGACGTCCGCAACGCCGAACACGGAGCGAAACGACGCTTCGAGCCCGAGCCGGCCGGCGCCCCCGGTGTCCACGAGCGTGCCGTCGATGTCGAACAGGACGAGCAGGCGCTGCATCACGCATCACCGTGCTTTGCGTGGTAGTCGACGATGAGCTGCCACGCCTCGCTCGCGGTCTCCGCGTACTGGAAGAGGCTGACGTCTTCGGGCGCGATGAACCCGGAGTCGACGAGGAGCGGAACGTTCATCGCGCGCTGCCAGAACGCCCGCCCGACGAGAACGACCGGAAGGTGCCGGATGACCCCGGTTTGCACCAGCGTGAGCGCCTCGTAGAGCTCGTCCATCGTCCCGAAGCCCCCCGGAAACGCGACGAGCGCCTTGGCCCGCAGCATGAAGTGCATCTTCCGGATGGCGAAGTAGTGGAAGTTGAACTCGAGGCCCGCGGTGAGGAACGGGTTGGGCCGCTGCTCGTGCGGCAGGGTGATGTTCAGCCCGACGGTGCGCGCGCCCAGGTCGTGCGCGCCGCGGTTGGCGGCTTCCATGATCCCCGGGCCGCCGCCGGTGACGACGACGTATCGGTTCTTCCCGTCGACTTCGACCGAGCCGGAGACGATGCGCCCGAACTCCCGCGCGACGTCGTAGTAAGCGGCGTTTTCCACCATGCGCTCGGCCGCGCGGAACGCGGCTTCATAGGCGGGGTTGTCGGGACGCTCGTCCCGGAGCGCGCGCGCGGCGTCGAGCCGGTTTTTCGCCTCAGACTTCTCGAGGATCCGCGCGCTTCCGAAGACGACGATGGTCTCCTCGATCCCGGCCTCGCGCAGGTAGAGCTCGGTCTTCATCAGCTCGAGCATCAGGCGCATCGGCCTGAGCTCGTCGCGCTTCAGGAACGCAAGGTCCTCGAAGGCGATCAACCGCGAGGGGTCTCGCTCGTCTTGCTTCATCGCGCACCGGACCGCAGGGCCAGCGCCGCCAGCACGACGCCGAAGTAGAGGACGCTGATGAGCCCGTTGGCGTTCAGGAAAGCAACGCCCACCTTCGAAAGGTCCGCCGCGGAGACCAGGCGGTGCTCCCAGACGAGCACCGCCGCCACCACCGCGAGCCCGGCGAAGTAGACGGGATGGAGGCCGGCGGCCACGCCCACAGCCGCCATCGCCGCCAGGGCGAGAGCGTGGAAGACGCGCGCGGCGACGAGCGCGCGCGCGACGCCGAAGCGAGCGGGGATCGAAAACAACCGCTCGCGCCGGTCGAACTCGAAGTCCTGGCAGGCGTAGATCGTGTCGAACCCCGCGACCCACAGCAGCACCGCAAGCCCGAGCAGCACGGGGACGACCGTCACGCGGCCGGCGATGGCGAGCCACCCGCCCACCGGAGCGATCGCAAGCGACAGCCCCAGGACGACATGGCTGGCCCACGTGAACCGCTTTGTGAACGAGTAGGAAAACACGATCGCGAGCGCCAGCGGCGACAGAGCGCCGCAGAGCGTGTTCAGCCGGAACGAGGCGACCACGAAGATCGCGGCGAGGACCAGGGTGAAAGCCCACACGGCGCCGCGCGAGAGCGCACCGGCGGGAAGCTCGCGCGCGGCGGTCCGCGGGTTCCTCGCGTCGATCGCATGGTCGGCGAGCCGGTTGAAGCCCATGGCGGCATTGCGCGCGGCCCCCATCGCGACGACGATCCAGGCCACCTGCCGCCACGTGATCCCGTACGTCGCGGCCGCGAGCGCGGCGCCCGTTCCCGCGAACGGAAGCGCGAACACGCTGTGGGAGAACTTGACCATCCGCCCCCAGGTCAAGAAAAGGGGCCAGGCCGCGTTGAAACGGCGGCTGTCCCCTTTTATTTCCACGCGGCCTCCGCGAGCGGGGTGACGGTCTCCGAAGACCAGGTCACCGCCTCCATCGGGTCGTCGGCCGGGTCGTTCAGCCCGACGACCGCAAGCGCGGCGAGCTTGCCGGGCTCGATCGTCCCGAGGTCCTTCGCAAGCCCCAACGCGCGCGCGCCATTGATCGTGGCGATCCGGAGCGCGGCGGCGGGCGCGATCCCCGGGTGGTCCTGCCTGAGGTGCGCGATCTCGGTGAACACGTCGAGGTCGGGCGCCGACGCGAGCGAATCGGTGCCGAGAGCGACCGGGATCCCCGAGGCGAGCAGCTTCGGCACCGGGGCCTTGCCGACACCGAGCCTCTGGTTGCTGCGCGGGCAGGTCACGACCGTGACCCCGCGCGCCTGAAGCCGCGTCAGGTCTTGATGGTCGATGTGAATGCAGTGCACGACGAGCGTGCGCGGAGTCAGCACGCCCAGGCGGTCGAGGTACTCGACGGGCGTCAAACCCGGCGCCTTCCAGCCCGGCTCCCACGCGTCGCGCTCGATCAGGAATTCCTTGAACGGCCCGGTGCCGTCGCGCAGGAGCTGCGTCTCCTCGTCGCTTTCGGCGACGTGGATCGACAGCGCTTCGCCCGACGCGACCGCGCGGCCGCCGAGCGCTTTCAAGAGCGGGTTCGACGTCGTGTGCGGGGCATGCGGCGTCATCACCGTGACGAACCGGTCGCGGGCGCGGGCGACGTCCGGATCGGCGTCGATCTCCGTCAGCCGCGTCGCGGCGGCGTTCAGGATCGACTCGGCCTCGGCCGACCGGAACCCGAACAGCTCGTGAAAGGACAGGCCGCGCAGGGGGGAGCGGGCGAGCAGCGGCGCCGCCCAGGTTCCGTTCGCGACGTCGCCGACCGCGACCGTGCCGCGCGCCACCATGGCGCCGATCGCCGTCGACGCGGCCGCGGCCGCGGCGGCCGGATCAGCCGCCGCCCGCCGGGCGACGAGATCGCGGATCCACGTCATGAACGTCCCTCCGGCCGGAGGGTCTCCGTTCATGAACGACAGCTCGACGTGCGTGTGCGCGTTGACGAAGCCAGGGACGATCACCGCATCGCCGAGGTCGCGGACCTCGACGCCGGCGTGGGCCTTGACCACGTCCTTCCGCCGCCCGACGGCGACGATCCTTCCCTCATCGACCGAAACGGCTCCGTTCTGGATCGGCGTACCGGCAACGGGAAGGAGGTGTTTCGCCGCATACACGATCATTCGCGCGGCGATTATAGACGCCGGAGGCGGGTCTCACCCGCATGCTAAACTCGCGGTCGTGTGGGACTTGCAGGAGATCGAGCGGTGACTCTGGTTCAGCTCGGACCGCCAAAATTCGACCCCAAACAAGGTCCGCCCTGTCACGATTGCACGGCGAAATGCTGCAAGTACTTCGCTCTCGAGATCGACAAGCCGGTCACGCCGAAGCAGCACGACAACATCCGCTGGTACCTGCTGCATGAGCACGTCGTCATCTGGGTTCAAGACGGAGACTGGTACCTCGAGATCCGCACCCCCTGCAAGCACCTGCTTCCCGACAACCAGTGCGGCATCTACCACACCCGCCCGCAAATCTGCCGCGAGTACGGATGGCCGGATGCGGACAACCCCGACGACCCGTGCGAGTACTTCACGGGGGACGGCGGGTACGAGCTGTACTTCCAGACGGCCGAATCCTTTGCAGCGTGGTCGACGGCCGAGCTCGCGCGCCGCGAAGCGCGCCTGGCCAAGCGCCGCAAGGGCGGGAAGCGAGCGATCGCATGAAAATCTCAAAGAGCCTGGCCGCCGCGGCGCTCGTCGCCGCGGCCACGACCTTCGTGCGCGCCGACACGGCGGCCGACGTCTACCAGCAGCTCGGCATCAAGACCAAAGACGTCATGAACAGCTCCGTCGTCACCGCCAAGGTCCTTCCCGGCGATGCGAAGCAGGTCGTCTCGGTGCTGACGTATCTGACCGGCAAGAAGGGCGAAGACAACGCGCTCGGCGTGCGGCTCGACGTCTTCCGTCAGGAAGGTCCGAAGCTCGTCCCGGTCTACTCGCTCGACGCGTCGGCCGAAAACGGCGGGTTCGTGGGGCGCGGCGAATTCGCGCTTCTCGATCTCGACGGCGACGGGGTCAACGAGATCGGCCTCTATTACGACAACCTGAAGAACGGGTTGATCCAGGACCGCCGCCTCGACGTCGTCGTCTTCGACGGCGGAGCGTTCAACGTCGCGTGGACCGGCTCGGTCAGCTACGACGCGACGAAGGCCGTGCGCGACGTCCCCGAGGACCGCCGCGACCGCTACCTGCGCAAGCTCGATTTCGCCAACACGCGCCGCACGAAGGGCGTGACGCTGTTCATGACGAAGACGATGATCTCGGTCGCGGGGGACAGGCTCCCTCAGCCGAAGCAAGTCCAGGAGACCTTCCCGCTCAAGCAGCCGGCGCCCTAGGCCCGCCCTTCCGGCGATCCGCCGCGTCGGCGAGCAGCCCGCCGAGCACGGCCAGGTTCAGGTCTTCGATCCGCTTGAAGCGCACGCTGGTCGTTCCCACCTCGACGTCGCCCAAGGTCCGCTTGCGCTTGGCGACCAGGTCCGGCTCGGCCACGTAAAGCTCCGTGACGGCCTCGCGCGCCACGAGCGCGAACAGCGGCCCGGCCAGCTCCCAGGTGGGGAACCCGAGCCTCATCGAGCCTTTGGCTTTCGGGGCCGCCTTTTCGAACATCCCGCGAAGGGTTTCGAACGTGCGCTGCCTTTCGGGCGGGAGAGCTTCGATGTAAGACGTGACGGTCCCGGCGTTGGTCTTCATAGGCGCAATCTACTATCGTCCGCCGCCGATGATCGCTTTATCGAACATTTGCAAGCAATATGGCCGCCGCGTCCTGCTCGTGGACGCGTCGTTCCAGCTCAACCCGGGCGAAAAGGTCGGGTTGGTGGGCCCCAACGGCTCGGGGAAGACCACGATCTTCCGCATGATCGCGGGGGAAGAAGAGCCCGACTCCGGCGAGGTGTCGGTCCCGAAGCGCACCACCGTCGGCTACTTCCGGCAGGACGTGGAAGCGATGGGCGGCTGCCCGGTACTGGACGAGGCGATCGCGGGCAGCGGCCG
>Ga0068859_100006241_pt1 | contig 12101 bp, 7 predicted proteins | sample KBSSwiS22_FD_66585 | JGI IMG/M metagenome (GOLD analysis project Ga0068859, IMG submission 66585) | Switchgrass rhizosphere microbial communities from Kellogg Biological Station, Michigan, USA - KBS Switchgrass S2-2 | ecosystem: Host-associated > Plants > Roots > Rhizosphere > Soil ... | reverse complement strand
CACAATGATGGCGTATTCGATGCCTACACTGAGGAAATCAGGGCGTGTCGCAAATCCCATGTTCTGACCGGGCTTCCGGATGCCTACGGCCGCGGCAGAATCATTGGTGACTATCGTCGTGTCCCCCTGTATGGGGTGTCGCGACTGATCGAGCGAAAGCACGAGGAGAAGAGCGACCTCGACTCCAGCATGTCTACCGAAGACATCATCCGGGACCGCGAAGAACTGAGCGAGCAGATTCGCGCGCTGGAAGAACTCCAGCAGATGGCGTCGGTGTACGGTTACGACATCTCCGGCCCGGCGCGCACCGCACAGGAAGCGGTGCAGTGGTTGTACTTTGCCTACCTTGCCGCAGTGAAGGAACAGAACGGGGCTGCCATGTCGCTGGGCCGCGTCTCCACATTTCTCGATATCTATTTCCAGCGAGACATGGCTGCCGGGCTTCTCACTGAAGAGGGAGCACAGGAGATCATTGATGACTTTGTCATCAAGCTTCGTATCGTGCGTTTCCTACGCACGCCGGAATACGACGAATTGTTTGCCGGAGATCCGACCTGGGTTACCGAGTCTATCGGCGGCCTTGGGGACGACGGGCGCTCGCTCGTTACAAAGACCAGCTTCCGCATGCTTCAAACGCTGTACAACCTGGGGCCAGCCCCCGAGCCGAACCTCACCATCTGGTACTCGCCGCGCTTGCCTGAGGGATTCCGCCGCTTTGCCTCCAAAGTCGCGATTGATACCAGTGCGTTGCAATTCGAAAGCGACGAGATCATGCGCCGTACGTGGGGCGATGACGGCGCGATCGCCTGCTGCGTGTCACCGATGCTCGTCGGCAAGCAGATGCAATTCTTCGGCGCCCGGTCCAACCTGGCGAAATGCCTTCTCTACGCCATCAATGGAGGAAAAGATGAACTGAGTGGCGCACAAATCGCCACGGGCTTCAAAGCCGTCGAAGGGGACGTCCTGGACTTCAACGACGTGATCGATAAGTTCGGAAGAATGATGGACTGGCTTGCCCGCGTCTACGTGAACGCGATGAACGTGATTCACTACATGCATGACAAGTACGCTTACGAGCGCATTGAGATGGCCCTGCATGACTACGCGCCGCTTCGGACCATGGCTTTCGGAATTGCGGGCTTGTCTGTTGTGGCCGACAGCCTCTCTGCGATTCGCTATGCGAAGGTCCGGCCGATTCGAGATGAAAACGGACTGATAACCGATTATCAGACTGAAGGCGACTTTCCGAAATTTGGCAACAACGATAATCGTGTCGACGAACTGGCGACATGGGCGGTCCGGACGTTCATGAGCAAACTGAGAAAGTACCCGACCTATAGGAATGCCATTCACACACAATCTGTCCTGACCATCACATCAAACGTTGTTTACGGAAAAGGAACCGGCAATACACCCGACGGCCGGCGACATGGAGAGCCATTCGCGCCTGGCGCAAACCCGATGCATGGCCGGGACACCCACGGCATTCATGCATCGGCGGCCTCTGTGGCCAAGATTCCCTATCGTGATGCGGCCGACGGTATATCCCTCACGACGTCAATCGTGCCTATGGGCCTGGGCCGAGTAGCAGAAGACAGGGTCACCAATCTCACCGGCATACTCGATGCGTTCTTCGGCAGCACCGGTTACCACATGAACATCAACGTGCTCAATCGCGACACCCTGGTGGACGCGATGGAACATCCCGAGAAGTACCCGAGTCTGACGATTCGCGTTTCCGGTTACGCCGTCAACTTCGTTCGGCTTACCCGAGAACAGCAGATGGATGTAATCAGCCGGACTTTCCACGGGGAGTAATGCCATGGCGCTACATAAAGAGCCGCCTTTGCAAAACACGCCGCTGGAAGCGAAGAGTCCCTTCGATCTGCGGGTGAACCTCGGCAAGAATGTGCCGGAATCGGATGTTCGGTCCGCACTGGCCAGCGGGGACATGGGGTTCCTGCACTCGTTCACAACAGGTTCGGCCGTCGATGGGCCGGGAATTCGCGTCGTCGGATGGACGACCGGCTGTATGTTTCGCTGTCTCTATTGCCACAACCCGGATACCTGGACCATGAGCAACGGCATTCCCGTCACTGTGGCAAGGGCGACAGAAGAACTGCGCAAGTACCGCTTCGGACTCAAAGTCATGTCCGGGGGATTCACGCTGAGTGGTGGAGAGCCCCTCATGCAGCACCGATTCGCGGTCAAGCTGTTCAGAGCGGCGCAGGAAATGGGAATCCATACAGCGCTCGACACGAACGGCTATTTCGGAGATCGGCTCACCGACGAAGAACTGGAAACCATTGACCTCGTGCTGTTGGATATCAAGAGCTGGGATCCCGAGCGGCACCAGCGCCTGACAGGAAACGATAACGGTCCCATTCTTGATTATGCGCGGCGACTCGCGCTTCGGAAGCGACCGGTGTGGTTGCGATTTGTATTGGTGCCGGGACTGACAGACGATCTCGAGGATATCGCTCGGATCGCGCGATTTACGGCCGGGCTCGGCAACGTTGAGCGGGTCGACGTCCTGCCGTTTCATCAGATGGGAACGTACAAGTGGAAGGAACTCGGCATGACGTATGAACTCGTGGATTTCAAGCCGCCGTCAGCCGAGCTCGTTGAGCGCGCGTGCGCACAGTTTCGGGCTGTGGGGCTGAAGACGTACTAGTAGGTCCGTCGCGCGTCCTTCTCCCGCCGGGAGAAGGTGGCCCAAAGGGCCGGATGAGGGATTCTCAAGGCATGAAAATCCCTCACCCGCCGCTTCGCGGCACCCTCTCCCGGAGGGAGAGGGTCACTTCACCTAAAGTCTTTCTTACATTGTTTTTCCCCGGAAACCGAGCCCCTGCCACACGACGCTTCGGAGCACCTCCGAAATGTCGGAGTCTGGGTGCTCTATGAAAGGGCACTCCCTCCCGTGTAACGTTCTAGAAATCCTGCGTCAAAGCTCGTTGGCCGTGTCGGTAAGCAGTGGAGATTAACGTGCCTTGCGTATTCCGATAGCGAAGAAATTGAGTGTGCAGGCAGGGGAATTCCGGAGAGCATCGCGTGTCTTGAATTCCAGCCATTTTGAGACGGGTCTGCGTTCACGGTGTGTTCGGCAAAGGAGTAGTGAGATGACTCAATTCCCCAAACAGTACGTTCTTGTTAGCTTTGGCGGTGCCGCTTGAGCCAGCGGCGACTGGTGAAACTCCGGCGTCCGTCGGTTGCCCTGCCTGTTCTCGCGCTTTTCGTGGCCACAACCCTCGCGAAAGCGCAGGAGCGGCCGGCGCTGCCGGCCGAATTGTCGCTTGGGGCAGCGCTGCGCATTGCCCTGATAAACAGCACAGTCCTCCGCAGTGCGCAGGCCAACCTGGACAAGGCGTCAGGACTGCGCCAGCAGTCCAAATCGCCGCTGCTTCCCCAGGTCAACGTCAACGCGCGCCAGGCTTATTACACGGCAAGTTTGCAGGGACTGGCGCTCGACATTCCAAACCTTCCCACCAAGGTTGGCCCCTCTGGAGCGATGGACGCTCGTATCAGCGTGACCCAGGAGGTGTTCAATCGCGAGAACCGCAAGGAATTTAACGCGTCGACTTCGCGGGAAGAATCCTCGCGTTTCCTTGTGAACAATGCCCGCGAGCTTGTGACGCTTAGCGTTGTCTCCGCATACCTTGACGCGCTCCGGTTCAAGGCATCCCGGGACTCGCTGGTGGAGCAGACGCAATTGGCCCGGGACCTCTATCAGCTCACGCGAGATCGGGTGAACCAGGGAGTTTCGGCCGAATTGGATGCGAATCGGGCGATGCAGCAGGTAAACTTTCTCGAGCAGCAGCGGCTGGAGTTTGAACAACGCTATGTTGACGCCAAGCTCAACCTTGCTGCTATTCTGCAGGCGCGTGTAACGTCGGACTTTGAGGTCTCCGACGTCGCCGCCTATGGCGACACGATCATGCCGGTTTCGGATCGCAATGCCGCAGTTCAGGCCGCCCTCGGGATGCGAGCCGACTATCGTTCGGCAAGCGCAAACGTCCGGGCTGCAGAATTGAAAGTGGAATCGATCAAGTCGCAGCGGCTCCCGACATTTCACATCACGGCTGACGATGGCCAGAGCGGCAGCACCCCGGCGCACAACATCAACACCTACAGAGTCATGGGCGCGCTGCAGGTCCCGATATTCACAGGTGGCCGCGTCGAAGGCCAAACCGTGGAAGCCGAGGCTGCGCTGCGCGACGCCCAGGCGCAGCTCGATGAAACGCGGTCCCTCGTTGAGAGAGATATACTGGCGGCGATCTCCGGAGTGGAGTGGGCACAAAGACAGGTGGAAACCAGCACCGGAAACATCACGCTGTCCCGACAGGAAGTGGACCTTACGCGCTCTCGCTTCACACAAGGCATATCGGACAACACTGAACTCGTGAATGCGCAAACGCGGCTCTCTCAGGCTGAGGATGCACGCATTCGCGCCCGTTACACGCTCGGGGTCGCGCGCGCAAATCTGACGCGCGCCACGGGCGTCGCCGAGAACTCCTATCCCAAGTGAGGACACACAGGAGCACCAATGACAGTCAAAACATTGTTCCTTCTTTCAATGATGGCGGTTCTTTTAGGATGCAACCGCCAACCCGAACCAGGACTCTTCATCAGTGGACGTATCGATGGGGATACCGTCGATATCTCCTCGAAGATCGCGGGACGGATCGTCGATCTCAAGGTGCGCGAGGGCGACACCGTGCAAGCAGGCCAGATTCTGGCCTGGCTGTCGAGTCCCCAGGAAGAAGCGAACCGTGATGCGCAGAAGGCCCGTATCGAGCAGTTGCAGCGGCAACTTACGACATACGAGGAACGGATACGGGGTGCGCAGCTCTATGAAGACCAGGCGGTGATGGATTCCCCCGCAAAGGTCAAGGAAGCGGAAGCCGCGCTGGCGCAGGCCAGGGCGGAACTTGTCCGCTGGGAAGCCGAGTTGAAGCAGGCGCAGGCGGATGCGCTACGCTATCAGCCTCTGGCGAAAACAGGCGCGGTCGCCCAGCAGCTCGCCGACCAATACCAGACGAAGGAACAGATCGCGATGGCTTCCGCTGAAGCAAGCCGCAAGCAGGTCGCGGCGGCAGAAGCCTCGCTGGATCAGGCCCGCGCAGGGCTGGAGAACCCGCGCATCAAGGCCTCTGATCGTATGACTTTGCTCGGACAGGCCGAAGAAATCCGTTCACAGATCGATGCCAATCAGGCAGAGCTTCGCAGAATCCAGGCAAACCTCGCCGACCTGACGATTCACGCGCCGATTACAGGCACCATCCTCACACGATCCGCCGAACCTGGACGGGTGATCGCAGCGGGCCAGACGATCCTCACCATGGTGGATCTAAGCAAACTCTATTTGCGCGGCTTTATTACCGAAGGCGATATCGGAAGAGTGAAAGTCGGTCAGATGGCCGAAGTCTATCTTGATTCGAATCCAAATGATGCGATCCCCGCCGAGGTGATCCGCATTGACCCGCAGGTGATGTTTACCCCGGAGAACACGTACTTCAAAGACGATCGTGTAAAGCAGGTGATGGGAGTGAAGCTGGGATTGAAAGGAGCGGTCGGACTCGCGAAACCCGGCATGCCGGCCGACGGAATGATCGCAGTGCCGGGGGCGCGCGTCGCCAGAGGAGGCTAATGTCCGCGCAGGAAGTCGTCACTCACCAGGAAGTCGTCGCACCGGAAGTCGTTGTTGAAGCCAACGCACTCTCCAAGAGCTACGGTTCCATCAAGGCGCTCGATGAGGTCAGCTTCCAGGTAAAGACCGGTGAAATCTTTGGATTCATCGGGGCCGACGGGGCCGGAAAGACCACGGCGTTTCGAATCATTGGAGGAGTGCTCGCGCCGGGTGGTGGTGAGGTCCGCGTACTGGGGACGACACCTCGTGCAGCGCGTCCGGGGGTGGGATACCTCACGCAGCCGTTCAGTCTCTATATGGACCTCAGCGTGGATGAGAATCTCGGTTATGGCGGTGGACTTCGCGAAGTTCCGGAAGCCGATTATGCTGCCCGGCGAGAACGCTACTTCAAGCTCTTCGACATGATGCGCTTTACGGACCGCCTTGCGGGCCGTCTGAGCGGCGGCATGAAACAAAAGCTCGCGCTGACGACTGCACTCATTGCCGGTCCCAAGCTCCTCCTTCTGGATGAACCCACAACGGGCGTCGACCCCGTGACGCGGCGTGACTTTTGGGACGCGCTCACGTCGCTGGCAGGGGGCGGAATGACGATCATCGTCGCCACACCGTATCTCGATGAAGCGGAACGTTGCCACCGCGTCGCCCTGATGGAGCGAGGGAAGATTTACGATATCGATTCGCCCGCCAACTTTCGTTCAAAGATGGGTGTCACACGTCTCGAAGTCAAGATCACGGACCTGGCGAAAGCCGAAGGTGTGCTGGCCGCCTCACCGGAAGCGGAGGACGTCCAGCGCTTTGGCGACCGGTTGGACGTCATGGCGCCGCGACCTGACACGGCGGAAGCCGACTTGCGCCAGCGTGCCGAAGCGGCGGGTCTGAAGATCACCGAAATAGTTCGATCACAGCCCACGCTCGAAAACGCGTTCGTCGGCCAGCTTCGAAAAATGCGCGGATCGAATCCCACGCCGCCTTTTCCGAAACCATCGCCTCCAATGAGCCGGAAAGACGTGCTCATCGGTGCAAAGGACCTCAACAAGATCTTCGGGAAATTTCAGGCCGTGAAGAACTTCCAATTGGAGATCCGCAACGGCGACATCTACGGCCTGCTGGGAGCCAACGGAGCCGGCAAGACAACCTCGATCAAGATCATCTGCGGCCTGATCGACCCCACGACCGGCACAGTGACCCTGCTGGGCAAATCCAAAGGGCTGCGTGCCGCTTCTGTGCGCAGCAGAATTGGATACATGTCCCAGAAGTTCGCGCTCTACGACGACATCACAATTGGAGAAAACCTCGATTTCTATGCGCGGCTTTACGGCGTGGACGACAGCGTTCGTGAAGAGCGCAAGAAATGGGTGCTCGCCGCCGCCGAACTCAGCGGCGAAGAGAAAATGCTGACGAAATCCCTTCCTGGTGGCTGGAAACAGAGAGTCGCGTTCGGCGCCGCGGTCATGCACGAGCCGGAAGCCATCTTTCTGGATGAGCCGACATCCGGCGTAGACCCCCTGGCTCGCCGAGCCATGTGGCGAATGATCAACGAACTCGCCGACAGAGGCGCCGGCATTGTCGTCGTGACGCACTACCTGGAAGAAGCCGAACAATGCAACAACCTCGGCTTTATGGTCGCCGGCGAGATCATCGCTCAGGGTTCTCCAAGCCAGGTGAAGGCGAATATGAAGGGAGAGCTCTACGAACTCGAAGTCGATCGTCCGGATCGCGCACTTGGCGCCTTGAAGAAGACATTCGGTGCATCCCGTGTTTCCCTGTTTGGCGATCGGCTTCACGTGGTGACGGAAAACGATGACCAGAAGCAGCAAGCCAGGTCGATCCTTGACACAGAAGGCGTAAAGGTCACCAGCCAGAAGCCCGTGCCGTTCTCCCTTGAAGACGTTTTCATCTCACTCATTGAATCTCGGAGATCGGAGATTCCGTTGTGAAAAAAATCTTTGCTCAAGCCTGGAAAGAATTCATGTTGTTCCGCCGCGACAAGCTGCTCATCCTGCTTGCCGCCCTGATGCCGATCGTGTTGATGTCGCTCGCCGGCGGAACCCAATCCCTGAGGCTCCGCAACGTTCCCCTTCTCGTTTACGACTACGACAACACACCTCTCAGCCGGACCTACCTGGAGACCTACGGAGCCGCGCTCAGTTTCAAAATCGTCCCCCGCAGAACCGATGAGTCGCCCGAGCGGGCGCTCGCCAGCTGGCGTGGCCGCGCAGCACTCATCATTCCGCCGAACTTCGAACGTGACTTTCGGCGAGGCGCAGCGCCTGTCGTGCAGTTGATGATCGATGCGACCGATTCCAACGCGGCGACGGCATTGGGCAACTATGCACAGTCTTTGAACATCAACTTCGCCAGGAAAAATGGGATCGATGTGCCTTCTCCCAATCGTGTCCGGATGCAGCAGCGGCTTTGGTTCAACCCCGGGCTTTCAAACCGCCTCTACTTCGGCTCGGGCGCGATGGGACTGATGCTGATCATCTTTCCCGCGCTGCTTGGAGCGCTCACTACGGCCAAGGAATATGAGACGGGAACGATTATCCAGGCGTATGCATCCAGCCTCACGGCAGTTCAATGGATCCTGGGAAAGGCCCTGCTTTACGTCGTAATAGGCATTGTTGAATTCATCGTCTGTTTTGCTTTGGGCCTGATTGCATTTGAATACCGGTTCCCAACGGATCCGAGCGTCCTGATTGTCGCCACCTTTTTGTATCTGCTCGCCGGAGTCTTCTTCGGAATGATGATGGGCAATGCCAACAAGACCCAGAGCGCGGCCATTCAGGGTGTACAAATGGGGTCATTCCTGCTTTCCATGTTGCTCTCGGGATACCTGTTCGCCATAAGAAATATCCCGGAGCAGATCCGGTGGGTATCGAGTTTTCTGCCCGCGACGCATTACATCCAGATTGTCCGGAATTCCATTCTGCGCGACGTGGGTTGGGGCACTTCGCTTCAACCCATGCTGATGCTTCTCGGCCTTGCGTTTCTTTTCTTCATGGTGAACGTGATTCAGATGCGCAAGATGCAGTTCCAGGATTAGGAGGCCTTCCATGCCTGCAGCAGTCCGTCGATATCTCGCCCTCGCGACAAAGGAAGTCCAGCAACTCCGACGCAACCGCGTCCTGCTGATTCAGTTGATGTTGCCTCCGACAATTGTGCTGATCATCTTCGGATATGCGCTGAATCCCAGGGTACGTGACCTCCGTCTGGGTGTGGTAGACGAAAGCCTCACCGCAGAAAGCCGGCAGCTCGTCGACTCGCTGACGGAGAACGTCAATTTCGAAGTAAAGCACCGATATGTACGTGCAGATGAAGCCGAGGCCGCGCTCAACCGCCTGGAGCTCGACCTCTTCATCGTGATCCCGTCAGACTTCTCCCGCGTTGTTCAGCGTGGCCAGACAGCCACCATCCAGGTCGTCATCGATGCCGTAGATGCCAACACCGCACAGATTGCGCAAGGGTATTTGGGATTGGCGATGGATGACTACAACAACCTGAACACTGAAGCCCCACTTCCCAACTATCGATACCGGGCGGTGCTGGCACGCGCGGGAATTCCTGCTCCGCGGCCAGGCGTTCCCGAGGTTCGGGCAGCCTATCTCTACAACCCCGGCCTGGTGACCTCCTGGCACTACGTGACCGGCATTATGAGCATCATCATGTTCATCAACGCTTCACTTGTCGCGTCAGCACTAGCGGTCAAAGAGAAGGAAACCGGCACGATCGAACAACTGTTAATGACTCCAGCTCAGACGGGAGAAATGTTGCTGGCCAAGACCTCGCCGGTCTTTGTCCTGATGATGGTCGTCCTGTTCGTGGCACTCGGTGTCGGTATGCTCGTCTTCGGAGTTCCAGTCCGGGGAGACTTGTGGCTGTTTGCGGTTGCCGGAGCGTGCGCCGTGCTGGCAGGTACGGGAATCGGCGTGACGATTGCGACTTTTTCGAAATCGCAACAGCAGGCACAACTGCTGACCTTCTTCGTGAACCCGCCCATTACGCTTCTGTCGGGAGCTACTTCACCCCTGGAGAACATGCCGGAATTCTTCCAGAAGCTCTCTTATTTCGATCCGTTGCGGTATCTCGTCACGATCGTCCGCGGGGTCACACTGAAAGATGCGCCCTGGAGCGCCCTATGGCCGAATCTGGTGGCCCTGGCCACTTTTGCAGTCATCCTGTTCGCAATCAGCGCCTGGCGATTCCGGAAGCAGTAGCGCCGGCAAAACAAGTTCCTAACGAGGCAACATGGGGAAAAAGAAAGATTCAAAGAATTCCAACGACGAACCGAAAGACAAGATGTCGCGCAAGGACTATGAAAAGGCTCTGGATGAGCTTCAAGTGGAGCTCTGCATACTCCAGGACTGGGTGAAGCGGAAGGGCGAACGCGTCATTATCGTGTTTGAAGGCCGCGATGCGGCGGGCAAGGGCGGACTCATTAAAGCCATCACGGAACGTGTCAGTCCCCGCATATTCCGCGTAGTTGCGCTGCCTGCACCATCGGACCGGGAAAAGACGCAAGTCTTCCTGCAGCGTTACATTAAAGAATTTCCCGCCGGCGGCGAAATCGTGATTTTCGATCGCAGCTGGTACAACCGTGCCGGTGTCGAGTACGTCATGGATTTTTGTACGCCGGAGCAGCATCGTCGCTTCCTCGACAACTGTCCCGCATTCGAGAACTATGTCGTGGCCAGCGGCATCAAATTAATCAAGATCTGGCTCGAAGTGGGCAATGAAGAGCAGGAACGACGGTTTCAGGCCCGCATCGAGGATCCCCTTCGGCAGTGGAAGCTCAGTCCAATGGATCTGCCGGCTCGCGAGAAGTGGTACGAGTACTCTCGAGCTCGCGACATGATGCTGGAAGCGACCGATACCGATCACGCGCCCTGGCACATCGTGCGAACCGATGACAAGAAGCGCGCCCGGTTGAATTGCATCGCGCATCTGTTGAGCCTCATTCCTTACGAAAAGGTTTCCGCGAAGAAGGTGAAGCTGCCGAAACGCTCGACGAAGAAAGCCTACGACGATCAGGCCACGCTCGAAGGCAGGCGATTCGTGCCGGAAAAGTATTGAGGAGGGCCGGATTTTCGGAGCGAGCGTTTATTTCCCCTACGGAAAAGCGCAAGTGTCCAAATCGTCCTCGCACCCCGCTGGGGTAATGTCACAAGGTTTTCCGCCCCGGGAGGGGCGAACGGAGAATAGCCAGGGGTGAGAGAGCGAAAGCGAGCCACACCTGGAAATTCACATCATAGAAATACGCACCCGAAAGGGGTTCGAGGCGCAGCATACGCGTCAATAGGGACTCATTGTTGTGGGAAAGGCCATAACTCCGACCGACAGCCAGCAAGTCCTCCGCGTCGACCGGCCAGCCGGCCAGCGCGGAATCTTTCGCTGGCTTCCTGGCCTGCACACACTGCGCAATTATCAACTGCCGTGGCTCCGCTCGGACCTGTATGCAGGACTTGTTCTCACCGCAGTCCTCGTCCCGGTCGGCATGGCCTACAGCGAAGCCGCAGGCCTGCCCGCGATCTACGGCCTGTACGCGACGATCGTTCCGCTGATCGCCTACGCTATCTTTGGACCCAGCAGAGTTCTCGTGCTCGGCCCAGACTCTTCACTGGCGCCAATGATTGCCGCAGCCGTCCTGCCACTCGCTGCAGGCGATCCTCAGCGAGCCGTCAGCGTGGCAGCGATGCTCGCCATTCTGACCGGATTGTTTGGAGTAATCGCGGGAGCGCTGCGCCTCGGCTTCATTACGGATCTGCTGGCAAAGCCCATCCGGTACGGCTACATGAACGGCATTGCTCTTACCGTTCTTGTCAGCCAACTGCCGAAACTCTTCGGCTTTTCCGTTAAAAGCGAGTATCTGCTCGCGCGCATCGCAGAATTGGTCTCGGGAGTGTTCTCGAGCAAGGTGAACTGGGTTGCCTTCGCTGTTGGCGGAAGCGCGCTGTTAATCATTCTCTTGCTGAAGCGGTTCCTGCGAACGCCGGGTGTGCTGATTGCCGTGGGCGGTGCGACCGTCGTCGTGGGGCTATTCAATCTCTCCCGCTATGGAGTCGGCATACTGGGCGAATTGCCGCAGGGCTTGCCCCGTCCTTCCATCCCGTTACTCAGCTTGGACGAAATCGGTGCACTGTCGGCGGCTGCTCTCGCCATCACGGTCGTTTCGTTTGCAGATACCAGCGTTCTTTCGCGCGTGTACGCGGCGAAAACGAAAACCTATGTCGATCCGAATCAGGAAATGATGGGTCTTGGTGCCGCGAATCTTGCCGGAGGCCTTTTCCAGGGATTTCCCATCAGCGCAAGTTCTTCTCGCACGCCCGTCGCCGCAGCCAGCGGCGCAAAGACCCAGCTCACGGGAATCGTGGGTGCTCTCGCAATAGCTCTTCTCCTACTCTTTGCGCCGCAGTTGCTTCGCAACCTTCCGTATGCAGCACTCGCCGCGGTCGTAATT
>Ga0068859_100006240_pt1 | contig 12102 bp, 6 predicted proteins | sample KBSSwiS22_FD_66585 | JGI IMG/M metagenome (GOLD analysis project Ga0068859, IMG submission 66585) | Switchgrass rhizosphere microbial communities from Kellogg Biological Station, Michigan, USA - KBS Switchgrass S2-2 | ecosystem: Host-associated > Plants > Roots > Rhizosphere > Soil ... | reverse complement strand
CTCCATACCGGCCAGGTATGTCCCCCTGGATATTCACTGTATGTGTACTTAACTCCCATCTCGTCAAACTTGGCGAGCATAATCTTGCAATTATTGTAAGCGATATCTTCCTTGCCACCCATCGCAATCCAAAACAATTTCAAATCATTGTTGATACTTGTAGCATTTTCTTTCATGAACGCGTACTGGGGATCGGACAGAGTTGGTAGATTGGCAAACCATCCGGAACTAAATACGCCGAGGTAAGAAAACATATTTGTGTTTCTTATTCCCGCATACAAAGTTTGTAAGCCACCTAATGACAAACCTGCAAGCGCCCTGTCGTTTCCATCGGTTTCCGTTCTGTAATTTTTTTCAACGAAAGGAATGACAGCATTTTTTAACTCATCCTCAAATTTTTTTAAACTTTGTTCACCGAACCCTGCCAATCCTCCACTGCTTACATTTCCGTCGATCATCACCACAAGCATTGGCCTTGCTTTTTTTTCGGCAATCAAGTTATCAAGAATAATATCGGTTTTGCCCTGAGTTGCCCAACCTCTTTCATCTTCGCCTCCGCCATGCAAAATGTAAAGAACCGGATATTTATCGTTTATATCGACATCATACCCTGGCGGTGTGTAGATGTAAAATTGCCGCCATGAATTGGTAACCGTAGAAAAATATTTCTTGATCCTGATGTCTCCATGCGGTACATTTCTCATTGCATAATATCCACCGCCTGCAAAAGGAATTTCAATACCACTTGCCATCCTCCCCATTCCGTAAAAACTTTCGCTTGAAGGATCTGCGACGGCAACACCATCTACCAGTAATGAATAGTAGTGAAAGCCTTCACCAATTGAATCTGTGGTAACTTGCCAATAGCCACCGGTGTCCTTCATCATGTCGTATTTTTTAACAAGGTCAATTTGTACTCTTTGGGCATCGGGAGCTTTTACACGAAAGATCACCCGGTGATCTGCTAATATTTGAGGAAATTGTGCAGACCGTACATTGCTTGACGCAGGCGCACCGACAACTGGATATTTTGAAAAAGTGGAACTATCAACGGACTTGAATATGAGTTGAGAGAACATGTACAGTCCATTTTTCCATACTTTGAAATCATGCACTCCAGGTTCTATGTAGTAAATATGAGGAATATTGTTCTTTACAAGATAGTCATGGGTTCTTTTGCTAAACATGATCAGGTTATCACTTGCACCACACGAAATCCATAAAAGCTTTAGTTTCTTTTTTGTTTCTTCAGGGTTTGGAATTAATTGCTCCGGCGTTTTTGTATTGGGTGCGGAGGAAAAACCTCCGATCCATGCAAACTTATCGAGATTGCCCAACCCAAAGTTTAAAGATTGACCGCCGCCCATTGAAAGACCTGCAATCGCACGGCTCTCACGATCTTTCATAACCGGGAAATTCTTTTCTATGTAAGGAATTAAATCATTGAGAAGGTCTTTTTCGAAAGTGGCGAACGCCTGCACTTTCGCACTGTCAAAAATATTTCCCACTGCACGATCGTCTTTCATGGCTCTTCCATTGGGCATAACAACGATCATCGGTTCAATTTTGCTGTTTGCATATAGATTATCGAAGATCACTTCGGGATGACCGCCATTAAGCCATTCTTTTTCGTCGCCCCCGATGCCATGCAGCAAATACAACACAGGATATTTTTTTCTTTTTGAGTAGCCGGGGGGCATATAGATCAAGGCTCTTCTTGTTGTGCCAACAGTTTTTGATAAGTAGCTTATAGTGTCTACCCTTCCGTGAGGAATATTGTTGCGCACGACATCAAAACCAGGTGAACCAGGATTGATAACGTTTTGAGCACTGGCAACAGCAGCCATTATAATTGTGCATGTAAGAACCGGGATCAATTTTTTCATTATTTGCGTATTTATTGAACAAGACCGTCTCCCTCCTTAAATCGAGCATGCTTTTAAGCGGATTCTTCGATCACTCTCATAATTCAACCGTTGCTTTAATAACTCCATTTGCGGGATCCAGCCAGCTTTTGAATTCATTTTTTACTTCATCAAAATGCACACGATGGGTAATGAAATGTTTTGGCTTTATCTGCCCATTTTTTATCCAGGAGATCACATGTTCAAAATCTTGCCTCGTTGCATTGCGACTGCTCATTAAGCTGCCTTCTCTTTTATGAAATTCAGGATGACTAAAAGAAATATCTCCCTTCTGTAATCCAATTAATATGTATTTACCTCCATGAGCCATGTATTGAAAGGCATTGTTGATCGCTCTTAAATTTCCGGTAGCATCGATGACAACAGTAGGCATATCTCCATTCGTGATCTCTTGCAATTGTTCGACAACATCCCTGGTAAGCGCATTGATCGTGTAAGTAGTATTTAATTTGCGTTTACAGAATTCAAGGCGCTGTTCATTCAAATCTAACGCAATAACCTTTGCACCTTCCAATCGCGCAAACTCCATTGTTCCTATTCCAATGGGACCTGCTCCTATCACCAAAACAAATTCATCTTTGAGGACCCCCGCCCTTCTTATACCGTGTGCGCCAATAGCCAATGGCTCAACCAATGCCAGTTCATCAAAATCTAATCCTTCACCATGCAGCAATGACGACGAGGGTACCGATAGATATTCAACCATACCGCCGTCAAAATGAACTCCGCAAACCTTCAGGTTCACACAACAATTTGGTTTGCCATTTCGACAGGCTATACAATGACCACAATTCAAATAAGGGATAAATGAAACAGTTTCTCCTATTTCAAAACCCGGGGCACCGTCTGATTCTACTAACTCCCCTGCTACCTCGTGTCCCAAAATTCTCGGATAAGTAAAGTAAGGCTGTGTGCCTTCAAAAGCATGCAAATCTGTTCCGCAAATTCCGATTCGCCTGATCCTGATAAGAGCACGACCTTCTTCTAATTTTGGTCGTTCGATATGGTTGTATTCAAAATTTCCAGGTTCAGTGCAAACTAACGTCTTCATTCACGTCGGTTAAAATATTGCTTTGGTCATTTGCCATTCAATTTAAATTAAAACGAGGAAGCCACGAAGGGAATCTCCATTTCTCCTCACATTCACTCTACTTTTACAATGATCTGTGTAAAAGAATGGGGTGGAAATGAATAAACAATTTTATTACCCTTTGCAGTTGCATCTTTTGATACAGGCATATACTCCTTCTGTTTGTCAAAACTGAATGCTTCACTTAGATCGCCTGCCGTTACTTCGCTAACAGAAGGCTTGCCTGAAAAATTTCCGGATTGATTGATGATCTCTGTTGTAATAGCCTTCTCTTTATGACGATTGATGACATTGATGATCACCGAACCTTTTTCTTTGGAATAAACGGTACTTACGTCCAAATAAGGAATGGCTTTATATTTTCCGGCACTAAACGTATCGCAAGCAACGTAACTATCAATAGAATTACCACGGCAATTATTAGAAAACAATTTAAACGTATAAAACAAAGGCGATTTGAAGGTTCCTTTTTGCGGATCATTTGATAACAAAGAAGTCATCATGGTAAAATTTCCCATCTTCACCACATCCGCATGGCGGATAAATGAATTTAATGATTGCGCAACCGGCAAAACGTTGAGAAAGCTTCGTCCAAACGAACCCCATTCATCTACGGAAATTCGAATCGGGTTTTTATACCCTTTGATGGTTGATATGTTTTCAATTTCGTTGGCTGTTAGTTTAATTCTTTCCTCAAACGTCATTGCGCTGGCTCCCATAAGGCCATAATAGTCCGGCGAATTCTCCCAGTAACTATGAATGGAAATATAGTCTATCCTGTCACCGACACCTGTAATCACTTTACGGTTCCAGTCATCCCATGTGCCCTGGCTATACCACGATGAACCGCATGCGACTAATTTAATAGAGTTGTCAACCGCTTTCATGGCCTTCGCGGCTTCTCTTGCAATTTCTATATAATCTTCCACGTTTTTGTGACCCAATTCCCACGGCAAACCGTCCACTTCGTTACCAAGGTCCCAGATCCGTACATTGTATGGTTCCTTATGACCATTCTTTGCACGCAAGTCTGAATAATAAGTTCCTCCTTTATAGTTACAATATTCAACCCAATAAACCGCATCCATTATGTTTGCCAGGCCAAGGTTCACGCACACAATGTTTTCACTACCGATGGACTGATTGAGCTTCATCCATTCATCCGTACCGACGTGATTGTTATCCACGCCGCCCCATGCAAGGTTGATACGAACGGGACGCTGTTCTTTCGGACCAATACCATCCTGCCAATCATACCCCATCAAAAAGTTGCCTCCTGGCCACCGCATGTTCGTTATTTTTAGTTCCTTCATTGCATCAATGTAATCCTTTCTGAAGCCGTCTTTATCGGCCAACGCGGAAGTTGGATCATACAGGTTCCCGTATAATGTATTAAAGTTGCTCGTATCCGGCAATCCCAGTCTTCGGCCACTAAAATGAATAGGCTCCATGAACACACCGTAAATATTTGGATCAATACTATCAATCACCCGATCAAGATCAATCTTGATCTTTGCAGTTTGTGCGAACGATGAAAATGGAAGGATGAATTGAAAAAGAAAAAGAATTTTTTTCATATTGGTTACTTTCTAAAAAGGCAAGTTGTTAAATAAAGCCCGGTTTTAACTTATTTGGTACCAAGCCGCATTGCTACTATGATTCTTCCATTGCGTGTCTGCCTGCCGTGCCAAAGGCTTTGGCCTCCGGAGACCGCCAGGCAGGGCATCGCTCCCGATAGCTATCGGGACCGTTCATCGTTCATATCGATCATCATCAAAGTGGAACAGCCTTTCCATGGACCGGCTTACGTTTTAATGCAAATCTCTCGTCACCTCTCCATCCGACCCTCCATTCAAAATATTCATGTCCGCGCCCAGGTGTGCCTGCTGTACATGATCAATGTAAAGTTTAACATAACCTCTTGTTGTCATTGATTTTGGCGGACTCCATTCCTTTTTCCTCTTTTCTAACTCTTCATCACTTACCTCTAAATGCAATTTCCTCTGCTCAACATCCAGTTCAATCATATCATTATCTTTAACCAGGGCAAGTGTACCGCCGATCGCAGATTCAGGAGAAACATGAAGAACAACAGTCCCTGCGGCTGTGCCACTCATTCTTCCATCTGAAATCCGAATCATGTCCTTAATTCCTTTACGCAACAATTTTTCCGGGAGATCAACATTGCCAACCTCAGCCATTCCTGGATAACCAACAGGTCCCACATTTTTTAAGACGATCACAGAGGTTTCATCAATATCGAGATTTGGATCGTCAATGCGGGCATGATAATCTTCTATTGTTTCAAAAACTACTGCGCGACCTCGGTGTTTCATCAAGTCGTTTGACGCGGCAGAAGGTTTGATGACGGCGCCATTTTCGCAGAGATTTCCTTTGAGCACCGCAATACCCGCATTTTCCTGAAAAGGGTTATCAATGGTTGCGATAACATCGTGGTTATAGCAAATAGGCGTCCGATTGTTTTCGGCAATTGTTCGCCCGTTTACAGTAATGCAATCGTCATGCAAATATTTTTTTATTTCTTTTATAACTACCGGCAATCCACCCGCATAAAAAAAATCTTCCATTAAATATTTGCCGGAAGGTTTAAGATTAACGAGGAGTGGGATTTTACTTCCAATCGTATCAAAATCTTCGAGATTTAAGTGCACTCGTATTCTTCCAGCAATCGCTAAAAGATGAATAATGAAATTAGTTGACCCACCTATGGCGGCGTTTACCACAATAGAGTTTTCAAATGCTTTTCTTGTCAGAATGGTTGAAAGCTTCAAATTTTCTTTGACCATTTCTACGATTCTTCTGCCGGAAAGCTGCGCCATCACTTTCTTTCGCGAATCCACAGCAGGAATGGCGGCAGCGCCCGGCAATGTCAGCCCTAGCGCTTCGACCATGCAAGCCATTGTGGATGCAGTTCCCATCGTCATACAATGCCCGGCACTTCTTGCTACGCCGATTTCCGCCTCCAGGATATCTTCGGCCGAATAATTTTCAACCAGCATTTTTTCTTTCACCATCCAGTTAAAGGAACCGGAGCCTAAACATTCTCCTTTGAATCTTCCGTTAAGCATGGGGCCGCCCGGAACAACAATGGTGGGCAAATCAACACTACATGCGCCCATGAGTGTTGATGGAGTAGTTTTATCACATCCTGTTAGTAACACAACGCCATCGATGGGATTCGCGCGAAGCGTCTCTTCTGTATCCATGCTCGCGAGGTTACGAAACAACATTGTTGTCGGGCGCATGATCGTTTCACCAAGAGATGTCACAGGAAATTCCAACGGGAAACCTCCTGCTTCGATCACTCCTTTTTTGACGACTTCGGCAAAGTCGCGGAGATGACCATTACACGGTGTGAGTTCACTCCATGTATTGCAAATACCGATTACGGGCCGGCCTCTAAAATAGTCATCAGGGTATCCCTGGTTGCGCAACCAGGAACGATGAACAAATCCCATTTTATCATTCTTCGCAAACCAACCAGCACTGCGTAGTTTCTGATTTGAAGAATTAAGATCCTTAGTTTCCTTCATTGAGTTAGGCTTATATCACTTGTCACCAATTCACTATGTCCGATAATGCGTTTAATTCTTGGGCAATAAAAAAATGTTTTGTCTGCAAAAATTTTAAATCTCTCAGTATCTATTCGTATGTCATGAATCATTTTAAAAGACCCTATGTAGATACATAGAGTCGCTCTGCGCATTCAAGAAAAAATCATTTATCCCACCACAAACTTGTACTTAATTTGTCGGGGCCCATGCCAGCAATAGCTGCGTTTACGTTATCAGTATTTACCGATAGTTCCGAGGTCGGATAACCAATCCTTTTGATAAATGTGCCGTTGGGGACATCGGGATTATTCGGCTGTCCGTATGGGTTAGGGGCTAATGCAGGGTAACCGGTTCTTCTAAAATTGGCAAATGCTTCCGGTCCATTCAGAAAAGAAGCAATCCAATACTGTGTATTGATCTGCGCCAACTCTGTTCCGGATGCCAGAGGATGTGCAGTGACAAAGGCATCTCTGTCAGCAGGAGAAACAGAAGAGGCTGCATCATAAACCGCCAATTGGTTCATGTGCGCTTTAATACCATCGGCAAAATATTGTGAAGGCGTGCCTGATGTGATCCAGCCTCTGAAGGATGCTTCGGCCAGCAACAAATTTGTTTGTGCTGCCGTTACAAAAAACATAGGAGCGCCAGTTTTTGCCATTCTTCTTCTATCAACCTGGCTGTAATCATAAAAGCTGGCAAGACCATCTGCTGTTGCACGGCCCACAATTGTTCCGTTATCATAGCCCATAGGCATCCCAATCTGATCTGAAGCCGCTGTTGTTCCCTTGTCAACAGTTTGTGCAGGCCCCGATGTTGCACCTTTGTATCGGATCGCGATTGCAGAAAGTCTTGGATCACTATTATTTTTCAAACTATCTATAAATGGTTTTGCCAGGTACCAGTTGGCCGCTTCCGTACTATTCAACATATTCCCTATCGGATTGAGATAATTAGCATCATGCCTCATGTAGGCATTGTCGATGTTATCTGTGATCAAGCCTCCCGCAAATGCTGCCTGTACGACCGATTGAGCCTTGCTGGGGTCTACTTTACTCAATCGCATACCGGCTCTTAAAAGGAGTGAATAGCCGAACTTTCTCCATTTTGCAATATTGCCGGTATAAAGAACATCCGCAGATTCAATAGTCCCCGATGCATCCAAAGCTGCTGAAGCAACCGTGAGCTCCTCGATCAACTTTGGATAAATATCCTGTTGCTGATCGTACTTCGGGAAAATTATATTGTCGGTCAAACCAGCTCCGCCTTCTGTGTATGGAATTGCACCGTATGTGTCGGTAAGCACCATGAATGCGTAGGCCTGCCATATGCGCGCCATGTTGTAAAGATTTGACCTGGCAGGAATATCTTTTGATTTCGCAATCGCATCATGTGTGTATTTAATAACGTTCTGATAATACACGGCCCAGGTGGGAGGATTGGTCACATCCCTGCTGTCCTGGTTAAAATTACCTCCTGCGAGCACCCCACCGTTAGGTGTAACCATTTGCTGAACGATCGCCTGTTCATAGATCACTGTTTTGGTGGGAAATGATGCATTGATAATGGCATTATTTAGCAAAAGAGAAGGATCAAGAGTAGTAGGATTGACTGTATTAATGTTGATCTCTTCAAGATCTTTGGTACATGAAACAAGCGTTGCAATTACAGTAAGCAATAAACTATATTTCATTATTTTTTTCATAATTGGCTGCATTAGAATTTAATGTTCAAATTGGCACCGAAACTTCTGGTGGTTGGTACACCGGGCGATTCAAGACCTACCATTCCATCCACTCCATACCCCACGGTTTCAGGGTCAATATTATCAACCCATTTTTTGATGATGAAAACATTGCTGGCAAGAAGATCAAGTCGTAAACCTTTTATCGGCCATTTAGCAGGAATGAATCTGGTAAAGTCGTATCCGAGTGTTATTTGACGAAGCTTCCAAAAACCTCCATCATAAATAACAGGTTCAACAATTTGCTGCGAACGAAGGTGCTCCCAGTAAGTTTGTACAGGAGCTTTTGCCGTGTTCGTACTTCCGGAAGAATTTACTCCGTCTCCAATGACAAAGCCAGAATCACGTCCCTCGAGCGTCATTTTATGCAGGCCGTGACGAATGGCGTTGAAGTTTGTTCCTGACAACATTTTATTACCCAACTTGTAATCAATAAGTACAGAAAGACTGATGCCCTTAAAGTTAAAAGTGTTCGTAAATCCTCCTACCCATTTAGCCAGGCCACTTCCAAACAAGACAAAACCAGGTGTGCGCAAGGGTAATCCGTTTGATTGGAAGATCATTTGACCTTTGTCATCTCTTGCATACCCGAAGCCAGCTATTTGACCTATTTCCTCACCAACAACCATTCTTACTTCCCCATTGAATGGATGGGTACCCGTAGTAAGTTTTTCTCCGGCAGTGCTTGTGATAATTTTATTTACACGCGTAATGTTATAAGCTGTGTTAGCAGTGAATTCCCATTTGAAGTTTTTTGTTTGGTAGACAATAAGGTTTAATAAGCCTTCAAATCCCTTGTTCTCGCTTTCCCCACTATTGATCAGCGTGCTGGTAAACCCTGAGGCATCTGATGTTTGTACCGAAACAATTTGATCTATCGTTGTCTTTTTGTAAACAGCAACATCGAGGTTTACCCTGTTATTGAATAACCTCAACTCCAAGCCAATCTCAGTTTCTTTTATCCGCATTGGTTTTAAATCTTTGTTTGGTAAAGCAGCTCCGCTTGTGCCAACCGTTACCGGTGTACCGGCCGGGTTGTTTATGGTATTGGCATTTACACTATAGAATAATTGATCTGTATAAGGCTGGACATCCGCATCGCTTCCTACTTCAGCGTAACCCAGTCTTACCTTTCCAAATGATAACCATGGAAGTTTTCCATTCAACGATTCGGAGAATACATACGAGCCGGAGATAGAAGGATATAGGATTCCATTGTTTTCTTTTGACAAAGTAGAGAACCAATCCTGCCTTGCAGTACCACTTACATATAAAGTTCTCTTCCATGAAAGGTCGGCAGAGCCATATATTGAGTTGATGCCTCTCTCAAAAAGACTATAAACTGGATTTTTTGCTCTTCCGTTTTGAACAGTGTATAGGCCCCTTACGACGAAGTCAGTTACCTGCACATTGTTGATGTCAGTTCGACTGCGCATCCGGTTGGCGCCGATTGTTACTGTAGCATCAATATCGCCAAACGTTTTATTGGCACTGGTTAAGAAATCCAAATTCGTTTCTCTGAATCGCCGGGATTCCTGTGTGTAAACACCGTTTACAAAGCCAGCAGGTGCAGGTGCACGGGATGCATGTCCTGTTGGAAAATTATTTACATCCTCATCGCGCGAAAAATAATCCTGCCCAAAACGCCCCTGTATCCACCACCACGAAAGAATATTGTATTTGCCAAATACATTCCCATAGATTCTGTCAGTGTTAATATTGTGAAATTGCTCTGCTAAAACCCAATAAGGATTGGTGCGATTCATGAATCTTGAGTAAACGTATTCATTGCCTTGTGCATTGTACTTTTTTGATTCTAACACACTCAAAGGCATTGTATTTGCCATGGCCATCAAAGTGGTGGGAATAGAGTTATCCTGGTTTGCAATGTTGGGTGGATTGTGATTGGATTGTCTTGAATAGTTGACGTTACCTCCGAAACTAAAGCTGTTTGATAAAATACTGTTGAAACCAAGATTCATCATCTTGCGGTTGAATTTATTATTCGGAGTGATCCCATAATTATCTGTATTGTTCAGGGATACATGCAATCCGCCTTTATCACCCGAAGTTTCCATTGTTACCGTGTTAGAAATATCCTGGCCATTCCTGTAAAACTCCTTTATGCGACTGTCCTGGGCAACATAAGGAACCGTAAGGCTATCGAAAAGAACCTGCGTCATACCGGGCTGTATCTTTTCTCCAAAAGACCATTGACCGGACGTCGGATTTGATGTTTTAGGGCGCACGCCATTTTCACCCTGTCCGTACACTTTTTGATAATCCGTGTAATCCACAGGGACACTATAGGTGTAATTTGAGTTCAGGCTTACACCAATGCCCTTTCCTCTGGCCCTGGTTTTTGTGGTGATCATGATAACTCCGTTAGCTGCACGTGATCCGTAAAGCGCTGCCGCAGGTGCACCCTTCAAAATCGTCATGCTTTCGATATCGTCAGGGTTGATGCTTGAGTAACTGTCTCCACCGTCAGAATAGACACCACCGCCAGTCACGCCAACCGTACTGGCATTGAAATTTCCACTGTTGATCGGAACACCATTGACAACAATAAGAGGACTATTGTCGCCAACCGTGATTGCAGATTGCCCCCTGATGCGAATTTTCGAAGAACCACCCGGTCCAGTGCCTAAACTCGTAATGTTTACGCCTGCAACTTTTCCTTCCAGCGCATTGATTGGGTTTGGGGTCCGGTTTACCGTTAGTTCTTCAGGTTTTACATTCGTGGCTGCATATCCCAATCCTCTTGATTTTTTACTGATGCCTAAAGCGGTCACCGTCACTTCGTCCATGCTGCGCGTGTCTGAAGCAAGTGTAACATCCAGGGATGGTTTTCCGTTGGTGGGCACTTCCTGTTTTATGAACCCAATGGAGGAAAAAACCAGGACGTCGCTACCGGACGCATCAATGCTATATTTCCCTGCATCATTGGTTAGTGAGGCGCGCGAGGTCCCCTTTACCTGCACTGTCACGCTACCGATTGGCTTTTTATTCTCGTCAGTAACGGTGCCCGTAATGATTTGCGAAAAAGCTGTAATAGAGAAAAATAAAGGAATAATAAAGAACAGTTTGTTCAGTTGGGCAGAATGCTGCCGGAGCCCCTTTCTCATATTGGCAATGGTTTGTTAGTTAATTGTGGTTGAAGGATAATTGTCCTTTTTACACTTATACAAAGTATCTCAATTTCCCGGCAAAAAACTTCCAATAAAATACAGCGAAGGATTTTATACAGCATTACATGCACGGCGATCTGGCCTTTAGCGGGACGTTCTCCTTAAAAATGTTTCCTGTGTGGATAAATGTCTTTCGCACGTTTATAAAAGGTCTTAACTTGTCAGAGACAGATTTCCAATTAAATACAGCGAAGAGTTATTCAGGTGATGCGCTTTCATTAATGTCGATATAAAAAATCAGAAACTAACGATCGCATGAACCAATGCTTTTTAAAGAAAGAATGTAAAGAACTTCATGCTTTTCCACAGATCCGTGAGTTTGCTTTGAAAAAAATCAACACTGTACATTTCGATTCATTAAAAAAAGAGCCATCTCAATTTTTTCGTTTTTATTATGTCATTGATGGCCGCTTCGATTGGAACATAAACGATGAACACCACATCCTTTACCCTGATGACCTGGCAGTTATTTTACCAGGACAAATTTTTGGTGGCGAAAAAGATCTGCTTGACATAGGTGCAGTTTCGTGGATGCATCTTGAATTGCAACTAGACAGAAGTGGTAAACTATCCACAGGCA
>Ga0068859_100006238_pt1 | contig 12105 bp, 8 predicted proteins | sample KBSSwiS22_FD_66585 | JGI IMG/M metagenome (GOLD analysis project Ga0068859, IMG submission 66585) | Switchgrass rhizosphere microbial communities from Kellogg Biological Station, Michigan, USA - KBS Switchgrass S2-2 | ecosystem: Host-associated > Plants > Roots > Rhizosphere > Soil ... | reverse complement strand
ACCAGCAGACGCCCCGCGCAGTTCATCACGCTCATCGTCGGTGCTGATGGCGGAGCAAACGCGTCAACCCTCCACGATGTCGGCGGCGTCGGCAGCGACCGCGCATTCTTCGGGGTGCATGGTCAGCGCGCCGATGACATGACCTACAACTTCGGCGGCATGGATTCGAGGGTGTTCAGCGGCGGCGGCTTCCAGTACAACGCCCACACCTTCGAAGAAGTCGTCGTCGAGACGGCAGCCGGCTCCGCGGAAGCGACGACCGGCGGCGTACAGATCAACATCATCCCGAAGGATGGCGGCAACATTTTCTCGGGGACCATGAGTGCCGAAGTCACCGGCCCCAAGCTGCAGTCCGACAACATCAACGACTTCCTTCGCACGCATGGCGTCGCGAGCGCGGGGGCCGTCAAGGATTACTACGATGTCGGCGGAGGCGTGGGAGGCCCGATCAGGCAGAACAAATTATGGTTCTTCTTCGCGGCCCGTTACGAGACCCGTTCGCTCTATCAAGCGGGCAACTATTACAACAAGCGCCAGGGAACCGTGTTCTACGAACCGGACTTCAGCCGGCCGGCGTACAACCACGACTACTCGAAGGATGCTTCGCTTCGCCTGACGTATCAGGCCACGTCGAAGCAAAAGTTCGTGGTCAGTTTCACCGAGCATCCAGCATGTCAATGCACGTTTCAGCTGTTGGAGCAAATAAGTCCGATCTTCGCGCCAGAAGCTGTCGCCCAGCACCGTTATGTTCCGCAGTACTTGGGGACGGCTCACTACACGAATACGCTGACCGGTCGGCTCCTGGTGGAGGCGGACTACTCGAAGAGCCGGTATAACCGGGAACAGCGACGGATAGAAGGCGTCGGGCGAGATGCCATCTCAGTCACCGATACAGGGCTGAACCTCAGGTACGGCTCACGCAGCACGCTCTATCAACGACTCAACGACCTGCGTCAGCACGAACGCGTAGCACTGTCCTACATCACCGGCACACACAACTTCAAAGCAGGTGTGGACCTGAATCAGTTCAGCCAGGGCGAGAAGAGCTACGACGACCCCTTCCTGGTCAATCACGCTATCTCGTACACGTTCCGAAACCAGCTGCCCGTATCCGTGTCGATCTACACGGGACCGTACGGGCCGTATCAGGAAGGATTCGAGAACAACCTCTACGCGCAGGACCAGTGGACGATCAAGAGGCTGACGTTGAACCTCGGCGTCCGCTACAGCCTGTATGACATGACGATCCCGGCCATGCACCTCGGGGCCGGCGTGTACGTGCCTGCGCGCGACTTCCCGGAAGTCAAGCACTCGCCGCGTTGGCAGAGCCTGAGTCCGCGCATCGGTGCTGCGTACGATCTGTTTGGCGACGGCAAAACCGCGATCAAGTGGGCGCTCGGTCGGTATCCGCAGCGCAACACGGGTGTTGCGGTGAACCTTCCAGTGTCGAACCAGCCGACGAGCACGACGATTGCCTGGAACGACCAGTTCTACGGTGCTGGTGATCCACGCTCGGGCAATTTCGTGCCCGACTGCGATCTCCACAACTCGCTGGCCAACGGCGAATGCGGCGCGTGGGGTGACCGCTCGTTCGGTCAGGTCGTCGGTGGCAACACGCGCTTTGCAAACGACGCGCTCAGCGGCTTCAACGGGGAGAACTACAACTGGCAGGCCAATGTCTCGGTCCAGCAGCAGCTCCGACCGAACCTCGGTCTGACGGTCGCCTACTTCCGGACCTGGTACGGTGCCATGCAGGCGCTGGACAATCAATTCGTGACCCCGGCGGATTTCGATCCGTTCTGCTTCACGGCGCCCGTCGACTCACGGCTCGGCGACGCCAGCGGCAAGCAGTTCTGCGGGAACTACGACGTCAAGCCAGCGAAGTTCGGTCAGTTCGACTACGTGCGCACGCTCGCGTCGCACTATGGCGACATGACCGAAGTGTTTGACGGCATCGACGTCACCACCGTGGCGCGGTTTGGCAAGGCACAGTTCCAGGGAGGCCTGGCCACCGGACGCACGGTAACGGATAACTGCAGTCTGAAGATCGATTCACCGGCGACGGCCACCGCCGGATCGCCGGCAGGCGCAGCCCTCGCCCTCGGTGTGGTGGATCTCCGGCCGGGCTTCTGTAAGGTCAGCCGTCCATGGGGCTCTTCCACGCAGGTCAAGTTCAACATCGTCTATGCCCTGCCGTGGGATTTCCAGGCCAGCTCGATCTATCAGAACATTCCAGGGGTCCCGATCAGAGCGAGCTATGTCGCGACGGACGCGGAAATCATGCCGTCGCTCGGTCGGCACCTTGCGTCGTGCCCAAGCCAGACCGCGGCCACGTGCAATCAGACGTACACGGCCGATCTGATTCCGCCATTCTCACTGTATGGCGATCGGATCCAGCAGGTGGATCTTCGTCTGACGCGGAACTTCTCACTGGCCGGTAGTAGGCGCAAGCTTCAGGGGAATTTCGATATCTACAACATTCTCAACGCGAGCACCGCGCAGAACGAGCAAGCCACCTTCCGCCCCGGCCCGGCGAACCAGTGGCGGAACCCGATCCAGATCATGGGCGGGCGTCTGATCAAGTTCAGCGCCCAGCTCACATTCTGACCACCAATCACCCGTCGCGCGCACCTGAACGGTGCGCGCGACGGTGTGACTACCAACTAATAACAACCACCTGTGGGGCGAACCTTAAGGGTTCGCCCCACGGGTGATTGGATGGTCGTGGATTATTCCTTGAAGTACTTCGTTGATCTGCTCGATGGCCCACCCTGTTTCTTCTTCTGTAATCACATACGGCGGCATGAAGTAGAGGACGTTGCCGAGCGGACGCAGCAGCAGGCCGCGATCGAGAAATGCGGTGGCGAGTCGCGGACCGATTTCATCGAGATAGCCGCCACGTGTGCCGCTCTTGTCAGATGCAGCGTCCCCGAGCTCGATCGCTCCGACGCCACCGATGACGCGCACATCGCCGACAAGCGGCAGGCCCCGCAGGGGTTCGAGGCCGGCTCGGAGTTGCGCCTCCAGCCGTCTCACGCGGGCGAGCGTGTCGTCCTGCTCGAACAGATCGAGGCTCGCGAGCGCGACCGCACAGGCAAGCGGATTGGCCGTGAACGAATGTCCGTGGAAGAAGGTGCGCGATCGATCGTCGCTGAGAAACGCATCGTAGACCGCCTCGGTCGTACACGTCGCGCCGAGCGGCAGGTAACCGGCCGTGAGCGCCTTTGACAGGCAGATGATGTCCGGCGTGATCTCCGCATGCTCGCAGGCGAACATGCGGCCCGTGCGTCCGAATCCCGTCAGCACTTCGTCGGCAATCAGCAGCACGCCGAAACGATCACACAGACGACGGACACCGGCGAGAAATTCCGGCGGCCAGACGATCATGCCGCCCGCCCCCTGCAGCATCGGTTCGACGATCACCGCGGCCGCGCTGTCGCCGAGAAGGAGGAGCGTCTGCTCCAGATCGGACAGGCAGTCGATCCGGCACGATCGACGCTCGAGGCCGAGCGGACAGCGGTAGCAGTACGGCGCGTGCGCCCGCTCCACCTGGAACAGCAGCGGCGTGAACGCGGTTGTGAAGATGGAATCCTCGCTCACCGACATCGCGCCGACGGTGTCGCCGTGGTACGCGTGATGAAGCGCGACGATCGTGCGGCGCCGCGGCTCGGCCCGGTTGATCCAATACTGGACGGCCAGCTTGACGGCGACTTCAGCGGCAGTCGATCCGTTGTCCGAATAGAACACGCGCGTGATCCCTGAGGGCAGCAACGAGATCAGCTTGTCGGCGAGATCGACGGCTGGTGGATGCGTGCAGCCCGCGAACATCACGTGCTCGAGCCGCGCCGCCTGTGCCGCCAGCGCGGCATTGAGCGCCGGGTGTGAATGGCCGTGAATGTTCACCCACCAGGATGAAATGCCGTCGAGGATGCGGCGGCCATCTTCCGTGTACAGATACACGCCGCTCGCGCTGACGATCGGCAGCGGGGGAGGCGCCGTCTGCATCTGCGTGTAGGGATGCCATAGGTGCGCGCGGTCGCGATCGGCAAGGGTCATCGAAGGGCACCGACAAAAAGCACTCCGCTGCGGTCGAACTCCGCACGCACCCAGGCGTCGAGCACTTCCGGCGTGAGCGGATCGAACCACGGCATCTGTCCGAGAACTTCGGCCGCGCCGTACCGCTCGATCGCCAGCCGGTTCTCGTCGTTCGGCTCGCCGACCATCACCACGCCGGCGACGCGCAGCATACGACGCCGGAGGACGTCGATGGTCATGCACGTGTGGTTGATCGTCCCAAGTGAGGACCGCGCGGCGATCACCACCGGCAGGTCGAGCGCCTGCATCAGATCCGCCATCGTCTCGCGTTCGTCTAGCGGCACGAGAACGCCGCCGGCGCCTTCGACGATCCAACGGGCGGGAAGGGCGGGATCGGCGGGATGCGCGGCGCGGACCTTCAGGTCCGCGGAATGAAGTTTCTCAACAAGTGATCGCACGGTGACCCGCGTTCCGGCGCGCTGCGCGGCCAGATGCGGCGAGAGCGGGCCTGGGAGGCGGATGCCGCAGTCGAAAATCTCATCGTTGTAGGGCGGCCCCGTACGACCCGTCAACCGCGCCATCTCGCGCGTGTCGTCGTCTTCCTCGATCCCGGTCTGAACCGGCTTCCAGTACCGCAGCGGCGCTTCGTCGCGATACCGCAGCATCACGGCCGCCGCGACAACGGTCTTGCCGACGTCTGTGTCAGTACCGGTGATGAAGACTCCGCGCATCCGCTTACGCCCGCACGCCGACCCGCGACAATGCCGTCGTGAGCGAGACGGCAAACTGCTCCATCAGCTCCGGGGTCAGGTTGGCGTTCACCGACACGCGCAGGCGCGCCGTGCCGGGCGGCACCGTTGGCGGACGTATGGCGCGGACGTCGAACCCCTCGCGCTGCAGCATTCCCGCAAGCGCCACCGCGGCGTCGTTGTCGCCGATCAGGACGGGAACGATATGTGACGTCCCGGGCCCGATCGGGACGCCTGCCTCCGTGAGGTGAGCGCGCAGGACGGCGGCCAGCTCACGAACCCGTTCGCGCCGCTCCGGCTCCTGCTCGATGAGCGTGAGGCTCGTGTAGATCGCCGAGGCGAGCGCGGGCGGCGGCGCCGTCGAGAAGATGAACGGCCGCGCGCGTTGAATCAGGTACTCGATGGCCCACGCCGGTCCCGTCACGAACGCGCCGGCAACACCCATCGCCTTTCCGGCGGTGCTCACCGACAGAAACACCTGCTCCGCCACCCCGTGCTCTTCAATGAGACCGCTGCCACGCGAACCGTAGATGCCGACGGCGTGCGCGTCATCAACGATCAAATGCGCTCCGCTCTGCGCGCACAACTCGGCGTAATCGCCGAGCGGCGCCTCGTCGCCGTCCATGCTGAAGAGCGATTCGACGACGACAAAGCGCTCAGCCCCCTCCCCCTCCAACGCGCGGCGCACGGCAGCCACGTCGTTGTGCGGAAAAATGTGCCGGCGCGCCGGCGACAGGCGGATACCGTCGATCAGGCTTGCGTGGTTGTGAGCATCCGACACGATCACGTCGCCCGCTTCTGCGAACGTCGTCATCACCGCGATGTTTGCGAGGTAACCGCTCGAGAAGTACAGCGCGCTCTCGGTCCCCTTGAATTGTGCGAAGCGTCGCTCAAGCGCGGCGAAGCTGTCGCGCTCGCCGCGCAGAAGACGCGAGCCCGTGCTGCCGGCGCCTTCGCGTTCTACGGCGGCAGCCATCGCCGCCTTGATGCGCGGGTGCTGCGCGAGCCCGAGGTAATCGTTCGAGGAGAGGTCGACTCCGGCCGGCGGATGCAGCGCGCGCCGCAGCCCCTGCTCTTCGAGCGATCGCATCCGCGCATCTACGCGACACCGGAGAGGCCGCGAAGATTCTGGACGCTCGTTCACGTCAGGACCCGAGCGCAGCGACGGTAGACGGCCGACGATCCGCGTCGGCCATGGCATCCGACCGGACCTGTAGTCGGAGCCCCAGCCGTTCAAAGAGCGATCGGTCGATATCCGTTGTCGGATTTGGCGTGGTCAGCAGGCGATCGCCCAGAAAGACGGAGTTGGCGCCGGCGAGAAAACAGAGCGCCTGCGCTTCGTCGGACAACGAAAGACGTCCGGCACTGAGGCGCACGTACGACTGCGGCATCAGAATGCGTGCGGTCGCAATCATCCGGACGACGTCGAGCGGGTCTTCAGGCGGGCGCGATCCCAGTGGTGTGCCCTCCACCGCGACGAGCATGTTGATGGGAACACTCTCGGGGTGCGGGTTCAACGTGGCGAGTTGCTGCAGCAGTCCGATTCGTGCCTCACGGCTTTCGCCCATTCCGATAATCCCGCCGCAGCACACCGTGATACCCGCGGCGCGCACCCGCTGCAACGTCGCGAGACGTTCGTCATAGGTCCGCGTCGTGATGATCTGCCCGTAAAACTCGGGCGACGTGTCGAGGTTGTGGTTATAGGCCGTGAGTCCCGCATCGGCAAGTGCGTCGGCCTGCCGCTCGTCGAGCATGCCGAGCGTGCAGCACGCTTCCATGCCGAGCGCGCGCACCCCGCGAACCATCTCGAGCACGCGCTCGAACTGCGGACCGTGCGGCACGTCCCTCCAGGCCGCGCCCATACAGAACCGAGTCGCACCCTGCTCGCGAGCAATGCTGGCCGCACGCAGCGCATCGCCGACGCTGACCAGCTCGGAGCGAGCAACGCTCGTCTTGTAGTGCGCCGACTGCGGACAGTAGGCACAGTCCTCGGGACACCCGCCGCTCTTGATGTTCAAGAGCACCGATCCTTGCACCTCGTTCGGCGCATGATGCTTGCGGTGAACAAGCTGTGCCTGGAAGACGAGGTCGATGAAGGGTGAGCAGTAAATCTGCTCGATTTCGCCGAAAGCCCAATCGTGACGCACGAGGCGCCATTATACCGACCGCGTACGCGATGGCTCAGCTTGCCTGATGGTTTTGTGCCGACTTATTCTCCAAGGGAACGCGTGCCCCGGGTGAGTGTGAGTAAAGAAGTGCTTCGACTCACACGGCGGCTGTGAGGTGAGTCGGCAGACCGACTCCAGATTCAATGGGTGCCAGGGCAATCGCCGCGAACCAGCCGTCGTCGTCGTTGAAAACTCCCGCGCACATTGTGCAGTTGTTCGACGCGCCGCGCTCGCTTGCGGACGCCATCTCACATTACCTGATTGAGGGGCGCGCTGCCGGTCAGCATCTGCTCGCGATCACTCGCGCGTCGCATTGGCAGTTGATCCGCGCGTACCTCGAACGCCGCGGATTGGCGGTCGAGGACAGCTCCGCGCATTTGACGGTCATTGACGCGCGCAAAGTGCGCGCGCGCATGATGCGCCGCGGCGTCCTCGATCCGGCCCGCATGGAAGAAACCCTCACTGGAATGCTGACCGAGCTGTCATCCGCGCCGGGTGGGCTACGCGTATACGGGGAGATCGTCGAGCTGTTCGCGGAGGAAGGAAACTTCGAGCAGGCATGTGCGCTCGAGGATTACTGGAATCATTTGCAGAAGAAGTACGGCTTCATGCTGCTGTGCGGGTATTCAGCGGCGCACTTTGCCGACCCCCGAAACACGTATCATCTCCGCGAGGTCTGTGCCCGCCATACAGCGGTGAAGTCGCAGCCGGCCGATTCGCTCGGCACCTGGCTCACGACTCGCTAAGGCTTCTGCGACGCCGGTTCGACCGCCGACTCCTCGGCAGCACCGACGCCTGTCAGTAACAATGTGCGGACCTGCTGCGCGTGGTGCTCGAGCTCGCGGACACGACGCTGATACCGATCGGCGGTGGAGACGCCGAGCCCCTGTCGCACCGCCCGGTCGGCCATTCGTCGCCGTACGGCCGCCTGTTCCTCGAGCGCTCGCAGTGCGGTCCAGAGCGCGTGCTCGACCGTCGCGGCCTGCTCGGTCGTAAGCGTTTCGCTCGTGTAGGCGTGTCCGACGCGGCACCGGAATCGAATCAGCTCGCCGTCCATGAGCTCCCAGAGCACTCCTCCGCACTCGGGGCACGAATACGGGGACGGCTCGCCGGGATGCTCGCGCTCGTCGCGGTGCATCGTCAGCTCGCGGAGCTCCTCGTTGACGCGCGCCTGCTTGTCGTCTTGCGACATGGTGTTCGCACCCTTTTCCTGCGGTACCACGATCTGCTGAAGGAGGGACCCAATCTGTTTCGCCGGGACGCTGTAGTCGACATCCACGTGACTCAGCGCGCTTTGTGGCATGGACGGCCACTCGGTATCGCGTGGATCCTGCACAATCGCGATGCCGCCGGCACGCTTGATTTCCCGAAGGCCGACCGTGCCGTCGTCGAGCAATCCGCTCAGGACGATCCCGATGGCGCGAGCGCCGTACGAGACCGCCACGCTGCGGAACAACGGGTCGATCGCGGGACGCGCGCCGTGCTCCCTCGCGCCGCGGCTGACCAGTAGGCGGCCGCCGCCTACCGTCAGATGAAACCCAGCGGGCGCGACGTAAATGTGGCGCGGCCGAATCGGCTCGCCGTCGATCGCATGTGTCGCGGGCAGGTTTCCTGCGCGTGTGAGGATCTGCGGCAGCACGCTGCGGATCCCGTCGGGCAGATGGAGCGCAATCAGGATGGCTGCAGGAAAGTCGGCGGGGATATGCTCCACGACACGCTGCAGTGAAACGACTCCGCCGGCGGAGGCGCCGATCGCGATGACGTCAAAATCAGACACCCCGACCTCCCGTTGCAAGAATCGGGACGCGATGCAAATACGGCGTGAAACGCCATGCTAGTCTAGTCCCTTTCCGAAAGACGAAGCGAATTGAAAGACGGGCAGTCCTCCATCGATCTCGAGCATTTGCTGACGCACCTGAGGGACACGCGCGGCTTCGACTTCACCGCGTACAAACGACCGACACTGGGCCGGCGGATCGCAAAGCGAATGGCGGAGGTCGGCGTCGATTCCTACACGGCGTACCGTGACCATCTCGAAGTGTATCCCGAGGAATTCACGCACCTGTTCAACGCGATTCTGATCAACGTCACCTCGTTTTTCCGCGACGCGGAGGCATTCGACCATCTGCGAACCACTGTGATCCCGAAGGTCATCGAGAACTCCAACGGCGGCGACATCCGGATGTGGAGCGCAGGCTGCGCGTCAGGTGAGGAAGCCTATTCGATCGCCGTGCTCTTCGCGGAGACAATAGGCCGCGACGCGTTTCGCGATCGCGTCAAGATCTATGCGACCGACGTGGACGAGGAGGAGCTGACGGTTGCGCGCGCGGGCACTTACAGCGATCGCGACACCGATGGGTTGCCCGCCGAACTGCGCGAACGCTATTTCGAGCACGTCGGCGACCAATGGGTATTCACCAAGGACCTTCGCCGATGCGTTATCTTCGGTCGCCACGACCTGCTCAGCGACGCTCCGATTTCGCGCGTCGATCTGCTCCTGTGCCGCAACACGCTGATGTACTTTCACCGCGAGGCGCAAGGACGTATCGTCGAGCGTTTCCACTATGCGTTGCGCGACGGCGCCTTTCTCGTACTCGGCAAGGCCGAGATGCTCGTCAACTTCGCAACCATGTTCTCGCCGCTCGATCCCAAACACCGGGTGTTCGTGAAGCTGCGCGCGGAGCATGGCACGGAGCAGCTGCCGACGGGTCATACGGATCGCGTCGATCGGACGACGGCGGCAGCATCACCGGCGATCCGTCTGCGCGAGGTGTCGTTCGATCAGGACCCGACCGCGCAGCTCGTGGTCGACTTGAAGGGGCACCTGCTGATGATCAACGCGCGGGCCCGCGACCTGTTTGGCCTCACGCCGCGCGACCTCGGGCGTCCGCTGCAGGACCTCGAGCTGTCATATCGGCCGGCGGATCTGCGATCGTGCATTGACGAGGCCCATGTGCGTCATCAGATCGTGATGCTTCGGGAAGTGAGGTGGCCGACTGCCGCAGGCGACGCGCGCTATTTCAACATTCAGGTGACGCCGGTTCTCGACGCCGCCCAAAGCCCGATTGGATCGAAAATCATCTTCCTCGACGTGACCCGGCAGCGTGAGCTCCAGGATGAGCTGCAGCACTCGCGGCAGGAGCTCGAGACCGCATACGAGGAATTGCAGTCGACCAACGAGGAGCTCGAGACCACCAACGAGGAGCTGCAATCTACGGTCGAGGAGCTCGAGACGACCAACGAAGAACTGCAATCGACCAACGAGGAGCTCGAGACGATGAACGAGGAGCTCCAGTCGACCAACGAAGAGCTCGAAACCGCCAACGGCGAACTGAGAAAGCGTGGCGTTGACCTTTCGCGCAGCAACATATTCTTGAGCGGCATCCTCCGGAGCGTCCCACTGGCCGTGATCGTGCTCAATGACCAGCTTCAGGTGGAGCTCTGGAACGACGTTGCAGTCGAGCTCTGGGGGTTGCGGGCGGACGAAGTGTACCGGAAGCACTTTTTCGGCCTCGACATCGGGCTGCCCGTAGAGCAGCTGAAGCAGCCGCTCGCCGGACTGCTCCGGCACGGGGATCAGCGCTTCGAGGTGCAGGTCAACGCGATGAACCGCCGCGGTCGGCAAATCCAGCTCCGCGTGCAGTGTGTCAGCATTGGGCCGGTCGAGCACGGCAATGGCATCATCATCCTCATGCAGGAGAGTTCGCGGACCGACGCCGTACACTGACCATCGTGGGCACCACCTCGGAGATCTCACGACGCATCAACGCCGAACGCGTTCTCATCATTGCCTGGCTGCGCGCAATTCTGCTGCAGCTCGCGCATCCGCTGATCGCCGCAGGCGTGGCCGAGCACAGCACGTTCCGCGGCGGCACGAAGGCGGCCGCGTTCCGCCTTTATCAGACGATCAACGCGATGCTCGCCATCTCATTCGGCAGCGACCGCGAGCGAACCGCTGCGCTGGACGGCATTCGCGCGATCCATCGGCGCGTTCAGGGCACACTGCCGATCGCGTGCGGTCCGTTCGCCGCGGGCACAGGTTACGCCGCCGAGGATCCCGACTTGTTGCTGTGGGTGCATGTCACGCTGATCGAATCCGTTCTCCTCGGCTATCAACAGCTGGTCGGCCCGTTGAGCGCGGCGGAGTGCGACCGATATTGCGCCGAGAGCGCGGACGTCGCCATCGCACTTGGCGCTCGTACGGATGCTGTACCGCGGACGTGGAACGCGTTGCGCGCCACGGTCGAGCGCAGCTGCGCCGCCGAGACCATTGTCGTGAGCGCGCAGGCGCGTACGGTCGCCTCGGCGTTGCTCACTCCGTTTGGCGGCTTGTTCGGCCGGAGCGCGATCTCGCCCATCCTTTCACTGCTCGCGGCAGGCCAGTTGCCCACGACGGTCCGATCGCAGTACGGATTTGCGTGGAGCTCAACACGAGAATGGCGCTTCAAGCGGATAATGGCCCTGCTCCGCGCGATACGGAGAGTAACGCCGCGATCACTTGCCTGGTGGGCAGCGGCGCGTGGTCGCCCGATTGCCTCTTTGACTGGCGCACATGGCTACACAGCAGCCACCCGATGACCCCCTTGTAGACGACGAGGAACTGGCCGCCGAGCATCGCGCCCTGAAGCGGCAGACGTTCGCACTGGCACGCGAGCATCAGCATCTCCACGACACTGGGGGCACGCGCGAAAGAACACGAGGAGTCGCGTCTTGATCTCTTTTTGCAGGGCGCAATAAAATGCCCCCCGGGGGTCGATATGACTCCCTCGGGTCGATTGTCGACGGCTATTTTTTGCCGGTGTTAGTCCATGGCACTGCTGAATTCGCCGCCATCCGCGGTTTCACCCGTTTCGGTCACTGACCTTCTTCTCGTCGATCCAACGCCAGAGGCCACGACGACGGCGGCAGCGTTGCGCGGCGCCTACCGGGTCGCGGCAACGGGATCGGCTGAGATCGCGAAGCAGTTTCTCCGCCGCCATGCGCCGGCGCTCGTCGTCACCGAGCTGGATCTGGGAGGTGCCGATGGCGTGGAGATCTGCCGCGAGGCGAAATCGCACCCACTGCCGCCGCAGGTGCTCGTGACGACGTCATTGACCGAACGCGTGCCGGACGCGCTTGCGGCGGGATGCGACGGCGTGCTGCTGAAGCCATTT